>Ga0247736_10000007_pt1 | contig 326378 bp, 278 predicted proteins | sample UWRJL193509B2_FD_180935 | JGI IMG/M metagenome (GOLD analysis project Ga0247736, IMG submission 180935) | Plant litter microbial communities from Arlington Agricultural Research Station in Wisconsin, United States - UWRJ-L193-509B-2 | ecosystem: Environmental > Terrestrial > Plant litter >...
CAACAATAAAAGAATAAAAAACAGGTTAAATGGAAAGAGCCCGGTGGAATACCGAGCTCTCACACAAAAAACTTAATTTTGTAATCTGTCCAACTTTTTGGGGTCACATCATTCAATGATACGACCTCTTTTATTGTGTGCCTAGCTTGGGTGTAACTCTGGATCAAGTCAATAAAGAATTTGATTTTTTAAAATAACCAGAAGGAGGCACTTTGTATTTTTTGATTTGTCTAATATTGCAGAAAGGTTCAACTGTAGTGGAGTTGCTAAACCGCATCGAAGAAATGCAATGAAGTCAAAAGACAAGTGAGATCAATTGAAAAAACAAAAATAAATTACTAATTGCACGTTCAATTATAACATATCAAAAAGTTAGACGATCCAGGATACGAGAGCTCCGCCTTTAGCCGTGTTATAGGGAACTACCGCCAAGCTATCAACCCTGAAAATTGCCAGCAAAGGTTTGAGTCTTACAGTGAGTTCATCCTTCATAAATGTTAAATAAGATTCCTGGCCCGGTATTACGTTTATTAGATGCACAATCTTAAATATTGTAGTGTCACTAATACCAGCGACTAAGCAGCTCTTAGTATTAGAGCGATTAGTTTCAAGCATACATAGAGTGTGCACAGTCTTTTTATAAAGCTCGTTGATCCAATATTCAACTATATCAATTGTTTTTAAGTCATTTTTTATATGTTTTGCATTTGCCGGATTATCGAACGCCTTTAACTCAACCGCCCACAAAACATTGTTAGCTTTATCTAGCCAACAAATGTCCATTTCCTTAACTCCATGCCCCCCCAAACCATTATAAGCATTACACCCCCCAAACTGAAAGTAATTATTATCTGGAAAATGAACCGTAACCCCGTGTTCCGATAGTGGCATACTCATGATAGTCCCAAGTCGGATTTTAATTCATCATTGAACATTTCCAGTGCCTCTTTAACAATCTGGTTATCTGGCACACCATCCTTCATATTTTCAATAGTGTAACTAAGTCCCTGACTATCCCGGCGTAGTGAAAAACAGTTCATATCAGCCTTCTCACGTCTAGCAATCAAAGACAATTGTTTAATCAAGAAATAGTTATGAGAGGTTAAAAAAATCTGCACACCTGCACAACTCATTGACCAGATCATTTCTGCTAAGAAGCGTACTGCTTTGGGATGTAAAGCGGTCTCCGGCTCATCCATGAAAAGCAAAGTATTTTTACCAAGCTTTCTATTCTTGATAAGCGTATTCAAGATGCCGATCTTCTTGATACCCTCCGCTGTTAACCCCATACCAAATTCTGATTTACCCTTCCTGAAAATAAAAGGACTTTCTTTTGTTCCTTGAGAAATTACTCCTTCAAACAAGTCTTCCAGTCCCTTATTGACAGACGAAAGTTCCGTTATAATCTTCCCCTGCTGACCAGGCACACGCAGATCCAATATTAGATCGTAATAAGTATCGTCAAATCCGATCATATTATATTGTTCCCGAGTTATAGCGATAGCTTCGAATGCCGTTAAAACTTCCTTTGCTGGTATGAAAAGTGCATTATAGCCATCTGCAAAAGTTTCTATATGAATATTCTCAGTACAGTCAATAATACTATTTGTGGTCGTGTCTCCGAAAGAAAATTGAATCTGCTGCTTTTTCTTCCCTTCGTATGTAATTCCTACACTTAATTTTTCGGAACTACCTTTACTAACGATTTCCCCAAGTCCATTTTTTCGAGGCTGAAAAGTATTGTACAGCTTATCAGAAAGAACCCGTTTAAAAAGAGTGTTTTGGTGGCGATTATTGGCGCGAAACATAAAGTCTTCCAACGATTTGGAAACTCCATAGAGCAATTTTAACATAGCAGTCTTTCCGCTATCATTAGGGCCAACAATGATGTTTATGGGTGTTAATTTTTTTGCTTCGAAATCTCGAAAGCCCATAAAATTTTTAACAGATATTGTCTTAATCATTCACTTAAATTTCTCATTCTTACAAATATAGATTTTTTATAAGGGGGTATCAAATTTCTTTACGACTTAAGATAACCATTTTATTTTTGTTGGCGACTGGTATACTAATTGAGGCAAGTCGGAATAGTTCTCATTTCATCTTCAAACGCATTCGATTGAAATATAAAATGAAGTTTGATGATGTTAAATAGAATTATGTGAAATTGTTAGTGCTTGTAAGACTCATCGTTTAATATGTGACAACAATTATACTAACCAGCAACGGGATTTATAATTTATTTTTTTTATTACTATAATATACTGTATATTGCTATCATAGCATTGCAGCTATATTGTACTATGAAATTAGTGAGTAATTCATGAGTCACTAATCTAAAAAAGCTAAAAAAAAGACATTTAAAGGCTGTTTAGCCACTTTCATAAAGACCCGTCCGGTCCGCTAAAAAGCCTTAACTTGAAAAAGTTGAGGCTTTTTTACTTTTGGGTTCGAGCCCCATATTCCACCCCTAGCTGGGGAAAAGAGGGATCAATTCGGATCAAGACAAAAACTTATGGGGAAGGCATTAAATTTAGCATAGATCTGAGTTAGACGGATCAAGCGGAATTCTTGCGGGGTATAAAATTTAAGCGTAAATTTTAGAGAACCTTAACAGAAAGAATTTATTTCCTTCCCAAAAATAACTCCGCTATTTGAACACTTCAGACAGAGGCAATAAAATTATACGATTTGGAGCCTTGAAAGCTCTACTGATAAACTTTAATTCACGGTAATTGTTGTATATTTGCATATATAAGTTCAGTATTATGGCCGCCAATAAAAAACATCGGCTCATATTTGAGTTATCCAAATCGGAGCGTGAATCACGTCTGAAGAGCGCATTAAATGAGGTTATTCAATTGACCGTCGATATGCAGAAACCTATTGTATATAGAAACAACCTCTGTATCCAGCCGAACTTCTTTATCCATCAATATCCTAATGGAAAGAAATTCCTCATTTCACAGGACCAGGAAAACTCGAAGGAAAGTGTATTGAAAGAACTGGCCTGAACCTATTGATAACTTGAGGCTTTTTATTGTTGCAGGACCAAATGGATCTGGTAAAAGTCTTTTTTCTAGCAAACTTACGGAATCTGATTATACTGTCTTTGATGGGGACAAGCACCTTACCGAGTTTGCCAAGAAGTATCCAGAAATCGGGAGCGACGTGCTGTCGAATGCGGTCAACGAACAGGTTTTCAAAGTGGAAAAGTTAAAAGCCATTGCTGAGCGGAAAAGCTACGCATTTGAGACAAACTTCAGTGCCTCAATTCCAATGGAAACAGCAAACGAGTTTCGCAATGCTGGATATGATATACATCTTATTTTTATGGGTCTCAATTCAATTGAGGAATCGATCCAGCGTGTCGAGCACAGAGTTCGGCTGGGTGGCCACAAAGTTGACGAACCTTCCATCCGCTATAATTATGAACATGGCTTCAAAAATCTTTAAGCAACATGTGGCAATAAGTTCCATGTCGCCAGCCATGTCCACAGTAATATAGGCAACCTTTCACGAAGCTTTAGATTCCAGCTATACTATGCGATGATATAAATGAAAATGGCGGCCACTATTGCACCGGCCATTTTCTACTTAAAATATATACTTACCTGCTATAATCCTAACATTTGTCTAAGTTGTGAATCTGCTGCTTGACGGTATTCAGCCCTTTTTGATAACTCTGCTGCTTCCAATGCTGCCGAAAGCCCTTCTTTATCTAGATCATTGCAATATGCCGGTGAACCTGGCTCCTGTTTCCAGGAGTCTGCAAGCGAACCTGTATCTATAGCATCAAAGCCAATAGCTTCAATCAAATCCAATACTACCTGCTTTCCATCAGCGTCGTCACCTGCAACAGACAAAGCGACACGTCCATCTTCACCAGCGGGAACCGCTTTTGACTCAAGGCTGGCAGCATAGATATTGTTAAAGGCTTTGATCACAGTATGACCAATGTGTTGAGCTACCCACTGGCTATCCATTAGCCCGTTCTGAATTTCCTCGATTTCTCCGTCACGTATAGGATAATAGTTTCCTGTATCCACAATGGTAGCCTTAGTATTTGTAAAAAGACCTGCTGGTAATTCTGGAATCGCCTTTTCGGGGATCGTGATAATAATTAAGTCCTCAGCTGCTGCTGCCTCCTCTACCGTCGCTGCTTTTGCACCGGTTTGTTCTGCAAGTTCTGTTAACGTCTCCGGACCCCTTGAATTTGCAACACTGACGTCATGTCCGAGATCCGTTAAATGTTTTGCAAGTGCACTTCCTATGTTTCCTGAACCAATGATTCCTACTTTCATATACTTTTTTTATTTATGATGACTATTTAATAATGGTAGTACATACATTTCATACCTACACGTTACACAACGTAGCAGGAAAAAACATGTTTGCTTGGAGCCGGGATAATAATGTGAATTTACTTTCAACAAACAATATGATGTTTAGTATTAGTGTGTGCCAGCTTGAATAGCCGACCTCAAAACATGATTAATCGCTGTGATGGGGAGATCATGATCGGCCTTGACCCTTAGAATTTTCATACGCGATCGTTTGCCAGCTTCTAACATCGGGTGATCAAAGTAATTTACCTTCTACCATAAGGATATAGGGTTCATTTGTTTTTTTATCCGTCCACAAAAACAAAGTGGCTTTTTATGGTAACACAAACAAGGCATTCTCCACTTCTGCGTTTCATGAATTGAATTATCCTGACGAAGAATCAGATTTCTTAACTCAAGGAGACATCCTCTATTTGGTTCTACCATACCCCCTATTATTATTCTCAGATAAACATGATATAGAGATAGCTGAACTTACTCCTATTAAGTAATCAACATACTTTTATTGCGCTTAACCGTACTAAGACAGCGCAATTATGAATCAATTTTCTATTTTTTCAGATAATTATTCTTTCCAATCTGGAAACCTGGTTCAAAATGTAACAATTATGTTAAGAAACGGTGAGTTTCGGTGAATTTCTGGTGAATAGTGGTTCATGCAATTAGATAGATTTAGAAATCCAACAGTCAACAGTTGGACACAAAACAACCAACTAAACACTTAAACCAATTTTATGAATCCAAAGCTTTTACTCAAAAAAATTATTTTTTCCTGTATCTGCGCCCTTGTCTTTTGCGGCAATGCCTACTCACAGGCCACGGTATTGAAGGGAAAAGTAACAGATGCCGGGGGGATGGGAATTCCTTCCGCGACAATTAAAATCAAAGGCACGTCAAAGGGAACGATGACTGATGCAAACGGAAACTTTACAATTAATTATACTGGCAACAGTAGCTTAATCGTTTCAGCTCTAAGTTACACAACTAAGGAGATCTCATTAACTTCTCAAACGAACCTGACCATTTTGCTTGCTGAAGATAACCAGAACCTGAACGAGGTTGTAGTAACAGCCCTTGGTATCAAAAGGCAGAAAAGAATGCTGACCTACAGTTCTACCGAAATTAAGAGCGATGAGCTTGTGCAGGCTAAAGAGCCTAACCTTGTTAATGCACTGGCAGGTAAAGCTTCAGGTGTGCAAGTAACCAGCTCTTCTGGTTCGCCAGGCAGTTCGGCAAGGATTGTTGTCCGTGGCGGTTCATCACTATACGGTAACAACCAGGCGTTAATGGTTATTGATGGTATTCCTGTAGACAACTCAGAGACAGGAAACCTAAACTCAGGTCCCGGTACAAACCGCCTGGCCGATCTTGATCCATCAATCGTAGAAAGCATGAACATCCTTAAGGGAACTGCAGCAACAGCACTATATGGTTCTGCAGGTGCAAATGGTGTAATTATTATCACGACAAAAAATGGTTCAGCAAATAAAAAGCCGACTATTAATTTCTCTTCCGACTTTTCAATCGAAACTCCCCTATTGCCAGAAATCCAGAATAAATATTCTCTGGGTACAAATGGTATCTATTATGATGGGGTAAGCCAAAAAACAAGTACTTCATGGGGAGCCCTGATGGATACGCTGACAATTAATGGAGCAAAAGCCCAGGTCTATGACCAGTCGGACTTGTTCTTCAAAACCGGTAAAACTTATAGTAACACCTTAAACATAGGTGGCGGCAGCGGAGAAAACAGTACTTACTTTATATCTTACTCTAACTTTAACCAGACAGGAACAATTGAAAACACTAAATTTCTAAGGAATTCTGTATTTGCCAAGTATAGTTCCAAGATTTTAAAGAATCTGAATACCACATTCCAACTGAACTATACCAACAGTAATAACCAAAGGATGCCCGAAGGATATGCTTTGGAAAGTCCGGTATGGACAATCTTCAGTGCACCGGTTTCTTACGACCTGCAGCCTTCTACCAATGCCGACGGAACACAGCGGCTTTTCCGTTTTTCAAGGAACAATCCTTACTGGGTAGTGGATAACATCAGTAATACTTCTTCAGTAAACCGTTTCTTACCCACCTTTACTGCAGATTACAAACCTTTGTCATGGTTAACGATTACAGAAAGATTTGGTGCGGACGTTTATACTGAACAGGACAAATATTATGAATCTGCACAATCGGTTTCTAACCCTACGGGAAGAATTGTAGTTGCAAACAACATGTTCAGACAATTTAATAATGATTTGATTGCCAGTGCAACGCATAAAACAGGAGACTTCACATTAGATGGTATCCTTGGTAACAACATCTATTCTCAATACAATGAATATTCTTATGCAAATGGTTTAGGTTTAACAGTAGCGGGCCTCGACAATATCAGTGCGGCTTCGAACATTACCTACAGGGAATCTCATAACCTGAGACGCAAAATAGGTTTCTATCTGCAAGGAAATATCGATTACAAACAGTTCCTCGTGCTTTCCCTGACCGGCAGATATGATGGTAACTCTACTTTATCTGTTGGCAATAACTTTTATCCATACGGATCGGCAGCCACCAGTTTTATTTTCTCTCAATTCTTTTCTGAGGGTCTTAAAAAGACTGTTAACATGGCCAAATTACGTGTGTCTTATGGTACTGTTGGAAACGATGGAAGCATCGATCCTTATTCGCTGGCTACGGCATACGAGACGCAGACTATACGTAATATCAGTTTTCCATATCAAGGCCAGTCAGGCTTCCTGCTTAGCCAGACGTTAGCTAACGCTACACTGAGAAACGAGCGTTTAAATGAATTTGAAACGGGTCTGGAATTCGCTTTACTAAATAACAGGATTACTTTTGAAGGATCGTACTATGCTAAAAACACAGAAGGCGGTATTATCCCAAGTGTTTCATTAGCTCCTTCCACGGGTTATACCTATACCAGTGTAAACTCTGCGCATTTACAGATTAAAGGTTTAGAGGCATCAATGAATGTGGTTCCTGTAAAAAGCCGTAATTTTACATGGGACATGACTTTAAACTGGTCAAGATCAAGAAGTAAAGTCCTTGACATCTACCAGGACCTTGAACAGATTGGCAATGGGTTCACCACTATTGTAAAAGGAGAATCTTATGGAACAATATACGGAACACGCTACGCACGCAACGAAGCAGGTAAACTGCTGACAGATGCGACAGGTTTACCTTACGCCGCTGATACGCAAGGCATAATCGGTGATATCAATCCGGAATGGACAGCAAGTGCGAACAACAATTTCAGGTATAAACAATGGAATTTCAGCTTTTTCTTTGATTTCAAAAAAGGCGGGGATATCCAGAATAACGTAGATGGCTATGGTTATTTCTATGGTACACCTAAAGTGACAGAAGACAGGGCTCCGCGAGTGATCGACGCAATCGATGCCGCAACAGGATTGCCCAATACAATTTCAGTTACTGGCCAGGCTTACTACCAGCGTATCAACGGAATTACAGAATCTGTAATCCAGGATGGTACCTATCTCAAATTAAGGAATGCTAGTATCGGTTATACCATCAGACCTGCTGCTCTAAAGAAAACTCCATTTAAAGCGTTATCACTTTCAGTAACAGGACGTAACTTATGGATTTATGCACCACACTTTACTGGCGGAGATCCTGAAGTAAGTTCATTTGGATCATCAAATGGCTCTCAGGGAATTTATTCATTCTCTGTTCCAACCTCACGCTCAATTGATTTTAGTTTAAAATTAACCTTGTAGTTCTACTTATTAAAAATGATCATGAAAAAAATATATATACTAACCCTGGGCTGCTTACTGGTTGCATTTAGCGGATGTAAGAAGTTTGTTGATGTAAACCAGAATCCTAACAGCCCGACAGATGTATCGGAAGCGCTGATCCTTTCTCCTTTAGAAGTATCAATCTCATCCAGCTTATTTGCGGGTAATGTGAGCAATATTGTGTTACAGTACATGCAGGTGATGGCACTGAACCAGACTTATCCTAATGCCGGGACTTACCTGATGTATAATACTGATATTAATGGTGACTGGATCACTGTTTACAGTACAGAATTAAACAACCTGGTTACATTAACAAAAAAAGCGACCGCTAATGGCAACTTTAAATATGCAGGTATTTCTAAGATCCTTACGGCGTACACGCTGGGAACAGCAACAGATTTATGGGGTGATATCCCCTACTCTGATGCTTTTAAGGGAGTTGCAACGCTGCAGCCTAAGTATGATGCACAAAAGGACATCTATACTTCAATCCAGGGTTTACTGGATGAGGCGATCGCTGACATTGCAAAAAATACAGGGACCTCTCCTGCTGCCGATGATCTTTATTATAACGGAGATATGGCTAAATGGACCAAACTGGCGTATACTTTAAAGGCGCGTTATTATATGCACCTGACCAAGGCTCCGGGTTACACTGCTGCCGCACAGTCTCAGCTGGCATTAACAGCGCTCCAAAACGGAATGGCCGCAACGAGTGATGATTTAAAAATGACTTATACAGGATCTGCAGGAACAGAAAACCCGTGGCAGCAGAATTTCATTTCTGCAAGTACAATCATTTTGTCGTCTACCTTTGTGAATGGATTTACTACGAGGAATGATCCGCGGCTGACTAAAATGGTAGCTCCGGCAACACAGACAGGTTTATATACCGGCCGGGTAATCGGTACTGAAGGGATCGGCTCTTTGGAATCTTATTCACGTCCGGGTGCTTATTATGCGGGAAGTTCAGCTTTCACTTACCTGGTGACCTATGAAGAAGCTTTGTTCCTTAAAGCTGAAGCTACTTTCAGGATTAGTGGTGCAACTGCTGCTGCGCCGATTTACCAATCAGCTGTTACTACACACATGGACAGATTGGGTGTAACTTCTGCAGCCTCTGCCGCATACCTGGCTTCAAGAGCATTAACTACGACAAATGCACTGCAATATATCATTGAAGAGAAAGGCATTTCTAATTTCCTTTCTATGGAAACCTGGGTAGACTGGAGAAGAACCGGAAACCCACCGCTAACAAAAGTTTTGAACGCGTTATCAGAGATTCCACGTCGAATCCTGTACCCGCAAGTAGAACAAATAGCAAACCCTCAAGGGATACAGTCGGCAAAACTGACAGACAGACTTTGGTGGGATGCTCAATAATCTGGTATAGCTAAATAACGTTATATCTGTAAAGAAGCCGCTTCATAATTAATTTGGAGCGGCTTCTTCTGTTTATTTGTTAACCAATTACAGCTTAAACTAAATGCAGACAATGCTAATTGTACAGATCAACCATAAATTTCAGAAAACATTGCATTACTAACCGTACTATTATATATTTGCATTTAATCAATCTAAATAAAGGATAAACGCTCCTTCATTAGAAGTTTGTAATTCGCTATTTGTGAAAATACCGAGCTTAATATAATTTGTTTTTCATGTACACGATTATTGTATTACTAATTTTTATCGCCTTCCTGTTTTTGTACAACACCTCAAAAAAAAGCAAATGGGCAGATAAACCTTTATGGGCTATCAATTTTGAGAAACAAAAAACACTATCGGTAACGATCAGTGCGATATTGATGCTTTTTGCCTGCATCATGATGGTTTATGATAATGGCATGGTTTCAGGGATATTCGGCTTTATTGTAGTCGTTATGGCGATGGGTAACCTGATCGTTTTATTATTTCCCTTCCGTTACTTATCTATCACACAAACTGCTTTGCTTTTCCTGCTTTTCGCCGTTTTTGAACAGTTGATTTTCTAATTATGCCAGCGAATAAAAAATACCTTACCAAATCCCCTTTTCAAAGATTCCTTAAAATAACAGCCGGTTTTATTGGAGGCTATTGTGTGATGATCTCATTTCATTATTTAATGGGATATGTATTTGAGCCAAAAAATGTCATTATTACTGCAGCATTTACAGGTTATACCTTATGGGCTATTTTAATGTTATTAGCTTTCCTGGCTAAAAGCGGATGGAAAATCTGGCTTTATTATATTTTACTAACAGCCCTTTTCTCCCTTCCTCTCCTTTTAAAAATGCAACCTTAACCATGAAAAACAGAAATTATAATATCTATTTTAATACCCATACAATCAGCGGGATTATTATATCAGCCATATTATTTGTTATCTTTTTTGCAGGTTCGTATACATTGTTTAAAAAGGAGATTGCGGCATGGCAAAGTAATACTTCCTATAAAGCCAAAGAAGAAACCAAACTGAATTACAACAGGTTACTGGATTCACTGGATCTGAAGCATAAACTCCGGGGCAGAGACATCTCATTTTACCATCAGGATAAAACTTTCGACACGTATGTTGAAGTAACAGCTTCTAAAGACAGTACGCTGGTACCAAAAAAGAAACCGGAAGCCGCTGGTAAAGCTAAAAAGAGAGGCAGGCGCAGCGAAGGTGACGGTGCCTATTTTAAGTACAATTTCTATAAAGGCGATAGCAAAACTTATGAAGAATCTTATGATTTAGGCGAATTCCTGTATCGACTTCATTTTCTTGCCCAGGCGAATCAGATCCCTATTAAAATCGGAACTCCTTTTGGGTATCTATTAGCAGGATTAGTTTCATTTTTCTTTTTGTTTGCGCTGATCACAGGGCTATTGCTTCATTGGGACAAGATTGTATCTAACTTTTTCGTGTTCAGACCCTGGTCTAAGGTTAAAACCGTGTGGACAGATGCGCATACGGCACTGGGCTTAATCGGCTTCCCTTTTCAACTGGTGTATGCTGTAACAGGTGTTGTGCTCATTGTGAACACGATATTGCTGGCTCCTTTCGGAATGCTTTTTTATGCTGGCAAGGCCGATAAAATGTATAGTGACCTGGAGTATTCTGATCCGACAGTTTATACTTATACCTATAAAGCTTTACCTCAAAAAGTTGATGTGCAATCCTACATCGACCGTACTCAAAAGATGTGGGAAGATTCATACATCAAAAGGGTGATGATAAAAAATTACGGAGATGAATCGATGGCAATCGTTATTGAAGGTACTGCTAATCCAAAACGTAGTTTTTCAGGAAATGGAAGAATTATTTACCAGATTAAAAATGGCAAAGTCTCCTATCACCACTCTCCATTAGGTGAAAGCACGTATATCAGTAAGGTTAAAAGCCTGATCTATAGGCTGCATTTTGGAGATTATAGTGGTTATGCGCTGAAGATCATTTATTTCATATTGGGTATAATGGGCTGTGTGGTTATCATTTCCGGAATCCTGGTGTGGTTAGTGGCACGTGATAAAAAGAACGTTCCAGACCATAAACGAAAATTCAATTTATGGCTGGCCAATATATTTCTGGCGATTTGCCTGTCTATGTTCCCTGTAACGGCGTTGACATTTATTGCTGTAAAAGTTAACCCTGCTGTAAATATGGAATTCATTTACCGGGTATATTTTTACAGCTGGCTGCTCCTTTCAGTTTATTATATCATTCGTAAAAACTTAAACCGTACAAATAGGGAAAACTTACTGCTGGGCAGCATTTTCAGCTTAGGCATCCCTGTTGCAAACGGCATCTGCACGGGTAATTGGATTTGGCAAACTTATGCCAGCGGGGCCAGCGATATTTTGTTTATTGATCTGTTTAGTTTAGCGATAGGAATTATTGGTTTGCTAAGTTTTTATAAGATCAGACAGAAGCAAAAAACAGAGGTCGAAATTTAAATTACAAATTTCATACACCGTAACACTTTTTTTCTATCTTTGCAGCCCCGCAAGGGAGAACGGACCGGTAGTTCAGCTGGTTAGAATGCCGCCCTGTCACGGCGGAGGTCGCGGGTTCGAGTCCCGTCCGGTCCGCAAGATTTAATCTTGAAAATATCAAAAAAGCCTTTAATCTCTCGATTAAAGGCTTTTTTACTTTCTGCAGGCTCCTCAATTGTTCAGGAATACTAATTTGAGAACTGAATAAACGAAGGCCTCTTTTAACCTTTTTGATCGGGTCTTCTTAGTCATCAAACTTTCTGTAAATGAAATATTTGCTGACGCTAGCAGGTGCTAGACCTTTCCGCCCTTCTTCAAACCATTTAATATTATACTTGAATAATTAGTATCTCCTACGATAGGCAGATCTATTGTACAAGTACTGAAGTCGTTACTCCATTTAACTGTAGGCTGCCCGGTTTTATTTAGTGAATTAATAGTAATAGCAATTTTTTTCGCGATCGGCCTCCATCCTAATGACACCCCTACCCCTCTTTCAGGATTCAAGAATTCTCCTATAGTAGTGAGAGTTGTCATGCTGAGCTCATAGCTATTATCTGTTAATTTGACACCCTTTGCATTTAAAGTGATATGCAATGTGCCAGAGATTTTGGAAATTTCTTTAGCACATGCAGCTTTTTGTTCAGCTGTCGTATTTACTGCTGTTTTTTCTGCAGAATTTAATATATCGGTGCCATAAACTTTATCGTAATACTTACCTAAATATGAACTTAAATAAGAAAAAGTTGAAATGTCAAAAGCGCGCTTATCAGACAAAATCCTGGTAAACATCTCCGATGGACCATTAATAGTAACGCTTTCTTGTATCACCTTAGCCCTTGACCAATTATAATTTTGTTCAAGTGTTTGGACAATATCGGCAGTTGTTTGCGCCTTTGTATAAAAAGGGGTGGCTATATAAAATATAGCAAAAAATAAAATTAGTCTCATTTCTTTTCAATTAGATACTGTTTAAACATTTTCATAAACAAAATGTTTAATGGATTTTAATTTTGTATCCTATAGATAAACCAAATTAACTGAGCCCAATCCGCCAAATTCACAACACACCAAAACAAACCGTTTATAACAAAGTAATCAATAATTCATTTTTGGCAAAGAAGGTACAAACTACTTGCTACTTCCTCAGTATAAAAAACCTTGTGATTACCTTTATTGTTCTAAATGGCAGGATTTCATTAAGGCTGTTAGCCTACTTTGTAAAGTTCCTTCCGGTCCGCAAGATTTTTACCTGTCATTTATACTGATGAAGAATTCCCTTATCAGTTGGAGTCCACCAACACGCTTTTTGATCACATGCCTTTAATGCGTTATTTGCCCAGGTGTTACAAGTGTTAAATAGATCATATGCTCCCTTCGCTTCGTAAAACGCATCGTCAGGCCCATAGCCGTCATTAAAATGCTGAATTTGCATTAGATTCCTACCCTCATCGTATTTGAAACTTCCCTTAATAAATGCAATTAATTGTTCATATTGTTTTTTACTGATACGAATCTCTCTACAGTTTTTATTCTGATGCATCTCATGAATAAAATCTACATGCATCGCGGTACTACCCAAATGGAACATTGCATTGAATGCTACACTAAATTTAAGATCAGACCATTGAGGAGTTTCCAAATAAAAGCCTTTGTCACCCCAACCAAAAGCGACAAACTTAAACGTGGTATCTTTTGATTCTGTATGCTCAAACTTTGTCATCCTGGTCCAGTCCATAATGTCATTCTTTACGGGGACAACAATATCGGTGTGTACGCCATTAGACATCACAAATATGGAAAGCTCCTTTAATCCTTCTGCAGCAGCATTTTTATTTACAGGAAAAAAGAATAGCAAATAAGTAAATCCGAGGTAAAGCAAAATAAACGAACCTAAAGCTGCTAAAAAGTACAAAACTAGCATTCGGATTTTTTTAAGTATCTGCATCTGATTTGAAAAAAACAAATCTACACTTAAATAACATCAGGTCATAACTAGGTGGTCATTAAAGGTTTGTTTTTGGCGGACCCAAGATTTCAATCTGCAAGATTTACTGGAGTAACATGGCAGATTCTGGTATTCATTGGTTTTGCAGCTACGCTGACTGGCTGTAGTGGCACGGCCTCCATTAAAACGAGGGCAGATCTCCAAAAGATCTGCCCTGGTTTTTTAAAATCTATCAAACAATCTAAAAATCAGTATACATAATTTTTCTATGTATGTAGGAATATTATATATTTGTAACATGGGTACAACGAACGGTATGTTAAAAGGCAGTCTGCAAACTATCATTTTGAAATTGCTGCAGGAAAATGAGAAAATGTATGGCTATGAAATCACGCAAAAAGTGAAAGAAATAACTAACGGAGATATCAAGCTGACCGAGGGTTCGATGTATCCCTCACTTCATAAAATGGAAGCGGAAGGGATACTAATGACCACAACTGAAACTGTAGATAACCGTATCAGAAAATACTATTCTTTAACTAAAGAAGGGCAAAAAGAAGTAGAGTCGAAACTGAAAGAAGCCAGAAGTTTTATTGGCAACCTGGAACTGTTACTGAATTTAAAACCTAAGATCTCATGAAACTGACCTTACAGCAGCAACAGGATATCCGCAGGCACCTGTCGGGTGTAACTCTGGTAGATGATACGATAGATGAACTATATGATCATATCCTTACGGCCATGGAACACAAGCCTGCGTCAGATAAATTCAGTATTAAATCGGTTAACGAATTGATCACTGCAGAATTTCCTGATATGATCAATACTGCTCAGGATAAAAAGAACTATCAGCGGATTAATAATATCGGCGGATTTATATTATTTGGTATTGCACTGCTTACGTATTGGCTTACTATGGAGCCGACTGTCAGCTTCTGGGATTGCGGTGAGTTTATATCTTCTGCAAGCAAATTACAGGTTGGCCACCAGCCGGGTGCACCGCTGTTTTTAATGATCGGAAAAATATTTAGTTTGCTGGCTTTGGGCAACACGGCTAAAATAGCTTACTGGGTAAATTTTAGTGCGGTACTGGCAAGTGCCGCAACAATTATGTTTTTATTCTGGACGATTACCTCCTTAGCTGCAAAGCTGTACCGTAAAGAAAAGCTGAGCACCCGTACTTTTGAGATTATGGCTGCAGGTGCAATTGGCGCGTTGGCTTATACTTTTTCTGATACTTTCTGGTTTTCGGCAGTGGAATCGGAGGTGTACGCCCTCTCCTCTTTGTTTTCTGCGGTTACATTTTGGGCGATCCTGAAATGGGAGAATGATACCAACGACCGCTGGCTGGTTTTCATTGCTTTTATTGTAGGACTGTCTACAGGTGTACATTTATTGAGTTTACTGGCTATTCCTGCGGTTACGCTGGTATATTATTTCAAGAAAGCATTAAAACCGACAGCAATTGGTACGGTAAAAGCTTTTATTGCTGGCTGTATAATCGTGGGAATTGTACAATTTGCGGTTATCCAGTATTTTGTGCTGTATGCAGCTAAATTCGATTTGCTGTTTGTAAATACCTTCGGCCTGTCTTTCGGTTCAGGAGCCCTATTTTTCATTTTACTTTTTGTTGGCCTGATGGCCTGGGGGATCAAGTATTCAGTTAAAAAGAATAAATACAACCTGAACCTGGGTTTACTATGCCTCACTTTTGTGCTTTTCGGTTTCAGTTCTTATTTTATGATAATTATCAGGGCGAATGCAAAAACTGATATCAATTTAAGTAACCCTGATAACGCATTTTCTCTATATGATTACCTGGGCAGAACCAATTACGGGTCTACTCCTTTAGTGTACGGAAATACTTTTGATGCTAAATCAATTGATAATACAGTGACAGGTAATACATATAGAAAAGGAAAAACAACTTACGAAGTCAGCGGAGAAACTTTTAAGACTACCTATGATAAAAACCTGCTGTTCCCAAGAACCTATAGCCAGAAACCAGGTCACCAGGTATTTTATAAAGAATGGCTGGGAATGGCCGAAGGAGAAACGCCGTCTTTTAGTCAGAACCTCCAATTTTTCAGCTCATGGCAATTAGGTTTTATGTACTGGAGATACTTTTTATGGAATTTTTCGGGGCGGCAAAACGATTTCCAGGGACAGGGTGGCATAGATAACGGGAACTGGATCACGGGTATTAAATCCATTGATAGTCTGCGCTTGGGTAATCAGACCAATCTTCCTCAAAGTGTGCTGACTAACGAAGGGCATAATGTGTATTACGGACTCCCGCTTATATTAGGGATTGCCGGGTTGATATGGCTATATCGCAAAAACAGACGTGATGCTTTAGTTCTGCTTACGCTGTTCTTTTTTACCGGTATAGCAATTATTTTATATCTTAACCAGGACCCTTTGCAGGTGAGAGAAAGAGATTATGCTTATGCGGGTTCTTTTTACGCTTTTGCTATTGCCATCGGATTCGGTGTGCTCGCTGTCAGGGAAATCCTTTCTAAAATAGCCGCATCGAGACCAAGTATGATTGCCGCATCGGTAATCTGTTTCCTGACTGTTCCACTGTTAATGGCTACCCAAGGATGGGACGATCATGACCGCTCACAAAAAACTACGGCAAGGGATTTTGCAAAAAACTACCTGAATTCCTGCGCACCAAATGCTATTCTGTTTACAAATGCCGATAATGATACTTACCCTTTATGGTACGCACAGCAGGTTGAAGGGATCAGGACAGATGTACGTGTAATATGTATCCAGTTCCTGGCGGATGATGCTTATATCAATCAGCTAAAAAAACAAATGAACCAGTCGGCACCCCTGCCCATCAGCATGGCCCAAGAAAAATACGTGCAGGGCAAAAGAGATTATATGCCATACATAGATTATGGATTAAAAGATAGTGTGGAGTTAAAAGATTTACTGGCGGTAATGACATCCGACCATAAAGAGGACCAGGTGGAGATGAATGACGGCAGTTTTATGAATTTCCTGCCTACAAAAAAGTTAAAGTTATCAGTTGATAGTGATCAGCTGGTAAAAACACATACTATTCCCGCTGGTGATAAGGATAAGGTTATCTCTGCGATGGAATGGAATTTTAATAAACCGTATGCGGGCAAAGGCGATCTTGCCTTAATGGATATCCTGGTGCATAATAATTGGGAGCGCCCGATATATTTTGCAACCTCTGCTTCAGATGATACTTATATGGGGATGGAAAAGTATATGCATATGGAAGGTTATGCTTACCGCCTGCTCCCATTAAAAACCCAGGCCGGAGATAATGGTGATAAAGAGGAAAGGACCAATACAGACGTGATGTATACCAACATGATGAACAGGCTGGATTTTTCTTCTTTAAAAAAATCCAAATACCTTGATCCTGAAACGAGAAGGGTATTATCCAGCACCTGGAAATTTAGCAATACGCTGACCAGCAATTTGATTGCGGAGGGAAAAAATACTGCGGCAAACAACCTGACAGACAAAAGTATGAGAGAGCTTCCGCTAAGAAATTATTCTATTGGTGATACTTTGAGCAGGATGTATACTATCCAGAACTTATATGCGCTTAACAGGATAAATGAAGCAAATAAACTGGCTAAAGAGACTTCCGCTTATCTTACCCAGGAGTTTGATTATGTAAGTGAACTGGAACCGGAATACCAGCAGGCGCACAGAAGAGATATAGAATTTGGCTTATCAATTTTAAATAGTTTAGAGCGGATCACTGCAGCTTATCAGCAAAAGGCGGTGAACCAGGAAATCAAAAACAATTTTAATAACCTGATTAACCAGTTTGGGATCAGGAGCTAAAACAACAATGCATCCGGAAAAACAATCCCGGATGCATTATTAAGTAGCACAATCTATGGCTTTACTGCTGCCACAGTGATATAGTACTGGCTAATAATTTTATCTGTATCAAACAGGGCTGATTCCCCGGCTTTCAGACTGATCGAAGCCCATTTTGTAGTTGGAACGATGCGAACTTTCGCAGTTGCATTTTTCAAAGTAAGCGGCAGGTTAAAGCCTTCGATGCAGTTCGTATACCGGAACGTGACTTTCTTTTTGTCCTGATCAAAGTAGTATTCCAGATTTGGCAATTGTGTAGTACGCAGATACTGATAGAACACCTTTGCGTAATCAAATCCCGCTTGTTTAGACACATAGTCCTCGATCTGTTTAGTGGTTACTGTCTGGTGATAAAAAGTTTTGTTCAAACCACGGATAAGCTGACGGAAATGCTCGTCATCATTCATGCCGTGTCTGATCGCATGGATCATATTACCTGCTTTAGGGTACATATCACCGCTTCCCTGTGCATTAACATCATAAACAGGAACAATCACCCTGTCATTCTTAATTCCCTTCCTGGTGCCTGCATTATAGGCATCACCCGCCTCTTTTCCGAAACGGTAATCTGTATATAAGGTTTCACTATAATTGGTAAAACCTTCGTGCACCCACATATCTGCCAGATCATTGGTGGTGATATTATTTCCAAACCATTCATGCCCGCTTTCATGAACAATGATAAAATCCCATTTCATACCCCATCCTGTTCCAGAACCATCTCTTCCGCGGTATCCTGGTTTATAATGGTTACCATAAGCTACCGCGCTCTGGTGTTCCATTCCTGTATGCGGCACATCGATTAGTTTATAGCTATCCTCATAAAACGGATATGGGCCCATCCAGTATTCAAATGCCTTCAGCATGTGGTTCACTTCATTTGGCATATAAGTTTTCGCCTTTTCCAGGTTATAGTCCAATACCCAGTAACCGATATCAAGCTTTCCTTTTTCACCTGCATAAGTATCATTCCAGTTTACATATTTACCGATGTACGGGATGATGCAGTAATTACTGATTGGATTTACAACAGCCCATTTGTAAGTCGCAGTGCCGTCGGCATTGTTCTTTTTAAACTCTAAACGTCCGTTCGCAACAGCGACAAGTGTATCCGGAACGATCATGGTCAAAGACGCCCCATTGTCAGGTTCATCACTTTGGTGATCTTTGCAAGGGTACCATACCGAAGCACCCATCTCGCCCTGGCAGGTTACTGTCATCCACGGACGGCCGAGCGAGTCGGTTGTAAATGTCCAGCCCCCATCCCATGGCGCACGGATGGCTTCATGCACGAGGCCGTGGTAGTATACTGCAAGTTTGTGGTTTGTAGCTTTTTTCTGTTGCGGAACTTTTACGTGCCATGCATTCCCTTCCTGAGCAAAGGATAATTTCTGACCGCCATTCAGCACCACACTATCGATCATCAGCGGTGCGCGCAAATCAAGCTGTAATTGAGTCTTGCCATTGTCTGCTGTGGTTTTATAACTGATCACGTTACTACCGGCAATGGTTTTATTTTTATAATCTGGTTTCACAGTGATATCGTATCTGGTTACGTTCCACCATGCTCTTTCGGTTGTAATTTTACCCCGTAATGTGTCGGCGTGTGTATATACTTTATCTTTCGACTGCCCATAGCTGGTAAAAGCACCAGTTAGGCAGACTATTAAAATGGCCAGGTATTTCATATGTTTAAGTTTTTGTGTTTATATCAAATGTAGGGAATCACGCTATGGTTACCGACTCAATATTAGCCTTTTTAGACTATATATTAACCTTAAAAAAGCCAAATCCATTCAATCAGGCACAAATTAAAGGCAAATACGAGCTGCATAAAAAAGCCGTCTCCCCATTAACGGGAGACGGCCGGTTTAGTATCCGGTACTTTATTTTTTAACAGTTTGTAGCATTTCTTTCACGGCTGCCTCCAATTGCTGGTCCTGACCTCCAAGAATTTTATTGTAATCGTTCATTATCAGCAGGTCTGGTTCGAGCTGATAATTTTCTGTCGCATGTGTATCACCATTGCCATAAGTGCCGATCATCGGGATGCCGAACACTATCCGGTTGTTGATCTGCGTTTCCCACCAGACCGCGGTACCTGTTCCTGCAACAGGCATCCCAATCAGCTTACCGATGCCCAGCGCTTTATAGGCATAGGGAAATAAAAAGGCATCCGAATAGTTACCTTCGCTCATCAGTACGCAGCTTGGCTTAGACCATTTATTTAACGGTTCACCACCCGTAGTAACATGTCCCTGCGGGCGAAGTGTAAAGTATGGTTTGCCACCTAAAAAGGTAACAAGATCATCATGCAGCCAGCCACCGCCATTAAAACGGGAATCTACAATCAATGCGTCTTTACGGCTGTTTTTTCCCAATACTTTATCAAAAGTTACACGGAAACTAGGATCATCCATACTGCGAACGTGTACATAACCTACTTTGCCACCCGAAAGGCTGTCTGTAAGGTGCTCCATCAGTTTCACCCATTTATTATATAAGAGTACACTTGTTTCGGTTCTTGGTTTGATTGGCTTAATGATTTCCTCATAGGCAGTACCACCTTTTACCTCACGGAAGGAGATCCGGGTAACCTGCCCCGCTTTATGGTTTAACAACTTCGCCCAATCCTCTGCGGCAGTAAGTGCTACCCCATCAATTTTATCGATTACCATATTGATTTTCATTTTGGTTCCCGCAATATCAAAAGGGCCGCCCGGAATGACTTCCTTCACCAATAATCCGTCACCGCTTTTCGTCAGATCATAAGTTAATCCCAAAGCGGCAGTCTCATCGCCATTAGGAAAAGAGGGACTGTAACGTCCCCCGGTATGAGAAGCATTAAGCTCACCTAAAAACTCACTTAACAAGACCTGGAAATCATAGTCATTGTTGATATAAGGCAGAAACTGCTTGTAGTTTGTGTAATAATAATCCCAATCAACGCCCTGCAGTTTAGGGTCATAGAATTTCTTTTTCACCTGCTTCCAGGTATGTTCCAGGATATACGCTCTTTCTCCTGAAGCATTCAGCTGCATTTCAGAATTGATTTTTACCGGGGTAATTTTACCATCATCGATACCTACTTTCATAATATTGCCATTGGCCATCACAAACAGCGCTTTACCATCTTTGCTCATTTCCAAATCGGCATAAGGCGCATCTAATTTTGCAAGCACTTTACTCTCGTTTGTGCGTACGGCAGTTACCCAAAGGTCAAACCCTTTATCATACCTGGCCAGGAAATATAACTTTTCGCCGTCTTTAGATAACTTCGCGCCGGAGATCGCTGTGGAGGCCATAGTTAATCTCTTAGTACGGTATTCCAGGTTGTTCAAATTGAGGTTAACAGGTTCCACTGTTTTTTTAGCGGGTTCTTTTTTCTTCAGATCTTTGCTATCCGGCTTTTTAGTTACCGTATCTTTTTTCTCTGTCTCTGTTCGCAAATCAAAATCTTCTTTGCTTAACTGGAACTTATCCCATGTTTTCTGATCAAAGAACATCGAATAGATATCCGACTGGCTGCCGCGGCTAAGGTTTTTCATCCCGTCTTTATCAGTCAGCCAATACATCATTTTCCCATCCATGCCCCATTGCGGCAGCTCATCACTAAAACCACTCTCAGTCAGGTTTGTTCGTTTTGCAGAACCGTCATCTTTAATCAGCACCACTTCATTCTGGAACCAGCCACCGCCTTCGGTAGATTGCGCCAGCAAGTACTTACTGTCAGGCGACCATGTAAAGTACTGATCACCATCCGCATAGGAATAATTTAATCCTTCCGCCAATAGCGTATTCGTAGTTTTAGCGGCTATATCATACGATTTAAGAATATTACGTTCTTCCAGGTAGGCGATCTTTTTGCCATCAGGAGAGTAAACACCCTGAAATTCGTCTTTCGCAGTTGCAATCACACTTTGTGTGTTCAGCACTGTCGCGATATAAAAGTACGGCTCGCTTTTATTCGCTATCGTCACTTCGTCGATATCCCATGAGCCTGGGTGTTCTGCAGCATACAACAACTTTCTGCCATCGGGACTAAATTGTACCATCCGCTCCTGGTAAGGGGTATTAGTGATTCTTTTAGTCGTAGCGCCATCTACCGAAGTTACGAAGATATCGCCGCGGTAAACAAAAGCAACCTGTTTACCATCGTTCGAAACCGCCATTTCAGAGGCTTCTCCCTTAACCGGGAAAGTCGCGATCTGGTCGCCCGCAAAATCAGCATTAAAATTAATGGCCAGTTTTTGCGGCTGCTGACCTTCGGTCAGTGTATACAGGTCACCATTATAGGTAAAGACAAAATTTCCGGCGGCCGACCGTGAAAGGTTACGCACCGGGTTTTTCTCAAAGTTAGTCAGTTGTACCATTTCAGCCGTGTTGTTCAGCGAAGACTTAAACAAGTTTTGTGTACCGTTCTTCTCGCTCAGGTAGTAAAAAGTATCGCCGCTGCCCCATACAGGCTCCCGGTCTTCCCCCTTAAAGGAAGAAACCTTCATGTAAGTATTGTTCCTGATATTATAAGTCCATATATCACGGGTCACTGCAGAGGTATGGTGTTTCCTCCAGGCATCCTCATAACCTTTTCTATCCTGGAAAATCAGCTGATCACCTTTATCATTATAATGTGCGTACTCTGATCCTGCACTGATGAGCATCCTGCTGTTTCCGCCTTTAGCCGGCACCTCATAAAGCTTAGTAAAAATTGCATCATTTGGAAAACGGGCAGATGAATAGATATCATGCCTGTCTGTACCAAATATGACTTTCATATCATCAGTAGAAAAATCATAGGGGATATCACGGCTCGAATTGAAGGTAAGCCTGCTGGTTTCTCCTCCTGCTGCTGTCATTACATAAACATCAAAATTACCGTAACGGTCTGATGCAAACGCGATCTTTTTACTATCGTGGCTCCAGACAGGATAACCATTATATGAATTGGCGATGGTTAATGGTACGGCATCTCCACCCGAATAAGGTACTTTAAATATGTTGCCTTTGTATTCAAATGCGATCCACTTACCATCTGGTGATACAGAAGGCTGCTGCATCCACCGGGGCTGACTTTGCGCATTGCCTTTAAAGCCTGCTAATGCTAAAAGGGAAAATAAGAGTAGTGTTTTCTTCATAATTATCGGAGAGTTTAGGTGATTTGGATTTTGGTTGATTTAATATCGTAAATTTATTACAAAAAACCATCAATGCAACAGTATTGCGTCATTGTTACAAGACAGAAAACCGGTGCTGATCAATTTTGAGGCTGTTTATATAAATAAAATTGGGACAATGTTGCCTGAAAGTAATTGTTCATCTTTCTTCTGCTTCTGAATGAAACAAAAGACTCAATAGCTGTACCTTTGCATTTTAATATCAGGGTTTATTATCATGCAAACAGTATCCGGCACCAACGCTTCCTCATCAAAAATAAGTTTCACCATAGTTAGTTTTGTCACTTTTACTTTTATCGGCTACTTTACAATTGGTTTGCCATTAGCCGTATTACCAATTTTTATCCATCAGCACCTCGGCTACAGTGCCATGGTTGCAGGTGTTGTGATCAGTATGCAATATGTAACTACCTTTGTCTTACGCGGATATGCCGGGGGTATTGTCGACAAAAAAGGTCCTAAACCAGCAGTGATGCTCGGAATGGTAGGTTTTACCTTAAGCGGTGTTTTATTGTTTATTGCTTATTTAGCAAGAGAAATGCCGCCGATAAGTTTGGGCATCCTGATCATCACGCGTTTAATGACTGGTTTCGCAGAAGGTTTGATTGGTGCAAGCCCGATCAACTGGGCCCTATTTGCTGTCGGCGATAAATATACGGGTAAAGCAATTTCGTATAATGGAATTGCCAGTTACGGGGCATTGGCAGCCGGAGCCCCTTTAGGAGTTATTTTGAGTAATAGTTATGGTATCGGCAGTATTGCCATCCTGATCATTATATTTGGTACCGCGGGTTTTATCTACGCGAAAAGCAAAAAAGCATTACAGGGAACCTCTACCGCGCCCAGACAACCATTTCTGCAAGTGCTGAAAACAGTTTCGCCTTATGGGATCTGCCTGGCATTGGGAGGTTTGGGATTTGGTACAATTTCGACTTTTATCACGTTGTATTATGCATCTTTAAACTGGAACGGAGCGGTACTTTGTTTATCCGTCTTTAGTTTAATGTTTATCCTCGGACGTATAATATTTGCTAAAGCAATTGATAATTATGGAGGTATGAAAACCGCCGTCTATTGCCTTGCGTTAGAGTCACTGGGACTGATGATCCTGTGGCTGGCAAACATCCCTCATGTAGCACTTATTGGAGCAGGAATTACCGGACTTGGTTTTTCCTTAATCTTTCCCGCACTTGGTGTTGAAGCTGTGAAATTAGTTCCTGCATCAAATAAAGGTGCCGCATTGGGTGGTTACGGATTATTTATTGATATCTCTTTAGGTATTACAGGCCCGCTAATTGGCGGCGTTGCCAGCCGTTATGGCATGATGTACATCTTCCCATTCAGCATGGCGATGGTGTGTATTGGATTGTTACTTGCTATCAGGATTTATGCCAGGCAAAAGGTAAATGTAATGGCTTAATTATTCGTCAAAGACAGTCGGGCTTTTCTTATAGTACGTATTGTCCTGCAAAATCTTTAGTATGAATTGAGCAACACTATACCTGCTGATAAATAAACCTGCTTTTGGAAATCCGTTATAACTTACTCTTACCTTCCTTAACCTGGTGGAACTTGTTAATAATGTAGGCCTTACAGCCGTCCAGTTCAGGCCCGAACTCCTCAAAAGTTCTTCCTGCGCTTCATGCTGAAGGTACGCGACATGGATATTGCTGTAGTCAATCAGCCATTTAAACCAAAAAGGAATTTCATTTTTTGTTTCCAGTACACCCCATGCAGAAATGGTGATAATGCGGACTACATTTTGCTGTTTTGCTATAGTGATTATATTCTTCATTGTGTCAGCAAGGAAAGTGCCTGGCGTCCTAAGCCCTGCCCATGGAAAATCTGATGTTCTGGAAATGTTTAATGCAGTGATTATTACTTTGCAGCCCCTCATGGCAATTTTTAAATCAGCTTCATTTGCCGGTGATCCTTCAAAAACAGCAACTTTTTTCGAATGCGAAACAACCTTACTTTTATCCCTGACGAGCACACTGACGTAATAACCCCTTCTTAAGGCCTCTTCTACAATAATATGTCCTGTTCTTCCAGTAGAACCTAGAATAAGTAATTTCATAAGCCTGACTTAGTTAGGATGCCAGCATTATATACCTGTGCACCTTAATATAAGTTAAGCAATAATTATTCTGCGATCAAATACTGATACTATTTGTGCCTTTATACTCAAAATGCAGTAATCAGGATATGTAGTTATCAGTAAAAGATGCTTTGATTATTTACCGGGATTGCTGGTCATCTGGCCCGGACTATCCCCTGTCAGTCTATACACAAATCCATAACACTGTGCTTTATTTTAAATAAAAGACAATGTTAAGGATTCTATGCTATAGTTAAGGCAGAACACCTTTTCTAAACTAACCAGCGGTGCTAAACCACTAGAGTAGCATCCAGGCTAATCGCAAGATTATATGCTTTGCTTACCGGGCAGGTTTCTTTCGCGCCTGCGGCAATTACCTGAAACTGTTCTGGGGTAATTCCAGCTATTTTAGCTTTCAAAACCAAATTAGAACTGGTAATCACACCGTCTTCTAAAGAAATGGTAGCCACAGTTTCCAATGATTCCGGGTTAAAACCTGCAGTAGTTAAGTCGAGACTAAGTTTCATCGTAAAACATCCTGCATGTGCAGCTGCCATCAGCTCTTCCGGGTTGGTGCCTACACCTTCGGCGAAGCGGGTGTTAAATGAATATTGAGTATTGTTTAAAGTAGTGCTTTGAGTAGTGATGTGGCCTTGGCCTTCTTTGATTGTTCCGTTCCAAACGGCAGTTGCATTACGTTTCATCTTGATATTTTTTTGTGATTGAATACATCAAAATTACAAGGATAATATGGTGCCGGCAATGTACATTCATCCCTTTTACAAGGACATTTTTCCCGGCCAGCCCTTAAGTTATTCTTTTTATGGGCAGACGTACCCTTAAATTTCAACTGTTCTGGTGTGAGTATAAAGCTGGCTTGTTTTTAATATTGATCATCTCTGAGAAGGTTACTTACAGACTTTCCTGTGTTTGATCAATAACCCCGGTGCAGAGGCAGTAATAACAATACTATTTAACGGTGGTACAAAAAAGACCCGGGATAGGTGTGTGTGTGTTTCATCCCGGGCTGCTGATTGAACAGCTTAATTAAAAATATTTTGTCCAATGATATTAAATCACTCTATTACGTATCAAAAAATTCTCCCTTTAAAACTGGGGCAATCGTGAGTTTCCACACGGTGATCAGGTCTTCTGGTAAATATGATTCATTATGAAGCAATGATATTATATTTTTTTTAGACTTGCAAATAATTATTTTAGAGGTATTATTGTTAATGATGGAAAAAGACGAGAAGATTATAGAGATGAGCCGGTTAATGTGGGAACAGGCTATACCCCATCTTTCTGTAGATAGTGTAGTGTTTGGCTTTCATGAAAATCAATTAAAAGTTCTTCTTGTAAAAATGGCAAAATCGCAAATATGGTTATTGCCCGGAGGATTTGTTTTTAAGAATGAAAATCTGCTTGATGCTGCACACCGTGTATTAAAAGAGCGTACAGGGGCAGAAAAAATATATTTACAGGACTTCGGCATCTTTGGAAACCTGAACCGTTCGGAAGGTTTTTTTGATCAGTATGATGATGAATTATGGCATAAACAGCGTTTTATATCTGCAGGTTATTATGCCCTTGTGGACTATACTGCTGTTACCCTCGCAGCAGATACATTTAGTGACAGCTGTGAATGGAAATCGATAACAGATTTGCCGGAACTGGGGATGGACCATCAAACCATTTATGATACTGCGCTGACGGTATTGAGACAACAATTAAGTTACAAGCCAATCGGAATGAACCTGCTTCCAGAGAAATTTACGATTTCGGATCTCCAGAAACTATACGAAACGATACTGGACAGACCATTAAACAGGGGTAATTTTTACAGGCGCATTATGCGTTTTAACATGCTGGTTAAACATGAAGACCAGCGTAAAGGCGGGGCGCATAAAGCACCCAACCTTTATAGCTTTGATCCTGTTAAATATCACGAATCCTTACAAGGCATGGATTGGTAGCTGGTTATTTCCAGCCACCACCCAATGCACGGTATAAATTCACGACTGCCTGTAGTTTCTGCAGGCGGTCGCTCACCCCACTCAATTGTGCAGCAAGCAAACTTTGTTCAGACGTTAATACGTCCGTATAATTTGTTGCAGAGCTGAAACGTAACAAATCCTGCGTATAATCCACGGCTTTAGTTAAAGCGGCAATCTGTTTGCCCCTGGCTTCGGCTTTTTCCGTTGCCGTCTGGTAAGCATAGAGGGCATTGGAAACTTCCTGACCTGCAACAAGTAAACTCTGCTGAAAACTGTTTAAAGCCTGTGCCTGTACCGATTGTGCAGTAACTAAACGCGCTTTGTTAAGTCCCTGGTTAAAGATCGGCTGTGTAAGCCCGCCTACAAGGTTATAAAAAATCGACTGACTAAAAAGGTCTTTTAATTGCAGGCTGGAGAAACCGCCGGTTGCACTGATCGTTAATGCAGGATAGAAATATGCACGTGCCGCATTCGTATTTTCAAAAGCAGTTCTTACGGCAAATTCTGCCTGCTGAACATCCGGACGGTTTTGCAGCAACTGCGCAGGAACACCTGTTGCTAATGCGGTTGGAGTAACCTGTACCTCTAAACTATTTCTATCTATTGGTCCCGGGGCCTGCGCAAGCAGGATATTCAACGCATTTTCTGTTTCCCTGATGCTCTGCTTTAAATCTGGTATTGAAACTTCGGCGGCATAACGGTTAGCTTCACTTTGCACTACATCTGCTCCGTTTACGATTGCGCCTTCTTTCAAAGACTTCATTGTTTCTACATTGGCGATCCTGCTTTTCAGTGTCTCTTTGGTGATAGCCAATTGCTGATCGAGGGCCAGCAGGCTAAAGTAGTTGTTTGCAATATCAGCAATCAGCTGTGTCTGCACTGCTTTTTTCGCAGCATCAGTACCGAGGTAACTCGCTAAAGCCGATCTTTTGGCACTGCTTAATTTACCCCAAACATCCGCTTCCCAGGAGGTAGTCAGCGATAGCTTATACGTGTTGGTCAGCGTATTGATATTGATCCCGGCCGGGAAATTCAGTGCCGCCTTAGATGCTTTGGAATGTGTATAATCTGCAGTAGCATCCAATGTTGGTAATAAGGCCAGTTTACTTTGTCTTAAAGTAGCCTGTGCCTGCAGGATATTCTGGATCGCATTTTTAAGGTCCACATTCTGATCAAGTCCCTTCTGAATCAGCACTTTCAGCTTATCATCAGAAAACACACTCTGCCATGGCATGTTTGCCATGGTAGTAGAATCGGTCGTATTTTGATCACGGTATAGTCCTTCCGTCTGCACGATCGGACTCTGATAGGTTTTCGTTACCGAGCAAGCACTGAGCAAAGCCGAGGCAGCGAGTAGGACAAAAACCTGTTTGTTATATTTATAAGTCATTTTATTCTGTTCTAAATTGATAAATCAGCTATGCTTTAGGTGGTTCGATCAGCTTGTGTTCTTCAGCTCCGTCTATCCTCTTCTGCGCTTTGGCAACATCACTTTCACCCTCTTCTTCTTCATCATCGTAACCGTTTTTCGCTGGCCCGCTGATTTTTTCCTGTAAACTTTGGAAGATGATAAAAAGCACCGGGATAGCGAATACGCCGATGATCGTACCGATCAACATTCCGCCCACTGCACCTGTACCGATTGATTTGTTACCAACCGCACCCGCACCGCTGGAGAACATCAATGGAACCAATCCGAAGATAAATGCAAAGGAAGTCATCAGGATCGGCCTAAGACGGGCTACTGCACCTTCGATGGCCGACTGTACAACTGGCATTCCGTTTCTTCTTCTTTCAAGTGCAAACTCAACAATAAGAATCCCGTTCTTCGCTAGTAACCCGATCAGCATGATCAGAGAGATCTGCAGGTAGATATTGCTGTTCAGCTTAAATATGATCGAAAATAAATATGCACCTGCCAGTCCGAACGGTATCGCAAGCAATACCGCGAAAGGAAGGATATAACTTTCATATTGTGCACTAAGCAGGAAGTAAACAAATATTAAACACAGTACAAAAATAAATACGGTTTCACTCCCCGAAGCAAGCTCTTCCCTTGTTAAACCAGAGAAGTCAAAACCATAACCGGCAGGCAGGTTTTGCGCTGCCACTTCCTGGATTGCTTTAATCGCATCACCAGTACTGTAGCCCACATTTGGCGCACCTGTGATAGCGATAGAACTAAATAAGTTGAACCTTGAAATTGACTCCGGCCCAAATACGCGGGTCATTTTTACAAACTCTGTGATCGGCGCCATATCACCATTGGCATTTCTGACAAAAATTTTGTTCAGCCCCTCAGGATTTTTACGGTATTCTGCGGAAGCCTGCACCATTACGCGGTATTGCTTACCAAACTTATTAAAGTTCGAGGCATATAATCCGCCATAATAGCCTTGCATTGTGGAAAGTACAGCATTCACGGTTACCCCCGCCTCTTTACATTTTTCCAGGTTAACCTCCATCATAAACTGAGGGAAATTAGGGTTAAAAGAAGTTGTACCATATTGGATTTCCGGACGCTGTGCCAGCTTAGCCAGGAAGTCGTTATTCACCTTGAAGAACTCAGCGGTACTATGCCCGCCCTTATCCTGCAGCTGGAATTCGAAACCGCCACTCTGCCCGAAACCACTGATGGTTGGCGGCGAGATAAAGAAAATACTAGCTCCGCGAATACTGCTTGTTTTGGCAAACAGTTCAGCAATAACTTCATCTACAGACCGTTTCCGGTCGTCCCATGTTTTTAACTTCACAATAACCATACTATAGGCACTGCCCGCACCAGCGATAAAGTTTTGCCCTACAATTCTCAGTGTATTGTTTACTTCAGGAATGGTATGTGCAATACTGTCTACCTGTTTGGCAATAGCTGTTGAACGTTCCATCGAGGATGATGGTGGCAGACTAATATTGGCAAATAAAGTTCCCTGATCTTCCGATGGTACAAAAGATGAAGGTGTTGTTTTCATCATATAAAACAATCCCCCTCCCGCAACTATGATTGCGATAATCACCATCCATTTTTTAACAGAAAGAAACTCTACAGAACGTTTGTAATTGTTCGTGATCCTGTCGAAACCTACGTTAAAAGCAGTATAGAAACGCTGGATAAATGTCTGGTTTTTATGATCGTCTTTATGTGGCTTAAGTAAGAGCGCACAGAGCGCCGGACTTAAGGTAAGGGCATTAATTGCCGACAGGATAATGGCTACAGCAAGCGTAACTCCAAATTGCTTGTAGAACACCCCGGTAGATCCGGTGATAAAAGTTACAGGAATAAATACTGCCGCCATTACCAATGTAATAGAGATGATGGCCCCGGATATTTCATCCATCGCATCAATAGTAGCTTTTTTCGCAGATTTATAACCACTGTCCAGCTTGGCATGGACGGCTTCGACTACTACAATCGCATCATCCACCACAATACCAATTGCCAGCACCAATGCAAATAAGGTTAGCAGGTTAATTGTAAAACCGAAAAGGTTCAGAAAGAAAAACGTACCTACAATTGCTACCGGTACTGCAATAGCAGGCACTAAAGTAGACCTGAAATCCTGCAGGAAAATAAACACTACAATAAATACAAGAATAAACGCTTCAACAAGTGTATGGATTACCTTCTCAATCGAAGCATCCAGGTTCTCATTAACGTCGACCAGATACGTGAATTTGACCCCCTTGGGAAAGGATTTCGCAGCCTCTTCAATAATCTTTTTCGAATTGTTAATCACGTCACGTGCATTGGAACCGGGTGTCTGACTAATTGCCATACCCACTGATTCTTTTCCATTAGTACTGATTGTAGCAGTATACGTTAAAGAACCCAGTTCTACTTTGGCGATGTCCTTTAGACGTAATACTTGCCCTTGTCCGACCGACTTGATGATGATATTCTCAAATTCCTGCGGTGTAGTTAAACGGCCCTTGTATTTAATCGTATACTGGAAAGCCTGGTCGCCATTCTCACCGAACTTACCTGGCGCAGCTTCGATATTTTGTTCTGCCAAAGCAGCAGAAATATCACTAGGTATCAAACTGTACTGCTGCATGATATCCGGTTTTAACCAGATACGCATGGAGTAATCCTTGGAGCCAAAAACTGTTGCATCCCCTACACCGGTAACCCTTTGAATGGCTGGCACAAGATTGATCTTTGCGTAATTCTGCAGGAAGGTCTGATCGTAAGCTTTATCATCACTATATAAAGAGAAGATCAATAAATTACTGCTCTGGCTTTTCGTTACCGTAACCCCGGCTTGTGTTACTTCCGATGGGAGTAAGCTCGTAGCCCTTGATACCCTGTTCTGCACGTTTACGGCTGCAAGATCGGGATCGGTACCTACTTTAAAAAACACTTTAATACTTGCCGAACCATCATTCGTAGCGGTAGAGGTCATGTAAGTCATGTTCTCTACCCCATTGATCTGCTCTTCCAGCGGGATAATGATACTTTTTAAAACTACGTCAGCATTTGCACCTGTATAACTAGCGGATACGTTTACTGTAGGCGGTGCAATATCGGGATATTGCGCGATGGGCAGGGATATCAGCCCCAACACACCGAGGATAACAATAATCACGGAGATTACTGTAGAGAGAACTGGTCTCTGTATAAATATTTTAAACATTAGCTCTTATTTTAAATCCGCATAAACGGCATCGGCACTTTGTACATTTGGTTTAATCTGTGTTCCGTCTTTCAAAGAAGACACCCCTTCCAGCACGATCTGGTCGCCCGCTTTAAGTCCGCTTTCTACCACATAGAAATTGCCGGCCGTATTCTCTTTTACAGTCAGGTTTACATTTTTTGTCTTTCCATCTTTACCCACAACAACGGCAAATAACTTATCCTGCAATTCGAATGTTGCACTTTGAGGTACAAGGATCACATCTTTTAAATTATTAGGGATTCTGACAGTAGCACTGCTTCCGCTTCGGATAATTCCTTTCGGATTAGGGAACCTGGCCCTGATATTGGCAGAACCTGTTGCCGTATTGATCAGCCCGTTCACTGTTTCTATCCTTCCTTTTTCACTATATTCAGAACCATCAGACAGCAGTAACGAAACGGCAGGTAAGGCCAACAGCTTTTTGGCAAAAGTAGTTTCAGTGTTTCCTTTAGTAAAATCGAGCAGCAATTTCTCATTAAAAGCGAAATACGCATACACATTTCCAATGCTGGATACGGTAGTTAACGGATCGGTGCTCGAAGAGTTAACCAAACTTCCCAGGCGGAAAGGGATAGAACCCACAACGCCGTTTACCGGACTGGTTACAGTGGTATATCCCAAATTCACTTTTGCGTTTACCAGCGCTGCTTTGGCCTGTGCCAAACTGGCCAGGGCAGATTGATAAGTAAATTGTGCGGATTCCAATTCGTATTTGCTGATAATATCTTTTTCTACCAGCGGTTTAACCTTCACAACGGCCAGTTTAGCCGTACTTACTTCTGCCTGGGCAGTTTTAATCCCTGCATTAGCAGTTCTTACGGCTTGCTCATACTGCGGATCATTGATTTTAAATAAAGGCTGGCCGGTTTTAACAACGGCACCTTCATCAACATAGATCTTTTCGATATAACCTTCTATCCTTGGCCTGATTTCTATGTTTTGCTGCCCCTGTATACTTGCGGGATAATCTGTATTTAAAGTAGCAGACCGTGTCTCCAGCGTTACCACCTTGTAATCTTTGACTTGAGCCGCTGCTCCCGCCTGCGCGGCCTGGTCTTTTTTGCCGCCACATGAGGCGAGGGTTAATCCTGATAAAAGCAGGAGTCCGATCTGTAATTTAGTCTTCATTTGTGTGTATTAGTTTTTAAATTCCTCTCGCTATCTATAGCATGTTTATTATATATAATGCAGCAAATCCGTAAATTCTGTTTGCTATCACGTTTTACCTGTTTGATATAAAGTGTACGAGTTAAGTACCGATATAGATCATTTCAAAAATGATTTGTTTCCGCTGTTTCATGAGTTTATTAAATTCTGCCTCACTGATTTTTAAAAAGCTCTTATTCAGAGACCCCGATAAAACCGGATAAGCCATCAGAGCAAAGAGGTTCATCATAAATTGCTTTGGATTCATCGTCTTAAGATTGCCCTTCTCCATCTCTAGTTTCACCTCTTCCAGGAATGGTCTAATATGGGTTTCATGGATTTCATCAGCCTGGATTTTATCATGGTTATTGGTTTCGGTAATGATAAAAAGTTCGCGAAACGGATAAGCCATAGTTTCATCAATAAAAACATCGATCACCTTTTTTATCCTGTCCTTAAAACTAAGCTTACCTGTCAGTACCGAATCCAGCACATGTCTCAATTCTTCTTTAGCTTCCTTCACTACCTGTTCGAACAAAAGGTCCCTTGAACGAAAATAATAGTGTACCAGGCTCCTGTTCACTCCTGCCGCATCAGCAATTTCCTGCGTAGTAGCGTGGAGCTTACCCTCAGAAAAAAATATCTTCTTGGCGGTATCTTTGATCAACTGCTCTGTTCCTGTATCTTTTACTGCCATTTTAACTTTATGTTTAATAGTAATGTTTAACAAATTTGTTAAACAAAAGTACTAACGACTGCTTAAACATATATCATGCCATTGTAGCATTGCTTACAACTGTAATAACAATAGTACATTTCTCTGGCTGATATGCTCAAATGAACCTAATAAGAACAGGAAATAAAAACGAAATAGACGAAGAATAAAAAGAAGCCGACGAATCCCGGATCCTAATCTTTTAAAAGATGGGGGATCACCAGTTTGTTCCAGATCTGGTAACCTGTACCATTCATGTGCAGCATGTCCTCTTTAAACAACACCGGTTGCATTTCGCCTTTTTTATCCAGCATAGGCTGATATACATCTACAAAAACGGTATTTTTTTCTCCCTTTAGATACTGACTGATCAGAAGATTTGCTTTTTTGGCCTTCTCCTGGTATTGCACCCGCGAAGGACTGCCTTTTATGGCAATATAAACTAAAGGTGTAGCCGGCAGTTTAGTTCTTAAATGAGCATACAATTTTTTAAAATCCGCAAATACGGTTTCCGCATCCGGCGATTTCAGGAGATCATTTTCACCGACGTACAATACAACCTGTTTTGGTTCATAGGGAAAAACTATATCTTCGAGGTAACGGTCTACATCGCTGGTTATAGCGCCCCCTATCCCGCGGTTTAATACCGTATATGCTGCAAAAGCTTTTTTAAAGTCTACCCACAGGCGGATGGAAGAACTGCCAATAAAAAGGATAGGGTGTTGTGGGGGACTATAGATTTTATCATAGGCTTTGATCGTCTGTACATCATTCCAGAAAGGTGGCCGGTCCTGCGCAACAGCATTAATGCTAAACAGAAAGGCAACAGTGATAGTGAGCAGGATTGATTTGATCATGTGATACATACGACAGGTAATTTGATATTTACAGATAGAGCGTAAAACTAAGCTACCGGCTGCTTTTGTCGCATCATTATTATGTCATTTTAATGTAACCCAACTTGGTAATATTTACTGATGTCTTACATTTGACCAAAATGCAGCGTTGGTCAGCATAAAAAAACAAAACAATTATCAGGTTTTTATGCTTTCATATTAACAAGAATATAATTGTGATTTAAATTATATTTGGCCGCATCAATTATAAAGAATGGATCCTAACACAGAAAATCCGAATATCCCGCCTCCTAAATACGTTGTATCGAAAAGACTCGACGCTTTATTCTTCAGCATCTACCACGCTTACCAGTTTATCCTTCGTTTTTTTAAAGAGGTGTTTGTTCCTCCCTACGAGTTTAAGGAGATCATCCACCAGTGTTATGAAGTTGGCTACAAATCTTTGCCGCTGATCTCACTGACCGGTTTTATTACAGGTGTGGTATTTACAAATCAGTCACGCCCTTCCCTGGCTAATTTCGGTGCCACTTCCTGGTTACCTTCACTGATTTCTATAGCAATCGTTCGTGCACTTGCCCCATTGGTTACCGCATTGATCGCTGCCGGAAAAGTTGGGTCTAATATGGGCGCAGAACTTGGATCGATGAAAGTTACTGAGCAGATTGACGCGATGGAAGTCTCGGCAACCAATCCATTTAAATATTTGGTAGTGAGCCGTATACTGGCTACAACCTTTATGATCCCTATACTAGTAATGTATACGGCATTCGTTGCGCTGATGGGTGCATTTTTAAGTGTACACAGCAACGAACAGACCAGCTTTGCAATGTTCTTTTCGCAGGTGTTCGACTCCTTAAGTTTCCTTGATCTTTTCTCTACTACTTTTAAATCTACTGTTTTTGGTTTTACCATCGGTGCGGTTGGTTGTTACCATGGATATAACTCTTCTAAGGGTACCGAGGGTGTAGGAAAAGCAGCGAATTCGGCAGTAGTTGCTGCCATGTTCCTGATCTTTGTGGAAGAGATTGTGATTGTTGCGATTGTTAATGCATTCCGTTAATCTGTAAATATGCAAAAGCAATATAAAGAAATAGACAGAAGCGAAGCCATAATTTCTATTAAGGGATTACAGAAAGCATTCGGCGACTTACATATCTTAAGAGGTGTAGACCTGAATGTTTATCGTGGTGAAAACCTGGTTGTACTGGGCCGTTCTGGTACTGGTAAATCAGTATTGATTAAAATTATATCCGGCCTGCTCCTGCCCGATCAGGGAGAAGTGAATGTACTTGGACAAGAGGTTGCAGAATTATCTTCCAAAGACCTGATGGCTCTGAGGTTAAAGGTGGGTTTCTCCTTTCAGAACAGTGCCTTATATGATAGTATGACGGTACGCAAGAATCTGGAGTTCCCGTTAGTGCGCAATTCCAGGAGTTTATCCCGGAAAGAGATCAACGCCGAAGTAGAAAGCGTACTCGATGCGGTGGGTTTACTACAAACGATTGAGCAAATGCCTTCAGAACTTTCAGGCGGTCAGCGTAAACGTATTGGTATTGCCCGCACACTGATCCTTCGTCCGGAAATTATGCTGTACGACGAGCCTACGGCAGGCCTGGACCCTATTACCTGTATAGAAATCAATAACCTGATCAACGAAGTTCAGGAGAAATATAAAACAACAGCTATAATTATTACGCACGATCTTACTTGCGCCAAGGAAACTGGCGACAGAATTGCTATGTTGCTGGATGGACAATTTGCTATCCAGGGAACTTTTGATGAAGTCTTTGCGAGTGACGATCTCCGTGTACAATCTTTTTACAATTATAATTTTACAGAATAAATGAGCGCTTCAGAAAACAAAAGGTCAATCATCGTAGGAATTTTCATCTTCATCGGGCTGGTGATTTTCATCGCTGGTGTACTTACATTAGGCGGAAAGCAAAAACGATTTGTGAGCAGTATCACGCTAACAGCTATATTTAATAATGTAAATGGTATTCAGGCTGGTAACAATGTATTCTTCTCTGGTGTTAAAATCGGTACGGTCAGCAAAATCAACTTTACGAGCAGTGCACAAGTAGAAGTTACGATGCACATCGAAGAAGCTTCTCAGAAGTACATTCATAAAAACTCATTAGCTAAATTAAGTTCTGAAGGGTTTATCGGCAATAAAATGATCGAAATACTGGGTGGCACAACCGATGCTCCGCAAGTGGAAGACGGTGACCAGCTGGCAATTGCAGCAGCTCTGGCACCCGAAGATATCATGAAAACTTTACAGGACAACAATAAAAATATCCTGGCTATCACTAACGACTTTAAACAGGTGAGCAGCGGAATGCTGAAAGGGAATGGTACGTTGGGCGCTTTGCTGACGGATTCATTAATGGCCAATCGTTTACGCCAGATGACCGTTAATCTGGAAAATGCGTCTGCAACTACTGCAAGGGTTACCGCAGCAGTATCTCAATATACTTCCAAACTGAACAACAAGGGTACACTGGCTACAGAATTGCTGACCGATACTACTGTTTTCAGCAATTTAAAATCTGCGGTTAAGAGCTTACAGCAAACGGCAAGCACTGCTTCAGAAATGACTACTAATTTGAAAACAACCACTAACAAGTTGAATTCTGATAAAAATGCAGTAGGTGTATTGCTGAATGACGAAGAAACCGGCGCACGTCTTAAAAGCACAGTTACCAATCTGGAGTCGAGCACAAAAAAACTGGACGAAAACATGGAAGCTCTACAGCATAACTTTTTGTTAAGGGGCTTCTTCAGGAAAAAAGAGAAAGCCGCAGCTAAAGAGAAAGAAAAAGCAGCTGAACAAAATTAAGCGACAAGATTTTCAAACGTAGAGAGTTTTTCTAAACGTACCTGAGCCACCAATGTTTATTGGTGGCTTTGTAGTTTTTAAACCATGCACAAGGGCGGTAAAGGAAAGCGACAACAGCCAGCCAGATCAGATAAACGACTGGCAGACTAAAGCCAAAAACAACCGGTCTGAAAAGAAATGGCATCTGGATAATTTCTTTTGAGTGATGGCCTGTTAAGAAAAAGGCGATCACCAATAACAAATGCAATAAGTAAAAATGACTGATATAATAAAAAAATGGTACGGAACCAAAGGTAGAAATGATGGCTGTAACCTTGTTTTTTATATTTTCCAATAAGGCTAAAAATAGTAAAGCGGGACCAATAGTCATGCAGCTATATAAAAGCGAAGGCGGATATTTACTCGTGTTTAAGAAGGACAGCACATTCTGGTACATTAAAGGATAACTCTTTCTTAATGAAGGGTCTCCGTAACCGTTATACGCTCTGAGTACAATAAAAAGTACAATAAGGCTCAAGCCTGAAATTATCAGATATTTCTTTCTGTCTGCTTCAGGAAAACCACTTTTATACCAAGCCCCTGCTGCATAGCCTATAAACATAATGCCTGTCCACGGTAAAATAGCATAAAACACCCCGATGAAATGAGTTGAATCTAATGGTAAAACCGTTCCCGATGCGGTAAATAGTACCTTGATAGCTATGCCTGTCGCCCCCGTTTGCGGCAGATCCATAAAAGTGAAAAGATCGTGTCCGAAAACAAGCACCATACCTGTTGCCAGTACCAGTTTAAAAGAAACTCTACTGATCAGGCTCAGCAAAATCATGCTCCATCCAATTACCCAAATGACCTGAAGAATGATAAAATTATAAAAAGGATTAAAAGTAAGCCCCAGTGTAACGATTACGATTTCTGCGACAACCAGCCACAGCCCACGTTTAAGCAGAAAGCTGCTGGCTTGAAACTGTGTTTTCCGCTGCGCTGCGAGATAAGCAGACAATCCTGATAAAAACACAAAGATTGGTGCACAATAATGAGTGATCCAGCGGGTAAAAAAAAGTGCAGTTGTAGTACTTGCAGGATCCAGCGGATCAGCAGTCATCGAGCTAACATGAAAATAATCCCTTGTATGGTCTAAAGCCATAATCACCATGACCAGTCCCCTAAGAAGATCAATTGACTGTATACGTTTGAGTGTTTCCATTTGAGAAGCGTTGTTGTACTAAGATAACTAAATTTTTTGCCGTATAAAAAAACCGGCCCGTTTTATCAACGGGCCGGTTCTTTCAAATGATAAGCTATTTCAGTTAGTAACCGGGATTCTGTACCAGGTTTTTATTTGCGTCCATTTCTCTTTGCGGGATCGGGAATACCAGATTATTAGCATTCCAGGCAATATTACCCACATTGGTTTGTGTACGCTTTGCATCATGCAGTGCAAATCCTTCAAATGAAAGTTCCCTCACACGTTCCTGCAGGATATTTGCCACTGTTGCTGATGTGGTTTCCAGACCAGCTCTTTCCCTTACCACAGCAAGATCTTCGATAGAGGTAACGCCGCCAATTGACGAAGCCAGACGCGCGTTACATTCTGCCCTGATCAGGTACATTTCTGCCAGACGGATGATGGGTACATTTCCATATTGATTGGCAAACTTAGCAGTAAACAGGTCGCCATCTTCATAGAAGCTATTGATACGGTCGTCGCCTTCCTCGTAATTCGCATCAATCCATGCCTGTGAAATAGTTGCATCTCCCCTGCCGCCATAATTCGAAGATTCATAATACGTATTTAATGAATTGCCGCCGGTCAGTGTTGTTACCTGCATTGCAAAAACATCTTCAACTGTATTTGAGCCTGGCTGTGCAGTACCTGTTGGTACAGTTGGAAAGGCCCTGCTGTAAGTTGGGGCAAGTGTATACTCACCGGAAGCCAGTACCCTGCTCGCTGCGTTTGCGGCTTCGGTATAATTGCCCATTTGCAAATATATCCTTGCAAGCATACCTGCAGCTGCATATTTTGTAGCAAAAAATCCATTTGTTTCCGGTAAAGCAGCCTCTGCTTCTGTTAAGTCCTTAATGGCCTGCTGGTATACGGCAGCTACCGTGGCACGCGATACATAACTACCATCTGCAATTGCTGTAGTCGGCGTGGTTACAAGAGGTACACCCGGATTTGTAGTCGGACTGCCATCATTGTATGCTTTACCAAATAACCTTACCAGATCAAAGTAAACCGCAGCTCTGATAAACTTGGCCTCGCCACTAACCCTGTCTTGTTTGGCGGCATCTACTTTATCAATTGCACTGAGCACATTGTTCACATCATTGATTGTTTTATAACCGCGAGACCATACCGTATTAACAAACGAATTGGTTTTGAGTATCCTTTTATTGATCGTCTGCGTAAGTTCTTCGAACGTACCGCCCCAGTTGATCGCATTGGTATTGGCCAGGAAATCTGCCATGAGCTGTGCATTGCCACCGTAAAAACTGCTATTGCCCAGATCAGCGTACGCTCCAACTAAAGCTACCTCAACATCTTTGGATGTATTTAATGCTGCCGACTGTTCAATTGTATCTACGGGATCGATATCCAGTGGCTTTTTACATGAAGATACCGTACCCAGCAAAATGGATAAAAATAGTACCTGATATATATATGTTTTTTTCATAATGTTGCGTATTTAAGATTATAAGCCAATGTTTAAGCCTAGTGAAATTACCCTCGGTTGTGGTGCAGAATAGAAATCTACTCCCTGATTAATATTTGTAGACTGGAAATCTGCATTTACTTCAGGATCCCATCCTTTATACCCGGTAATGGTAAGCAGGTTTTGCGCCGACGCGTAAATCCTTAGTTTGCTTAACTTAATTTTACTTAAGATCTGCGAAGGGAAAGTATAACCAAAGCTTAAGGTCTTTAAACGGATATATGAACCATCAGATAAGTATCTCGTAGAGTTACCAATCCCGTTTCCGTAACCGAATCTTGGCTCCGGAACGTTCGTTACCTGACCTGGAGTAGTCCAGTAATTCAGTTGGTCAAGCGTCTGGTTATCAAAACCATTTGATCCGTTGGCACTCATATACTGACCGCCGCCATTGAAGATCTTGTTACCCGACACACCCTGGAAAAACACAGCTAAATCAAAATTCTTAAAGCTAAAAGTATTATTTAAACCAAATGTATATTTCGGGTTAGGATTGCCTGCATAAATTCTCTGCGCATCGTTGATCTGATTAGTAGTGCCACGATTAATTGTACCATCCTCATTCGTAGTATTTAAGTAGTATATGGCATCACCGTTGGCCGCATCCACACCTGCATACTCTGGTAAATAGAAAACACCGATAGCCTGACCGGCAACTGCGGCGTTGATTTCATTTGAATTGAGCACCTGGCCACCCAAATCGGTGATTTTATTTTTGTTGATGGCAGCGGTAATTGAGGTTGACCATTTAAAGGCACCAACAAGATTCTCTGTGTTGATTCCCAGCTCAAAACCTTTGTTATTTAATTTACCAAGATTTTGTGTCTTTACAGAAAAACCACTTGTTTCAGGAATCGGAACGTCCAGCAACAACTGTGTTGTTTTTTTCTCATAATAATCAAAAGTACCGGTGATCCTGTTATTGAAAATTCCGAAGTCCAAACCAAGATCAAGCTGTTTTGTCTTTTCCCAGGTAAGATCAGGGTTGGCAATTTGTGTTGGCAACTGACCGGCAAGGCCACCATAAGCACCATTACCGCTATATAAACCACGGGAAGAATAGTTGCCGATCTCGGCGTTACCAGTAAGACCGTAACTTGCCCTCAGTTTTAGTGAACTCAATGTAGTAAATGACTTCATAAATTCCTCCTGAGATACAACCCATCCAACAGATCCTGCAGGGAATACACCATATCGGTGGTTATCACCAAAACGCGAAGAACCATCAATCCTCGTGCTGAACCCTATTAAATATTTGTTATCATATTTATAATTGGCCCTGAAGAAATAAGAAAGGAAGCTATATGCATTTTCATTACTTGTAGCCGTCAGCTTTGTAGCTGCACTTCCCAATTTTTTATAGGCATCACTCGGAAAGTCTGTACCAGTTATTGTACTGTATTTGGTAGTTGCTTTTTGATAACTCGTACCTAACACAGCGTCCAGATTACTTTTAGAACCGATGGCGGTATTGTAGTTAAAATAGTTATTCGTATTTGTATTCAGCACAAAAGTCGAGATATTATCCCCGTTACCATTTGCTGTACCTGTATTTCTAAAAGTCAGCGAGCCGTAATAGCTCTCTTCATTCTGGTTAAGGTTATCTACAGAAAACTCTGAAGTGAACTTAAGGCCCTTCATTATTTTAACATTTGCGAAGGCCTTTCCTATTGTACGGAAAACCGTTGCTTTATAAAACGCATTTCCAATAGATATCAAAGGGTTGTAATATACCGGGAAATTCGAAGCCTCCCCTGGCAGTGTACCACTGATCAGCCCCGTTCTCGGATCAATAAAAGGGGTGATTGGAGATAATGCTACAGCCTGCAAAGGCGTAGAAAACGCGTTATCATTAGATAACCTGTTATTGATACTATTTGTAAAATTTAAATTGATACCTACATCAATAAAGCTATTTGCCTGTGTAGTTAGATTCAGCCTGCCTGTATATCTCTTGTAGCTGTTGCCCACTAAAATCCCGTCCTGATCTAAAGCCTGACCGCCAATATAATACTTCGTTTTGTCGGTTCCACCTGTAAAATTCAGATCATATTGCTGATAAACCGGGTTATCAGCGTAGGCAGCTTTTTCCCAGTCTGAGTTAACCTTATAAGTCTGGTAATCATCGTTACCAGCAGAATATCTGTTTAAACGCCCCTCAATATAACCAGAATAATCGTCGAGCGCATCTTGTAAAGTATCATAATAGCCAAGACCATATTCCAGATTGGCCGCCCCTTCTCCTGCCCTGCGCATTAATGCTACATATTGCTCCGCATTCATGAACTTTCTATGGTTAGACGGAGAACTGACACCTGCCAGCGCATTGAAGTTAATGGCCGTTTTACCAGCTTTACCCTGCTTTGTAGTAATTAAGACTACACCGTTAGATGCCCTTGCTCCATAAATCGCAGATGAAGATGCATCTTTTAATACCTCGATGGATTCGATATCGTTCGTATTGAGATCGGCCAGCGGACTTGTTGGCGATGATGTACTTGATAGACTATTTGAAGTTATAGGAATACCATCAACCACGTAAAGAGGTTCGCTACCAGCAGTTACTGATGCAGCACCCCTTACCCTGACCGTTATACCCTGACCGAGTTTACCATTTTGAGAAGCGACCATTACACCCGCAGCTTTTCCCTGCAGGGCAGATTCAAAACTGGTTACCGTCAGGTTTTCCAGATCTTTTGCTTTTACCTGCGACAGGGCGCCGGTTACATCTCTTTTCGCCTGTGTACCGTAACCGACAACTACAACTTCCGATAAATCATTGTTTTCGTCTTCCAGCGTAACGTTTACTGTTGAACCAGTGATGGTTACCTCTTTCGTTTTATAAGAAATAAAACTAAACTCGAGTGTTTTGGTGTTTTCCGGCACAGTTAATTTGAAAAATCCCTGCCCGTTCGTTTGTGTACCGATAGATCGCGCACCTTTAACGACAATACTTGCGCCGGCGATCGGCTCTGAATTGTTTGTTGTAACCTTTCCGCTGATAACTTTAGACTGAGAATACGCCAATGTCACCAAACTAAAGGATAGAACTACAAATAATAGTAGCTTTTTTATCATATTAGTTGTTTTTAGGTAAAAAATAATAGTTTATCACTCAAAATAGCTATTAAATATTAATTATCACCTATATAATGATACTAAAAACAACTTTTAAAGATTTTACACAATAAATTTCAAATTATAACATCAAAATCTACCTGATGGATATAAATAAACTTTCAGATCACAAGAATAACACAACGCATTCACGGCCATTCCAGCATAACCAAAAATTGAAGTCAACACCAGGCAAAAAAAAAGCCTCTGTCATCATCATGATGGACAGAGGCTTAATATTTAACGCTAAAAGCTGACTATGCTTCGCTTGTATATTCGATGTCGTTAACATGTTTATCGATTTCCCATCTTCCGGTTCCTTCTTCACCGATAACATCAAACAATTCAATTGCACGTCTTGCTTTGTATTCTTCTTCACGTTGTTCTTTAAAGAACCAGTTTAAGAATTCAATAGTTACAAAATCCTGTTCTTTATAACAGTTAGCAGCGATATTTTTCAATGATTGCGTAACACTGATTTCTGCTTCCAATGCATCTTCAAAAACCTCTCTGAAAGAGTTATATTCGATTTTGATATTGTTAATGTCCGGAGAAATAGCGCTTCCACCCATATCAAGAACATACTTGAAAATTTTCATCTGGTGCATTCTTTCTTCTTCTGCTTGTTTGAAGAAATAGTCAGATGAATAGTCAAATCCATTGCTATCGCACCATGCTGCCATTGCTAAATATGTTGATGAAGAGTGAGCTTCTTTTTTTATTTGTTGATTCAAAAGTGCTTCAACCTCCGTAGAGAGTAAAGACTTCACACGAATGATATCTTTCATATGCTTATAATTAAATTATTGCCTTATTTTCTAATACAAAAGTAATGCTATAAATTAACTTAAATTCATTTACATGAAATATGGAAAGATTCTAATTCCAAAGAGGGTTAGAAAGCTGATACCCTGTGTATCCTGTCGTGAACTATTTTATTAAGTTCCAACATAACGAAAGTGCCTTCGAGCAGTTCTTTAAAGGCAATAACCTCTAAGAAAGTCAGCACGTAGAAGTGATCACATGCACAGATGAATAAAATTTCCAGATCAGCCGATTTTTCAGAATTTAAAAGCAGGCTTTCAATATCAATCGCATAGACCGCTTTTCTTAACTTAATCAGGCTTCTGTAATCGAAACGGGCAAGTTTATTCGAAAAATCAATATACCAGCATCCTTCTCTGTCAGATTGGAAAACAGAACCTTTTGTGGTCTGAAAAACTTCAACAAAATCAACTGAAGGTGCGGTAGCTATTTTTTGCATTAACTTAATTCTCTATAGGGTGATATGCAAATATTCAAATTATTTAGACTTGATACAAATTAAATTGAAAATAATTAGAACTATTTTAAATAAGCCTCCCCTATGTCCTAAAAACGCAACAAATAAGGCCCGCACAGTTTCCTCAGAACCGTACAGGCCTTATTGTTATTGATCAAAACCTGTAGCAGTAGCCAGACCTTCCCATTTATCCATATCGTTCTGTACAGAAAGTATTTTCAGGTCGGCCATTTGATAAGCATCTTTTCCCAGGAACAGGTGCAGCGGAGGGTTCTCTGCATTAGCGACCTCAATCATGGCAGCCACAGCTTTTTCCGGATCGCCGGGCTGATTACCATCGATACTTGCCTCATGTGCCTGCTGCGATTCACGAACCTCTGCGTAATCGTCAATCTGATTTGCAGGAACTGCTATTGAGCCAGCAGAAAGGAAATTGGTCCTGAAGTATCCGGGCTGAACTACTGTAACCTTAATCCCGAATGTCTTTGCTTCCGCAGAAAGCGATTCTGAAAGGCCAACTACAGCGAATTTTGTTGCGCAGTAGATCCCGAATCCAGGAAAAGCACCCGAGAACCCGCCAATAGAAGAGATATTGATGATATGTCCTGATCTTTGCTTTCTCAGTTGCGGCATCACGTTCCGGATTACATTCAGCATTCCAAATACATTGATTTCGAAATTATCTCTCGATTCTTTGTCGCTTAATTCTTCCAGACTGCCTATCAAACCGTAACCGGCATTATTTACTACTGAGTCGATCTGGCCGAATGCGGAAACTGTTGCGTTAACAGAACTGTTTACGCTGGCTTCGTCTTTAAGATCTACTGCCAATGGAAGAAAATTTGCATTATCCGTTCCTACTGCGTTTTCCAGATCTGCGAGACTTCTTGATGTTGCTGCTACCTTGTGGCCGGCAGACAATAATTGTTTTACTAGACTTAATCCCAGTCCCTTAGAAGCACCAGTGATGTACCACACTTTTTGTTGAGGTTTCATAATTTGATTGTTTTATGATGCAAAATTACTGCATCCAAACGCGTGCAAATTACAACCATCAAGCACATAATTACAAAAATCAAACATTTCTAAAAGATCCCGGAGTATAGGCAGTTTGCTTTTTGAAAAAGTTATTGAAGTGGGCAGCTTCTTCAAAGCCAAGGCAGTACCCGATTTCCGAAACATTCCAGTCTGTATGTTTTAATAATGATTTCGCCTCAATCAATAAGCGCTGGGTGATAATATCTGTTGTGGTTTTCCCCGTTGTCTCTTTAACCGACCTGTTTAAATGGTTTACGTGCACCGCCAGCCGCTCTGCAAAGTCTTTAGCGGAGCGTAATGAGAAACGTTGTGAAGGGGTCTCAATAGGAAACTGTCTTTCTAATAATTCTGTGAACACAGCGGTAATACGTGATTTGGCATCCGCATGCTGATAAAGACTTTCTGAAGGCTGTGATTTTAAGGCATAATGCGTCAGTTCTGTCACGTAATTGCGCAGCAAATCATATTTAAATACGTAATCTGACGCTATTTCTTCCAGCATCTTCTCAAAGATCCCGGAAACAACCTGCTCCTGGGCTTCATTCAATACGTAAGCCGGTTTGCCGCCGGGACTAAACATGGGGAGATCACTTAAACTGCCCCGGATTTTTTCAATAAAAAATGATTCGGTAAAAATGCAGAAATAGCCCTTACCGCCCGGAGATAACTGCTGGAATGTATAGGGCACTTTAGGATTGAAAAATATCAGGGTTGTACCATTAACAGATAAGCTTTTATCCGCATAATGATAAAGGTGCTCCCCACGGATCAGACATACTTTATAATAATCACGCCGGGTATATGTTATCGCCTTACCATCAGGTGCAGCGCAGTCTTCTAACCGGAATACATTAAAATGCCCTACCCCTTCCTGAAGTTTCTCGGGTGTATGGTTAAACTTGCGCTCATAAAAATCACTTAGTGTTTCAGGCTTTTCCATTGTTAAAAGTTCTTAATGTATTATATATAATAAATATACTAATCAATATCACCGATCATAACTGTTGAGTGATCAATGATGTCCATGAGTATAAATTGATATCAGTCGTGTCCGCTTTACCACGCGCAAATAATAACGCACAGATGCTGTATCCGGTTAAAAATCTGTTGCAGCAGACAGATCTGCCAGATCTTTTACTTCTTCAGTGAGTATCTCAATTTTTTTAGTTGCGCGGTCTTTTGCATCAGTTCCCATAAATAGACGTAACGGAGGTTTTTCCATTTCACTCAGTTCAATAAACACATCTGCTGCCTTTTCCGGATCACCTGCCTGTGCTCCATTCATACCAGCATATCTTTCGTGTGAAGCAGAAATGGCTTTATAAACACCAGTGGAATTAGCCGCATAAACCAGCGAATCGGCTGTGAGGAATTCCGTTCTGAAAGCACCAGGCATAACAACAGTTATATTAACACCAAATTCTTTAACATCTTCCGCAAGCACTTCAGACAAGCCTACTACCGCAAATTTAGTCGCAGCATAAATGGACCAGCCCGTTCCTGCAGCAAAACCAGCAATCGACGAGATATTGATGATATGACCTGAATTCTGACCGCGCAGGTAAGGCATGACATTTCTGATCACATTTAATGTTCCAAAAACATTCACATCAAAGCTGGCACGTGTTTCCGCATCCGTTAATTCTTCGATACTTCCACCAATCCCATATCCGGCATTGTTTAAGACCACATCTATAGTTTTAAACTTGTCTGTTGTTTGTTGAAGCGATTGTTTAACGCTTTCGTCGTTGGACAGGTCTACTTCCAAAGGCAGGAAATTCTCTCCATTATAATTAACCGCTTCAACGAGTTGCTGCAGGTTCCTGGAAGTAGCTGCTACTTTATAACCCGATGCTAATAACTTTTTAACCAGCGCAAGACCTAAACCTTTGGACGCGCCAGTGATGTACCATACTTTTTGAGTTTCCATAATAATATTTAAAGTACAAATTTAGTGGATAGGAAGTTCCCGCAATTGCTGCAATCAAACGAATAATTACAAAATTCAAACATTTTGACAGCAAATTACGATGCAGTGTGTTTGAAAATGTGCAAACACGCTATTGGGAAACTTGCAAATTGTGCTAAACTTTTGGTTGCATATTGCCTTTTCGGGCTTCAAAAGCCGATAATTTCAACCGAAATAAAAAAAATAATCTTCATTATGAGGCTGTTAAAAGATTGTTGCAAGAGATGTTTGGCACATATGCACATTATTTCTACTTTTGTCGCGGAGAGTTGGCAGAGTGGTCGATTGCGGCAGTCTTGAAAACTGTTGACTTGTCAAAGGGTCCGCGGGTTCGAATCCCCCACTCTCCGCCAAACAAAATGCTGCCCATTTCGGGTGGCATTTTTTGTTTTCAAGCAGTTTCTGCACTTATATGGCTTAAGGATCAAATAAAAATTACCAGGGGCGCAGCCAGAGTATTTTTATTTGAAGCCTCCCCGATCGTGATACAATTTCCCTTCACAAGCTATACGTTCCGTAATGCCTGTTCCAAATCTTTGATCAGGTAATCTCCATCCTCTAGACCCACGTACATCCGGATCAACTGATGGCGAGGATTGTTCTGATCATAATCATCGGTTTTGAGAGTGGCAAGTATCGGTATCAGCAAGCTCTCATGTCCGCCCCAGGAGACCGCCATCAGCAAATGCCGGAGACTATTGCAAAACGTTTCGATTTTGTATGCCGATGATTCCTTTAACGTAAAGCTGAACAAACCTCCGCATCCCTGCATTTGGCGCTGCGCCAGCTCAGCCTGCTTAAAACCTGGTAAAAAAGGCCAGATTACCTGCTGTACTTTCGGATGATCCGCCAGCCATGCCGTGATAATTTTAGTGGTTTCAAAGCTCCGTAACATCCGTAACGGCAGGGTACGCAACCCACGGATCAGCAGCCAGGCAGCATGCGGCGACAAAGCCGGACCAATATTGAGAAATTCATGTGCAAAGATCCGTTTGATCAGTTCCCTGCTGCCAGTGATCACCCCTCCCATCACATCCGAATGCCCGCCCAGATACTTGGTAGCCGATTGCGCAACCAGGTCAATCCCCAGCCGAATAGGTTGCTGGAACAGCGGACTACAGTAGGTATTGTCGATCATTGTAAGGATTGCCCTTTCTTTAGCTATAGCAGCTATTGTACCCAGGTCCTGCAGATCATAACTAAACGTATTCGGGCTTTCGAGGTAGATCAGCCTGGTCTCAGCGCAAATAGCATTTTTGATATTTTCTATTTCGGCACCATCCACAAAAGTGGTGCGGATACCAAATTTGGGCAAAATATCTTTAAATAACTTAACCGTCCAGCTGTAAGGATTTTCAACGGCAATAACATGATCACCCTGGGCAAGTAAAGACAGGATTGGCACACTGATCGCAGCGATACCACTACTAAAAACCAGTGCATCTTCAGCTCCATCCAGTGCGGCCAGCTTTTGCCGAAGAATATTCAGGGTAGGGTTCTGACCACGTGAGTAGAGCAGGTTATCATATTCATTATCCAATGCGTTCCTTAGGTCACCCACTGTCTTAAATGCAAAATTACTGGACTGCATAATTGGTGGCGAGACTGCGCCATAATAGTTGTCGCGGTCTTCACCCAGCTCATTCAATATATAAGATAAATCCATATTAAGATATTTCAGGTTTTTGCTTCGGGTTACAAACATAATAGATCAACAGGCCCAGGGCATATGCAGCGAGGCAGCAGAGTGCCGCATAAGGATTTTCTTTGAATGTGATAAAGATGTTTACAGTGACAAAGCAGTAAGTGACGATAAAAATTAGCGGTACCAGCGGGAACCATCTGATCGCATAAATTCCACTGCTGTCCAGGTGTTTTGTCTTCTTGCGCAAAGGAAAAATAGCGAATGAGGCCATTGCCAAACCAATCGTATCAAAGAACATGACATATTTAAGTAATCCGCTAAATGTGTTTACAAAAAACAGGACCAGGATCACTAACACAACAAAAAAGCTCATCCCGAATTCCTGCACCTGTGTCCTTGCGTTTACTTTTTTAAATATCCGCGGTAATATTCCATCCCCGGCCATGGCATAATACACACGGGGATTAGATAGAATATTCACATTAACAAAGGCCAGTACAGAAAGAAAGATCATGACCGAAGTCAATTTATAACCGGTTTCCCCGAAAACTACACCGATCATGCGGGCGGCCAACGCCGGCGTTTGTTGCAGGCCGCCGATTCCCAGGACACGGACATAGGCAAAGTTAATCGCCAAATACAGTAAAATCACTATGAAAATCCCAAAGATGATCGCTTTGGGGATATTAGATTTAGCATTAACAATATCGCCGCCAAAATTGATGGTTTGCTGGTAGCCGCTATACGTAAAAAAGACCGCTACCAGGCTTAATCCAAATGCACTGATGATGCTCCCGGAATAGGGTACCGCAGCTACCCTGGCCGGTAGACCAGTACTTTTGAACACCGCCGTACAGATCAGCAGGATCATCACGATTTTAAAAAGGGTCAATGCATTTTGCGCAAGGACGCTCATTTTTACCCCACGCAGATTGATCAAATATAATATAGCCACCGCTGTAATTGTAATCAGTTTCGTACCGATGTCGTTTTGCAAGCTTGCCGGCAATAAAAAAGGCTTGATATAATCCGCGCCGATCAGCGCTACCGCGGCCACCGCAGCTGCGTTGCTAATTACCAGCACCCAGTTGATCATAAATGCCACAGCTGGATGATAGCAATAACTGAACACCTTATAAAAACCACCTGTTACCGGAAATCTCGCCCCAATCTCCGCAAAAGTCAGCGCGCCACATAAACTCACCAGCCCCCCAAATATCCAGGCCGCAAAAAACAGTTCCACACTGCCTGCCCTTACAGCAACCTCACTGGGCGCGGCGAAAATCCCCATGCCAATGCATAAGCTGATGACGATCATCGTCAGTTCAAAGCGGTTCAATTTTGGTATAATACTCATAAAAGCCTGATTATTGGAATCGAATGTACAAGTGTTCCTGCATTTAACTCTCCTCTACTGTCTCCTCTTCCAAAAGGTAGGTAATGTTCAAACCGTATCCGCTATTTCGGGAAATCATAGTATCTAAAGCTGGATCGCTCCGAATACTACTCTGTTTGACTTACGGAATCATTAGTAGCGCTTTATTTCTTATGGTTTTCCTGTGAGTCATTTTAATCTGTCACCAAATCAATCATCGCGAAAAAGTTAACATAAAATTTGCAGAAAAATGTACGATTAGTTATTTTTAAGCTTGGTATAAGCTCATGTAAGCTCCATATCCGATAACGAAATACAATGATGAGTTTATGGGAAATACTATAAGAACCCTGGAAGAACAAAAAAATGAGTTTAAGCAAAGTAAATTTCTGGCTATGCCCATAGCGGGATCAATTGCCTGGCTCATCGTGTTTTTTTCAGGCGTTTTTCTTTCTGCAGAAACTACTGTTTGGGTGTTGTTTATTGCAACAGGCTCAATTATTTATTTAGGAATGGGGATCTCAAAATTAACCGGCGAAAATTTTCTTGATAATAGTAAACCAAAAAACACATTTGACAGCCTATTTTTCTATACTGTTGCACAATCGATTTTAGTATACTCAATAGCAATTCCCTTTTTTATGGAGAACTACACTTCGCTGCCATTAACCGTTGGCATACTTACGGGCTTGATGTGGCTGCCCATGAGTTGGATTATTGACCATTGGGTAGGAATCTTTCATGCAATGGTTCGTACAATTTCTGTATTGGCACTTTGGTATTTGTTTCCGGAAAAGAGATTTGTATTTATTCCTTTGGCTATTGTTGTGATATATCTTATCACTATTATCATTTTGCAAATGAGAGTAAAACAGAAAAAATCAGGCTGACCTTACTATTCAAAGCTAAATTATATATTATAAAACAATAACCCAGTCGTGGCTTACCCAACTGACCGTATTTATGCACTGAGGGTTTCATTGTTTGTGGTTAAAACCGGGTTGAGGGCACAGGTTTGCATTTCTATTTGAGCTAAAAAACAGTTCCGTTTAAGTTAGTATTGAACTTCCTATTCGAGAATTTTTAATAAGCTATTAGATAGGCCTTGGATAGCCATTGGTTAGGCTCTACCCTAAGCAACCCCTACCCAACCCCTACCCAAACGCTATGAAACCCCTATCCAGATGGAACCTCAAATACAACTAAACAAAACCAATACAAAAACTTTGTCTTATAAGGAACATACCTGACCTGTCAGGTTCGAAAATTGATTGCTATTACCGATTCTGCTTTAACTCATCCCAAAACAATCAATCACTTGTTTACCACCGGGAATTGTGAAATCCTCAATGTAGTACAGCCGTAGGGAATCAGGGTTATATTTTCTGCCTGGGCTGCAGTTTCAATACCATAAATCTTACTATACGGAAGCGGGCCTGCCATGCCCTGGTATAAAGTCCATGAAGGGATCCTTTTACCAATAGTTTTTAGCTGAACCGGCGCACTTTTTTGATTCCATGGATAATCAGATTTAACTCCTGTATATTCCACTTTAAACAGTTCATTCAATTTATCATTACTGCTGTCAAAGAGTGCATAGTTCCAGGGTGTTGTGGGTTTAACCTCATCATAAGAATTTCCGTAGGCTTCAGGATCTGTTAGATTATTTACTTTGGTTACCTCTTCACCTATTTTCAACGCATAGGTAATAGGTCCGCGCTCTACCGAGACAGAGTTTTCGTACCACCTGTTTCTAAAGATGTGCATAGGCAATTCCAGTTCTACCACATCACCCGCGGTCCAGTTCCGCCTGATCTTTACGATCTGGTTTCCATCTGCCTCCTGATATACTTTTCCATTAATTTTTATGGTCGCTTTTTTACACCATTCCGGAATGCGGAGGTGAAAAGGGAAACTCGCTTTTTTATTGCTTTCTAAGGTAAAACGGATAGCTTCTTCAAATGGATAATTGGTTTCTTCTATGAATTTAACTTTTACGTTACCAGGTAGTTTCACAGAGACCTCACTAGGGGAATATACCAACGCTGCAACTCCACCATCTGAGGTGGTGTACCAGAGGTTCTGGGTGAATTTTGGCCAGCCCTGGTGCATATTGGATGCACAGCAGGGATAACCGGTTAGCAAACCGTAACACAAATCTGTGCCGCCATGATTATCAGCAAAATTGCGCATACCCCTGGTCAGGTTTACCTGGTTGGCCTGCTGAAAGTATTGGTGGGTCTCAAAATCATCTGAAATCTGTGTTGGCAGTGCGTTAAATGCAATTTTCTCTAATCTGTCTGCAAAGTTTACTTCTCCAGTTATGGCGAGTACACTTTCCAGGGAATACATCATTTCTACTGCGGTACAAAGCTCAGAACCCTGGGTAGGATTATTACCATGCAAGGCCTCGTCACCGCCGTAAAGTCCATGTGCCATACCATCATAAATGGTAAGATCTTTCAATCCTTTTTTTATGGCATCAATATACTGCTTTTCAGGGTGGTGCTGATAGTAAATGATTGGCTCCTTTAAGCCCTGTGCAAGGTTAACGGTATGGATACTTCCTTCTTTGCTCAGCAGATCGGTATTCAAAAATGCATTGGTAAAATCAAAAGCCTGCTTATGGATCAGGTCGCCGAGTTCCAGCAGAAACTTATCTCCGGTGATATCATGTAACCAATATACCATTTGCAGATTGTCGCCCGCTCTGTATTTAGCCCAATAGGTCCAATGGTCCAGAGGCTGCTTTGGCAATTCCCGGAGCTGGTAAGTGAAATAATTGGTCATCAGTTTGATGACACGTTTATCATTTGTGGCAGAATAATATTGCTGAAGGACTTTAAGCATGACCATTTTAGGCCACCAATCGCGACTGTTATCACGCTGTAAACCGCTCTCTTCGGGGTAATCTTTGGCCGGGCCAAAATAGCCGTCTGGAGTCTGGCTTTTAATGGACCATTCTACCCAGGGTTTCACTTTGGCAATCAGTTCCTTATCCTCAAGGATATAAGCCAGTGGCAGTAATCCGTCTACCCAGTATGGGCCACGCTCCCACTGGTCACCGTCGCCGCCCAGCCAGCCATTGCGCTTACCCATTACTGACGGGTACAAATCGTCCATCTTTCCGGTTGAACCTCTCTTTTGGCTAACCAGCATTTCGCGTAACCAGCCTTTGGGTTTTATTGCGCCCAGCGGTAATTCGAGATACGGATTTTGGGCAAACGCGACAAAAAAGGTAGCTGATAGTAAAGTAGTTAAAATATATTTCATTCTTAATACGTGTTTTCGTCAAGGCTTTTTTTAAAACTTATGGAGATTGTTCACCATAATTCTCGGGAAATTTACTAAATAATAGCCACTTGCAATAGAGCCTACTATTTATAGAACATGGTAAAGATGCACATCCTGTTAATTTATTATTTCTGATAAATTAATATTTGCAATATTCAATTATTTGCACTTACTTTGACATACAAAGTACTTTACAAAAAACACAACATGGTACTGTCTATCTAAAAACCAACTCATTACCCATCGTAAAAAGAATTTAAAATAGTAAAAACACTTTTATCATCAGCTACTTTGTAAACCAAAGTACTTTAAGACCAAAACAATGAAAAAGATCCTCTCCACTACATTTAAAGATCCGCTTGATCTTCTGGGTTTAATACTGATTATCATATCAACTATCTGTTTACTTCTTTCCGAAAGGTTCGGGAGCCGAAACAATTTTTCCGCATTTTTTGCCAACTATGCGGTATCAGCAGGGTACTTGCTGATCCTCACGGTAACTACTTACTCAAGGTACAAATGGCATTTTTCAGCGGGAAAACTTCGCCATACGGTGTTTGTGCTGGTATTATGGTTTATCAGTGCGTTTGCACTAAACAGGGAAATGAATGTTTTTGATAGTTCGGTAGACTGGTTGATTACCTGGATCATACTATCTGTGATCGTGCTGCTGCTAGCTGCAAGCTTTGCCAATCTTCCGGCAGCCGTCAATGCAATAGTTCAGTTTCTGCTGGGAGCCGCGTTACTTTTATTTACTTATTATGCGATCTACCTGATACCATTATATGCAATCAGTATTCTGGGGGTTATTGCTATCGGTATCTCTTTGCATACATATATTCCATTGTTCCTCACGATCGTAACTGTGGTCCTGATCATGAGGGCGGGAAAACAGAATAAAAATTTGATCTATCTGGCAACTGCCGGATTTACGCTGCCACTGATCGCCTGCGCATGCTTTCTTGTTAAATGGAATACAACGAATAATACGATTAACCGGATTATTAACCAACATACTTTAAATGAAAGTAAATTACCAGTATGGGTTGCTGTGAGCCAGCAAATAGAGAAGTCGTTCCTGTCAGAACGAATTTTAAAGTCAGGACTGGTCTACCACGAAGCAACCGGAGAAAATTTATTCTGGGGAGGCATGCCCTCTGCAAATTTCAATGAGCCGAAAAAGCACGATCCATTAGTTGTAATCGGAACATTATTGTTTGATGAACCAAATTTGGAAGAGAAAGAACGTGTACAGATACTGAAGTCGATGTACAATGCGCGGCATCAGGCACAAGAGCAACTGTGGAGCGGCGACCGTCTGGAAACGATCAGCGTAATCAGCAATGTGAAACTTTTCCCGGCATACCGCATGGCATATACAGAAAAAACGTTAACTATCCGTAACACAGCCGATTCCAGATGGAACAACCAGGAGGCCATTTATACCTTCCATCTTCCCCAGGGTTCAGCGGTCTCTTCCCTTTCTTTATGGATAAATGGTAAAGAAGAAAAGTCAAGGTTAACCTCTAAAGGCGTGGCAAACGCTGCGTATACTGCTATCGTTGGTGTAGAGGCCAGAGATCCTTCAGTGGTCCATTGGCAAGAGGGAAATACCATTAGTGTCCGTGTTTTTCCATGTACCACAGATGAAAACCGCAAATTTAAGATTGGGATTACCAGTCCGCTCAGCAAACAGGGTGACAAGCTGGTTTATGAAAATGCTTATTTCGAAGGTCCCACAGCTAAAAATGCGTTAGAAACAATGCAGCTGTCTTATACCGGAAACGTCCGGAATTTAAAACTTCCATCAGAATTTAAAGAAATTCGTCCTGCTGTTTATCAGGCAGACAGGATATATCAGCCCGACTGGCAGATCTCCTGCACAGCACCTGCTTTGGCCCCCTCAGTATTCGCTTTTGATGGTACAGCCTATCAGGTAAGTGATTACCAGGAAAAACAGGTAGCTTTTAACCCCCAATCTATATATCTAGATATCAATAGTTCCTGGTCAGCAGCTGAGTTCAGGCAATTGTGGAATACAGTTAAAGGCAAACCAGTTTATATCATCGATGAGGAGGTTATTAAACTTACTGATAGTAATATGAACGAAATGTTTCAAAAGATGAATAAACAAAACTTTAGTTTGTTTCCCATTTATAAGATCAAAGAAGCTGAAAAAGCGCTTATAATTTCTAAAAGCGGCAATAACTCTCCAAATCTGAATGAGCTGGAAGGAAGTGATTTTGCCGAAGCACTCACTGTTTATTGCAAAAGCCCCAAACATATCAGGCCGTATAATATTGGATATCAGCTTACCCCCTATCTAAAAGCGTTAAAAGAGTTACGGGTGATCAATTACACGCAGGGAACCGTGACCACACTCAATCAGCTTCTGCAGAAACAGCAGTTTAAAATGGATCAGGAAGATGAAGCAACTGTCGTGATTGATAATGCAGGACTGATGATACGTAAAGTTATCGCCACCCAGGCAACAAATGCACCTGACCATTTGATGCGATTATTTGCTTATAATGATATTATGAAAAAAGTAGGTGCCGACTTCTTCAACCAGAGCTATATCCGTCCGGATATCATTGCGGAGGCCGATAAAGCCTATATTGTTTCTCCGGTCTCGAGTTTAATTGTGCTGGAAACACAAAAAGATTACGACCGTTTCGGTATTGAAGAAAGTAAAAACAGCCTTAAAAATGCTTCCATGAAATCTTCCGGCGCGGTACCTGAACCACACGAGTGGATGCTGATCATCCTGGGCCTGTGTGTATTCGCCTATACGATACTAGTTAAGAAACCAATCCGCCAAAACTTATAATATGCTCACTATCAGCACTGGCAAAATTACGATCAGCTATATTTCTTTATGGACTGCAGCTGGCTATCTTTTACTGATACTTTGGTTAGTTCCGGGTTATCTTCAATGGAATGCCAATGTGTATGCAGGTTTATTGCTGGCCCCTTTCATCTGTACAATAAAACAAGGTGAATATTCCTGGAGATACCTCTTACCTGCACTGTTAACTATTACAGCGGCAGCGTTTATGCCGGTTAGAACCACATTTTTTCTGGCGGTATTATTTACGGCATTATTTTTTATCGAAAACCATTTCGGAAAATTGAATGACGCATTCCTGTTTTTGATGATACTGATTTCGCCCGTTTTTAAATATATGACAAGTCTGGTAGACTTTCCGGTCAGACTCTGGATAAGCGAACAGGTGGCCGGATTATTAAACAGTGCCGGTATCAATGCGGCGGCGGCTGGTAATCAAATAGAAATGAACGATGTTGTATTTTCCGTAGACCCCGCCTGTGCCGGCCTTCACATGCTGATCTTATCACTGATTATTTGTTTGTTTTTATTGATGCACCATCAACGTAAAACAGAGCGGCAGTTACAGTTTTTATCCCTTGTTTGTGTATTTATGCTAACGATTGGTTTAAATCTGGTTTGCAATTTTTTCAGGATATTGTTGCTGGTCACTTTTAAGATCATGCCCGGAACCTTACTGCACGATCTGATCGGGATTGTCTGTCTCACCATTTATGTAATCGTCCCTTTAATGACTGGGCTGAAACCAATCCTCAAGCAGTTTGGCACCAGGAAAGCCACAGAAAGATCAGTGATTAACAATTCAGATAAACATTTAAGACAACCCTGGCTGCATAGCTCACTTTTAATAGTGATCCTGTGTATTGCCTTTCACCTGTCACAAGCGGATACGTTTATTCAAAAACCATCAGAGATTAATCTTTATGGCTTCAGGAAAAGAAAATTAGAAAATGGGGTCCTGAAATTTGAAAACAAAGAAGCGCTGATCTATATCAAGCCAACTGCATTTTATGCACCGGAACATGATCCTAAGGTTTGCTGGGCGGGCAGTGGCTATGTGTTTAAAAGTATAAAAAAAGAACGCTGGCAAACTTTTGAACTCTACACTGCTGTACTGGAAAAAGGGAAAGATAAAATTTACGCAGCATGGTGGTTCGATAACGGAAAAACGCAGACGGTAGATCAACTGCGGTGGCGATGGAAAGGTATAAAAGGAGAAAAGCGCTTTTATTTGATTAATGTAAACGCGGTGAGCCAGGATATACTTCAAAAGCAGGTCGGCCGACTGCTGGCTGATCAATTATATCTTAATTGATACTTATTAATCAATACCATAATTAAAAAACAAAGCAGCTGTACATGCTAAATCATTTTAAATAATTATTTATTTTACTTTAAACGTAACCTTTTGCCTGAGAATGCATCTTATTTCAAAAGCATTACGAACATGAAAACATATTTATCCGCTGCAATTCTATTACTATTTTATATTTCACCCCTGCATTTATCAGCACAGCAACTCATCAAAATAAATGGTGCAGTGAAGGATATCAAACAAACACTTCCGGCAGCTACGGTTTTACTATATGCGACTAAAGATTCTGTTCTTGTAGCCACCGCAATGAGCGACCAGGATGGCAAGTTCAGTTTTTCTTCCGTACCTGGAAATTATTATATCTTATCTACATCAGTAGGTTACAATAAAGTCAAAACTGCCTCCTTTCAACTGAAGGGGCCGGCAGCTTATCTTGTACCTGTAATTACATTAAAAGAGAATTCCAATCAGCTTAATGAAGTAAGCATTTCCGCAGCTAAACCGGTTTTAGAACGGAGGGCGGATAAATTGATTTTTAACCTGGATGCGACACCATCTGCGGCCGGGTTAACTGCTTTGGAGGTTTTGAGAAAGGCGCCCGGGGTTACGGTAGACCATAATGAGAATATTTCCCTCTCAGGAAAGAGCAATGTATTGGTTACTATCGATGGGAAACAAACCTATTTAAGCGGCACCGAGGTAGTGAACCTGTTAAAATCTATGCAGAGCAGTGAGATTGAAAGCATTGAGATTATCAATAATCCGGGTTCGAGGTACGAAGCCAATAGTACAGGTGGAATTATCAATATAAAAACCAAAAAAAGCAAAACAGAAGGTTTTAATGGAAGTGTGGCCTTAAGCGGTGGTTTCAATAAATATGTACTCAGTAATAATTCAATCAATATGAATTACCGCAAGAAGAGTTATAATGTGTTTGGTTCATACGGCTATAATACAAGAAAATATCAGGAACACCTGCATATTTTACGTGTTACGCCGGGCACAAGCGACCAGCTTTATTTTAATCAGCAGAATACAGAAAATTCCAGTAACCAGTCGCATAATTTCAAAATCGGGACCGACTTCTTTCTTTCTCCAAATCATACCATTGGTTTTATGGTCAAAGGAAACCTGAACGACCGTCGGGAAAATTCGTTTAGCGAAGAAAACATTGGCGGCTCATTTGAAACTCCTGATTCAATTCTCCGTACACCAAGTTTCACGAATGGAGACCGCAAGAATTTCAGCTATAATATTAACTATAAAGGCGTATTAGATACTGCAGGGCAAGAATTGACGATTGATGCAGATTATTCTACTTTTGATGGCACCAACAATGCAAGTTATACAAACCGGTTTTATCTGCCCAATGGCAATTTCTTTAAAAACGGGCAAATATACAGGAATTTTTCTCCTTCAAATATCGACATTAAGGCAGTGAAAGCAGATTATACCTTACCGCTGAACAAAAAGATTAAACTCGACGCAGGTATTAAGTTCGCTAGTGTAAAAAGTGATAACAACTACGTTTTTGAGAACAATTTTCAAGATAACTGGGTGTTCGACTCAACTAAAAGCAATAGGTTCAAATATGATGAAGAAGTCAGTGCCGCTTACACTACATTAAGTGTTACACTTGGCAAAACAGCTTTACAAGCAGGCTTACGGGCAGAAAACACAAATTCAACAGGTACTTCAGTAACTACCGATCAGGAGACAAAAAGAAAATATACTGACCTCTTTCCTTCACTGATGATCAGCCACACCTATGATGATAATCACAGTGTAAATTTCTCTTATTCCAGGAAGATCAACAGGCCAAATTATCAAAACCTGAATCCATTCGTTTTCTACCTGGATCAATATACTTACAACGAAGGAAATCCTAACCTGAAACCCGAATATGCGAATAGTCTTGAACTGAGCTACCTGCTTAAACAGAAATATAGTGTAGCTCTAAATTACAGCCATACATCGGATGTGATTACACAGGTATTATTGCAAAACGAGGTTAAAAAATCAATGTACCAGACGGTACTAAACCTTGCTTCTGCCGAAGTGGTGTCACTAACCTTCAATTTCCCGGTAACACTGACGAAATGGTGGAATATGAACAATAACGTATTAGGTTATTACAAACAGATCAAGGCTCCCGATTTAAATGGAGCAAACCTGAACTCGAAACAGTTTAGTGGAAACTTTTACGTACAAAATAACTTTACGGTTACGAGCCAGATTAGTGCAGATGCCGGCCTGATGTACAGTACACCGCAGATTGATGGTGCATTTAAAATTAAAAGCATGTTCAATGCAGACGCCGGCCTTCGTTACAATTTCCCGAATAAAATGGGTAATCTAAAACTAGGTGTCAGCGATGTATTCCATTCACAAAAGGCAAGGATCTTCAGTACACTGCCAGGCAATGTATACAATCTGGAACAGTATGGAACAACCACGAGCGCAAGGTTAACTTTTACTTATCGGTTTGGAAAAATGACTGTTAAATCTGAAAGGAACAGGGCAACCGGACTGGATGAAGAGCAAAGACGATTAGGCGGTAAATAGTCTGTTTAGTTTTTATAGAGTATTGAAGATTATTTCATAAATTGCACCCATAAAGCCTGATGGGCCGGAAGAAATAAAAAGATTAAGTACTGCTGATAAACAGGTGATACTGAAAAAACAAACATACTCAAATGAAAAAATATCTATTAATGCTGATGATGGCTACCGGCATAAGTCAATTTGCCAATGCGCAAAAGGTACCGCCTACAGCTGTTGAACTGACAGATAAGAATATTGAAGCCCTGGATAAAAAAGTAAAGCTGAATCCGACTCAAAGGGGCATAATTTATAATTATACACTTGATATGTACAAGGAGCAGGTTGCAATAGGTAAAAAACAACAGGCCGGAACATTCCAGGAAGATGATATTGCAAGGTTTTACAAAATGCAGAACGTGACCAGCAAGAACATCAGGAATATCTTAAAAGGCGAGCAACAGACGCAATATGATGAGTTTCAGGAGGAGCAGCTGCGTGGTGGTGATAAAAAGAAGAAAAAGAAAAAACATTCAAAAGACGAAGAAGAAGATGTAGTAACCGGAATTTCAGGATTAACGCTTCCTCAGAAACAATAAGCTAAATTTATTTATATTATCAATGGCCCATTAACACAGCAGCGCTGCTGTTAATGGGCTTTTTTCATTTATCATATGATATTAGAATCGGCACTACTGTATGTACTGGAAGGACAGGAACAGCATTTCGAAAGGGATTTTGAAGAAGCGGGGCAATATATTAGTACTATCGCAGGATACATCAGGCATACCCTCCATAAATGTCTTGAAGAAAAGGGTAAATACCTGCTTTCGGTAGAATGGGAAAAATTGGAGGATCATACTGTTGGTTTCAGAAAGTCAGCAGCGTATAACGAATGGAAGCGCTTATTGCATCATTACTATCATCCTTTTCCAGTAGTGGAACATTATGAGCTGGTGATCAAAAATGAAGGTATCATAAAAAAAACGAACTAACTTTTATTGTCGCCAGCAGGCAACTTTTCAGCATTTCTCAGTTTAAGTTTAAGCATTCCGGCAGCATTGGTATAACCACCTTCCGAACCGTCTACAAAATGAATGTGGTCATCCTGAAGGTCACGTACATAACAGGACATGACTGATTCTTTACTTACACAGAGCCCGAATGTAATTTCACCGCCTATTTCCAGCAGGCTTAGAGATTTCTCGAGCAGCAGCCTCTGCTTTTCTGTCCCGGAAATCACTGTATTGATCCTGCCGTCAATTACCAAAGTATCCGAAAGGCTTACTAACCTTGCTAAATAGTCTTTTCCTTTTTGGGTACTGAAATACACATAACCCAGTAAATAGGTAAACCAGTTATAAATTACTTTAAATACCTCTGAAGATCCCATTCTTGCACGCATTTCCATTTCGATCCTAGAAAAAGTGGTTTTCAATTTAAGCTTAGATACAGATATTGGCTGCCTGGTTTCAGCAACACCATATATGCGGTCTATAAGCGCAACTACTTTGCTAAACACCTTCGGTTGTATCTCCCTCGCCCCTGCTATAACCAGCAACGTAACCACCTCATGATGATCCTGGGGTGGCTCAATCTTGTCCCACCTGCATTGCATTCCACTCAGGTCCAACTCTGTATCTGCCACTGCGTTGTTAGAAAAGAGGTAATCTTCTCCTTTAATTACTTTTTCAGCATACGCCAAACCATTTCCCAATACAACCGGTATGGAAAGGATCGCAGAACTTTTAAATTTGCTGATCCGAAGTTCCTCTCCATTTGTATAGACAGTATTCACCGGTACTGTTCCGGCACGAAGTTCAAGATTAAAGTTTTCTAACGTATTCGCACGAAACAGCTGCAGTCCATTCATCACCTGATCAATTATGGATGGCGGAACAATAAATGTTGCCCCGTCACCTCCAAAAAAGAAAGGAACAGTGAGTTTCGCTTTATAGGCGATGTTCAATACAGTTACAATACTGCCTGTTGCCACCAGGTTAACTGTTTCATGCAGGCCACTGGCTACCGCCGCGGTGGAATTTTTGATATCCGTAATGATGATATGCCAATTTCCTGGTACATGATGAAAGAGTTCCTCTCGCACAAGAAGTTCACTCAGCGCAATTTCATTTGCTGGCAAAGCAGAATAGAACAGTTCATTGGATACTACCATCAAGAATTGGTTTGATGATCAAAACTATTGTTATTAATTCGATTTCTGCTAAATTAACGTTACAAATTTTACTCTGGATGTCAGCAGCACTAACTTTTTTCCTGATTTTCAGTTTCTCCCCGTAATGTTTTGATCTCTTCTTTCTCTTTGACAATCCCCTGGCGTATCAACCCAAACAAACTCATGTATACGTTGGCTATCCAGACCAATGCAAAACCAGCGATCAGGTAGCCCGTCCAATCAGTCATCAATAACTTGTAATCAGTCAGGAACAAAAAGGCAATAGTTACGTAGTGGCTAAAACAATACTCACAGGTAAACAGGTAAAAAAACTTGCGGGCAGCTAGTGTGCGGCAGCGCTGACTACGTTGCACACAGTATTCTCTGGGTTCTCTGAATACCTCTTCATGGGTTACCGTCCATGCTACACAGGCAATTGGTATCGCCAGTAAAAACAGCCAGGTGATTTGCAGATTGATAGTCATATATTAAATGGATAGGATATTTCATTTAAGAACAATGCCATTGTATTATTGTTTTTACGCTGAGTCCCTATATTGATTGACATTTCCGGTTAACAGCTTAATTAATTATGTTTGGGCATCATTGGCTGGCCGGGACTGACCAGCCTTAGACGGGCAATCAGCATACTTCAATTATGAATAAATTTTTACTTACAGCTATGTCAATCGCATCAGCTTTGCCGGCCCTCGCCCAGCAAAGCAACTCCTTAACGACAAAAAACTACGAACATGCAGAAAGCTTCATGGCTTACCATACCGATCAATTGGTGGACCATGGGTTGGTATCGCCCAACTGGATGGCGGGCGACCAGTTCTGGTATCGTATTTTAGTGCCCCGGGGCAGTGAATTTGTATTGGTAAACCCTGCCAGGGGAACCCGTTCCCCGGCTTTCGATCATCAGAAACTGGCAGCCGCGATTTCTACTGCAACTGGTGTCAAAACCGAGGCGGCAATGCTTCCTTTCCAGACATTCTTATACACGGCAGACGGTAAAAGTATTACTTTCCTCGCCGGTGGCAAGGGATGGAAATGCGACCTGAAAAGCTATATGGTAACAGCAGATAATTCTACAGCAATTATATCGCCTAATAGACCGGCACGTTTTCAGCGGCCAATGGAATCGGTATCGCCCAATGGTAAACTGATTGCTTTTATTAAATCTGATAATTTATGGATACGTAATGCGGAAACCAAACAGGAAACACAGTTAACTACAGACGGTGTTAAAGATTATGGTTATGCTACAGATAATGCGGGCTGGGCAAGTAGTGACAGGCCAATCCTTCGCTGGTCTCCGGATTCTAAAAAAATAGCAACATTCAAACAAGATCAGCGTAAGGTAAGCGACATGTACCTGGTAACTACAAATGTGGGCAAACCCACATTAAAAGCATGGAAATACCCGCTGCCGGGCGATAAAGATATCATCACTATTAAACGGGTAATCATCAATGTAGACCAGGCAAAAGTTATTGATCTGCAGGTGGAGGCCGACCCGCACCGGGCAACCCTTTCTGACGATATCTCTTCTGGTGGTAATGGACTGGACGATGTGGACTGGAATGAGGATGGTTCACAATTAGCTTTCGTTTCTACTTCACGCGACCATAAAGAAGAGAAGTTCCGCATTGCGGATGCGGTTACAGGCACCGTTCGTGAAGTTTTTGAAGAGAAAGTAGCTACACAATTTGAATCCGGGCAAGGAGCCATCAACTGGCGATATTTACATCAGTCAAATGAGATTATATGGTATTCTGAAAGGGATAACTGGGGACACCTTTATTTGTACGATGCTACTACCGGAAAAGTAAAAAACCAGATTACTAAGGGCGACTGGGTGGTAACGAAATTAGTAAAGGTAGACGAGAAAAAGCGGGTATTATATTTTATGGCCGTTGGCGCGGAGCCAGGCAATCCATATTTCAGTCACTTTTATAAAATCGGATTTGACGGGAAACACCTTACACCCCTATCCCCTGAAAATGGAAACCATCAAATTACCTTATCACCATCAAAGGATTATTTTATAGACAGCTACTCTACAAGGGCAATAGCTCCGGTTACCGTTCTTAGAAATTTAGATGGGAAAGTGATTGCCAAATTAGAACAAACTGATGTTTCGAGGCTTGTCGCTTCCGGCTGGCATCCGCCAACACCTTTTTCAGTTAAGGCACACGATGGCAAAACCGATATCTATGGAATGATGTATACACCTACAACTTTAGATGCATCAAAGAAATACCCTATTATTAACCGCATCTATCCCGGTCCGCAGGGAGGAAGTGTTGGTACCTGGTCTTTTACATCTTCAAAAGGAGACAACCAGTCGCTCGCAGAACTAGGCTTTATTGTAGTAGAAATTGAAGGGACTTCGAACCCTTTACGTTCAAAGAGTTACCATGATATGAACTACGGTAATATTGCAGATAATACACTGACGGATCAGATTGCGGGAATGCGGGAATTGGCTAAACGTTATCCCTATATTGACCTTGAGCGCGTCGGCATCTGGGGACATTCTGGTGGCGGTTTTGCTACTGCGGCAGCGATGTTCCGGTATCCGGATTTCTTTAAAGTCGGAATTTCAGAGTCAGGAAATCATGATAACCGTAATTACGAAGACGATTGGGGGGAACGTTACATTGGATTGTTAACCACACAGCCAGATGGAAAATCCAATTATGAAGCTCAAGCCAATCAGAACTACGCAAAAAACCTGAAAGGAAAACTGATGCTTGCACATGGCATGATGGACAATAACGTACCACCGTACAATACGATGCTTGTTGTAGAAGAATTGATTAAGGCAAATAAGAGTTTTGACTTAGTTATATTCCCCAATAGTGCCCACGGTTATGGAACTTATTCCAACTATATGACCCGCAGAAGATGGGATTATTTTGTAAAAAACCTGCTTGGCGCTGAGCCGCCGTATGATTACCAGATGAACACTAGTGTTGATCCGAGGAATGCAGCGCAATAACGAAGTTCGTATTCAACTAAAAACGCCTATCTAAAATGGATAGGCGTTTTTAGTTGAATATTCTTTAATGTGCTGCCGTTACAAGTAGCGCTTGATCATTTCATCAGACTAGAATCACAATCGTATGAAACCCGAATAGCGCACCGATCAGATACGGTTTTGAAAGCGCTTGATCCGTATTCAATATGTTTTCTTCTTGACTCAGTTTCCTGGGCGAATAAAACAAGAATGAGCTCCGGCACATCAATCGTATGCGAGATGTCTCCGCAAATGATCATAATTGTTAATTTATTTGAAATTTGTCCTTGAGTTTTGTATTTTGATGTAGCTATGTTCATATTAGCTTTATCAAAATAACTTAATAATGAAATTCAAAAACCTGATATGGATAGCAATGCCGGCAATGCTTGGTACTGCTTGTAAACAAGGCGATGGGAAATCTACGGAACCCGGCGCAAGAACAGTCTTTTTCGATAAGTCTGGCATGGATACCACGGTACGTCCGGGCGACGATTTTTTCAAATATGCTAGTGGAGCATGGATAAAAAAAACAGAGATTCCTGCTTCTGAAACTGGATGGGGTTCTTTTTTTACTTTGTATGATGATAATCAGAAGAATCTGCACAGTATTTTAGACGAGATCATTAAAAAAGATCACGATAAGGGTAGCAACGAACAGAAGATCGGTGATCTGTATCAAAGTGGAATGGATACACTGGCAATAGAAAAACTAGGTTACGAGCCTGTTAAACCGTTATTAGCTAAAATCAACGCAGTTAAAGACAGCAAACAGCTCTTAAGCCTTGCTGCTGATGGATTTAAAGACGGGGACGGATTTTTATTTGGATTTTATGTAGCACCAGACGACCGGAACAGCTCCAAAAATATGGCCCAGTTTGCACAGGCTGGTTTAGGACTACCAAACCGCGACTACTATTTCAACAGTGATGAAGCGACTAAAAAAATACGCGCTGCCTATGTAACCTATATTAGCAAACTGTTTACCCTGTCGGGCACAGATCAGGCCACGGCAGCTAAAAACGCAGCGGCTATCCTAAAACTGGAAACAGAAATTGCAAAATCTCACTCTACTCCTGTTGAGTTACGTGATCCGGTTAAAAACTACAACAAATTCGCTTTTGCAGACATTCAGAAGCAACTGCCTGATATCGATTTGAAAGATATCTTTAAACGTATGGAGGTTAACGCCGACACCATCCTGGTTGGCCAGCCAAAATATTATAAAGCACTCAATACCCTGTTAAAAACCCAGCCTATTGAGATCTGGAAAACAAAACTCGCTTTTGAAGCACTAAACGGAGCATCTACTTCATTAAGCAAAAGCTTCAGGGATGCGAATTTTGATTTTTATGGTAAAGTGCTTAACGGTCAGAAAGTACCAAAAGAAAGATGGAAAACTATGCTTTCTACAGTCGATAATGGCGTTGGAGAGCTTCTTGGGCAAGTGTATGTAGAGAAGTACTTTACTCCGGAAGCTAAAAGACGTATGAAAGACCTTGTTGATAACCTGCAGGCGGTCTACAAATCAAGGATTGAAAAACTGGACTGGATGAGCAATGCAACAAAAGAAAAAGCTTTGGCTAAACTGAATGCTTTCACTAAAAAAATTGGTTATCCGGACAAATGGAAAAAGTATGGTGACATAGAAATCTCAAAAGATAGTTATTACAAAAACCTGGAATCTATTGCCAAACACAACTATAAAGAAATGGTAGAAAAGGTAGGCAAGCCGGTTGATAGAGAAGAATGGGGAATGACCCCTCCTACTGTAAACGCTTATTATAACCCTAGTTTTAATGAGATCGTTTTCCCTGCAGGGATATTACAGTTTCCATTTTTTGACAAAGATGCTGATGATGCGATCAATTATGGTGCAATTGGTGCTGTAATCGGTCATGAAATGACCCATGGATTTGATGATCAGGGAAGTCAGTACGATAAAGATGGAAACCTTAAAGTATGGTGGACTCCGGAAGATGCAGCCAAATTTAAAACTAAAACACAATCTGTAGCTGGCCAGTACGACAAGTTTACTATGCTGGATAATCTGCATGTAAATGGGAACCTTACCTTAGGTGAAAACCTTGCTGATATCGGAGGTGTGGCTATTGCTTATCAGGCATTCAAAAATACACCAGAAGGTAAAGGCGATAAAAAAATAGACGGATTTACACCGGATCAACGTTTCTTCTTATCCTTTGCACAGGTATGGCGGATAAAAATGCGTGATGAAGCTGCGCGTATGCGTATCAATACTGATCCGCACTCTCCTGCTCAATATCGTGTAAATGGCCCGCTGTCTAATACAGACGCCTGGTATAAAGCATTTGATGTAAAACCAGGTGATAAATTATACCGTCCTGAAAGTGAACGCGTAAAAATCTGGTAAGAATAAAAATGATTATTATAATGGGGCTATCAATGCATATTGATAGCCCCTTTATAATTTAACAAAAGCTTAACATTGAGGCTGTAGCGTATGTAATTCATTAACCGTTTTACCAGTAAACTAACAGACCAGATATGAAAACATCTTTATTAAAACTCCTCACACTATCGCTATTTATGTTCCTGGCTATTTCCTGCAGTAAAAATCAGGATGTGCAGCCCGAAATTCAAATTGACGGAAAGAACCTCACGGATTGTCCTGCTAGTACAACCTGTACATACTGGTTTACAGAAAATAATATTTTCTCACCAAATGCACCTTATGGCGCAAGTGATGCCCGCATGTTTTATGCCCAGGCTACAACTTCCATTGGTACAACCACATTATCAATCGAGACACCCAGGCAAGTAAATTCATTTTCATTTAATGATGAGGATATTAAAAATGGTAAAATAAAATTTGATATGGGCTGCGCTGCTTGTTACACTGCTCCTTTTAAACTTATCGGAGGATCAGTGAAAGGGATTAACCTGTCGTCAAGAGACACCCGCCCCTCTGGATCCGTTAGATGGCTGATCGAAGCAAAAGTAATCCGGGAATATATCGGCTCATCTGTCCCTGTTGACACAATTTATGTAAAACAATACTTTTATCCGATAGGCTACTAAATTTAGCTATTGATAGCGAAAACACTTGTGTGTTTTCGCTGGACGGATATCTTCATAATGATCAGTGTTTTTCAACTGACTGGTGTCTGACATAGTTAGAGTCTTTTCAATGCATCTTCGTTACCTAGTTTTTTCTCAGGTGACTTAATCGTTGTCTTCCCAAACTTATAACTAAATCCCAGACTGATACGCTTGCTATCAGTATTGACAATATCTCTCGAATGGAATGCTCCGAAATCATGATCATATGTAAAGTCATTCCTCTTGAACAGGATTTCATTTCCCGCAACACGAAGTTGTGCTTTCCCTTTAAATAAGTCGACCAATACTGCGGCGTCAATATTTTTATATCCGCTGTAACGGGACAGATCCTGAACGTACTTTGTCCAGTAATAGGCATCGACCTGTAGTTTTAGTGTAGCGGAAAGCTTAAAGATATGCGTTGATTTAAAGTCCGAATGAAATGCAGAAAGTGAATACAAATCTCCCAATACCTTGCCTTCTGCTTTATTATAACCGATAATAGTCCCGCTATTTTGTGTTTCCCACCATGTATTCAAACGAAGAGGGAAATATAGAAACATTGAATAATCGTAAGCCTTGTCCAGGTTCTGCTTACTGAAATAGGTCAGGTTTGTTTCGAAATCCTGCTTAAAAGGAAACTGTGCAAACATGCCGCTTGTAGTAACATAGCTCAGCGCCAGGTTCAATTTATGAATATTTGTACCTGCAGTGAACCTGTTATCATAAGATGGCCTCAAGGCGGGGTTTCCCTGCTCTACGGTATACCTGTTCAAAAAAACGGAATAAGGTACTAATTCAGCATATGGCGTTCTGGTAATTGTTCTTTTATAGGAAAAAGTGATATTGTTGTGATCATTGATAGTATGCTGATAAAATGCTGTAGGGAACAGATTCGTATAATCCTGTTTAAAATTGCCAACAAAATCGACTTTGGTCTGCTCCAGTCTCAGTCCGAACTGCAATTTATCTGCCTTCCAGTTTCTAGACAGGATACTGTACAGACCCCTTATCGATTCATTTAAACTATTGTCACTCGAAAAAGCCGGAACTTTTGCAAACCCGCCGTCATCCTGAAGTTCATAATCGATTGTGTTCACCGAATTCGTCTGTTGGAATTTCAGGCCGCTTTCCAGTTTCCATTCCTGTCTGAAGTTATGAGTATAATCGACCTGCGCAATGTAAACATCAATTGCCGTATTGTTTGTGGTCTGATATACAGGCGGAACTGAGATTACATTTCCAGCCGGGTCGTATAAAACAGACGGGAAGTTTTGGAAGAGATTGCGCTCCCAGGGTGTATAGGTAGTCAGAATGTTGAGTTCATTTCTGCCCGAATCAGTCATTAAGTGATAATTGAGGTTATAATTATAAGTATTGATAGGGAGCTTCAGGGTAGCATCAGTAAATAATAGTGAATCTATACCTGAGCCTTGCTTACGAAAGGTATTGGTGGTGGTGAGCGGCCCCTTGAAGCGATTGATATTGCCATTTACCAAAAAACCAAGGGTTTGCTTTTCATCCAGTTCCAGGTCTGCCCCCAGCTGAAACGAATAGATTTTCTGATGCATTATACGTTTCCAGTCATTCCCAAGAATCTCAGTTTCATTATCCTGGTCTATCAGCCTATCGGCATCCACAGCAAATACATTATCCCCAATTCTAAAACCACCATTTGCATAAACGGTAAGTGCTTTATACTTATAAGTAAGTGCAGTATTAAAATTGGCATTACCGTATTTACCCGTAGAACCATCGGAGCTTACACGCCCCGTAAACCCTTCAATCTTACTTTTTTTAGTAATGATATTGATCACCGCACCATATGCGGCATCATACTTTGCAGATGGATTTGTAATGAGTTCTACGGAAGAAATATTCCCTGCTGGCAGGGCTTGCAATACATTTTCTAGGGATGCCTCGGCAATTGGTTTATTATCAATCAGTATCATCGTTTTTTTCCCTTGTAAGCTAACAGTATTGTCGGTTGATATTTTCACAAACGGAGCTGTTTTGAGCAGTTGGAGGGAACTTCCTACAGCCATAGGACTGTTACCTAAATTCATGATAAACCGGTCGCTTTTGGTAATTACAGCTGGTGCACTGGTAGTAACGGCTACTTCTTTGAGTGTTTCTCTGGCAGTTTCAATAACTCCGGATGGAGCAGGAAGCTGAAGCTGCGCAATGGAGTCGTTGGGTATGGTTTGTGATAAGGGTGGTACAACGGGCGACTTTAAAGGGGCGGACTTTGTGCCAGGCAGAAAGATCGAATAGTTTTTATCGTCGATTTTAGACCAGCCTAACCCAAGAGGACTGAGTAAGTCTGTCAGTACCTGTTCAATTTTTTTTCCCTTTAAGGCATTGATATCAAAAACCACCTTTTTAGTATCGATGGAAGCTTCCTCATATAAAAAGTTAATTTTCATCCGTGCCGTAATCTGTTTTAATGCCTCTGCTAAAGGAATTTCGTTAGCACCTGCAAATGCTTTCGCAGGTGGTACAGTGAAAATACCAGCGAAAAAAAGGGCGCAAAGGGTCAGCAAGCAAAGCTTATAGCATGTCTTCATAAAAATAAGAATGTAATTATTATTTGATAATTAATTGATGGGTGCCGGGATTCTTTTGAAACGAAATCCCTAGTGTTGTTGAAATTGCTTTAAAGAATGCATCTTCTGAGCTGAGAGAGAAAGTTCCGGAGAGCCGCCTTTTACCTATTTGAGTATCAGCAGTAATCACTTTGTATCCGTAATTATCCTCTATCAGTACAAATATATCGCTGAGCGGGGTCTTGTTAAAATGAAGTTCTCCCGTTTGCCATGCCGTATATTCGCTGGTATAGACGGTCTTTTTGCGGATAGTTTCACCTGCCCTGTAATCTGCCAGCTCACCAGGCACCAGTTTTATTAACTGACTATTTCCCCCATCCAGCTTAATACCGACACTACCGGTAACTAAAGCCACATTAACCCTTTCTCTTCTGTTTTTAACGTTAAAGGTAGTTCCTAAAACTTCTACATTTAAATGCTCTGCATGCACAATAAAACGGTCGGCTGATTTAATCGAACCGGATTTATGCAGGTGATTCACTTTAAAAAATGCCTCTCCATCAATCCATACTTCGCGGATGGAGCTGGTATTCCATTTTTTAGCATAGCGGAGTTTAGAATTTGCATTGAGTGTTACCACAGATCCATCGGGAAGGGATAAGGTTTTAGTTTGTCCGAATGCAGTAGTAATCACTGTTTGCTGTTGCTGCATGTATAAGAAAACAGAGAGGCTAAGCAGACCGAACAATAACACCGCAGCTGATGCGCGAAGCCACAGGGGCATTGTAAATAAAGGTTTTTGAGGATTTGATGAATGAACTTTTGGCTTCAGTGAATGATCAGTCAGATTTGCTTCTTCACTAATTTTCAACCACAGCGATTGTTGTTCTTTGATCGTCATCTCAGCTGTATTGAAATCGATAGAAAGCACAATTTTTCTTGCATCCGCAATAACCGGTATAATTTGCGGGTACTCCTTTTGTACTTGCTTCCAAAAAGCATTAAGCTCATCATCGGGGGTAGTTACCCATAGTATAAACTTAGGCTGGTCTATAAGATCCTCCAGGGTAAATGAACTAAAATCGGCTGATTGCTTTTCCATAATTTCTATTTCAATCCGATTAGCCGGAAAACCGGCATATTACCCCACCGCAGGATAAATATTTTTAAAAATAAACTCAAAAATCTGATTATCAGTTATATAATTTAAGGTAAAACAGAGATATTAAAAGGAGCAGATCGTCTTTTGATAAATTGTCTCTTAAGAAACTGAGTGATCTGGCCATTAATTTATAAGTGGCTTTAACGGAAATACCCATCACTTCAGCAATCTCTTCATAAGAGAGGTTTTCATAGAACTTAAGGAACACGGCTTCTCTTTGCCGGTCTGTTAAAGAAGAAATAGTATTTTGGAGCCTACTTTTGAGCGCATCGTTTTGCTCCCCTGTAATCAGTTCGTCCTCAATGCTGAGCGTTACAGAAAATGGATAATTTTCCGTATCCAGGTATTCATCATTTTTATTAATTAAAGCGGCTTTCTTAAAAATAGAAAGCCGGAAAGATTTAAAAAGGTAATTCCTGACGTCTGATGGATGGCTGATAAACTCCCGCCTTGTCCATAAATTCACAAATAACTCCTGTATACAGTCCTTTACCAGATCTTTATCGCCGCTAAATTTAGATCCGTAATTGTATAGCGCAGCAGAATATAACCTATACAGATTTTCTAATGCAGCAGGTTCTCCGCTTTTCATCGCTACCCAATGTTCGCTGTCAGTTTTAGAAGGTTTATCAGCAGAATTGTTAATGTGTAATTGCAAGATATTTTTTCTGCTATATTACAAATTTTATTTAATTCTTATTTAAGAAACCAGCATAAATTCAAAAAAACCTGAGGGATAGCAGTAAAATTTAGTAGTTTAATGTTAAGCCTCCGCCCCAGCCCATGTCGCTATCATAATGACTTGACAGTGCAATATATTTTGTAAGTGTATACTTTAATCCTAATGCATATTCCCTGTCTGTGTTGGCCATAAAATTAGCTCTCAGTCTTTTAGATACGGGGATATCTTCTCTGCCCAGCTGAAACCTGTACTTGCCATCACCGTCTATTCTCAGATCTGCGATAACGAGCATGGGTAATGTATAGGCAAACCCTGCCATGAATGTTTTGCGGTCATTCTTGTTGCTTATTTGTCCGAACAGGTTTTTCTCCTGCTCATCAGTATCTTTATAGTGGTAGTCGAACCCAATATACGGCATCAGCCATTGCATTTTACCGATATAGCGTCCGATGGATGTTTCGCTCTCATACCCCTTTTGTTTGCTGGTACCCAAATGCCATAAGGTATTTATTTTCCATCGGGTGTTTGCAAGCGTTGCAAATCCATCTGAGCCATTACTCTCGAGTCCCGCGCTGGCCATGGCATGAAATTTACGGTCGTCTTTCGCAATCATCCGCATACCATAAGCCGGATCGGGCACTTCGGGGTTCGGAGGGGAGTTTTCATATTCAAAAATCCTACCCATGCCACTCATCATATGGTAAAGAATATGGCAATGAAAAAACCAGTCGCCGCTTTCTGTGGCGGCAAATTCAATAGTATCCGTTTCCATAGGCATAATATCCAGCGTGTTCTTAAGCGGTGAATATTCCCCCTGCCCATTTAACACCCTGAAAAAATGCCCGTGTAAATGCATAGGATGGCGCATCATGGTATTATTAGTCAGCACAATCCTCACGTTCTCTCCTTTTTTGATCAGGATTTTTTCTGATTCAGAAACAGTTTTGTTATTGATTGACCATACATAACGGTTCATATTTCCAGTCAGCTCAAAATTGAGCTGTTTAAAAGGGGCTGCAGGAAGCGTAGTTTTGGCAGTTGATCTGAGCATGCCATAGTTTAGGGTAACGCTGTTCGGATCCGGGATATTTCCTTTGTCATCGCCTACCACTTCGGGGTACATCACATTGTTCATATCCATTTGCTGGTTGGTCATTACCATGCCCTCCATCATTTTCATGTCCCCGTTCATCTTCATCATACCATTCATCATCTTCATCCCTTCGAAATATTTTAGAGGGAGCAATGCTGGCGCCTTAATTTTTTCCCCGCTGCCCAGCCAGAGTGAGGCCGACTTTGTCCGGTCTTCTGCAGTAGCTAAAAATTCGTAGTTTTTATTGGCAGGAAGCGTAACAATCACATCGTAGGTTTCGGCAACAGCGATAATCAGCCGGTCTACTTCTACAGGTTCTACATCCATCCCGTCGTTGGCCACTACAGTAATTTTTCCGCCGCCATAGCTAAGCCAGAAATAAGTAGAAGATCCCCCATTAACCACGCGTAACCTGACCCGGTCGCCCGCTTTAAACTGTGGCTGTGATAGTCTATTTTTGCCATTGATCAGCAGTTTGTCGTAAGCCACATCACTTACATCCATCGCGGTCATCCGCTTCCATTCGTTCGTTACCTTAGTACCAAAGTTTTTGCTTCTGATCGCCTCTGCATAACTCTGAACAGCATTTTTCCGGATGGCAAACCAATCCGATGCGTTATGCAGGCTCCGGTCTATTTCCATCGCATCCATATCGGCCCAATCGCTCAAAACCAGCGGTAACTCATGAATAACCGGGTTTACCGGATCATTCCTTTTTCGAAACACCATTGCCCCGTACATTCCCATCTGCTCCTGCAGCATGGTATGTGAGTGGTACCAGTAAGTACCGTTCTGTACAATCGGGAACTTAAACAAATGCGTTTCCCCGGCTTTGATAGGCGTAGTGGTCAGGTAAGATACTCCATCATAGCGATTGGGTAAAATCACCCCATGCCAGTGCAGGGAAGTCTCTTCTTTAAGCGTATTATGTACATAAATCTCCGCGGTATCTCCTTCAGTAAAGTATAGCGTAGGTGCAGGGATAGAATCATTGATGGCCATTGCCATACGCATCTTACCTGTATAATCCACCATTTTTTCTGCAACATACAGATCATAACGGACAGTTTTGGATGGCTGTTTTTTTAGTGGCTGTTGTGCACTTGCAGTAAAAAATGCACTGATAAGGGTGATGAACAGAAGAAATCTCATCTATCTAAGGATTGATTGTATCCTTAACCGCTCCGCAAGTCAGCATTTGGTTTCCAAAATATGGATTTTTGATTGCTGCTTCACTACTTAGCCAATAACTTTTTTTCATCGGACAGAAGTCGTAGTAAAATGTCTGGTCACTTAATTTTATCACTTTGGCCAACGCATAAACGCTGAATGACAAAGAAGAAAAAGCATTCCGTTGCGTAACAAGGTCTTTTGCTCCGGCTATTGCTTTGGCATCTGCAGATAACTTGATCTGCAAATCCTTAACAGTTTTAAGCTCATCTCCAGCTAAACCACTGATGTTTAACGAAGGAACTGTGGCCGTAAGCTCAGCGGCTTTCTGTTCAGCAAGTTGCTGGTTAGAACCAACCAGGGCATTCTTTAGCTCATAGTAACTACTTAACAATGGTGAAGTTCCATTTCCGCTATTTGCAAAACTGTGATTTATATTAGCTGCTGTAAACAACAGTATCACTAACAGTATCTTTTTCATAAACTTATATATAAAAATATTATACAGCAAACCTACAAAATGCAGGAGGATAAGCTTTACAGAATTCTGTATAGTTTTTATATAATTTACCCCCGGTTATTTAATCCCGGTATGCCCGCTGAGCAATTTTCTCACATTAGGGCTGATCGCATTTTTATCCAGCCGGTCTGTTAGTATCAGGTATTTCGCAGCACTGTCTTTCTGCCTGGCTAAACAATATGCCGTTGTGAGCTGAGCGTAAACTCTTGGATTTTCAGGATCTAATTTCACGGATTTTTTGAGGGATTGTATACCGTTATGGAGAGAAGCGCTACTCCCGCCTTGTTCGTACAAGCTGAGCTGGCTTGCCGCCATACCTTCCCAAACCCTTGCATTCGTCGGGTCCAGCTGCACACAACGGTTAAAAAGCGGCAATGAAGCTGCATATTTTTTCTTCATGCCAGTCAGGTTCCCAAAACCCCAGTACACATCTGCATTTAAGCTATCCAGTAGCCATGCCTGGTTAAAACGCATCATTGCAGAGTCCGGCATTTTTTTATTAAAGTAAGACCAGCCCTTGCCAACATAGTATTTTGATGCTTCACTTCTATCGATAAAGTTCTCTTCGCACTCTTTTAAAAACGCAGAATCGGCTTTAAGCTGAACTGTACATTTTTTCACCTGTCCATACATCGGTAAAAGATTAATGTTTTGCGGACAGTCATCAGAGAAAGATAACAGGCATGGGGTTAAAATCGCTAAAGCAAGAGCATTTATTATAAAGGATGATTTAGTCATAATTAAGCCGTCAATAAGATTACAGGCCAATATAAGGATTTCTAATCCACCTTCAACCAACCGGTTATACTCATTCTTGGTTTATTGGTCAGCAATACTTCATGTTCCACCTCACTGCTTTTAAAAAAGACACTTTTTCCATTCACTGGTGTAATATTCTGCAAGCCTTCACGGTGGTGGATGCACAATTCGCCTCCATCGTTCTGCTGCCAATCTGTATTGAGGTACATGATCATCGAGTACTGTCTGCTTTCATTATTCCGGAACTGATCGTAATGTTTTTTATAAAAACTCCCTTCCTCATACAGCGCATAATGAAACTCATAACCCGTAATCCCTGTATAACATGTCCGGTTCAGATAACTGACAAAGCTATCCATCAGATCAAAAAAATTATTCTCATATGCGTTGTTATGCTTGCGGTCGAGCCAATAGATCATATCACTCCTGTACAATTTATCATGGTCTACGACAACCTCATTGCCCAGGCCGGCAGATTTAAGCTGGTTCCCTTGATAAAGTGTAGTTAAATTTTGTTTTAAATGCGCAGCGAGGCCGTCGCTTAAAAAATGTTCTGCTATGCCAACTTCATTATCAATGAAACTATTGACCAGGGTATTAAAGATGTTTTCCAAAGGATTGTGTGATAGCAGTAGCCGGCAGATTCGCCGTACCTCGTGTAAGGTAGCTTTAAATAACTGATATAGCTAATATGGAATTTTCCCGGCCCGGACATAGTTGATTTTACAAGAAGTTAATGTTCTGGAAATACTGTTAAAGTATCTTGGTGCAACAAATAGATTTTACGATGCAAGTAGACATTAGCCAAAAGCACCTGAAAACCATATTTATAATCCTGCTGACTTTCAATGTTTTAAATTGCCGGGCACAGCACGTGCCGATTCCGAACGCATTCGCTCATAATGATTACTGGCATAAACGGCCGCTCTATGATGCACTCACGAATGGATATATGCATATAGAGGCCGACATCTATCTTAGAAATAATAAACTGATCGTTGCGCACGCGCTTCCCTTTTTTAAAAAGAAGAAAACATTAGAGCAACTTTATCTGAAGCCACTTCTGGAAACCATTAATGGCACAAACAAAGAAATTTCCTGTCCTGTTTATTCCATTATGCTAATGCTTGATATCAAATCAGATGCCGACAAAACATACCTAAACCTTTGCCAGTTACTCAGTAAATACAGACATATACTTACCAGCTACGAAAATGGTGTGGTTACCAATCGGCAGGTCACCGTCGTGATAACGGGTAACAAACCCTATAAAATACTCAGCGCGCAATCGAAAAGGTTTGCATTTATAGATGAGGATCTGATGAAGAGCAGAAATGACAGTTTATCGCCGGGATTATATCAGACAGCAAGCTGCAAGTACTCCAGTATGGTCAGTTGGGACGGAAACGGCAAAATGCCCGAAAAAGATAAACACCGTCTCATGAAATATGTTGCAATAGCACACCGCTATCAAAAGAAGGTGCGCTTATGGGCTTCACCGGAACGCGAAGAAGTATGGAGAGCGCTGCTCGATTGCGGTGTCGATTTAATCAACACCGATAAATTATCGGAACTAAAAGATTTTCTTTTGCTGGATCAAAAATCGTATGCGCAATCAAACAATACGAAATAAGTGATTTACGACATTCCTGCCCCACCGATCAGGAATCATATTACTTCTAATTCTTGAAACTGCATCAAGGCGGTGATACAGAACCAATAACCATACTGATAAAATAATAAATCGAATGAAGGAATTGAAGGTTGCATTTTTCGCTGAAATATTGATCGAAGAATTCGATGGTGCCTCCCGTACTATGTTTCAACTGATAAAAAGGATCAACGCCGAACAATTTAAATTTCTTTTTATCTATGGTGCCGGGCCGGATGATATCATGGGTTTTGAAGGTTTAAGGATCCCTTCAGTTAACATTCCTCTGAACAGCACATATACGATGGCTTTGCCGGATCTGGCGATCAGTTCGATTAAGGAGAAGCTCCAGCAGTTTAAACCGGATGTAATCCATATAGCAACGCCATCGATTCTTGGAAACTTTGCACTGAAGTATGCCGTCAAAAATAAGATCCCGGTGATCTCTATATACCATACGCACTTTATTTCTTACATCGACTATTATCTGAAACATGTGCCGTTCCTTATCAGCAAGGTTAGAAAGATGGTCGCGTCGCGCCAGAAAGTTTTTTACAATCAATGCGATCTGATCTATGTACCATCAGAAACCATCAGGGAAGAACTCATCGCGATCGGGATTCAATCTTCGAGGATGAACTTATGGAAAAGAGGAATAGATACAACCTTGTTCTCTCCCAAAAATAAAAACCCTGCTATAATGCGGAATTTAACAGGGAATGACTGGCCTACAATCATGTTCGCCAGCCGCCTGGTTTGGGAAAAAAACCTCGAGACCTTATTTAAAATTTATGACGAGCTGCAAGATCAACAGATCAACTTCCTAATTGTCGGCGATGGTATTGCGGGCACAAACTGTAAAGCCATGATGAAAAACGCGGTACTTACAGGTAAGGTCGACCATCAAACGCTTGCTACGCTCTATGCAAGCGCAACAATATTTCTATTCCCTTCTGTTTCCGAAACCTATGGCAATGTAGTTATCGAAGCAATGGCTTCAGGTTTGCCCTGCGTAATTGCAGACGGCGGCGGTTCAAGGGATTTTATCAGACAAGGATTTAATGGTTTTAAGTGTGAACCTTACCATGCGGCAGATTATGCAGAGAAAATCGTTTTCCTGCTGAAAAATAAGGAACTCAGGGAGCAATTCAGTGAAAACGGGCTCCACTTAAGTAAACAGCTTAGCTGGGAGCAGCTTGCAGAAAGATATTTTGAGGATTTAACCGGCCTCGCAACTCCGGATAGTCCAGCGACTATAACATGAAAACATGGGTCCGGTTAGTTTTAGCTATTTGCCTGGGAGCTTCTTTGCTCCTCTTTATACGGGCGACAGACCTGCAAAAGGTTATTAATGCGATACAGCAGGTAGGTTATCAATTTATACTGCTTTTATTGATAACGCTCATGGCATATTTCTTCGGTACTTTGAGCTGGCAGTACTGTTTGGGCAACAGCAGCCGAAACATTTTTACGGGTCATTTATTCCTGATCCGCCACGTTGGAGAAACAGTGAGTTTAATAAATCCGGCAAGCATCATTGTAGGGGAAACCGTAAAAGTCTTTTTGCTCAGTAACCACAAAATAGAGAAAAACACAGCTATTGCCTCGATATTGGTTTCCCGGATAATCATGATCATTACGCAGTTGTTATTGTTTACGGCAGCGCTGGTGGTACTTCTGGCAAATAACCATAACCTTAATTTGGAACTGAATAGCAGAGGCATCCTGTTAGTCCTGATCGTTATCTTAGTACTGGCCGCAGCGTTGATGATATTCAGGGAGAGGTTAAGGATAGTTATCTTAAAAACAAGGGCCGGGACTTACTTAAAAGTGCGCAGTGCGAACTGGCGTTTTAAAATGAAAGAAGTCAGAACAGAGATTTTTGTGCTTGTACAGCAGCATAACAAGCAAATATTCCTCGCTATCCTGTTCGCGGCAATCCACTGGATACTGGGTTCACTGGAGTTCTTTTTTATTCTCAAATTTCTTGGTATTAAAATCACTATGATAAAGGCACTTGTTGTTGATATGGGTGTAATATTTTTTAAATCTGCGGGTGCTTTTATTCCGGGTCAGATTGGTATTGAAGAATATGGCAACAAGATCATGCTTGCTGCGATCGGAATCCCGGGTACGGAGATTTGGATTACCGCTTCAATTTTGAGACGGGCCAGGCAAATGGTATGGATCGCTATTGGAATCGGGATTTATTGGTTACTATATAAAAATCAGAGAATTATAAACCGGAATGGAAGTACTGTTCGTCACACATAAATATCCCCCTGTCACAGGCGGTATGGAAAAACAAAGTTTTGAACTCATCAATGGGATGAAAACCCATATTAAGGTACATGCTATCGTTTATGAAGGTCAGGAAAGTAAGATCACATTTTTCCGCTTGCTTAACCAGCGCATCAGACAGGTATGCAAAACAAATCCGGGAATTTCCATTATACATTTTAATGATGGCCTTATCGCTGCATTCAGCCTGTTTCATACGGGATATGCACATCTTAAACAATGCGTGACACTACATGGCCTTGATGTGGTCTATCCAAACTGGATCTACCAGCAATATATACTACCAAAGTTTAACCGGTTTGACCTCATTATTGCTGTAAGTGAAGCAACGGCCGAAGCCTGCAGGATACGCGGAATCTTAAAAGAGAACATTGCAGTTGTGAATAATGGGGTTGATACGCAGATCAGGCCCTCGGCCATTCGTGACAAGGTTGATTTGTTGTTGAGATACAATTACCATGTAGAAAGTAAAGGGCGGCGCTTATTGGTGGCTATGGGCCGGCCGGTTAAACGAAAAGGATTTTCCTGGTTTATCAAAAATGTATCGCCGTCATTACATCACGATTTTCTCTTTTTACTGATAGGGCCGGTGAGCAAAAAAAAGAAACTGAACTTCCTTAGTCTGCTCCCGCCATTTATTGCCAAACCCATATCACTATTTTTTGGTCTTCCGGGAGATGAAAATGCAATTGAAAAACTTATAGCCAAACCGGGTTCCCGTAACCGGGTAGTACGATTAGGCAAACTCCCTTTTAACGACATCTGCAGTCTGCTCTGTGTTTCGGATGCGTTTGTGATGCCAAATATTGATATTGATGGGGATATGGAAGGTTTCGGACTGGTATGCCTCGAAGCGGCGATGTGCGGAACAAAAGTAATTGCTGCAGCATCCGGCGGTATTACCGATGCAATTCATCAGGATAAAAACGGCGTACTGTTGCCGCCTGGTAATATCCCGCAGTGGGTAAATACGATTAATAACCTGCAGGAAATACAAACCCCATTACCGGCTGATATTATCTCCTACACCAGAACGCAATTTAGCTGGGAGAAGATGATAACCGACTATTTGAGGGAATTCAAGAAAATTAATTGGTAAGGCTGCTGGATTTACCTTCGGGTAAATAACTGATTTTTAATGGGCGATCTGCCTTCTTGCCCATATTTTTATAGGTTACTGACATGCAGCGGAGCACAAATTTCCTTAAAAATACGCGATAGAGACAGCTGTGGCAGGATAATTGTTTTTAAATGTTTAAACGCTTATTTAAACTATTTTTTTCTTTTATCTAACAATAGCTCCCAAAAATGAACCTTTTTCTGATCATCTTTTCTGCCGTTCTCGTTCTTTGCAGTCTGCTCTCCCTGGTTAAACATGATTACTGGACATTTCGTGTATTCGATTATCCGCGACTACAGTTGTTATTACTTTCTGTGATTTGCCTTGTTCTGCTGGTTATTTATTTTGAAAGTTCTGCCCTGCATTGGGGCTTAACAACTACGATGTCGTTACATGTTTGCTACCTTTTTTCTCTTATCTTCCCCTTTACCATATTGAGCAGAAAACAGGTAATGGAAACAAGGCAGGATTTGCCCGATCAAAGTATCAGTCTAATGATTTCCAATGTTTTTGAGGATAATACCAATAGCAAGGGTTGCCTTGCAGAGGTTAGAAAAGCCGATCCTGATGTATTATTATTATTGGAAACGAATGACCGGTGGGACCAGGAAACAAGAGAACTGGAACAACACTACGCCCATCACATCAGGGTGCCAATGGAAAATACCTATGGGATGCTGATGTATTCAAAACTTCCGCTCACAGATTCGTCGGTAGAATTTATGGTAGAAGATGATATTCCCTCTATTCATACAAAAGTGATTTTAAAAAACGGAATGGAAGTTCAACTGTATGCAGTACACCCTACCCCGCCTGTTCCGCAAGAGAATGTCAGGTCTACAGAGCGGGATAAAGAACTGCTGCTGGTTGCCGATTTGGCAAAAGCTTCAGAAATACCAGTAATTGTAATGGGTGATTTAAATGATGTAGCCTGGAGCCATACGACCACATTATTTCTCAAGATGAGCGGGTTACTGGATCCCCGCCGCGGAAGGGGATTTTATAACACCTTCCATGCACACCATTCATTTATGCGTTTTCCGTTAGACCATGCATTTATTTCTGAAGATTTTAAGCTTAAACAGCTAAAACGATTGTCTAATTTTGACTCTGACCATTTCCCGATGTTCGTAAGTTTGCAATATGAAGCTTCCGCTGCTCATCATCATGAGCCACTGCAACCAGCTGCAGAGGATATTCAGGAAGCACAAGAAAAGAAAACTAAAGATTAGCCGGCTTTGACTTCATCATCCAGAGCCCATGATTATTTAATATTTAAAACTTTTTGGTGTAACATAATTTGAGAATTGGATGTCATAGCATCATATCAACTGAACATTCTCAAATGCAGCTAGACATCCAAAATATCTCAAAGCAATACAACAAAAGCAAATTCGGACTAAAAGATTTTTCCTTAACAATAGAAAATGGCATCCTTGGTTTACTTGGTCCGAATGGAGCAGGTAAATCGACTTTAATGAAGATGATTGCCACTATCAGCAAACCAACCCAGGGATCAATAGCGCTGGATGGGCATGATATTATCAAAAACCCGGATTACATACGCCAGTTTCTTGGTTATCTACCGCAGGATTTTGGCGTTTACGACAATCTTAACGCCTACGAGTTTCTGGAATATATCGCCGCGATGAAAGGTGTTGGCGGCCCCAATTTAAAACCGCGGATTGAAAGTCTTTTAGAAGGAGTAAACCTGATCGAAGCCGCAAAACTTCCGATAGGCACTTACTCTGGTGGTATGAAACAACGTGTAGGTATTGCACAGGCATTACTGAATGACCCTAAAGTACTGATTTTTGATGAGCCAACCGTCGGCCTTGATCCGGAAGAACGTATGCGTTTCAGAAACCTGATTTCGGACCTTGCAGAAAACTGTGTGGTGATATTATCTTCTCATATTGTTTCGGATATTGAAACCATTGCCGATGAGGTGGCCATCATGAAAGGGGGGCAGCTGTTAACGAAAGGATCACAGGCAGAGGTAATCAGGCTGGCGGAAGGCAAAGTATTCGAAACTGTTTTGGGCACTGATGAACTCAACACTTTTAAAGCAAAACACCTCGTTGTGAATACGATCAGGCAAAAAGATGGTATCAGGACCAGGTATATGAGTAACGAACCGCATGCAGGTGCAGTTCCGGCTACCGCTTCACTGGAAGATGCATATTTATTTCTAACGCAGCATAAGAACTAATATGGGCCGGTTTTATAAAATAGTGTATGGCGATTATTTGCAGCGTACACGCAGTTATGCATTCCTGATCACACTCGCGGCAAGCTTATACGCAGCCTATGCTTTTGTTCCTGCACATGATGCAAACTACACCACTTTAAGGATCGGAAACTACATTGGGGTCAGTAATTCGGCCTGGACAGGATATGTTACTGCTATGATGACCAGCGTATTTCTGTCTATAATTGGCTTCTATCTTATCAATAGCAATATCAAAAAAGATATAGATACAGGGGTCGGGATGATCATTGCAACTACTTCAATAACAAATCTCCGCTACCTGTTAGCAAAAACAGTCAGTAATTTTATGCTGCTGTTTACCATCACCGCAATTATTTGCATGATGAGTATCGCTGTTTTTCTAATCCGTCCCGGCAACTATCATTTTGAAATTTTAAATTTCATTACTCCTTTTCTGATTATCACCCTCCCTTCCCTCTTTCTAATTTCTTCATTAGCTGTATTTGCTGAAATCGTATGCTACCGATATACAGTGATCATGAATATCGGGTATTTTATCCTCCTGATAGCATTATTGCCTTCGGCACAACCAATTTCACCTGTTTTTGACGTCCTGGGCGTAAAAACAATTACCACTGGGATGGAACAGCTGGTGATGAACAAGTTCCATCTGGCAGAGGCGAAAACAGGCATGGGCTTCCATATAGGAAATAAGGGCCATATCAGGCTTTTTGAATTTGAAGGCCTGCGGTGGTCTGCATTTTATATGCTGTCAAGATTGCTTTGGATAGGTATTGGTTTTGGATTAACTTATTTTTCATCCTTGCTTTTTCACCGTTTCGATGTTACTGAAAGAGTAAACAAGCAAAAAAAACAAAAGCCGCTATCAGCAGAAACGATACAAGCACCAACTGCCAAAACATTGAAAGAGATCAGACTTGGTACGCTTCCAAAAATCAAACCTTCATTTGGAATAGGTTTACTGATAAAAACAGAATTATTGATGCTGTATCGAAAAGGGCCAAAATGGCTTTGGCTGTTTAACCTGGGCGGAATGATTGCCCTGGCATTGGCTCCTGTAAATATAGCCCACCAGATGATTCTGCCTTGCCTTTGGTTTTTACAGATCGGCCGCTGGTCCGACCTTGCGACTAAAGAGAAAACGAACAGGATCCATTATTTTACTTACGCATCATATAAACCATTGAGCAGGTTATTTTCAGCACAATTGCTCGCAGGTATCATTATATCTGTTGGCCTTTCTTCTCCATTATTATTGCGATATTCAATTGCTATGGAACCTTTACCAATTATCAGTATTTTTCTGGGTGCCATATTTATTGTTGTCTTCGCGATATTCCTGGGGGTAATCAGTGGCGGTAAAAAGTTATTTGAAATCCTGTTTTTCTTTCTGGCATATTCCAATATTAATAAAATCCCGGTGTTAGATTACTTTGGAGCCTTAAATAAAGGGACAAATTATATGGTGATGATGGCTGTTTTGTCGCTTTCTATAACTGCAATAAGTTATATATGGAGAAGGTTTGAGATCAGCAGGCTCTAAACTTGCTATGACTTTACCCGACGTTCACCTGCGTTTTGCGACCTGGTTTGTTAATCAAAAAGGTCGAAAAAACGTGGGCGAACGTCGGCAGGTAAAATCTTACTTAAACTTTTCAATAAGATCCGGGGAATAGAAAGGTAGCTTAACCTTATACCTGTACATTCCGTTTATTGCATCAACTTCCATTAAAAACTCATGTCCTTTTTTACTGATCCAAAATGTTTGTGTATAATGAACCTGACCATGGTCTCCTTCTAATAACAGCTTCCAGCAGTCTACACTGCGGTTATCGAGTGTAGTCAGCACCTCGTCACCAGAAACTTTGTAATGAATATTGTCCGGCTGTCCTGAACCCGCATCATATAAACGAAGTACAAATTCTTTCCCCCGTGTCAGAGGCAGCATTTCCAGCGTTTCAATATCCAGGTTCCAATTAAAGGCGGGCTGATCCAGCTGAAGCGCAAAAGTCTTTTGTTTATTATCCGCTACGGTGTCTGCCCCTTTGATGTGGTCAGCATACCAGTTAAAAGCTTTCAGCTGGGTGCCTACCATTTCCGCGTGATAGACTGGTGCAAAATCCTCTGCCCTGTTTACTGAATATATAGATCTGTAGTTTGTGGTATCATTACTGAACCACTTCTGGGTAATAATAAATCGGTTCTCTCCATTTTGTACAGCCATCCGCACTTCTCTCGTCCAGATGGATAAGTTTAACTTCTTTTTTTGACTTGGCAACTGCAGATAGACCAGATATTGCTTAAGGCCTGTTTTCAGCTGATTCGTTTTTAATTTATTACTCTTAAAATTTATTGTATCCGTCTGTGCCATACTGTTAAAGTTGCACGCAATTAGCAGCAGGAGGACAAAAGTAAAGCTTGTTGATCTTTTCATGGTTTTCAGAATATATTTGTTTTATCAGTATTGATTATTGTTTTTATCGTCTTATGGCCGCTTTCGTCGGTTTTAAAAGATCATGATCGGTTGATTGGATACAAATATGAATGGGAAGCGATAGTCGGCAAATTCTATTCAACCATTGGAAGGGTATTTTAGTATGATTTGAGCAATCGGCCGGATAAAAAAAAGCATTGAAGAAATAAGGCAATGCATTGAATAACGAAAATTTAATAATCCAGGCTTCGTATCTTGCTTCGCTATAAAAGGCTAATCTTAGATTTTGATGAATATCACTATAGAAAAGTTAACGACCACACAACTGCAATGGCTGATCTGGCTTGCGGTAACTTTAATTATCTTTATATCGTTGCTCCCGATGGATGGCGCTGCTCAATCAGCAATGTATACACTCATCAACACCATTTTTTATGCTGTTGTAATTTATGGCAATATCAGTTTGTTGTACCCTAAACTTTACCAGCGCGGCTATCAATTTTTTTATGGAGTATCCGTTTTCGTATTGCTTGCGGTTGCTGGTCTTGGCAGAGCATACCTTTCATGGTATTTATACTATGAATATTTTAGTCCGCAATACAAGCCTTTCCAAATTGGAATGGTGCTTAACCTGCTGGTCGGGGGAACGCTGACGTTTATCTTAAGTTTTATTTTCCGCATCGCCCTCGCCTACTTTGAACTCAAAAAGGAGAATGATGCAATTCTGCTTGAAAAAAGCAAAGCAGAGCTGAATTTGCTTAAATCGCAGGTGCAGCCGCATTTTTTATTCAATACTTTGAACAACATCTACTATCAGGCTTATGTTGAAGCCCCTGAAACAGCAATACTGATTGAACGTTTAGCCGAAATTATGCGTTATATTGTAGATGATAGCGTAAAGGATAAAGTAGCGATCGAAAAGGAAGTCCACTTTCTGGAAAACTATATTGGATTAGAGCAGATCCGCCTTTTACATAAAGCAGAGCTGGATTTTATCCGCCAGTATGATCCCAATTTACAGATCCCGCCAATGCTGCTCATCACATTTGTAGAAAATATCTTTAAACACGGGATAGACAAATCAAGTACATGTAACAAAATACAACTCAAATTAGTACAGGAGAATGGTTTTTTGCATTTTACAGCTGTAAATAGCGCCGTTAAAAAACAGGGAGGGACCGGAAGCGGACTTGCCAATTTAGGTCAGCGTTTAACGTTATTGTACGCAAAGTCATACGAGATGACTATTAAACAAACAGAAGATAGTTTTACTGCTTATTTTAAAATCCCATTGAACTGATGTTGAAATGTATAATTGTAGATGACGAACCTAATGCCATCAGTTTACTGGATTTGCTGATCAGTGAGGCGACCGACTGGCAGGTTGTTGCAAGATGTTACAATGGATTGGAAGTGCTTCGGGAGTTAGAGACAAACAAGGCGGATCTCCTGTTTCTGGATATCAATATGCCGCAGATAAATGGGATGGAGCTCGTGGCGTTACTACCCGTTGATACTAAAATAGTTTTTACTACCGCTTATTCGGAATATGCAGCAGAAAGTTATCTGCATAACGCACTGGACTATGTGCTAAAGCCGATAACATTGGGCAGGTTCCTTGCTACAAAACAGAAAATAGAAGCCTGGTTTGTCAATACGTCACAGCAGAGATTAAGTGCTGTACAGCAGAAAACAGCTTGGCCCGCTGAAGTATTTGAAAATTCGACTGCTGATCACTTGTTTGTTAAAACAGGTAAAAGCCACCAAAAAGTAATGATCAAAGACATTTTATACATTGCCGGGGAGAAAGAGTACATCAAACTGGTCACCATCAGGGAAGAACTTTTAGTTTATAAACGGATGAAAGAAGTAGAGCAGCAATTGTCACATCCATTTATCAGAGTGCATAATTCTTATATCGTCAACCTTGAAAAAATGGAAAAATTCATCGATAACCATATTCAGATAGCTGGCCGGCGTATTCCGCTGAGTGATAAATACAGGGCCCGGTTTATGCAGTATTTAAATCCGAAGCTGTTTTAGAATTTACATTCTTCAATCCCGAAGCCGGTGCAATACTGTAAACATGTAAGCGGTTTTATTCCGGAAACAATCCCTTAAGTAGGTTAAAAAACCGTTTATTGGCGGAACCGAAAATATTGTAATCAACAATAAGGTAAACAATCAGATCATTCCCATAGTTTATTCTGAGCGGCTGCCACAACATGCCGAAGTTCTTTACAGATGCTACAGAAAAGACATCATCAAATCCCAGGTACAGCTGATTGATGTGATTAAGCGGGATCACAAGGTCCTCATCTCCTTCAATCAAAAGCGATTTATTAGTCAGGCACACCGCCCCCTTATGCTTTGAGAGTGGTGGGACGAAAGAAACCTGTCTTGCCAGGAACCTTTCAGAAAAATCCATCGCTTGTATTTCAGTATCGGCAGCCCAGAGGACAGTACCTTCATAAAGTATATTCTCCATAAAACAACCAGTAATCTATGCTTTAAAGATAAGAAATCGGGAGCTCATGCTTACAACCTGTTATTGTAAAACTTTCAATAGGTAAACAAAAATCTTCCGCAGATTTCATTTCCCCAAAATAAATCAATCTAATTTAGCTAACTTCAATATAATTGAATAGTGTATATCAATTGAGGAGGGACACGATAGGAGTAACCAATCAAAAAGCGCAAAGCGCAATGATGCGTACACTCATCATAGGGTCTATAGAACAAATAAAAAATGAACAGATGAGATCTACTTTTAAATTATTAATTATTATTCTCTGCAGTAATGCTACAGCTTTTGGACAAGCTAAAGTCAACGCACCGGGCTTAACAAATGTTAAGATCAGTAATGGCATGCTCGAAGGGACGATAGATAGTTCCGGTGTCAGAAGTTTTAAAGGGATACCATTTGCCCAGCCACCAGTTGGTGAATTGAGGTGGAAGGAACCGCAGCCTGCTGTTAACTGGAGCGGCGTACGAAAAGCAGATCAGTTTGGAAACAGCGGCATGCAAAAACCTGTGTTCGGGGATATGAATTTTCGCGCACCAAAGATGAGTGAAGATTGTTTATACCTCAATGTATGGACATCAGCCGGCTCAGCTAAAGAAAAGCTTCCGGTACTTGTTTATTTTTATGGCGGCGGCTTTATGGCAGGCGATGGCTCTGAGGCACGTTATGATGGAGGAAGTATCGCTGCCAAAGGAGTTGTTTCACTGACTGTAAATTACCGTTTAGGGATCTTCGGATTTATGGCTCACCCTGAATTGACCAAAGAATCCCCGCATCACGCTTCGGGAAATTACGGATTGTTAGATCAGTATGCAGCACTAAAATGGGTAAAGGAAAATATCGCCGCATTTGGAGGTGACCCGGACAGGATCACAATCGCTGGCGAGTCGGCCGGATCGATTGCTGTGTTTGCACAAATGGCCTCGCCCCTTTCCAAAAACCTGATCGCAGGTGCTATCGGAGAAAGCGGCGCAATGATCAACCCGACATTAGCTCCCACTTCATTAGCGGAGGGCGAAAAAAAGGGTACAGAATTCGCAGCGAAGGTTGCCGCTTCCGGAATAGCCGGATTGAGGAAAATCCCTGCAGAGAAATTACTTGACGAATCTTACAAAAACGGAATGGGTTCCGTACCCGCTACGATTGACGGATATTTTCTGCCGGAACTTCCCGTTAAGATATTTGCAGATGGCAAGCAGGCAAAAGTTCCGCTTCTTGTAGGATGGAATTCCGCAGAGATCCCCTACCAGGCATTATTAAGAGCAGATCCGCCAACACCAGAAAATTACCTGAAATCGCTGACTGCCTTATACGGAGACAAAACACAGGAAGTTTTACAACTGTACCCTGGCAGCACCACGGAAGAGGTAATCAGTTCGGCGACAGATTTGGCGAGTGACCGTTTTATCGTTTACAGTACATGGAAATGGGCCGATTTACACCATACTACCGGCAACAAACCTGTTTACCGTTATTTGTTCTCTAAATCCAAACCACCAATGTCTGAACAAATGAAAGGTGCGACTCCAGGTCTTGCCGGTGGATTTACAAAAGCGGCCGATGGTAAAGAAAAGCAAACACCGGTATCGGTTGGCGCACCACATGCTTTTGAAATTGAATATGCCATGGGTAATCTGACTTCTAACAAAGCATACGCTTGGACAGCTGATGATTTTACAGTTTCTGAGACAATGCTGAACTACTTTGCAAATTTCGTAAAAAAAGGAAATCCTAATGGAAGCGATTTACCAGCCTGGGAAGCGATAAAAACAAATGAAGCGGTCAACTATATAAACATCGACACAAAGACGCGCACAGAGCCGGAAATACATCGAAAACGCTATTTGTTCCTTGACAAACAATACGCTAATTAAAAAAAGACCTGGTTTCAATAGAAACCAGGTCTTTTTTTAATTAATGAGAATACCGGTTATATCTATCCCGGCATACTCTATTTTATATTACTAAAATCTAGAAATTGATCTTATCATGCTTGCCGGCATCATATTGCTCTCCGGTAATCACTGCTTTAAGCATATTGAAAGCAACTACCATCTTCGAAGAGCTGCTATCCCAGTATTCTGCGGAAACCGGGGTTACCTTGATTAGAATTAATCTCGGATCATCCACACCATCCGGAAACCAGGCTTTAACAGGAGCAGAAAAATAAGCTTCTTTCCTTACGCGGTCGTCAACCAACTCTGCTTTACCATTTACTGTAATGTAAGTATTGCTGGAAGGATCACTGTAACCCAAAGTAACTTCGTTCTCTTTGGAGATTTCTTTTGATTTCAAGGAATACTCATTAGTAAAAAACCAAATGCTTCCATCCTCTTCTACTTTGGCTGTTGCCATGGGGCGACTCGAAAATTCGTCTTTTTGAGAAACCGTTGTGAATAGACAAATCCTTACCTCTTCTATTTTACTTTTTAATATTTCAATGTTCTTCTCGTTTTTCATGGTGATGTTTTTCTATAAAACACCGTGTGTGAAGTTTTGTTTTCGTACGAATGAAAAACTGAGAACCAAAGGATTGTTTAATATTTACTCCTAAAACATCATTGAACCGAGATTGAAATCCTATAAAGCTTAGCAGGGGGAAATCCCCTGCTAATAAATTTTATAAATTCACAAAGCTGATGATCTCATTTAAATATCTTTCATCAACTTCATCGAACTGTGAAAGTTCTGCACTGTCCACATCAAGCACAGCCGCAACTATCCCATTCTTAAATAAAGGCAATACGATCTCAGATCGTGATGCAGAGCTGCAGGCAATATGCCCCGGGAATAAATCAACATCTTCCACAATAATGGTTTTCGCATCCTCCCAGGCTTTCCCGCAAACCCCTTTTCCTTTTCTTATCCGGGTACAGGCAACCGGACCTTGAAAAGGACCTAACACCAGCTCATCTCCTTTAACCAGGTAGAACCCTACCCATAACCAGCCGAACTGTTCTTTTAATGCGGCAGCTACGTTGGCCAGGTTTGCGATGACGTCTTCTTCTCCTGTAAGCAGCGCTTCAATCTGAGGCACCAGTGATTCGTATTGTTGTTCTTTGCTTTCTGTTTTTATGATGATCAGGTCTTCTGCCATTTTATGGTTTTTCTTAATGATGGATAAAAATAAGTAATTGAAAGCATACGGATGTAAACAACCAGTAATATTGTTAGATTTGAAAATTTTAACACTGTCAAAACTTATAAGATACTATGAGAGTAATCGCAGAATTGCCGCACCCGGATTGTAAGATCACACTGTTCAATATGAACCAGAAATACATTGTAAAATTTGAACAGGGTACCCTGGAGCAAAGCTATAAATTATCAGAACTTGACCTCAGTGGAGGAGGGGCCAATGAGATCTTTCAAATGCTCGACGAGGATTTTATTGCTACAGTTGTGGAACGTTTTAAGACGATGAGAACGGATTTTTCCGAAGCTTATAAAAGACAACAGTATTAGTTGATATAAAACAAATAACCACCTGTAATATAGCGCTATAAGTAACAAAACAGTATTTAATTTTGCACATCCGCATTAATAAGGCTTAAAAACAGAAGAGATCATTACCAAATGTAAACATAAAGTTGACAATAAATACTCTAACCATCTGAATATAAAAGACGTTAAACAATTACGCAGAATTTAATTTTCCCTATAAAAACCGCCAAATTTAATACTGTTTAAAGCGATAATGTATTTTTAAGCCGATAAGAACAGATGAAAATATAATTTAAAAATAGCACCAAACCGTGAGGGAGTAATCAAATATAAACAATAGAGATCATTTTCTGTTATACAAATTCATGCCAATCCCATTTATGAAAATCAGCTTCCGCGCTACCCTTCCCTGTTTAATCTTACTACTTTTTTCAGCACCTGCCTTTAGTCAGGACACCCCTGTCAGACCCGATAAATTTTACACCATGAGCGGCTTTGGCTTTTCATTTCCGGTAGGTGGGAGCACTGATTTTATGCGTCCGAAATTCTCGACTACTATAGGCGTAAATCTAGGATTGGGAGATGGCGGATTATTCTTATATCCGAAGGTAAGCCTCCATGTTTTCGGTTACGACAATTATGTCACAGAGCCAAATTTCGATTACCAGCTCAAACAGGGAAGAGCAACAACCTACCTTTTAAATGTCGCATTAGGTTACAGGAAGATTGTGAACAAATTCTCTTTTTACAGTTTTCTTGGAATTGGCGGAGGCTTCATATTAACCCCAAGAACAGCAGTGGATCCTGCAACAAGGATTGTGATGTTAAATAACAAAACCAATCATATGGGACTAATAGAACCTGGTGCCGGAATCGAATACAACATCGGAGGAGCTAATGTATTTATCGAAAGCAGTTTCATGCATGGCCTTGGCGATATTGGCGGGCAGCCCTTCAACGCGGTTCCGGTTACTATCGGAATTAAGCCTAACCTGAGCAAGCTGTTCAATTAACTAAACTGCTTTAGGGAGGCTGAACCTCAGTACAACGCACTCATCCTCCTTCGCTACTGTTAGGCTGCCTTTGTTTTTTTCAACAAAATCCCTGCACAGATGAAGCCCAAGTCCTACACCACGCTCATTTGATGTACCATACGAAGGTGCACCGGAATTCTTACCATCCAGCTTTTCAATATCAACGGAGTGGGCAACCGGATTAGCGACATCTACAAAAAGATGTGTATCACTGCCCCATATTTTGATCCGGATATAACGCTCAAGCGGTGTGAATTTAAGTGCATTATCAATCAGGTTACGCATAACAAGGCTAATCTGATTTAAATCAGCAAAGACATCTTCATCATCATCAACAATGAACTCGACTTTAATGTGCTTTTTTGTTATCAAGGGCAAATAAACCAGCATCAGGTCGTCAGCAAGTACACGTACATTAAAAACAGATGGCGAAGTCGTGATCCCTCCCATTTGGCTTTGGGCCCAGTACAGGAGGTTATTCAGTGTATTATGAATATTGTCTATATTTTTCCTGCTGTCATTCAACAGGAGCTTCACATCTTCAAAAGTGAGCAGATCCATATCATTAAGTGACAGCAAACTAATTAAACTATTAAAAGGGCTGCGTAAATCATGTGCTATAATAGAGAAAAGGCGGCTTTTATCAGCATTTGCAGCCTCAAGCGACTGAACCATTTTCTTCAGGGCCCTGGTACGCGACTCCACTACCCTTTCCAGGCGTTCATTCTGACTGCTGATCAGATACAGGTTTTCTTCCTGCATTTTAAGTTTATCAGATTGCTCTTCGAGCTTTCCCTTTTTTAAGCTTTTCAACCTGTCACCTAAGGCGAGAGAAAGCAGAAACACCTCAAAAACAAATCCTAAAGGCATAATATGAAAGAATATTCCGCTCCGCGGCAAGCCATCATCAGCGCTCGTAATCAACCATACCACCGAAACACAAACAAAAGCCCAGGCAATAACATAATACAGTGCTGGTTTATAGCCATGATAGAGTGCGGCTATGCCCAAGATCCATACACCAATGATACTGAACAGAGTCAGCCAGTCCGTTAAGCTGCAGAATACCGAGCCATGCCACCAGATACAGGCAACCATACATATAACCCAGATAACTATCAAAGAACACAATACCCTTTTTGACCAGGGAAGTATCTCCGGGAGGTTCAGAAAGCTGGAAGAGAAAGTTATTGCGGCAATAGTGCCAATACCCAGGAATACGTGCGGATTAGAATCAATCAGGTCCCGGAAAGGCTCCCCAAACAAGTTACTATACCCTTTAAAGTACACAATAACGTAGAAAAAAACCGCAAAAATATATAAGGTGTAATAGAGATAGGTTTTATCTTTGGAGCTGATAAATACAGATAAGTTAAAAAAGAAAATCGCAACCAGAACGCCTACATATAAAGCTTCATAACGCTCAATGGAGGTAATTACACCACCCGCCGGCAAATCAACCGAACGAACAGTCGAATGTCTTTTAAACTGAAGTTCAGCGTTTGTATTACTTTGATCATAAACATGGCTCCCCGCAGAAACCCGGTGAAAGTAACAGCTGAACAATAAGGAAAAGAAGAGAATTAATAAGAGGCGCATTAAATGTTCTATGTAACAAATATAATGTAATTACATTAAAATCAAACAGATAATACATTCAAAGCAGGCAGCCAGGTATTATACCGGCTGCCTGGTGATAACTAGAATATCGGAGTTGCGTCCATCTGGAAATCATCATCATGTAAATACATGACTTCCATACTTTTTTCATAGTTGGTAGATTTCTTAGAGAAGAAATCATGCTGGGTAGTTTCTCCATTTAATCCGTTTAAAACTATCGAGTTAACGGCTTTCACTTCAAATAACTCTTCAAATCCCAGATTCATCATTGCCTTATTGGCATTGTAACGGATATACTCTTTCACATCGGCCGTCAGACCCACTTCCGTATATAATTCATCGGTATATTTCAACTCGTTTTCATACAGCTCCATCAGCAAATCCACCAGTTCAGCCTTAGCTTTTTCCGGGTTTGGCAATTTTTTGTACACGTCCTGAGCGAGCAAACCAACAAACACACCATGGATAGATTCGTCGGCCACAATCTTTTTAATGATGTCTGCACTAGCCACCATTTGCCCTTGTCCGCTTAACCATAATGGCATAAAGAAGCCGCTATAGAACAAGAAAGTTTCCAATAACACTGATGCAGCCAGCCCCATAAATAAGGTTTCATTACTTACAGTATCCTTGTCCAGTGCCCTGTAATACTTATCTATTGTCCCAGCTTTAAATTGAAGCAACTTATTACTTTCTACCCATTCAAATAACTCATTGATCTCTGCAGTACTGTTTACTGTCGTAAAAATCGTTGAATAAGATTTTGCATGGATTGCCTCCATCATACACATAAAGGACAATACTGCTTTATTTTGGAGACCATCTATGTGATCTAACAGCTTCGGCATGCCAGTGTGACTCTGTAACGTATCCAGCAGTGTTAGCCCTCCTAAGGCACGCTTATACGCCTGCTGGATTTCTGGTGTCAACGACTTCCAGCTGTCGATATCTTTTGACGGGATATACTCTGTATCTACCCAAAACTGGCGCAGGTTCTGCTCCCAGAACATTCCGGCGTAATCATTTTCAGGAGTGTTCCAGTTAACTGCTTTATATTGATTCATTTTGTCTTTTTTAATTGTTATCGCATTCTTCTGTTAGAGCAACTTATACTGAGCAGGAAACACATTCCTCTATACCGGCCTTACGGGTACGTGTGTAATACAGCGATTTTAATCCCATTTTATGTGCATAGATATAATACTTCGCAATATCACGGGTGGTATCTTTTGTATTTGTATGTAAAATGGTGGAGATCCCCTGGTCAACATGTTTCTGGATCACTGAAATCAAACGCAATACGTTTTTCTGATCCATATCATAAGCTGATTTATAGAAGAAGTAATTATCATTATCCAGGTAAGGCATCGGATAATAAGTCGTACTGTCGCCATATTCCCTTACTTCTATCACATCAACTACTGGCATTACAGACGCAGTAGCATTCATAATATATGATGTAGACTGGTTAGGTGCAATCGCCAGACGGTAAGCATGGAAAATACCATGTTCCTTTACCTCGTTCATCAAATCTACCCAGTCGGCCGCCGTAGGAATAGCCATTCCCTCGAACAATCCGGCAATTTTAGCATTTGAAGGAACGATGTCTTTCTCTACATACTGATCAAAATACTTGCCGTTTGCATACTCCGAAGATTTGAAGCCAACAAACGTTTCTTTACGTTCCTTAGCGATCTCCATAGAGCTCTGGATCGAATAAAAGTTGACCATCATGAAAAACACATGACAGAATTCCAGCGCTTCCATGCTTTCGTACATGATAAAGTTCTTAGCCAGAAAACCATGCAGGTTCATCGCACCAAGACCCACACTGTGCAGCTCTTTATTGGCTTTCTGAACCGAAGGTACCATAGCGATATTGGTAATATCTGATACGATTGTTAGCGAGCGCATGGCCGTTTTTACTGCCTCTTTGATCCTTTTGTTATCCATTACCGTAGCAATGTTTAAAGATCCAAGGTTACACGATATTCCGTAACGTATCGTATCTTCCTTCCCGTAGATTTCAATGTCTGATACATCTGAGATCTGCATAATCTCTGTACAAAGGTTGGAGAATTTCACATTGCCTATCTCTTTTAATGCATGCCCCCTGTTCGCATTCCCTTTAAAGAACAGGTATGGGTATCCGCTTTCCTTTTGAGTCTGCGCAATTTTAACCATCAGATGGCGCGCGTTCACTTTTTTCTTTTTAACCAATGGATTGGTCACCAGCTCTTCGTACATCTCATCCATATCCATTTCATCCAGGTATTTACCATATTGTTTTAACACGGTATGCGGATGGAACAGGTAACAAGCTTCGTCTTTTTCTGCCAGTTCCATAAATTTATCAGGAACAACAACACCGATAGACAATGATTTGATACGAACCTTCTCATCAACATTGATTTTTTTACAATCGAGGAATTCTTCAATATCGGTGTGGAATACGTTCAGATATACCGCTCCTGCTCCCGGGCGCTGACCTAACTGGTTGGCGTAAGAGAAGGTGTCTTCAAGGATCTTCATAATAGGCAGAACACCGCCCGCGCGGCCTTCTACATCTTTTATTGATTCTCCGCGTGCGCGTATTTTTGATAAATTAAAGGATACCCCGCCACCAATTGATGATAATTTCATTGCCGAATCAATCGCATAACCAATACCGTTCAGGTTATCACCAATTTCATCAAGGAAACAGGAAACCAGCTCTCCGGAACGTTTTTTTCCGGAATTCAGGAAAGTTGGGGTTGCTGGCTGATATTCCTGGTTAATCAGCATTTCTGCATATTGTTTAGCCTGAGGCACGTCACCACGGGCCAGAAACAGGGAAACTGCAACTACGCGGTCTTCATATCTTTCCAGGAATTTCTCACCGCTATCGTCCCTTAAGGCATAACTCTGGAAAAATTTAAAAGCACTCATGAATGACTGGAATCTGAATTTTTTATCATATACCAGTTCATAAACTTCTTCCATCTGCTCAAAACTATACCATTGGTAAAAATCGATGTAATAATCCTGTTCAATCAGGTAGTCTATTTTCTCCTTCAGTGTATAAAAGAATACAGTATTCTTGTTTACATAATCAAGGAAGTAAGAGCGTACTGCTTCTTTATCTTTATCAAGGCTGAACTCGTCGTCTTTTTTTACCATGATCTCATTGTTCAATAAGATCCATTTTTTAGTCACCATATATTTAGCCCTCTATTTTTTCTATAAATTGTTGGATATCTGCCATTGTTCCTGATAGCTCAAACCTCATCAGGATAGGTAATTTGTATTGCTCGGCAATTTTTGACGCAGCAAGTGCGTAATTAGGCCCCCAGTTTTTATTCCCGCTCGAAGTAACAGATTTGATCATCCCGCTGTTCTCTTTCAGGAATTCAATTGTAGAGGACGGAATCTCTCCAAATCCTGTAGTATAAGTAACCAGGTGCCCGGGATGTTCAGGACGAAAAGCCGCATCGATTTTCTGGAGGTTCCAGTCACGATACAGCTTTAACCTGTTCATAAAGCGCTCAACATTACCGGTTTTACTATCATAATAAATCCAGGTCATCAGCTCGGAATAAAAATTAATACTTAACTGGCTACCAGGATATTTAATTCTTCTGGTTTAAAACCAATTACACGGGAAAGCTCCTGTTCCTGGTCTAATAATATCACTGTCGGTACCGACCGTACCCGGAATTGCATTGCCAGTTCAGGCTGGTTAAATGGATTGATAGTTTCGTAAACAATACCTTTTCTATCCAGGTATTCTGAAACCATATTGCAAGGACTGCAATCGTCTTTTTCAAATTTTATAATTCTTTTATTGCTCATTGCGAAGGATTTTATACTAAATCAGCCCCGTTGCCGACCTATTTTAGCGGAGTTCAAAAATGCAAAAATCAATTAAGAAGGATTCTAAATGTTATCAACACCGGTGGAAAACACGTACCGAATTATGACCGGTTTTTAACTGAAAAATCGTTTAAAATAATTATACTTTAGGTACTGAAAACCACAATTCGCTCGAATGAAGAGGATTGCGTAAAAAGTAAGCCCATATTATTTCATTCAGGAAAATGTGGAAACAAAAAAAGTCTTCCACACCCGCAGGTATAAAAGACTTTATTTATACAATTAAATCCAGTTGGTCTAATTGATCGTAATTGTTCTCATCTGGCCATTTCCACCCGCCCTGTTCCCGCGCATTTGCTTTCTCATCTGCTCCATTTTAGCACGAAAATCCTCCTGTGTAATTACAGTACCCTTTTTAGGGAGAGTAACGTCTTTGCTGCTTACATTACGGTACTCGATACTTTTAGCCACCACATTATTTCCTTTGCCTTCAATTGCAAGTACAGCACCTTCAGTCCATAATGCCGGGTTAGGAGAAAAATCAAACCCCAATTCAGTTGTGTACCACAAATTTGTCTGCTCTGTGATTTCACGTTCTTCTTCCAGTATCTTACGCTTACTGGTGGTCTTGATTGTAATCTTGTTACAGTTATAGCCCAATATCTTTTTAGTTTCGTCAGACTTGATATACTCCACTACAGGCGGTGTTGCTGCTGCAGGCCCAAAACTCATTTGTGCAGCTTTGCCCAGCTGTGCTTCCATAAAAAAGGTCGTATCGTTCATATCAAACACCTGCGTTAACTTATGGTCAGCGAAACTATAAAAATATTCCCTGTTATTGTTTCCGCCAAACCCTCCAAAGCGCATCCCGCCACCGCCGCTGTTATTACTATCTTCAGTTTCTTCTACCGGCATATAGCTGGCATTAGTTGCATTAAATAATAATTCAAAGCCGGTAACAGAACTTTTAGGCATCCTTGCCAGCATCTGATCGGTAAGTTTAATCCCATTTGCAGCAGCCATAGCAGCCGGATCAAAAGTACTTTCGAACTGAATAGCAGCAGATTTTTTAGGCTGTGCCTGCAATTGGACACAAAAAGCGAAAAAACCCAGCGTGATAAATAATTTTTTCATTGATAAAATATTGATCTGTAAAATTAGTGGATAACCTGCCCCTGCAGATGTTAAAAAAGGTTAAATCTCTAATAATCCAACCATCCGTTAGCTAACACATCTGCGATATGCATTGTTTTTAAGCCGATATTATTTTTGTCAATGTACCCCTGCAGGTGCATCAGGCAAGACAGGTCGGTCGATATGATATAGTCCGCATCCTGTGCCAAAGCATGGTTCACTTTCTGTTCTGCCATGGCCGAAGATATAGCATCAAACTTCACTGCAAAAGTACCTCCAAAACCGCAGCACATATCGGTATCTTTCATTTCCAGCATTTCAAGTCCGTGTACCTTAGCCAGTAATTGTCTGGGCTCCTCTTTGATCTTGCATTCGCGAAGGCCGCTGCAGGAGTCATGATAAACCGCTTTACCTTCCAGCTCTGCACCAAAATAATCTTTGTTTAATACATTGATTAGAAAATCTGAAAGCTCAAAAACATTCCCTTGCATAGTCCTGCATTTATTATGTACAGTAGTGTTGGTAAACAGGTCGTTAAACCCATTTTTCACCATTCCTACACAGGAAGCCGAGGGGGCAACAATGTAACCGGTTTCCGAAAAATCATTCAGAAACTTGGTACCTGTCTGTTTTGCTTCTTCCCAGTAACCGGCATTATAGGCAGGCTGTCCGCAACAGGTTTGCTCGGGATTATAGGTAACATCACATCCTGCTTTTTCCAGCAGTTTGATGGTACTAAATGCGGTTTCGGGGTATAACTGGTCTACAAAACAAGGTATAAATAGTTGTACTTTCATTAGGTATATGTTGTCTTGTAATATTAATTTAAAGGTACTGCAACAGTTTTTGGTTCTACGTTTTTAAGCAGGAATAAAAACAATAAACCTAAAACAAAAAATGCAGCAAGGGCAATCAGCGAGTTACGCATACTGCCGGTAAATTCTTCGATATAGCCAAAGCTAAACATTCCGATCACCAGGGCAACTTTTTCTGTGACATCATAAAAACTAAAAAAGGAGGTATGATCAGGGCTGTCCTGCGGCAGGAACTTAGAGTAAGTGGAACGGGATAATGACTGAATTCCCCCCATAATCAGGCCCACTGCAGATGCAAGTACGTAAAACTGGATTTCCGTATGCACGAAGTAAGCGGCAATACAGGCGATAATCCAGATTATGACTACACCGATAAGCACTCTTACATTTCCAAAATATCTTTTGGATAACCATGACATCAGCATGGCCCCCGGAATAGCTACGATCTGCAACAGCAATATAGTGGCAATCAGTTTTTCTGTAGGAAGCCGCAATTCCTTTTCACCAAAGATGGTGGCGACAAGCATTACGGTCTGAACGCCCATGGAATAGAAGAAAAAGGCAAGCAGAAATCTTTTCAGATAGGCCATATGTTTCAGTTGCTGCCAAACTTTTTTAAGCTCCAGAAAACCTCCTGTCAATAAACTGGTGTTGCTTTTGGCCACTCCTGCAGTCCCTTTCGGCAAGTTCCTGAACGGAATCTGCGCGAAGGCCATCCACCAGATACCTACCAGCAAAAACGAAAGCCTCGATGCCTGCGCTCCATCAGAAAGACCGAAGGCTGAGGGAAAGAACACGAATAAAAAGCAAATCAGCTGTAAAATAATGCTACCGATATAACCGTAGGTATATCCTTTGGCGCTCACCCGGTCTTGCTGATCTGTTGTGGCAATTTCTGGCAGGTAGGCGTTATAGAACACTAAACTTCCCCAGAAACCTATAGCTGCCAATATAAAGAGCACGATACTAATCTGTAATGTGTTGATCTCAAAGAAGTATAATCCGCAACAGGAAAGTCCGCCTAAATAGGTAAACAACTGCATGAAGAGTTTCTTATTTCCTCTAGAATCTGCAATAGACGAGAGAATCGGAGAAAGCAATGCGATCACCAGAAAAGCAAACGCAAGCGCATAATTATATAAGGCCGAATTAATAAATTTAAACCCCATAAATGATACGTAATCAAGCGTATGATTGTCCTTATCTGAAGTAATGATTGTATAATACGCAGGAAATATCGTAGAGGTGATAACGAGGTTATAAGCTGAATTTGCCCAGTCAAAAAACGCCCATGACCTGATAGTCTTTTTATTATTTTTCTGTTCCATTTATAATTAGCCGGCAGGCAAGCCTAGTTTACTCTCTCCAGTTTATAAGTGCCTGATTTCTTTTCATCGATATTTTTAGGGCTTCCTTTATAGAAAATCTCAGTAGCTCCTGTAGATTTCACTTTCAGGTCATTTAAGACATTGATTTTTAATTTCGCAACACCTTCTATATCCACGTCATAAACGCCGGTCACAAAAGAGAAAGCATCTAAAGTAACAGCACCCTGGGTTTTCAGTTTAAATGTTCCGGCCTGACCTCTTAAGTCGATGTTTGCTGCGCCATCATCCTGTGTCGCCGTTAATTTGCCTGCATTGATATCCATAGAAACTTTGGTAGCTCCCGATAAATTCATTTGTAATTCACCCACATTAATAGGAGAAGAGGTATAAATACGTGTAGCTCCCTCCCCGCTTAATTTTTTAAGAGCGCCTATTCCTGCACTGATAATAATGGAATCTTTACCGCAGTAGTCTTTAGCATCCAGTTTTAAACTAAGTTCATGACCACTTACATCTGCTTTTATTTTTCCAATAATATTAGAATCCGCATCAACAACAACCTTAAATGAACTATCCTGACGCATAATCAGTTTAATAGGCCCGCTCACCTTAATCTCATCAAACGGGTTCACGGTAATTTCCCGGGAAGAATGGATCCCAAGATCTTCTACACATTTAGATTTACAGGCTGCAAAAAGCAGTGGAAGGGCGAGAAAGTATAAAGCTGTTTTATTCATCATATTAAATCAACATAAGATCAAAGATAATAGTTTTTGCCATCTGTTTTAATTTTACCTGCATCAAGTAAGAGGCGGATCTGGTTTAATTTTTCCTGATCACTGCCCGTTCTAATTTCAGTAACCAGTTCGTCAAGGGTACGGTTAATCGTTTGCAATAACGTAGCAATCTCAAAATCAATCTTATCGGTCAGTTCCGCCCGGTCTTCATTCTTCTTTTCAGCAAGACAGATGTCACAAACACCGCATTTCTCCGCATTCGGCTCATCAAAATAAGCAAGCAGCTGTATACTTCTGCAAACTGGTGTTGCTGCATAGGACAAGACCGCACTGATTTGTTCTGCCTGGATCTTTTTACGGAGTTCTATATACTTCACATCCGTGTCGAGGTGCAGCTGATCTACCCTGGCAAGCAAAAACTGGAGCTGCGGCTGATCAGATTTTGGTAAATAGGAAAGCAATCCCTGGTCCTGCAGGTTGTTCAACAATCGTACAACGTCATGATATGAAACACCAATCTTTGTGGCAATGTCACTTTCAACGATAGCACCATAATGATCGAACAGCCCGCCATACGACCTTAACATGGTTTTGATCAATGGATCATAACCTGAATTTTCGATCTGGAACCGGTACACATCTTCGTTCCCGGCAGTAAATAATATACGTGAAGGCAGGAATATGTTTTCTGAAAGCGTCAGGTAACCATCATGTTCCAGGAACTTCATCGCTCCCATGGTCTTGATTACTCCCAATTTGAATTTCTTGCAGAAATCGGCCAGGTCAAAGCTAAAACTGACGCCCTCTCCTGCACCATAGGCCAATTGATAGTATGAACCCAGGTAATGATAAGTCTTTTTAATTTCTTCCACACTGGGAAAACTATCGGTATATTTCGCCTTTAAAGCTACCCGGTCAGACTCATTCGCTAACAGCACTGCAAAGGACCGCTGTTCATCGCGTCCAGCCCGCCCCGCTTCCTGGTAATAAGCTTCTAAACTCTCTGGCAGGTCAAGATGAACCACGAACCGAACATCCGGTTTATCAATCCCCATTCCAAAAGCATTAGTGGCTACCATAACCGCAATTTTATTCTTTTTCCAGGCTTCCTGTTTCTCAGATCGCAATTTGGACTCTACTCCAGCATGATAGAAATCGGCAGTTATGCCATTTCTTTTGAGGAACTGGGCAACCTCTACCGTTTCCCTTCTGTTACGGACATAAACGAGTCCGCTCCCCTTTACATTTTTAATGATGCCGACCAGCTTTTTATATTTATCTTCCAGATCAAACACCACATAACTTAAGTTTTTACGGGCAAAACTCTGTACAAAAACAGCGGGGTCTTTTAAGACCAGCTTTTCTATGATGTCCTGGCGGACAAACTGTGTTGCTGTAGCTGTTAAGGCAATAAACGGAACATCCGGGTGTAATTCCCGGAGGGAAGCCAGCTGCAGGTAAGGGGGACGAAAATCGTATCCCCATTGAGAGATACAATGGGCTTCATCAATCGCAAAGAGATTGACGTTCATGTAAGAAATCCTTGTCCGAACCAAATCTGACAATAACCTTTCTGGCGATAAATAAAGGAACTTTACCGGGCCGTATATACAGTTATCCAACAAGATATCAATCTCCCTCTTGCCCATGCCGGCGTAAATTGCCACCGCATTGATCCCTTTCGCCTTTAAATTCTCTACCTGGTCTTTCATCAGCGCAACCAGAGGCGATACCACGATACAAATTCCTTCTTTAACCAGGGCAGGCACCTGGAAACATACCGATTTACCGCCGCCGGTTGGCAGCAGCGCCATGGTATCCTTTCCGTCTAGCACCGACCGGATAATATCCAGCTGCATCGGACGAAAAGCTGTATGCCCCCAATATTGTTTTAATACTTCTATTTCACTCATAAATGATAGCTATATGCCTTGTGCAATAACAAAGCCACATGCCCATGCCCATTGAAAATTGTATCCTCCAAGCCAGCCGGTCACATCCACACATTCCCCGCCAAAATAAACACCGGGAAGCTTTTTACTTTCCAGCGTTTTAGACGACAGCTCAGCGGTATCTATTCCGCCGCGCATCACCTCCGCTTTATCATACCCTTTATCACCAGCAGGTTTCACCTTAAACAGATGTATGGTTTTATGGATCAGCTCCATTTCTTCCTTTTTAAGCGCAGCAACCTGTTTATCCAGAGGAAGGAATTTACCAAGCGCATCGGTAAACTTCTTTGCATAATACCTGTTCAGGAGTGTCGACAATAACGTTTTTCCCTGTTGTTTTCTTTCCTCTTCGATAATTGCTGTAATGTCTTGCTGGGGCAAGAGATCAATATCGATCGTTTCTCCCGGCCGCCAGTAAGAGGAAATCTGTAGTACGGCCGGACCACTCAGTCCCCAGTGCGTGAATAGGATATTCTCCTCAAAGGATATCCTGTCATTGCTCAATTCGCAGAAAACCGAATTCCCCGATAACTGTGCATACCATTCCTCATCCTTCCCAGTGATTGTCAGCGGCACCAATGCAGGAGCCGTTTCTATCACATTCAGTCCATGTTTCTTAGCAAAACGCAGCGCAAAATCTGTTGCACCCATCTTAGGGATCGGTAAACCACCTGTCGCGATTACCAGTTTAGCCGCAGTCAGCTTTCGTTCTTTGCCTAACCTATTATATATAACTGTATAAGAACCCTTATTATCTAAAATATCAATGATCTCTGTACCACACTTAATCTGCTGACCAAAATCGTCGCACAATCCTGTAAAAACCTCGACAATATCTCGCGCATTTTTATCTTCCGGGAATAGCTGTCCCAATGTCTTTTCTTTTCCGTTTATACCATAAGTTTCAAAAAAACTGATCGTATCGGCCACCGTCCACTGTGTAAAGGCTGATTTGCTAAAGTGTTTGTTTCCCGAAATAAACTGCTCATCTGTAGCGGCTATGTTCGTGTAATTACATCTTCCCCCGCCCGAAATCAGTATTTTGGCACCGGCTTTATCTCCTTTTTCTAATAAAATCACCTTCTTTCCCAGATAACCTGCCTGTACCGCACACATCAATCCACAAGCACCCGCACCAATTATTATAGCATCTGCATCCATCAAATCCGTTTATATTGTTATTTTTGTGCAAAATAAGCATAACTTTTTCATATCGATATGGCAAAACAAATAAGTGATTTAAAATTGGGTATTTTAGGAGGCGGACAATTAGGCAGAATGTTAATTCAGGAAGCTATTAGTTATAACCTGACAACCCTGGTTCTGGATCCTGATACTGACGCTCCCTGTAAACACATCGCAAACTACTTTGAGTGCGGTTCTATTACTGATTTCGATACGGTATATAACTTTGGTAAAAAAGCAGACGTAATTACTATAGAAATTGAGAGGGTAAATATAGAAGCTCTGGAACAACTGGAAAAAGAAGGCAAAATGGTATTCCCGCAAGCAAGGGTGATCAGGCTGATCCAGGATAAAGGCGTACAAAAACAATTCTTTAAAGAAAACGATATCCCTACAGCGCCATTTCAGCTGGCGAATACTAAGGAAGACATGATGAATTCCAACATCCCCTTTCCTTATATGCTCAAGCAAAGGAAAGACGGTTATGATGGTAAGGGTGTGATGAAAATCAATACCGCAGCCGACCTTGAATATGCATTTGACAGTCCTTGCCTGATTGAGGAACTGGTGAATTTTGAAAAAGAGATCGCGGTAATTGTATCAAGAAATTCAAATGGAGATGTAAGAACATTTCCTATGGTAGAAATGGAATTCAATGCCGAAGCTAACCTGGTAGAATTCCTGATCTCCCCTTCTACCTATCCTGATCATATCCAGGAACGGGCAGAAACTATTGCGAAAAACATTGCCGCAGCCTTAAACATTACCGGATTACTGGCTGTAGAAATGTTTATCACCCATAATGGTGAGATACTGGTTAATGAATTAGCACCAAGGCCGCACAATAGTGGCCATCATACCATAGAGGGCAACTATGTTTCACAATTTGAACAGCACCTCCGCTCTGTATGTAACCTGCCATTGGGCGATACACGTGCGGTAAGCAATGCCGTAATGATTAACCTTCTTGGTGAAAAAGGACATGAAGGCGTAGCAAAATACCAGGGCATGGAAAAGGTAATGGCAATTGAGGGCGTTTATATCCACCTTTATGGGAAGAAATATACAAAGCCATTCCGTAAAATGGGGCATATAACTATTATAGACCAGAACAGGGAAGCGGCAATTGAAAAAGCCAATTTTATAAAAGAAACACTAAAAGTAATATCTTAATGAGCGTAAAAGTAGGTATAATAATGGGCAGCAAATCTGATTTGCATATCATGAACGATGCAGCCGATATATTAAAAGAGTTTGGGGTAGAATTTGAAATGACGGTTGTATCTGCGCACCGTACGCCGGAAAGAATGTTCAGTTATGCTAAACAAGCAGCATCAAGGGGTTTAAAAGTGATTATTGCAGGTGCAGGCGGCGCGGCGCATTTACCTGGCATGGTAGCTTCCCTGTCAGTTTTGCCGGTAATTGGCGTTCCTGTTAAATCATCAAACTCTATTGATGGATGGGATTCAATTTTATCTATCCTTCAAATGCCTAATGGTATACCCGTAGCTACTGTCGCTTTAAATGCGGCCAAAAACGCTGGTTTATTAGCCGTACAGATTCTCTCAACAGCAAACGAAGAACTGGCTGTTAAAATGCAGGGTTATAAAGACGAGCTCCGGAAAAAAGTAGAAGAAACTGCCGAAGAACTGGAAAATCAATAAAACAGGATCAGCTGTTAGGAAGGGTTGTTTGAGATTAATATTTTCGAACAACCCTTTTTTCTTTAAGAGTATTCAGCAATATAATGTTGAATACTTAACTGAGTGAAGGATTTCGAAAATGGTGGATGAGCCTCACATCACACTGAAAAAGAATCTTCAATATTCAGAAAAACAATCAGGATGAAAATCTCAGTTAGTTTAAATTAGGGTTCTGCGGAAAGTTACTGATATGCGCATATTTAGGCCCGAGGTGTATAATTACATCTCTCCAGATCTGCTCTTCATTAGAGGAAAAAACAATATCCGAGTCATACTGATCAGAAACAATCCAGGTATTTCCCTTCATTTCTTCCGCAAGCTGGTCCATCCCCCAACCAGAATACCCAACGAAAAATTTCACTTCCCCTTTCGTAACACTTCCCTGGTTTACTAAAGCTTTTAAGGTCTCGAAGTTCCCTCCCCAGTAAATTCCTTTTGCAATTTCCTCCCCGTCGATAATTTTGTCGGGACAGCGGTGAATAAAATGCAGCGTATCCATTGCTACCGGTCCGCCGTAATAAACCGGGAACTCATCACCTGTAAAATCTGATACCAGGTCATTTAATATCAACAGGCTTGGATGGTTAATTACAAAGCCTAAAGCGCCCTCCTCCCCATGTTCTGTAAGGAGAACTACCGACCGTGTAAAATTTGGGTCGTCCATAAATGGCTCCGAGATAAGCAGTTTGCCTGCAGCTGGGGTGAGTTGACTGATCATTCCGAAAAATACTAATAATTTTAAAAAAACTAAAACCTATTTTTGTCAAATGGAGTTGACCAACAAGAATATTCAAAATCTGAGACAAGAGTACCGCGCTGCAGAATTAGCAGAAAGCGATGTCGACAAAAACCCATTTACTCAATTCGGAAAATGGTTTAAAGAGGCCCTGGACGCATTATTGTATGAACCGAATGTGATGACACTGGCAACAGCCGACCTTACGGGGAAACCTTCCGCACGTATTTTATTATTAAAGGGATTTGATGAAAATGGTTTTGTCTTTTTCACCAACTATTCGAGTAAAAAAGGGAAAGAAATGGAAGAAAATCCGCAGGCATCTATGGTGTTTTTCTGGCCGGAACTGGAAAGACAGGTGCGGATAGACGGACTGATCACCAAGGTTGCGGAGCAGGTTTCTGAAGATTATTTCCATTCACGTCCCAAAGGCAGCCAGATCGGTGCTGCGGCATCTCCGCAAAGTACCATTATACCCAACAGAGAACTTCTGCAAAACCGCGTAAATGAACTTACAGCGACCTACACTGATCAGGAAGTACCCAAACCAGCACATTGGGGAGGTTATTTACTGGAGCCAACACATATCGAATTCTGGCAGGGCCGCCCGAGCAGGCTGCACGACAGGATTACTTATACCAACGTAAACGGGGCCTGGGCAATTAACAGACTGGCACCTTAATAAAACGACACCTTCTTATATAAATAAGTAAAATGAATAATATAGCAGTAATCGGATCTGGAACGATGGGTAATGGTATTGCACATACTTTTGCCCAGTTTGGCTACCAAGTAAATCTGATCGACATATGCCAGGAAGCACTGGACAAGGGAATAGCTACGATCACAAAAAATATCGATCGGCAGGTAGCTAAAGGAATACTGACGGAAGAAGAGAAGACCAGTATCCTGCAACGGATCGTAACTTTTGTAGAAGTGAAACAAGGTGTTGCCAATGCTGACCTGATCGTAGAAGCAGCCACAGAAAATCTTGACCTGAAGCTTAAAATATTCAGGGAACTGGATACCTATGCAAAGCCGGACGCAATCCTGGCAAGCAATACTTCTTCAATTTCCATTACGCAGATCGCGGCAGTAACAGGAAGAGGAGAAAATGTAATTGGCATGCACTTTATGAACCCGGTGCCTGTAATGAAACTGGTAGAAGTAATCCGGGGATATGCAACTTCTGACGAAACGACCAGGCTGGTGATGGAAATCTCAGAAAAGTTAGCTAAGGTGCCCGTAGAGGTAAACGACTATCCCGGTTTTGTGGCCAACCGCATCCTGATGCCAATGATCAACGAGGCCATCTTCAGTCTGTACGAAGGTGTAGCCGGTGTCGCAGAAATAGACACAGTCATGAAATTAGGTATGGCGCATCCAATGGGCCCATTGCAACTGGCCGATTTTATAGGGCTTGATGTTTGCCTCGCTATCATGAATGTTTTATTTAAAGGTTTCGGAAACCCTAAATATGCGCCCTGCCCCTTACTGGTAAATATGGTTATGGCGGGCAAAAAAGGAGTAAAATCGGGAGAAGGTTTTTACGATTATGCGAATGGTGTAAAAGATGCCAGCCCGGCAGCTAAGTTTTTATCTTAACTTTATCACATGAACGAAAACCTCGATCCTTCTTCAGAGAACCTGTCGCCCATAGAAAGAGATATAGAGAAAGTATTACGTCCGCAGGCATTTGAAGACTTTACTGGTCAGGAAAAAATCATGGAGAACCTGAAGATCTTCGTTAAAGCAGCTAAAATGCGTAACGAACCTTTAGACCATGTGCTTCTGCACGGCCCTCCGGGACTGGGTAAAACCACGCTTTCCTATATCATTGCTAATGAAATGGGTGTGGGTATAAAAGTTACCTCAGGACCGGTACTGGATAAACCCGGAGATCTGGCTGGTTTATTAACCAACCTGGAGACAGGTGATATCCTTTTTATCGATGAAATACACCGATTAAGTCCGCTGGTAGAAGAATACCTGTATTCTGCTATGGAGGATTTTAAAATAGATATCATGCTGGAAAGCGGACCAAATGCGAGGTCTGTCCAGATCACCTTAAATCCGTTTACCCTGGTGGGCGCCACAACCCGCTCCGGTTTGCTGACGGCACCATTGCGCGCAAGGTTCGGAATTAACTCCAGGCTGGCTTATTATGACGCGAAACTGCTGACTACCATTGTGCTGCGCTCTTCACAAATCCTGCATACACCTATTACCGAAGAAGGTGCTTACGAAATTGCGCGAAGGAGCCGCGGGACACCAAGGATTGCAAACGCCCTGTTAAGGCGTACACGCGATTTTGCACAGATCAAAGGTAACGGAACTATCGATACGGCAATAGCCAAATATGCGCTGACCGCACTGAACGTGGATGAACACGGACTGGATGAGATGGACAATAAGATACTGCTGACCATCATTGATAAATTCAAAGGCGGGCCGGTTGGTCTAAAAACAATCGCTACCGCAGTTGGTGAAGATGAGGGCACTATCGAAGAAGTATATGAGCCATTCCTTATCCAGGAAGGTTATATGATGCGGACCTCAAGGGGCCGCGAGGTTACTGAAGCCGCTTACAAACATATGAAGCGCGATTACCATGCGCAATCGGGCAGGTTATTTTAACCAATTGCTTTTCGGGCACTATTTATGTGTACCAACAATTAATTAAAGGATCTGTGCAAATCTGTATCAGATCCTCTACAAACGCTGTAATAACAAACACATGAACATTGAAACAAGAAAACTGACCCTCGAGGATTACGATGACCTGAAGGAGTCGATGGAACAGGCATACGACACGCTTGGCGGCTCAATATGGAGTAAACAAACCATCGCTAAACTATTAAAACTATTCCCTGAAGGACAGTTATGTATTGCTGTAGATGATAAGGTGGTTGCCTGTTCACTGGCAATCATAGTAGACTATGATGAGTATGGTGATAAACATACCTATGAGATGATTACAGGTGGTTATACTTTCTCTACCCATGATTCAACCGGTGATACTTTATATGGAATCGAAATCTTCGTTTCACCAGATTACAGGGGATTACGCTTAGGCCGCAGGCTATATGAAGCAAGAAAAGAACTTTGTGAAAGCCTCAACCTGAAAAGTATCATCGCTGGCGGCAGGATTCCGGGTTACCACTCTCATGCCGATACACTGAGCCCGAGACAATATATTGATAAAGTAAAAGCCAAAGAACTTTACGATCCTACCCTTACTTTCCAGATCTCTAACGATTTCCACGTACGTAAGGTGCTAAAAAACTATCTTCCCGGAGATCATGAATCAAAAGAGTTTGCTACACTGATCGAATGGAATAATATCTATTACCAGGGTGTTGATGCTTCTGCACGTTCTGCTAAGACTATCCGTATCGGATTAGTACAATGGCAGATGAGATTATTTCCAGACATGGATGCCTTTTATGAGCAGGTAGAGTTTTTTGTAGATGCCGTAAGCGGTTACAAATCTGACTTTATCATGTTCCCGGAATTTTTCAATACTCCGCTCCTGCAGCCTTACAACCACCTGCCGGAAATGGAAGCGATGCGTAAACTCGCAGAGTTTACTGCGGAAATCGTCGAGAAAATACAGGACTATGCAGTGTCTTACAATGTGAATATCATTTCCGGCAGTATGCCGATTATTGATAACAACAAACTGTACAATGCAACTTACCTGTGCCATAGAAGCGGTAAAACCGAAGAATACAGAAAAATACATATCACGCCAAACGAGCAGAAATACTATGGTATGGTGGGCGGCGACAAAATCAAAGTTTTTGACACAGACTGCGGAAAGATCGGTATCCTGATCTGTTATGATGTGGAATTCCCGGAATTAAGCAGAATTTACGCTGATCAGGGCATGCAGATCTTATTTGTACCTTTCCTTACCGATACACAAAATGGTTACACACGTGTAAGGAGATGTGCGCAGGCAAGAGCGATAGAGAACGAATGTTATGTGGCTATAGCCGGATGTGTCGGAAACTTGCCAAAAGTCAATAACATGGATATCCAGTTTGCACAGTCAGCTGTATTTACACCTTCTGATTTTGCTTTTCCTACCAATGCAGTGAAAGCAGAAACAACGCCTAATACAGAGATGATGCTTGTGGTGGATGTCGATCTTCACTTGCTGGATGAACTGCACCACTTTGGAACAGTTAAGATCTTAAAAGATCGCCGTAAAGACCTTTACGAGGTGAGATTACTAAAGTAATAGGTAGTATGAACTTTAATAGCAAATAAGGCATAATGCCTTATTTGCTATTTCCTTAATAAAAACCATAAGATCAGCAGTATCCCCACGATGATAGGAATGATCCATTTCATCGCTGGTCCGGCTCCCTTATCATTATCCTCATTTACCGCCTGCGGCGATGGTCCCGGATCTTGCTCGTGCTTTGCATAATCTGTTTCTATAGGCTTTGGTGTATCCTGTGGGTTCTCCACGTGTTTTGGATCTATATTTTCCATGATTATTAGTTTGTGTTTATACCTTTAGAACAAAAGAATTCATAAAAGGTTTTCCTGTTAAAGCTTACCTTTGCATTACTGATGTATAATAACCCCGCTAAATACAGTCAATTGATCAAAGATGAAGCCCTCAGACTGGGTTTTATGCATTGCGGCATAGCAAAGGCGGGGTTCCTGGAAGAAGAGGCGCCAAGGCTGGAAAACTGGCTGAAAGAAAACCGCCACGGGCAGATGAATTATATGGAGAATCATTTTGATAAACGCCTCGACCCGCGCCTGCTGGTAGAGGATGCAAAATCGGTTATATCATTAGCGCTCAACTACTTCCCTGAAGAACAGCAGTCAGATCCAGATGCACCAAAAATCTCCAAGTATGCTTATGGAATGGATTACCACACGGTAATTAAAGATAAACTATTCCTGCTGCTGAGTTTTATAGAAGAAAATATCGGTGCCGTAAGCGGCCGGGCCTTTGTGGATTCTGCCCCGGTACTGGATCGTGCATGGGCAAAAAAAGCCGGGATTGGCTGGGTCGGAAAAAACAGTAATATCATCAGCAAAAAGAGCGGATCTTTCTTTTTCCTCGCAGAATTGATTATTGATCTGGATCTGATTTATGACGATCCCTTTATGACCGATCATTGCGGGAGCTGTACAAGGTGTATCGATGCCTGCCCAACCGATGCGATCTTATCCCCTGCTATAATTGATGCCAACAAATGTATCTCATACCTCACAATAGAGTTACGCGAAGAAATCCCCAGCAAATTCGACGATAAAATGGAAAACTGGATGTTTGGCTGTGATATCTGCCAGGATGTATGTCCCTGGAACAGATTTTCAGTTCCCCATGCAGAACCTAAGTTTGTACCCAACGAAAACCTGCTCCAAATGAAAAAGGAAGACTGGATGGATATCACCGAAGATGTTTTCAAGCAAATATTCAAAAATTCTGCAGTAAAGCGCACCAAGTTCAAAGGGCTGCTCCGCAATATAGATTTCATTAAACGTATGCCTGATACAGAATTGTAAACAACATAGTCCGATTAATCTCCGCTAAAAAAACAGCTATCAAAGCTTTATTGATTGCATATCGCAGATCATCAATCTTGATTTCACCGGATAATCAAAAAATCCATTAACCATTGAAACAAAAAAACCAGTTAGCGAACCTCCTGAAGGCAACTAACTGGCTTGAAATAGATTGATTATAATCTTATCGAACTATGATATAATTATCAGATTTATCCTTATCGGGAACATAAGTGCTTCCCAGTCTCACATCCTTTAGCGTTTTGCTCGTTTTTATCGCAACCTCAACCGATTTTTCAGCTTTTTCCCAAATGCCGATCGAATGATGTACTTTCTCAGAAGAGCCATCTGCATAATTCAGCAATAAATCTACTGGTAAAGGCTTGTCACTTTTATTCATGATGGTAATAGTGTAACCAGTAGCAGACTTTACAGCGCTGTTGAGAGCTAAGTCTGTAACTCCTTCACCAAAAAACCAGGGTTTCCAGAACCAGTCCATATTTTTTCCGGACCCTTCGTTCATGCTATAAAAGAAATCAAACGGCATCGGATGTTTACCATGCCATTGTTCGATATAATGGTGCAAAGCTTTGGTAAATAACGCGTCACCAAGATAATCCTTCACAAAAAGATAACCCAGTCCCGGTTTAGGATAGGAGTTCGTAAAAGAACCCGATCCTTTCAGATCCGGTGTAAGCGTCATAATCGGTGTATCATTTTTTGTTCCCGAAGAAGATGCCGTAGGCTGAACACCATACTCGTCCACCATCGTCGTATCAATCAGCGGCGAAATAATCCATTCCCCGATAGTTGCCCATCCTTCATCCATCCAGCCATACTTTGTCTCGTTGATCCCCATGTAAAAAGGGAACATCGTATGAAAAATCTCATGGTCGGTCAGCGTAATGGCATCTTCCCTTTTATCCACAGGATTATCATTTACCATCATTGGATACTCCATCTGATCTAAACCATCAAAAACAGTTTCATGTGCATAAGGATATGGCCATTTAGGAAAATCATAACTCATCGCATGCACAGTTTTGCGTGCGAAATCGATCACCTCATAATAATCTTTATGATCAGGATTAAATGCCGCATCAACACGTGTCCTACGTTTTGTTGCAGGATCAACTACCAGACTCGAAGATTTCCATAAATAATGGTCACTCCCCGCAAAAACAAAATCAGTTACATTTGCAGCCTCGAATTTCCAGGTATTAAATGCTTCACCTTGGGTAATATCTTTATTCTTCAGGTCTGCGTCAGTAATTACATTCACTACCGAATCTACCTTTTCCGCCAAAGTTATCCTGTCAGCGATCCTTTTATTAAATACGGTTTTAGCATTCAGCAGGTCGCCCGTTGCCCAAAGTACATATCCTTTCGGTACAGTTATCGCAGCTTTAAAATTGCAGAAGTCGTTATAAAATTCCGCATCGCCGAGGTAAGGATACTTATTCCATCCGTCAACATCATCATAAACAGCGATCCGGGGAAAGAAATAGGCCACAAAATGTGAACCTTCATCCACCTGTCCAGTCCGCGTATGCGAACCTTTATTTAATTCGTACTGGTATGCAATCTTAATCTTAGCACTTTTCCCGGGAGCCAGCGGAGCAATCGCCGTATGCATATTGGTGCCTTCCGTTACCAATGCAGCAGCAGCAATTGATTTGCCATCGATAGCCATTGAGCCGATCTGAACACCATCATTTTGGTCGCGCTCATTGATCTTTGAAGTCCGTGGCGTACCCTTTTTGTACAAATTGGGATAAAGCTTAAACCAGATCTCTTTCAGCGTATCCGTACTTTGGTTCTTGTAAACTACATCAACCGTTCCCTTTAAGAGTCGTGATGAAGGATTAAAATCAACCTTTAAATCATAATCAGCAGTATTCTGCCAATACTTTATCCCCGGTTTACCATTTACATTCCGGGTTCCCCTGGCATAAGCCTGCTGGATTTCTGCCGGGACAGGTAAACCCTGCTGTGCAAAAGCACTAAGCCCGATCATACTGAAGAGGCTTAGCATTGTTATTTTATTTTTCAAAGGAAATTATTTACCGAACTTCATTTTTAACTGCTCCAGCATATCCTGTGTTACGTTCACTGCAGGTTTTTCCTTTTTTGGCTGCTGTGGCTGCTGATAAGGTTTTCTCGACTGTTGCGCCGCAGCTGGCTGTGCAGGTCTTGCTGTTGCAGGCACCGCGTTCACCGGCTTTGCAGCTTCTCCCTGGTTTACAGGTTTTGGCGCCGCAGTTAATTTAGCAACCCTCGCCTGTTCCTTTTTCTTATTCCACCTCACCCAGATCTCTTCCAGTTTTTTCTTGGTATATAAAGGGAAATCACCTTGTTTCATCCATGCATAATAACTAGGCTCACTATCAAAAACATGTTCTACAGTTTTGTTTTTATGCTTACCGAAGTTAAACACCTCTTCCCCATCTTCATTAAACACCATTCTGCCTGCAAAATCAACAGGTTTGTTCATGTTTGTAAAAGCGTGCAAAGAATCGATATCATTTTTGACAGGCTGAGAAATATTACCTTGTTTATCTTCAAAATCTGCGCCCTCATAACGGTCCAGCTGTGCCAGCAGGACATGATAAGTAGCAGTGATATCAGCTTCTGCAGAGTGTGCATTGATAATATCTTTATCACAGTAAAACTTATACGCCGCACGTAAAGTACGCTGTTCCATCTGGTGGAAAATATTCTGTACATCTACAAATTTCCGGTCGGCCATATCAAAATCAACACCTGCACGCAGGAACTCTTCCAGCAATACAGGAATATCAAAACGGTTGGAATTATAACCAGCCAAATCGGCATCACCAATAAACTCAGCGATTTCGGCCGCAACTTCTCTAAACTTGGGCGCCTCTGCAATATGCTCATCATAGATCCCGTGAATTAGCGATGACTGCAATGGAATTGGCATATCGGGGTGGACACGCATTGTTTTTACCAGCTCAGAACCATCTGGCATAGCTTTAAGGATTGCAATTTCCACGATGCGGTCAGCACCTACGTTTACACCGGTAGTTTCCAGATCAAAAAATGCAAGAGGACGGATTAGATTTAATTTCATCAGAATATATTTGTCTTTTAAAGGTTATGAAGCTATCATAAGCTTATTATTTAACTTTTTTAAGCGGTAAACTGATGACATTGTCATCAGTATTTTTATTTTTTTTTATTTTCAGACTGCAACTACAGGAAGATAATACCCAGCGCTATACCAATTATCATTATAAGATACATCAATATTTCTGTAGTTGCGAATTTTTTATATTTAGTCCAAAAAGAGATATCATGTTTTGGTGCTTCCATTTATGAATTTATTAGTTCAGTTCTGTATTGGCCCGCCCTTAACCAGCACACGCTGATAAGCAGGAAGATTTAAATCATCAACAATAACTCCCCTGGTAGTAGAAGCATGAACAAAGAAGCCGTGGTTTAAATAAACGCCCACATGATCTATCGTATTGCCACCAAAAGAGAAAAAAACAAGATCCCCTTCTTTCAGCTGGCTGGTGTTTTTAGATTTAATCACCAACGCCTGTTCCACCGAACGCCTTGGTAAATCGAGCCCGTAAATTTCCTTATTCAAAAGTAAGGCAAATCCGGAACAATCGATGCCCCTTTTGTCCAAACCACCTAATTTATAACGCACCCCCGTCCAGTCGGTAATAAAGCGGTAAAGCGCCTTGCTTTTAACCTCAGACATGGCATCAGCGGCTCTGGCTGCTTTGCTTTCACTATAACCTGACACCCTCCTAGTTCCGCAAGAAGAAATAAGAAGCATCAGCACGATAATAGAGTAAAGAGAGCGGGCAGCGTTCAGTTTATGCATATATTAATTTTTTATTAACCGCTGGATCTCATCCAGTTTGAGCAGTGCTTCAACCGGAGTCAGTACATTCACATCCAGGTTATTCAGCATATCCCTGATTTGTATCAATACAGGATCATCCACCGCAAACATATGCAGCTGGTAAGCTTGGTTCTGTACTTTTTTGATACTGTCTTTGATACTCTGACCTTCAGTCCGGTCTATTTCCAGTTTTTTTAAGATGTCATTGGCACGGCTGATCAGTTTAGGCGGCATCCCCGCCATTTTTGCCACATGGATACCAAAGCTGTGCTCACTGCCGCCAGGAACCAGCTTCCGCAGAAAAATCACTTTATTGGACAGCTCTTTTACAGAGACATTAAAGTTTTTGATCCTGTTCATCGTATTGGCCAGTTCGTTCAGCTCATGGTAATGCGTGGCGAATAACGTTTTCGGTCTCGCCGTAGGATGTGTATGCAGGAATTCTGCAATCGCCCAGGCAATGGAAATACCGTCATACGTACTGGTACCCCTGCCAATCTCATCCAGCAGGATCAAACTCCTGTCAGATATATTGTTCAGGATACTTGCCGTTTCGGTCATCTCTACCATGAACGTACTTTCTCCTGCAGAAAGGTTATCTGATGCACCTACACGGGTAAATATTTTATCTACAATACCAAATGTCGCGGCTTTTGCAGGGACAAAACTTCCCATCTGCCCCATCAGTACAATCAGGCCGGTCTGACGCAGGATAGCTGATTTACCCGACATGTTTGGTCCGGTAATGATAATGATCTGCTGTGTATCGTTGTCCAGAAAAACATCGTTGGTAATGTATTCTTCACCCACAGGCAACCGTTTTTCTATTACCGGGTGCCTGCCGCCTTTGATATCGAGTGTTTTAGTGTTATCTAAAACCGGTTTTACATAATGATTTTTTATGGCCAATTGCGCAAAACATAACAGCACATCCAATTGTGCCACCAGATAAGCATTGAGCTGAATAGGACGGATATAAGCCGCCACCTGCTGCATCAATGCTTCATACAAACGGATCTCTATCTGCTGGATTTTATCTTCCGCACCAAGTATTTTCTCTTCGTATTCTTTCAGCTCAGGAGTAACATACCTTTCTGCGTTAACCAGCGTCTGCCTGCGGCTCCAGTCTTCCGGCACCTTATCTTTGTGCGTATGCGTAACTTCAAGATAATAGCCGTGTACATTATTAAAAGATATTTTTAAAGAAGGAATACCTGTTTTTGCTGCCTCACGTTTCTGGATTTCCAGCAGGATATCCTTGCCACCCGAAGATATGGCGCGCAGCTCATCCAGCTCCGCATGGATACCATCGGCAATCACATTCCCTTTTAGCAGTAATGCCGGAGGATCTTGCTGCAATTCTCTTTCCAGGGTTTCACGGATACTCAGACATGGGTCCAGCTGATCAGCAAGGTTCGATAAATATGGGTTGTTCGCTGCTAAAGCGATCTTTTTGATTTCTTCAATGCTGGAGAGCGACTTTTTTAACTGGCAAAGTTCCCTCGGGCCGCATTTTTTAAGGCCCACCTTGGAGATTAAACGCTCCAAATCGCCAATCAATTTGATATGGGTCAGGAAATCAGCCAGTAACTCCTCATGCGCCACCATAAATTCAACCGTCCCGAGTCGCTCCTGAATGGGTTTTAACTCCTTCAACGGCATCACAATCCATTTATGCAGCATCCTTGCCCCCATTGGTGTGGAGGTTTCGTCGAGGACATTAAAAAGCGTCATCGCATTTTCATTGGCCGAGCTTACCAGTTCCAGATTGCGTACTGTAAAGCGGTCAAGCCACATATAACTATCTTCTTCCAGACGCGAGATCGCCGTGATATGTTTTAAGTTACGGTGTTCTGTTTCGTTCAGATAATGAAGCACCACTCCTGCGGCAATAATACCTGCTCCTATTTTTTCTATTCCAAATCCCTTTAAGGAAGTGACTTCAAAATGTTTGGTTAATATTTCGGTCGCATAATCATTAGTAAATGCCCAGTCGTCCATTACATAAGTGTAATACTTATCGCCGAATAACTCAGTAAATTCCTGACGTTTGCTTTTTTGAAATACTACCTCTGTGGGACGAAAACCTTGTAGTAATTTATCAATATATTCCGCATTACCCTGTGCCGCATGGAATTCTCCTGTAGAAATATCTGCAAAAGAAACTCCGATAGATGCTTTATCAAAGTAAATCGCAGCTAAATAATTATTTGATTTCTGATTTAATATATTGTCATTGTAAGCTACACCCGGGGTAACCAGTTCGGTTACACCTCTTTTTACAATGGTTTTAGTAGTTTTAGGATCTTCCAGCTGGTCGCATATCGCAACACGCTGACCGGCACGAACGAGTTTCGAGAGGTAAGTATCCAGTGAATGGTGCGGAAAACCAGCCAGTTCGTTATTTCCGTTTGGTCCTGCGGTGCCCCTTCTCGTTAAAACAATGCCGAGAATCTGGGAAGTTTTGATGGCGTCCTCGCCAAAAGTTTCATAAAAATCGCCTACCCTAAACAATAATAGTGCACCCGGATACTTTGCTTTGATGGCATTGTACTGCTGCATTAATGGTGTTTCTTTCGTGTTATCTTTAGCCAAAATATATGTTACAATTACAAAAATGTAAATATACTATCTAAGGTTTAGCTTTAGGCTATTTTTTTATAAAATAGCCCATAAGATTTACCCTTTCCTGCGATTTACAGCCGTTCTATATACGATAAAAACAGATTTAGCGCGGTTCTCTTTTTGTCCGTCAGCTCAAAATCAAGCTTGTGCATCAGGTAATCCTCGAGGTCAAAAACAGGATTTTCCGGAAGGTTTTTAATCACTTCTGCCCGTGATTCCAGGCCCAGTTTTAACGCCGCATTAAACTCATTTACAAAAGCTTCGGGAATCTCTTTATTGGCCACCCATGCAGCATAGACAAATGGCAGACCGGTAAATTTCATCCACTCCTCTCCCATATCATAAACATAGGCGTATTCACCTTTTTTACCGAAGGTACGGTCGCCGATTAAAACAATAGCATCTGTAACTGCATCCGCTTCTGCTTTAAACTGCACTTCCTGCTTAAAATGGAACTTTAACAATACTTTCGCCAGGTTATTGGAAGTCCTCGACTCCCGGTCGAGCTTAACAGTCCTGATCTGCTCTGCGGGAACAGTGCTGAAAATAAACACAGAATTAACAGCACCTACAGAACCGATGCAGTAATCAGAAATAATATTTGCGTTAGGCACATGAGGAATGGCAGCCACAGGGATCAATCCCAGGTCTACTGTTCCATCGATAACTTTTCCGGCACAGTCTGAAGGCATATCCAGACTTAAATCTATCTGAGACAATACTGCTGAATGTTCGATCCCGTAAATAAAAGGCTTGGTATTCGTATAGGAAACAGCAGAAATTTTGATCTTATTCAAGGTATTATTTTAAATGGTCAGTATTATTGGTTTCTGTTATCGTAAAGGTATCACCGTTAAGGACTACTTTATACAAACCTGTATTCTGGTGCGGGAAATCATACATTTCAGACATAGGAAGGTCACTCAACAAACACATCAGCAACCTAAGCGCCCGGCCGTGCATGCAAACCAGGATCAATTTTTCGTCAGTCCGGCTTTTTATCACCTCAACAATTTCCCTTAAACGTTTGGCAACGTCATTCGGGCTCTCACCACCAGTAAAGTGAGCATCATAGTCGCCGCTTTGCCACTTTTCAGTAATATCCTTAAAAGCACCAATAACATTTTCGCTGGTCTGTTTACCTTCCCACTCACCCCAGGCAAGTTCATCCAATTCAGGATGTTTTTCCCATGGGATGCCGGCTTCAATAAACCCCTTAACTGTCTGATGCGTACGCTTTAAAGCGGAAGTATAAACCTTTTCAAAGGGCACGTCCTTATACATCGCATAAAATGAAGCTGCCTGTGCCCTGCCTGTATCGTTAAGGTCACTGTCGATCCCTCTGCCCTGTACTATTCCCTGTTTGTTCAAATCCGTCTCACCATGACGGATGATATATAATTCTTTATCCATTAATTGATTACCGGCAACTTATAAAACTGGGGTTTAGCATCTTCTTCAAATACAACATCCGTATAATCTGTAACTACATTATAAAGGGTGTCTCTTTCAATTGGCTTACGGTTAACTTGTTTGATGAGTTTAACCAGGTCTTTAGTACTCATACCCGGTGTCTGCTCTTCTGCACCTGCCATAGAATAAATTTTTGTCGTATCATCCAGAGTACCGTCAATATCGTCTACACCAAAGTTTAAAGAAAGCTGGGCAGTCTGACGGCTGATCATTGCCCAATAGGCCTTAATATGGTCAAAGTTGTCCATATATATCCTTGCGATAGCATAGTTTCTCAGATCTTCAATCACAGAAACTTCCGGAACATGGTCCATCTGGTTATTCTGGTTTCTGAACTTCAATGGGATAAAAGCCTGGAAACCTCCGGTTTTATCCTGCAGCTGACGTAACCGCTCCATGTGGTCTACACGGTGCCAGAACTCTTCAATATGACCATATAACATCGTCGCATTGGTACGCATCTCCAGTTTATGCGCCTGTTCATGAATATCAAGCCATTGTTCTGCATTACATTTATCATGCGCAATCTTTTCCCTTACCTCAGGATGAAAAATCTCTGCACCACCGCCAGGCATAGAATCCAGTCCGGCTTCCTTAAAGTACTTCATTCCTTCGTAATGGCTCAGTTTAGCCTTCTTAAAAATGTAGTAACATTCTACAGGAGTTAACGCTTTAATATGGAGATCGGGACGGTGCGCTTTGGCAGCCCTGAAAAAGTCGGCATAAAACTCAAGGTTCTGTTTTGGTACTACACCACCGGTAATATGCACTTCAGTAACCGGTTCATCATCGTACTTTTTAACGATATCCATCATTCCGTCTACACCCATTTCCCATCCGTCTTCCCTGTTTTTTATTAAACGCGAGTAAGAACAAAAATTACAGGTATAAATACAAACGTTGGTAGGTTCTATATGAAAATTACGGTTAAAATAAGTTTTATCACCGTGTTTCTCTTCTCTGATATAATTTGCTAAAACACCAAGGAACCCCAATTCAGCATGTTCATATAAATAAACACCTTCATCAAAAGTGATCCGTTCGTTGTTCTGGACTTTTAATGCAATAGCTTTTAGTTCCTGCGCCAGATCGGCGTCATTCAATATAAAAGTAAGTTTCTGCTTGGTATCCATCTCTAATAATTATCCTTCAAAAGTAAGATAAAAACGACAGAACGAGGCGTAACAAGCCCATTAAGCTGTCAGCCTTATGTCAAAGCTAAATGACAAACGATTTATTTTGATGTTCTGCGGGCTTCTTTAAAGTATCGCATCGGCACAAACAGCATCCCGAAGCACTCCCCCTCTTCTTTACCTAAATGTTTGTGATGCACCTTGTGTGCCTTTCGCAAAGCACGGAAATAAAAATTATTGGTGCGGCTAAAGAATTTGAACCGCTGGTGGATCAGGATATCATGTACCATGAAATAGGCGAACCCGTACAGCGTAATACCTATACCGATGTAAAACATAAAGCCAAGATCTGTAACAAAGGTGCCCACAAAGTAAAAAGTCATCGAAATACAGGCGAAAACCACAAAAAAGAGATCATTCTTTTCAAAAAAATTCGGTGATTTATTGTGGTGATCGTCATGCCAGATCCACAGCAATCCATGCATGATATATTTATGTGTAACCCAGGTCACGCATTCCATCAGGCAAAATGTAATCAATACAATGCCTATATTAATCAATATGTTCATTTCGGATACTTTTTATTTAATACTATTAATGTAAACCAGGAAGTATAGCGTATGCTACGCATCCTTAAAATTTTCTGATCATTGCCTTCTCTTCAGCTGTACAATACTGATTAATGAGTAAATAAGTTTTAATCCGGCTGTACAATATTTTATCATCATCGTTATGTGCTTTAAGATAGCTGATCAGCGCAAGTTTATCTGCTTTCATATTCATCTTATACTTTAACAACGACGGAATATTGCTTTGTGTACTGAACCTGAAAAAAAGAAGCTCAGGATTGTCACTGTCCCTGTTTATGGCACTTTCCAATAGCTTACGCCCTTTGTTAAAATGGCTGAGCTGGCCAAAAGGGTTGACCATATGTTTGCATAGCATAAATTCTGACATCGCTTTAAAGCCCACCAAAATCGGCTCCCCGTTTTCTTTTACTGATTTGAACTGTGCATAAAAACGGTCGGATGCATCTTCATTTTCGAGCGACTGGTCCAGCAGTTTCCTATAGGCCGGCAGATCATTTACAAACACATTTAAAAACAGCACCAGCAGTAACAGCAATTTCATATCATTCTAAAGCTATGTTTCACATAAGAACCCGCAAGAAGGCTCAACTTGCGTGAATTAGGGATCCGGATGCGCTTTGACATAATATTACAAGACGAGACCGATTTAATCTTATTGAAAAGGCTCCTGTAATAAATATAGGCTACATAAACACCAAAGCGGGAACTGCGCGGCAGCTGTTTGATGCCGATCAGTGCTTCATTAAAATCCTTTTCAATATCAATTTCTATTTCCTTTTTCTCTTTATCAGAAAAGACCGTTAAATCCACCTGCGGAAAATAAACCCTGCCCAGCACTTCATAATCATTTTTAAGGTCCCGTAAAAAATTGATCTTTTGAAACGCAGCACCCAGTTTCATCGCAGAAGGTTTAAGCTGCTGATATAAAACATCGTTGTTTTCCGTAAATACACGCAGGCACATTAAACCTACAACTTCAGCAGAACCCAATATGTAGTTATTGTAGGATGCTGCACAGTGTTCAGTTTCACGAAGGTCCATTTCCATACTTGCCAGGAAACAGTCAATCAGTTCCTTATCAATAGAATAATCATTTACTACATGCTGGAAACTGTTCAAAATCGGATTCAGGCTGATTCCCTGTTCAATTGATTTATAAGTATCAGCGGTAAAACTTGCCAGCAATTCCTTTTTATCAAAATCATGAAAAGAATCCACTATCTCATCAGCGAGCCGCACAAACCCGTAAATACTGTAAATAGCATTGTGGAACTTCTTATGCAGGCAACGGATACCAAGAGAAAAACTTGTACTGTAAGTCTTGGTTACAATAGTGCTGGAAGCGATAGATATCTGATCGAACAGTGTTTTCATCCTTAATTTTTTTGTAGGAATTTGTTTAATTGTACTGATGCAAGCTGACCGGATATTAAAGCGGGCGGAACACCGGGACCCGGAACGGTGAGCTGTCCTGCATAGAACATGTTTTTCAAATGTTTGTTTTTTAAAGAAGGTTTTAATACCGCCGTCTGCATCAGCGTATTCGCCAATCCATAAGCATTTCCTTTAAAAGCGTGATAATCTTCCATGAAATCTTTAATGCAATAAGTACGTTTATAAATCACCTGTGCCGCAAATTCTTCACCGCAATAACTCTCCATACGTTTAATGATGCCTTCAAAATAACTTTCGCGTGTTGCCTCATCATCCTTTAAACCTGTTGCAACAGGAACCAGGATAAACAAGTTTTCCATTCCTTCAGGTGCGATTGTATTGTCTGTTTTTGAAGGACAGCAAACATAAAACAGCGGTTTATCCGGCCATTTAGGATCGGAATATATGTCATTGGCATGTTGTTCAAAATCTGCGTCAAAAAATAAATTATGGTGCAGCAGCTTTTTTATTTTTTTACTCACCCCAACGTAGTAGATCAGGCAAGATGGCGCAAAAGTTTTTCCTTCCCAGTAACCGGCACTGTAATTCCGGTATTTTTCCTCTAACAGCTGCTGTTCCACATGGTTATAATCTGCCGCAGCAATTAATCCATCCACCGCTATATTTCCTATGTTGGTTTGGAGACCAGTTACTAATTTACCGCTGACCTCAATCCTGGTCACGTCTACCCCTGTACGGATTTCAACGCCTAAAGAAACGGCCAGTTCCTTCATCCCTTCTGCGATTTTGCACATCCCGCCAACAGGATAAAAAGTACCCTGTACCAGTGCAGAATAATTCATCATCGTATACAACGCAGGTATTTTATTGGCCATCGCACCTAAAAACAACACAGGAAATTCCATCAGCGCAACCAGTCTTTCATCTGTAAAATAGCTGCGCACATAGGCGCTGACCGAACTGAAAAGATTAGCCTTCAGCATCCCTTTAACCACATCAAGATTTGCATATTCAAGCCAGCTGAACGCCGGTTTATAAACCAGGTCTTTCATCCCTACATTGTATTTAAATTCGGCTTCTTTTAAAAACCTGCGGAGTTTTACCGCGCTGCCAGCCTCAATGTTTTCAAAAACAGCTTCCAGTTCTTTCATACTGGCAGGGATTTCAACTGTATCGTCTTTTCCAAAAACAAGCTGAAAACCCGGGTCCAGCTTTTTCAATTGATAATAATCTGATGCCGATTTGCCAAACTGGGCGAAAAAGTTTTCAAATACATCCGGCATCCAATACCAGCTGGGGCCCATATCAAATGTAAAACCATCCGATTTAAACGTACGGGCTCTACCGCCTGTCGTTTCATTTTTTTCAAATAAGGTAACTTCATGTCCCTCCTTCGCCGCAAAGCATGCTGCTGCCAATCCGGAGAAACCACTACCAATAATTGAAATTTTTGCCATAAAAAATAATTTTTTAATAAAGATTAACTAAATTAACCTTTACTTAATTGACAATTAAAATAGAAAAAAAAACTGACAAAAAAGGCATAAAAAAAGCTGCCCCTCTTTCAGGGGCAGCCAGTATAGTATTTAATGTATGTTTGTTACTTAACTGCTTTAGAAAAGTTTAAAACAATGTAAGCAGGAGAATTTCCGTACTCTACAGGAGATTTTAAAACTAAGTTATCACCACTTGCAGCAGATAAGATCAATCTGTAACCGTCCGTCACGTTTTTAGCTTTATCGCCTTCATTCAATTTTTTAAACTGGAAAGTCTCATCAGCTGTGCTCACCGACCAGAAAATATTTTGTGTACGCGTAGGGCAGTCTGCCGTACCTGGTAAAAGGTAAGAACCATTACCACTATTGGTTAAACTCCATGTACTTCCGATAAAACATTTATAAGAAGCTTCGCTGAAAAGAGATCTGACATTTGCCGCTGGTACACCTTCAAAACTGATGTCGTTTAATACCCAGGTACCAGAAACATTACCTCTTCTTAAATTTGCGCCTGCAGCTGCTGTAGTTTTTGTGCTTGAACAACTTTGTAAAATCATCAATGAACTACATAAAATGGCAGCTATTACTAATATTCTTTTCATATACTTGTGTTTTCGATTCTACTTACATAAATCCTGCCAAAAATAAAAAATCAGCAAATTCTATGAAGACGGAAACCATCGCAATTCATGCCGGAAATTTAACCCGCAGTGCCACAGGGGATGTAACACCACCTATCAGTTTATCTACAACATTTTTCAGAGATGAGGACGGTGGCTACCCTGGCGGACATATGTATAGCCGTGTCAGCAATCCAAACCGGTCGGCACTCGAAAAGGTGATGGCGGAATTGGAAAAAGGCGCAGAGGCCTGTGCGTTCTCTTCTGGCAATACTGCTGGCATGTCTGTTTTCCAGGCACTGGCACCGGGCAGCCATATCATTGCACCTGATGATATGTACTGGGGCTTCAAGAAACAATTGCAGTCTATTTTTGCAGGAATATTGGAAATCGACTTTGTTGACCTTACTTCAACTGGTCATATCGAAGGTTATATCAAGTCTAACACCGTAATGATATGGATAGAAACACCTTCAAATCCATTATTAAAAATTACCGATATCCCAGCAGTAGCAGCGATCACAAAAAAGCACAATTTAATACTGGCCTGCGACAGCACTTTTGCTTCTCCATGTTTTCAAAACCCTATAAACTTTGGTGCGGATCTCGTCATGCACTCTTCTACAAAATATATCGGCGGCCATAGTGATGTACTGGGCGGGATTTTAGTGACTGCTGCAAAAACTGAGTTCTGGGAAAAAATCAGGAACATACAGCAGGTTGGCGGTGCAGTGCCCTCTCCTTTTGATTGTTTTTTATTATTAAGAAGTATTAAAACACTGGCCTACCGGATGAAGGGTCATTCAGAAAATGGAATGGCGCTGGCAAAATTCCTGGAAAGCCATCCAAAAATTGATGCAGTCTATTACCCTGGCCTACCATCCCATCCGCAGTATGAAATCGCTAAAAAGCAAATGACCGGATTTAGCGGCATGTTATCTATTTTGGTGAAAGGAAATGCAGACGATGCCAGAAAATTGGTAAATACTGTAAAGTTATTTGCACAGGCAACAAGCCTTGGCGGTGTAGAAAGTTTAATTGAACACAGGGCTTCTGTAGAAGGGCCGGATACAAAGACACCACAAAATTTAATTCGGATATCTGTGGGACTGGAGCATATAGACGACCTGACAGCAGACCTGCAGCAGGCTTTAAGTTAAAAATAACAGTTATATATGTGGTATCAATGGTCACATAATATAAATTAAGAACCTCAAATACAGCATATTGATTTTTTTTCAGAATATTGTTTTGGAATAAAAGTCAATAACACTACATTTGTACCATAAAGCGAAAGCTTTTTCAAGTCATCCCTCCATAAAAGGTTTGATTTATAAAGAAGTGGCGAGAGACAGGCTCCGTGACCCACTGGCAACCCTCCCAAATGGAGAAGGTGCCAATTCCTGACCAGCCAGCATAGTGCTTCCTGGAAAGATAAATTAAAACGAATGAAAACAGATATCATCAAATCGCAACCGTGCGGATTTTTACTTTACCTGATAGACAACCTACAGCCTGCTGTATGTATGTGCTGTTGTATAGGCTAATCAACAATCTTCCAATACTTAATTAGTTTATTCGGAAGGCCTCTTCTCAGAGGTACGCAATCTTTATGTACGTCCTGCTTTAGGCAATAGCGTTTAATATCATAAAAAATCAGGTTACAAACTTAAACACAGCAAACCATGTCAGCTAACTATAAATTCGAAACATTACAATTGCACGCCGGTCAGGAAGTTGACCCTACCACTGGCGCAAGGGCGGTGCCTATATATCAAACTACGTCTTACGGATTCAAAAGCGCCGAGCATGGTGCAAACCTGTTTGCGTTAAAAGAGTTTGGAAATATCTATACCCGTCTAATGAACCCGACAACGGATGTATTGGAAAAACGTGTAGCTGCGCTGGAAGGCGGTGTTGCAGGTTTGGCCGTAGCATCCGGACAAGCGGCACAGTTCATTGCATTAAATAATATCTTGCAGGCGGGTGATAATTTTGTTTCTTCCCCTCATTTATATGGTGGCAGCTATAACCAGTTTAAAGTAGCCTTTAAACGTCTGGGTGTAGAAGTAAGATTTGCGGCAAGTGATAATGACCGGGATTTTGAAGCCCACATCGATTCTAACACCAAAGCAATCTACCTGGAAAGTATTGGTAACCCTTCGTTCAGCATTCCTGATTTTGAAAAACTGGCACTGGTTGCCGAAAAACACGACCTTCCTTTAATCGTAGATAATACCTTTGGTGCTGCTGGATACCTGTTTAAACCATTAGCACATGGTGCACATATTGTCGTTCAATCTGCTACGAAATGGATTGGCGGCCATGGTACAAGCGTGGGCGGTGTAATTGTTGATGGCGGAACGTATAACTGGGGCAACGGTAAATTCCCGCAGTTTACCTCTCCTTCCGAAGGTTACCATGGCCTGATTTTCAACGATGTATTTGGCATCGGGAGCGACTTTGGAAATATCCAGTACATCATTCGCGCAAGAGTAGAAGGGTTGAGGGATTTCGGGCCATCGATTTCACCTTTTAATTCTTTCTTATTGATACAAGGGCTGGAAACACTTTCGCTGAGAGTACAGCGCCATGTAGACAATGCGTTGGCTTTAGCTACCTGGCTGGAAAATCACGAAGCGGTAAAAAAAGTACTTTACCCTGGGCTGGAAAGCAGCCCTTACCACCAGAACGCAAAAAAGTACCTGCAGAATGGTTTTGGTGCAGTGCTGTCTTTTGAGCTGAAAGGCGATAAAGAAAATGCGACCGAAGTGATCAACTCACTAAAATTAATAAGTCACCTCGCCAACGTGGGTGACGCAAAAACACTGATTATACAGCCTGCTGCAACTACACATCAGCAATTGAGCGACGAAGAACAATTAGCAGCCGGTGTAACGCCGCAGTTGCTCAGGGTATCTGTCGGCATCGAACATATCGATGATATCATTGCAGATTTTGACCAGGCCTTCGAAAATATTAAACTATAACAATGCCCAGTAAACATTTATATCAACATACACAGCCGGTTGTTCTGGAAAACGGGAAAGAACTGGCCGGACTGGAAATCGCTTACCACACTTATGGCCAGTTAAATGCGGACAAAAGTAATGTGATATGGGCTTGTCATGCTTTAACTGCTAACGCGGATGTACTGGATTGGTGGAAAGGACTTTTCGGGCCAAACGACTTGTTTAATCCCGAAGACCACTTTATCATTTGTGCAAATGTATTGGGCTCACATTACGGAACAACCAATCCGCTGAGCATTGATCCGGTAACAGGCAATCCATACTATCTATCCTTTCCGGAATTCACAATCAGGGACTTTGCACATTGCCACCAGCTATTGGCAGATCACCTCGGCATTACACAAATTAAGGTATTGATTGGTGGCTCACTGGGCGGTCAGCAAGCCTCAGAATGGGCAATATCAGGTCGCGTAATTATAGAAAACTTAATATTGGTTGCCACCAACGCTTTCCATTCACCATGGGGCATTGCATTTAATGAAAGTCAGCGTTTAGCCATTACGGCCGACCGTAGTTTTTATGCCCGGCAGCCCAACGGCGGCCACAAAGGTTTAAAGGCAGCACGAAGTATTGCGCTCCTGTCATACCGTACTTATGAAGCCTATGTAGCTACACAAGTAGAAAGTGTAAACGATAAAACAGGCGATTTCAGGGCTTCATCCTATCAAAACTACCAGGGAGAAAAACTTTTAAAGAGATTTAACGCCTACAGTTACTGGTATCTCAGCAAAGCAATGGACAGCCATAATGTTGGCCGTGGCAGGAAAAGTGTAACCGATGCACTGGCACGCATTAAAGCAAACACATTAGTGATCGGGATCGAAAATGACTTCCTCTTTCCTATCGTAGAACAGGAATTTCTTGGAAAACACATTCCGGGAGCAGAATTTCATAGCATCAGATCGGCCTATGGGCACGATGGCTTCCTGATCGAAACAGACATATTAACCAACATAATAGGTAATTTTTTAAAAGAAAGCGTAAACAAAAAAATTGTTAAACTGCATAAAATAGCATAAATGAGTAAGAAACTTAAAATCGGAATATTTGGTTTTGGCGTGGTGGGACAGGGATTACATGACATCATCCGCGGTCAGGATTTAAACCTGGAGATTATTAAAATCGCCATTAAAAACCCTGATAAAAAACGGAGCCTGGATGCTAAACTTTTTACTACCGATCATAATGAAATCCTGAACAACGGGGAGATCAATACAATAGTAGAACTGATAGATGATGCGGATGCAGCATTTGAAATTACAAAAAGAGCACTTTCCAGTGGTAAACACGTCGTTTCTGCCAATAAAAAAATGATTGCCAACCACCTAGAAGAACTGGTGGAATTACAAGCTAAACATGGTACTTCTTTACTTTACGAAGGCGCAGTCTGCGGCAGTATCCCGATCATCAGGAACCTGGAAGAGTATTACGACAATGAACTTTTACATGGAATAAGCGGGATCTTTAATGGTTCTTCCAATTATATCCTTTCTAAGATATTTAACGAGAATATGCCTTATGACGAGGCATTGAAACAAGCACAGGACCTTGGTTTTGCAGAAACTGACCCCATTATGGATGTTGGCGGATATGACCCTAAATTTAAACTGGCCATTGCCACTGCGCATGCTTACGGGCTGTTTATCGATCCCGATAAAATCCTGAATGTTGGTATCCAAAACCTTTCGGAACACGATATCCAGTATGCGAGGGAAAAGAACTTTAAAATCAAACTGGTACCTACTGCAAGAAAAATCAGCACCAAACAAGTGGTTACCTACGTGCTGCCTAAATTTGTGAAGTCGGATGATTTCCTGTTTAATGTAGAGAATGAATATAACGGTGTAACTGTACAGGCAGCTTTTGCTGATAAGCAGTTCTTCTTTGGAAAAGGTGCTGGCGGACACCCTACAGGAGCCGCTGTTTTATCTGATATCGCAGCATTAAGATATGGCTACAGATATGAATATAAAAAATATCACCAGCAAAATGGGCTGATCCATACGGATAATGTAAACATTGAAATCTATTTAAGATATACACACGAATACACGGTAGAAAAACTGAAAGTGGAGAACATTGTAGAGCGTTTCTCCAGAAACGACTTCAAGTATATTATCGGCAGTGTAAGCCTCAAATCTTTATTAGCCAATAAGGAACTGTTGGTTCAGAAAGATGTCTTTGTAGCGCATACAGGCAGGTTTACCTACACTGATCAGCAGATCAAGGTAATTGCCGGAGAAGAGGTCTTATTTAATTAATTTTTTGTTTTTGTTTTGATACAGGAAAGGGCCGGTAAAACCGGCCCTTTTTGTTGTAATCACTATTTTTATCTTAAAGCCTTGTCGTCAGCTATAAAACCTCGATGGTCCAACCCATACCAATTGCGTTTTATTGCTAAGGCTGCGATTTGTTTGACCCTGATTAAATCTCCCGGTTGATATCCCAGTTTTCCAGGTAATCTGCCACCCGGCGTACAAAAGTACCGCCCAATGCACCATTCACTACCCTATGGTCATAAGAAAGCGAAAGGAACATCATATGTCTGATTGCGATCACATCACCAAATTCTGTTTCCAATACCGCCGGTTTCTTTTTAATCGCACCTACTGCAAGGATCGCAACCTGTGGCTGGTTAATGATCGGCGTACCCATCACATTTCCAAAAGAACCCACATTGGTCAGCGTAAAAGTTCCATTCTGCGTTTCATCAGGTTTAAGCTTCGAAGCCCTCGCCCTTGTAGCAAGGTCGTTCACGGATTTAGTCAGTCCCACCAGGTTCAGCTGGTCCGCATTTTTAATAACCGGAACAATCAGGTTACCGCTTGGTAAAGCCGCGGCCATACCGATATTTATGTCTTTTTTCTTGATAATCTGTGTTCCGTTTACCGAAACATTGATCATTGGAAAATCTTTGATCGCTTTAGTTACCGCTTCAATAAAGATCGGTGTAAAAGTGATTTTCTCATTCTCCCTCTTCTCGAAGTTCTTCTTCACCTTTTCGCGCCATAATACCATATTGGTCACGTCAGCTTCTACAAAAGAAGTAACATGGGCAGAAGTATGCTTGCTCATCACCATATGGTCAGATATGAGTTTCCCCATCCGGTCCATTTCAATGATTTCGTCACCGCCACTCAGGCTTACTGCCGGCTGGGCAATGGCAGATTTAACAGGCGGCGGCGGGGCGATTGTTACCTGCACTGTTTTGGTTACCCCTTCGGTATTACCAGCGCCATTACGGGCATGCTGGATATAATTTAAAAGATCGTCTTTTGTTAAACGCCCTTCTGCGCCACTGCCGGTAATTGCATCCAGTTCAGCGGCACTGATTTTTTCCTGTGCGGCGATACTTTTAACCAATGGAGAATAAAAACGGTCAGATACTGTTTCAGTACTAAAACCGGAAGTGTTTTCCTCCAATTTTTCTAATCCGGGAATACGGACAGGTATTTCTTCGTCAGCAACAGGTTGCTGCTGCTCAGCAAATACTTTTTCCCCCGCAGGCGCTTCGCTTACTACAGGTTTTTCTTCCGCCACCGGCGCCTGCGTAATTGCTGCAGCTTCAGTTTCAATCAATGCTATAACGGCACCTACCTGCACTACATCATCCTCACCATATAATTGTTTGATCAATTTCCCGGCTACCGGTGAAGGCACTTCAGAATCAACCTTATCCGTTGCAATTTCCAACAGGGTATCATCTAAATTAATCATATCTCCTGGTTGTTTCAACCATTTGATAACTGTTGCTTCCGCAACACTTTCACCCATTTTAGGTAATAATAATTCGTATTGAGCCATTTAGTTTACAATAAATTTGGTATTTCCTATCGTCAACAAAAGTAAGGTTTTTCAGCGTTTAATTGGTATCTTCTTTAACCTGATTCAAAATCATGGACAATGCCGACATTGCTGAGCGTTCAATATTCTGTATCCTTTTATTGCCAAAAGTGAATAATCTGGCCACTACCCCTGTCCTGCTTGCAACTGCTATCCAGACAGTTCCAACAGGTTTATCAGCAGTGCCGCCATCCGGTCCGGCGATGCCGCTCACAGCCACACTATAGTCTGTATTAAAATGTAAAATCGCTCCGGTAGCCATCTCTTTTACGGTTTGTTCACTCACAGCACCATAAGTAGCCAGCGTTTCCGGTTTTACCCCCAATACCGATTCTTTCAATTCATAAGAATAGGCTACAGCCCCTCCTGCATAAACTGCCGAAGAACCCGGATGTTTCGTTAACAGGTGCGCAATAAAGCCACCTGTGCAACTTTCAGCAGTCGATAAGGTCAGGCCTTTTTGCTGCATCAGGTCAAGCAGCGCTTTTTCAAGTGCCACGTCTTCTTCAGCTACTACATATCTTGCAATCTTATTGATAATCTGCCTTGCATAAAACTCAACATCTGCCTTCAACTGATCCTCATCCGGGCCTGATGTGCTTAATCTCAGTCTCACCTGACCCAGTTTGGGCAGGTAAGCAAGTTTAATTGATGCTGGCAGGGTATTTTCTATATCCTCAATCTCCTCCGCCAGGAACGACTCTCCTAAGCCCGCAGTCAGTATTGTCTTATGGTAAATTGCCGGCAGGTCAAATGCTTTTTTAATCCTCGGCAGGATTTCTTCCTCCATCAGGTACATCATCTCAAAAGGAACACCGGGCATAGAAACGATAATATTTCCATCGTGTTCAAACCACATACATGGCGCAGTCCCGTTTTTATTCGGGATCACCAGACATCCATCAGGAACATCCGCTTGTTTCGTATTTGATTCAATCATCGGGCGGTTGATCTTTTTGAAAAAAGATTCTACCTGGTCAAGCACATCCTGGTCACGCCTCATACCCATATTAAAATAACGGGCCAGCGTAAACTTGGTAATATCATCTTTTGTAGGGCCAAGGCCACCAGTGATCAGTATAATTTTCGCCCGCTTTTCGGCCAGGCTAAGTGCCTCTATGATATGGTCTGCATCATCAGAAACAGAGGTAATCTGCTTTACTTTGATACCGATACTATTTAATTGTTGGGCCATCCATGCAGAATTGGTATCCACAATCTGGCCGATTAATATTTCATCGCCTATTGTAATGATCTCAGCTAACATAAAAATTCTTTAAAAACGTGTATAATAAGCCTGTTGCTTGCTCAGTTTTAAGTCCTGCAAAACTGATGCCTTAACCTTAATGGTCAGGTTATAACTCTTATAAGTACCGATAGGGATCCAGTTGATACTCATATCCCAGCAGTGCATATCGCGGTAGATCGCAAATGAGGTGGGCGACAAACCATTGGTTTTGAAATCATAACCAGAAGTAAACTGCACTTTCCATTTAGGCGTCACATTAAAATCGCCGTTAAAGTTCAGTGTATTTGTAGTTGTAGGCAATAAGCCTGTAGCCTGTCTGCTATAATCAAAACGATAAGAAAACGTAAAGTTCCATGGAATTTTAAAATCCACAAATGCATTGGGGTCTTTACTTACCTCTGCAAGCTGTGCAGCCTGTGCCGGTGTCATCCCAGTTTTCTGTGCCTGGTCTTTTGCAGCATCCAGGTTGTCATTGCGTTTCTTAAAGGCATCTGCATTTAAGCTATACCCGAAAGACAAACTGAAACGGGTTAACCTTGGGATCGTATATTTATCTATTAATGCCTTTGTTGTATTACTCGTAGAAACTGCAGTTGATGTTGATGTGGTAGTAACTGTGTTCGTACTTGTAGTAGTGGTGGTTGTAAGTGCCTCAACCGAACTTGTAGGCACATCGCCTACAGCGTAGGGGTTAAATGATCCATCATAAGTAATTCCGAACTTATCAGTAAACTGTGAACGACCGCTAAATGCTAGTTCAGATAACTTAAATGATTCCGCTAAAAAGTTATAGGATCCGTTCATGGCCAGACCTTGTATGATAGGTATCTTCTTAGTACCTGATCCTGTAGTATCTTTTGCTGATAATACTTTCGCCTCTACTGTATTGTCTAAACCAAAACTTATCGTACCGCTTTCACCAGCTGCAGGCCCGCCGTAAAGGTTTCCATCATGAATAGAATAAAGTTTAGTTCTGTTATCTGTATAGGATCCGTCAATCACTCTGGAGCCATCCTGATAGAACAGCTCTTTGTAATTCCCCATAGAGAGCTTGGAAAAATCCGGACGGTAACTTAAATTCACATTAGGCGTCATTACCCACCTTATCGCTTTTAAATTCCCTAAGTTCTTAAACTGTGCAGTGTTATAGATTTTGGTAGAAAGCCCCATACTGATATTGTATTCTCCAGAACGGTTAAAACCTTGTACGGTATCCCTTACAATAGTATACGGCTGTATAATGCCGTTAACTGTAGCTCCTTTAACCGCTGTCTGACGATAAGACTGAAAATGCCATTTCTCCAGGTAAGTACCTCCTGCTGTAAAGTTGAAATATTTTAATGCGGTAAAGTTGATGCTTACCGGTATGGTTTGGCTTACTCCATTTTTCAACCTGTTTAATGCATCGCTTTTAAACAAGATACTATCATAAGTAGAAATAGAGTTGGCCGATTGCATACTGTACCCTACCGTAATCTTCTGGTACCACTTATCACTGCTCAGTCCATTTTTAGGAGCGAAAGGACTCAAAGTAGACATGTTCAGGGCAACAGTAGGCAAGGAGATATCAACCGATTTAGTTCCGGTATTTTGTGAATGCGTTGCCGCTGCAGTTAAATTGAATAATCCGTCACCGAACACCTTACCGTAGTTAATACTGGAAGACAATGCATTTTGCGTAATTGCATCGAAGTTATAGGTATTACCACCGGCCGTATTCCTGTTATAACCCGAAGTCTTGATGTTTACACTGGCACCAAAGGTGGTTCCCGGATGTGCATTCGCATTTTGTGAATGCGACCATTGAATACTATAATCTTTTAAAGGTGTATAAGCCGGTGTACCTTCAATACCATACCGGTTACTTCCATAATCCAATTTAATACTACCATTATATTTATAGCGCTTTACATAATTGGAAGTTAATGATGCGCCATAAGAACCCCTGGTGTAAAACGTACCGAGTATTTTTGCATCCCAGTAATCATTCAGATTCAGGTAATATCCGCCATTCTGGAAATAAAAACCCCTCGTATAATCATCACCCACCGTAGGGATAATAACCCCGGAAGTCTGTTTGTTCGGCTTCGGGAAAAATGCAAAAGGCAAGCCTATAGGCAACGGTATATCTTCAATTTTTAAATAAACCGGACCGGTGATGATCTGTTTCTCTCCAACAATTCCTTTGGTAATGTAAATACCAAAATGGGGATGCGGCAAATTACACGTACTGTAAGTCTGCCCCTTACTGTGGATCTCTCCATCCGGCTGCTTTTTTGCTGTTCCTCCAGAGAAGAAACCACCCTCCTGCTCGGTAAAGGTATTAAATACCTGCCCTTTGCCAGATTTGGTATTGTAAAACAATGAATCTGCAATAGAGGAACCCTGCTTTTCCATTTTAAAAATAGGCTTTCCTACATATTTACCTTTGGAATCATGATCCCCCCTGGCGTAGATGACACTCGTTTTCGAATTGTATTGTATAAAATCCGCATCCAGTTCAAAAGACTGGTAAATTACCCTTGCCTTTCCATATAGATAAAGAATGCTTTGGTCTTTATTATAAACAGCAGAGTCGGCTGCAAAGTACTCGATTTTTCCATCGGCACTCATGTTCATTGGTTTTTTATTCTTCGAAGTATCCCTTTTTGAGGTATCCTGCTGCTGATTTTGCGTCGGCGGTAGTTGCCGCGCTGGCTGTTGCTGCATCGAAAAATTTGAAAATGCAGATGCTGACTGACCAGAACAAACCAGTGCAACGATAGAAGTCAATAAAATGATAGCCCGTAAAAATTTCAAATTCCTGTGTGAATGTAACAATAGTACTCGTGTTTAACCCAAAACGCTCAAAATTAACGAAAAATATAGCATTGCCGGATGCAAATTGAAGTTTGCCCGACATTATTTATAATTCACACTATAAACATAACAATATCAAGTGGTTGAGGAGAATAATATTTTAGTTAAGAGATGTTAAATCTGATCCCTTACCTGCAAATAACCAGCGTCCGGTCCCTATAATTTCTTATTGGCCGGTGTCAGGTAATTTACACAAAATTTTATTATACTATCTTTGTGACCAATTAAGGTACGATCAGCAGTTAATCTGCCAGATAAAGAAATAAAATAATAGGAACAGAAACCAGAAATAGATGAGATTGAGAAGAAATATATGCCTGTTTGCGATTTTAACAATATTAAGTTTACAGTCTGCTTTTTCACAGGGATATAAAGTAAAAACTATCGTTATTGATGCCGGGCATGGCGGCGACAAACCAGGGGCTGCGGGAAGTTATTCTACAGAAAAAAACATCGCTTTACAAGTTGCCCTTAAATTAGGCAGGAAATTTGAAGAAGAGATGCCAGAGATGAAAATTATCTATACCCGCAAAAGAGACATCGATGTATCATTATATCGCAGGGCCGAAATGGCGAACGATGCCAAAGCGGATCTTTTCATTGCCATTCACTGTAATTCGATGCCCGATCGCCGTGTGGTAACCGGATATACTAAGGTTCGTGGTAAAAAAAGGGCAAAATACAGCTATGTGAAAAACAAAACAACTAAAGGAACAGAGACTTTTGTTGCAGGAAGCCACCGTTTAAATGAACAAAACGGTGCGATACGGGAAAATGAAGACATTAAGTTCGAAAAAGACTACAAAAAGAACTATGATGGTTATGATCCTAATGATCCTGAAACATTTATTATACTATCTTTGTTTAAGAATACATACAGGGACAAAAGTCTCAAATTGGCCAAATTAATACAGGGTAATTACACTAACGATAACGACAGGCTCAACAGGGGCGTGAAGGAACAGGGGATATTGGTATTGCAGCGTTGCGGAATGCCATCTGTATTAACTGAAATCGGGTTCATTTCCAATCCTACAGAAGAGGATTATATGAACTCTGCCAGCGGGCAGTCAGAAATTGTGAACGCAATTTTTAAGGCGGTTAAAACCTATAAAAAACAAACAGAAGTAAATTAAGTAAACCACAGTATAAGTGAAAATAGCAAACGAAACCAAAGTAGGCATATTAGCAGCCTTTTCCATCGCCTTATTAATCATCGGATACAATTTCCTGAAGGGAAATTCGATTTTTTCAAGTGAAACCATACTATATGCAAGATATTCCCGCGTTGATGGACTTGGCGTCTCAAAACCAGTATTGATCAATGGTTTCCAGATTGGCCGTGTAGATAAACTTACCCTGCAGCCAAATGGTACTATCGTTGCTACGCTAAAGATCAACGGAAAATATGATATTCCTAAGAGCAGTATCGCCCGACTGGAAAGCACAGACCTTTTAGGTGGTAAAGCTATTGTAATGGCATTAGGTTCAGGTACAGACTTCGCTTTGGACGGTGACACCTTAAATGCGAACGTAGAAAAAAACTTAATGGAAACTGTACAGCCGGTTCAGAAAAAAGCTGAGCTGATCATCGGTAAAATGGATTCAATTTTAACAAGTGTAAATACCATCCTGAACCCCGACTTCCAGAAAAACGTAAACAAAAGTTTCAACAGTATCTCAGCAACCCTTGCTTCACTGGAAGGTACTTCCAAAAAAGTTGATGGTTTAGTAGGTACCGAAGGCCGAAGGATCTCCGCTATCCTGGCAAATGCTGAAGCGATTTCAGCCAACCTTAAAAACAACAATGCTAAGATCAACGCTATCCTGACCAATATCAATACCATTACTGATCAGGTTGCTGCTGCAAACTTTAAACAAACTATAGATAACGCTAATAAAGCTGTTGCAGACCTTCAGGGCATCGTAACTAAAGTAAACGACGGTAAAGGAACATTAGGCTTACTGGTTAACGATACAAAAATGTACGACAACCTGAACAATGCGTCTAAAAACCTCGACAACCTGATTATCGACCTGAAAGAAAACCCTAAACGTTACGTCCACTTCTCAGTGTTCGGAGGCGGAGGTAAAAAGGATAAGTAAAACTTTAAAAAAATTGTATACTAGCTTTGTCTGGAATATCGCCGCGAAGTGCGGCAACAATCCTAGGACTGCAGCTTAGCATACAATTTTTTTTCAAGAGTTACTCTGGGAGGAAATCCAGCATAGCAGATGTAAAAATACTTAGAGCAAACAAAAAGAGAGATAACCGGGTAGGTTATCTCTCTTTTTGTTTGCTCTAAGTATTTTGTATTAACAGCGGAGGGCTACACAAATGCTCGAAAACTTTATAATATGATAATATGCAATGTCCTCTAATCAATATCGCCCATATTAGTATTCAGCCTAACACTGAAGTATGAAGTATCATACAAATATTCCTCATCAATCAACATTCGAATTTGCCTTGCCACAATACAGGTAAAGCGCCGACAAACGGAGGTTGAACCTCTTGGATGATCTGAGAGTTAAAAATAAAGTTATTCCTGTTTTCTGACATGCAATCCTTCCTTCAAAGGATTGGCGAAGAAAATAGGGATGACTTTATTTTTCCCCTCATATACCTAAATTGTGAACGTATTACTCTCCAATGCCAGTTCAGTATTCTGAAAAACACTGCAAGCCTCTTCCAATAACGGCAACAGCGTTTTATACCTTGATGAAAAGTGCCCGATCAGCAACTTCTCTGCCCCTACTGCCTTAGCTACTTCAGCGGCCTGTAAAGCGGTGGTATGGTGTGTCATTAGCGCCCTGTCCAGCAGCTCGTCTAAAAACGTAGCCTCATGGTATAACAGCGTACAATTACGGATTGTATCCAGGTAGCTGCCATCAGCTAAAGTATCCGAACAATAGCCATAACTTTTAGGCGTATCAGAATCAATTGTATAATCAGCATTCAAAATCACCTGCCCGCCAGGCAGGGTCAGGTCAAGGCCTTTTTTTAGTAACTGGTAGTATTCTGCAGGGATATTGTCCTGTTCCAGCTTCTCTGCCATTACCTTTCTCAGGCGCTTGCGCTCCGTGAACTTGAAACCTGTGGTTGGAATACGGTGGTTGAGGATGATCGTTTCTACAATCATATCTGTATTTTCATAAATCACCCGCGATTCATCCGCTTCTACGGGATAAAATTCGATCTCATAACGCAAATGCGTATCCGAGTGTTTAAACTGCAATTCCAGGATCTCCTTTAAAGGAGGCGGACCGAAGATGAGGAAGGGTTTGATGCGTCCGTTGAGGTGCATCGTAGACAGGAGGCCTATCAGACCAAAATAATGGTCACCATGCAGATGGCTGATAAAAGCAGCATCAATTTTACTCGCCTTTAAGCCGAATCTGATCATTTGCTGCTGTGTGCCTTCGCCACAGTCTATCAGGTAAAACTTCTCGTTACAATTTAAAAGCTGTGCAGTGGGATTTCTATTAAAAACAGGAGTAGCAGAGCTACTCCCTAAAATTGTAACCTCAAATTTCATCCGTAAGTATTTCTTTTTTATCGGTTATGAAGCTATCATGAGCTTTACATTACTGATTGTCAATGTAAAATCACGATTGGTTTCATTAATCTTCCTGATCAAAGCTCCCTAATAATTCCTTCTCAATTTCTTCCATGAAGATTAGATCTTCTGCTTCATCAAGGTTACCAACAATATTTAATGATTGGTCTACAGACGACATTTCCAATAGCCGAGCAATGCATTTATTCAAGCCGGTAACAATAAACAGGCCCTTCGATTTCTTACAGATCCTGTCGCCCACTAAAAGGCAGCTAAGGTCCTGAGAATCGTCGCAATCCGTCACCACCGACAGATCAAGAACAATATTACAATACCCTTCCGCATTTAATAAAATGAATTCAGATTTCAACTTTGGCGTATTATCTGCAGTTAGTCTGATTTCATCTAAACGGATAACAACATACTTGTCGTGTTTATCTACTGAAAATTTCATAATATACTATGTTTGGTCGTAACAAATTAAGTATTTTAATTCGATAAAAGAGTACTCAGGCTATTTAAAACATTTTGCTCAATGCGGTTCAAAATATCAGCTTGCTCGTTTTTGACAAATTTATCCCCTGTAATCTGCTCATAAAGCTCAATATAACGCTCAGAAATAGAATCTACAATCTCTTCTGTCATTACCGGAACAACCTGCCCGTCTTTTCCCTGAAAGCCATTTTCGATCAGCCATTTGCGGACAAACTCTTTGGACAATTGTTTCTGAGGTTCATCAGCCGCCTGGCGTTCCGCGTAACCTTCAGCGTAAAAATAACGCGAAGAATCCGGAGTATGGATCTCGTCGATCAAAAAGATCTCCTCACCTACTTTTCCAAACTCATATTTTGTATCCACTAAGATCAGACCGCGTGATGCAGCCATTTCTGTTCCGCGTTGGTACAAAGCCTGGGTATACTCCTCCAGTTTGTCATAATCAACAATAGAAACAATCCCTTTTGCTAAAATATCTTCCCTTGAAATATCTTCATCATGACCAACACTGGCTTTTGTGGTAGGCGTAATGATTGGTACGGGCAGTTTATCGTTCTCTTTTAAACCATCAGGAAGGGCAACTCCGCAAACACTGCGTTTACCTTCACTGTATTCTCTCCAGGCATGACCGGCAAGATAACCCCTGATTACCATTTCTACTTTAAAAGGCTCACAAATGCGGCCGATAGTGACCATTTCATCAGGAACAGCGATTACCCAGTTAGGTACGATGTCCGCTGTAGCTTTTAAAAATTTAGCCGCAATCTGGTTTAACACTTGTCCTTTAAAAGGGATCGCTTCTGGTAATACTACATCAAATGCAGAAATCCTGTCTGTAACTACCATTGCCATCAAACGATGATCAATTGTATATACGTCACGCACTTTACCTTTGTAAAAACTGCTTTGCTCTGGAAATTTAAAATTGGTTTCTCTTATTGCTTTCATGTTGTTGATGGTACCCATCAATTTTTGTTAAAAAAAATAATATCAGTACACTGATAAATCGATCGGTGTACTGATATTCCTGACGATGGCAAGCCATCATTTATCGTGTAAAAATATTATTATTTTATCAGTATTAAAGATAAAATAATACTAATATATTGATAATATACTACTGTATATCTCCGTATGCCTTCAAAATCCGCTTCACCAGTTTGTGCCTCACCACATCTTCCCCTGTCAGGTAAATGATTTCTATGCCAGGTATATCATCCAGGATACGTAAAGCATTATGGAGTCCCGACATATTCTTTTTCGGTAAATCAATCTGCGTTACATCGCCCGTTACGATAAACTTGGCTGATGGGCCCATACGGGTTAAAAACATTTTAAGCTGCAAATCTGTCGAATTTTGTGCTTCATCCAAAATTACAAAGCAATTATCCAGTGTCCGTCCCCGCATAAAAGCGAGAGGGGCAATTTCAATTGTCCTGTTTTCCAGGTAAAGCTTTAATTTTTCTGCAGGGATCATGTCGTCCAAAGCATCATACAGCGGACGAAGATATGGATCTACTTTTTCTTTAAGGTCGCCAGGCAAAAACCCGAGGCTCTCCCCTGCCTCAACAGCAGGCCTTGTCAGGATAATCCTTTTAATCTCCTTATTTTTCAACGCCCTTACTGCAAGTGCAACAGCAGTATAAGTTTTTCCCGTACCAGCGGGGCCAATTGCAAAGAGAACGTCATTTTTTACAATGCTGTCTACCATCCTGCGCTGGTTGGCTGTGCGTGCTTTGATCATCACGCCGTTGTTACCGAACACGATGACCTCGCCTCCGCCCCCATTTAATTTTTCGGGAGTGGCACCATTACCTTCCGCCATGTTTTTAATAGCTAAAATAGCTTCAATCTGCACGGCATCCAAAGCCCCATACTGCTCAAGGTGAGCCACTAGCTTACCGAACTTCTTATCAAATAATTTCTGTTCACCTTCATCACCCAATACCTTTACCTCGTTGCCCCTTGCAACAATTTTAAGCTTCGGGAATGCACGTTTTACCAACTCATAATGTTCGTTATTTGAACCCCAGAATTGTACCGGATCTACTGTCTCTAATGTTAGTTTAAGTTCGTTCAAAATATTGTTTTTTAGATAGAGGTGTATATTTTGATTAAAATTTGAATATTTGTAAGCGCTTAGCTGCTTACGCAAGAATAAGAATAAATATTCACTTTTTAATGGCCATTATCACTTTAACAACAGATTTAGGTTCCAAGGATTTTTATCAGGCTGCCCTTAAAGGCAGTATCCTGACGATCATGCCTACAGCCACTATTGTTGATATTACCCATGAAGTTCCTTCTTTCAATATCTCGTATGCCGCCTTCGTTTTAAAAAATGTATACCACTATTTCCCTAAAGGTACTGTGCACCTGATAGGTATAGATTCCGTCTTTAGTGAAAACACAAAATATGTAGGCTTAAAATACCAGGACCATTACTTTGTCGGCGCCGATAACGGGATCTTTTCTCTGCTGTTTGACGGAAAGCCCGATGAGCTGGTAGAGCTGAATATTATGCAGGACCTGAAATACCTGCACTTTCCATTAGTGGATATTTTTGTAAAAGCCGCTATCCACCTTGCCAAAGGCGGTAAGCTGAAAGATATCGGGCTGCCGACCGACGGAATTGAGGAAAGAATGCTGCTGAACCCGGTCATCGAAAAAGATATGATCCGCGGAAGTGTGATTTATATCGATACCTTCTGCAATGTAATCACCAATATCACCAAAGAACTTTTTACCAAAATACAGCGCAACCGGGATTTCACGCTGTTCTTCAGGAAGAGCGAAACGATTACCCAGCTGAGCTGGCATTATAATGAAGTACCCGAAGGTGAGAAGTTATGCCTTTTCGGGATCAGCAACCATTTGGAGATTGCCATCAATAAAGGCAAGGCAAGCGGGCTTTTGGGATTACACCTGAGCGATATCGTCCGTATCCAGTTCCATAACTAAGGGTTTTCAATTCACATCCCCTGCGGCCCGCCAGCGCGCAGAGCAAATGCAGATAAGGCATGGAGTTTGCTTAACATTTAAAAACACAACATATGATCAGAATTTTCCTATTATTTATTGGTTTATGCGGAGCTGTTGATGCGATGGCCTTACAAGCAGACACATCTGCCTATATGATGCAGCGGTTTAAAATAAATAACCTGCTTTCAGAGCGCAGTGCGAAATTCGGTCAGTATGAGTTAAGCCTTAATTCTAGAACTGGAATTTTTGGTATGCAGACTAAGAACGACATCAAGAATTCAAACGAAATATTACGCGGTATAATTTTAAGCGATAACAATATCTTCCGGGAGTTAAAAGTGCTGATGAATTACAAAGATCAGGAAGTATCCCAGGTACAGAGTAATGCCGAAGCAACCAGCAAACGCATCGAAGGTTATATGCTGGCCATCAAAAAACTGCAGGACCAAAACGATGAATTGAAAAAAACTGCCGGGCAAACTACAGAAAAGAAAGACACCGCAACTTATGTGATCATCTTTTTATCTCTAGTCATTCTCGCCGGAGGGGTCTATTTCTACAGTAAACTTAAGCAGAAACCCAACCTGGTATAAACCCGGCATAATGATAATCAAAGGTTCCATCTGACATTGAAAAAAAATATAGATGAAAAAATCATTCTTTAAACTGCTGGTTAAGCTAAACAAAGCTGTCCTCCCCAGTTATTATAACATGGACCCGCTAAAGCTTACTACAATCCAAAAAGCCATATTGGGCTATCGGTATTGGGCACTGACCAACTCTTTAAAATAAAAAAAGGATAAGAGTTTCAGCCTTAACTGAAATCCTTATCCTTTCACAAATTTAGCTATAAACTCAATACTGGAATTATTTTTTAAAATGGTCGATAATCAACGAAGCTAATTCTTCACCAATACGCTCCTGAGCTTCATTTGTAGCCGCGCCTATATGCGGGGTAAGTGAAATTTTCGGATGTTGTAATAAAGCCTCCAGAGGAGTCGGTTCATTATCAAACACATCTAATCCTGCGAAAGAAACTTTACCACTGTCCAGCGCGTTAATTAACGCCTCCTCATCAATCGTACCTCCTCTTGAACAGTTTACAATTCCTGCTCCCGGTTTCATCTGGTCAAATTCTGCTGTGCCTAAAATCGGACGGTCAGCAAATGGCGTGTGCAAAGTAATAAAATCACTCTGACTGATCACTTCTTCCAAAGTAACCGTTTTAACAGGGATATCCAGGCTAAGATCACCTGTAAATTTCAAGGTCAGCTTACCATCAAAAGGATACAAATCATAAGCCAGCACATTCATCCCTAAGCCCAAAGCTACAGTAGCCGTTGCTCTTCCGATCCTGCCGAAACCTACAATACCTAAAGTTTTACCCCTAAGCTCAATGCCTTTGGCATAATCCTTTTTCAGTTTATTGAATGCCGTAGCACCTTCAACAGGCATTTTACGGTTACTGTCCTGTAAAAACCGAACACCGGTAAACAAGTGTGCAAATACTAATTCTGCGACAGATAAAGAAGATGCAGCTGGTGTGTTCACTACAGCAAGTCCTTTTTCACGTGCATATTCCACATCAATATTATCCATTCCAACACCACCTCTGCCAATCAGTTTCAGGTTCGGGCAGGCATCAATAACATCCTTACGTACTTTTGTAGCGCTTCTCACTGTTATCGCATCGTAGTTTTGCAATGCTTCGATCAGTTTATCCTGGGCAACAGTTTCTGTATCAACAATAAAACCGGCTTCTTCTAATAATTTTTTCCCGATAGGATCGATCCCATCGTTTGCAAGTATCTTAATCATTCAATTTTTAATTTGGGTGTTTCTCAGCAAAAATCTGCATCAATTCAACTAAAGTATGTACACTGGTAATTGGGAGTGCGTTGTAAATAGATGCCCTGAAGCCACCTACACTTCTATGTCCTTTGATTCCTTCAATACCGTTTTCTTCAGCGAATTTCAGGAATGGTTTTTCCAGTTCAGGATTTTCCATTACAAAACAAACGTTCATACGTGAACGGTCTTCCACAGCACACGTTCCTTTGAACAACGGGTTCCTGTCAATCTCCTGGTAAAGCGCAAAAGCTTTTGCTTTATTTTCTTTCTCAATTTCTGCAACACCACCTTTAGATTTTAACCATCTTAAGTTAAGCATCGACACATAAATCGAAAATACAGGCGGCGTATTGTACATAGAACCACCATCAATATGTTGTTTGTAATCTAACATAGAAGGGATCTTGTTGGTAGTTTTACCTAAGATCTCATCTTTAATAATCACTACAGTAGCACCTGCAGGACCAATATTTTTTTGTGCACCAGCGTAAATCAGGTCATATTGCGAAACATCAATTACACGGCTCATGATATCCGAAGACATATCACAAACGATCGGAACTTTTGTTACCGGTACAGTGAAAAGTTCAGTACCATAGATGGTGTTGTTCGAAGTAAAGTGAAAATAAGCACTATCCTCAGGAATCGAATAATCTTTAGGGATATAAGTGAAGTTCGCGTCTTTAGAACTAGCTACAATATTCGCAGTTCCGAAGTTTTTCACTTCTTTAATCGCTTTGTTAGCCCATACACCTGTTTCCAGGTAAGCGGCAGTCTGTCCTTCATTTAATAAGTTCATCGGTACCATTGCAAACTGCAAACTTGCACCACCCTGTAAAAATAAAACAGAATACCCTTCAGGTACATTTAATAATTCTTTAACTAGTTTCACAGCCTCCGCTACTACCGCTTCAAACTCAGGAGTACGATGCGAAATCTCCAGGATCGATAACCCATCTTTAAAATCTAAGATGGCTTGTGATGCCTGTTTGAATACTTCCTGAGGTAAAATGCAGGGACCTGCTCCAAAATTATGTCTCATTTTTATGCTTGTTTATTGGTTTTTTTCGTTGTAAAAGTAAGTGTTTTATCCAAAATTGTCTGGATTTATCAATAAAAATCTACCGAAAGAATAGACGTTATATACTATAGGATGATGATGCGTTTACCTGCTTCATCGCCGAGATCATTTCCATTGGAGAAGGTGCCGCGAAAATAGCATTTCCTGCCACCAGTGCATCAGCACCGGCATTCAACAACGCCGCAGTATTCTGCAGGCTTACCCCGCCATCAACCTCAATCAGCAGTCCTGGATTAACCAGTAAGGCCATCTCCCTTAAGCGTCTGATTTTAAGCAGGGTATTCGGAATGAAAGCCTGACCGCCAAAGCCGGGGTTCACCGACATGATCAGGACCATATCCAGGTCAGACAAGATATCTGTCAGCAGTTCCACAGGCGTATGCGGGTTCAGAGCTACAGCAGCCTTTACCCCTGCCTTACGGATGGATTGAATTGTTTTATGCAAATGCGTACAGGCTTCATAATGTACCGTGATACTATCTGCGCCCGCGGCTGCAAAGCGCTCTACGTAAGCATCAGGATCGGCGATCATTAAATGTACATCCAGCGGTTTTGCTGCATACTTTTTGATGGCTTCCATTACCGGGAAACCGAAAGATATATTCGGTACAAAAACACCATCCATAATATCCACATGGAACCAATCCGCTTCGCTGGAATTAATCATTTCAACATCGCGCTGTAAATTGGCAAAATCTGCAGAAAGTACAGAAGGGGCAATTAAGTGTCTCATTCTATTTTATTTATACATCCCTCTTTTAAAAGGAAACTTAAGGTTGTCGATTCGGCCAGCAGTTAAATCTTAATCTGCTGCCCATACAAAAGTAAATATAAAAAAATAACCTCTTTTAAAACAAGAAACCCCGCAGTTCGCGGGGTTTCTTATAATTAATTAAGCAGGTTTGTTTTCCTGCGCACCTTCTGGCTTAGCCGGGCGCGGCAGTAAAGCTTTTCTAGAAAGCTTCATTTTTCCTTGCTTATCGATATCTAATAGTTTAACCTGGATTTTGTCGCCTTCTTTAAGCACGCCGTCCATAGTTTCTAAACGCTCATGAGAAATCTCAGAGATGTGTAGCAAACCATCTTTACCTGGCATGATTTCAACAAATGCACCAAATGGCATAATTGATTTCACTTTACCATCGTAAGTTGCACCTATATCCGGTTTCGCAGCAATTGCGTTGATACGTTTAACAGCAGCGTCAATTGCAGCTTTGTTATCAGCGAAGATTTCAACGATACCTTTGTTACCTACCTCTTCGATAGAGATCGATGCGCCGGTTTCACGTTGCATTTCCTGGATGATTTTACCGCCTGGGCCAATTACAGCACCTATGAATTCCTTGTCAATACTTAAAGATACGATACGAGGAGCGTGGTCCTTGTAGTCTTCACGTGGAGCAGCAATCGTTTTCTTCATCTCGTTTAAGATGTGTAAACGTGCTTCGTTAGCTTGTTTAAGGGCAGCGGTTAAAACTTCCCATTTCAAACCATTGATTTTTAAGTCCATCTGGCAGGCAACAATACCTTTTTCAGTACCAGTAACTTTAAAGTCCATATCACCTAAGTGATCTTCATCACCCAGGATATCTGTAAGGATTGCATATTTACCAGTTTTCTCGTCAGTAATTAATCCCATTGCAATACCTGATACAGGAGCTTTGATTTTAATACCGGCATCCATTAATGCAAGAGTACCTGCACAAACTGTAGCCATTGAAGAAGAACCGTTAGATTCCAGGATATCAGAAACGATACGGATAGTATATGGGTTTTCTTCTAATCCTGGTAATACTTTACGTAATGAACGCATAGCTAAGTTACCGTGACCAATCTCGCGACGGCCGGCACCCCTGTTCGGTCTAACCTCACCAGTAGAGAAACCAGGGAAGTTATAGTGAAGAAGGAATTTATTGTAACCATTGATGAAAGCACCATCAATCATTTGCTCATCATCTTTAGAACCTAAAGTAACAGTTGTTAAAGACTGAGTTTCACCACGTGTGAATACTGCAGAACCGTGAGCAGAAGGAAGGTAACTTACTTCAGACCAGATCGGACGTACAGTACGTACATCACGGCCATCTAAACGCATACCTTCGTCTAAAACAAGGTTACGGATAGCATCGTACTGTACATCGTGGAAATATTTTTTAGATAAGAAACCAGTTACATCATCAATACCTTCGCCTAGTGTTGCGATGAAATCCATTAAGATCGCACCGAAAGCATCACCACGCTCGCCTTTTGAAGTCTGGCTTTTTGCCACTGCATAAACTTTATCGTAAGTAGCCGCATAAACTTTCTCCTTAAGCTCAGGGTTGCTGTCTTCATGAGAGTATGTACGTTTAACAGTTTTACCTACTAATTCAGCAAGTTCTTTCTGAGCCTGAACCTGGATAACGATCGCTTTGTGTGCAAATTCGATCGCTTCAACCATTTCTTCTTCAGAAACCTCGTCAGCTTCACCTTCAACCATCACGATGTCATTCTCAGTACCTGCTACAAGGAATTCCATTGTTGCACGCTCTAAGTCACTTACGTAAGGATTAATGATCAATTTACCATCAATTTTCGCAACACGAACTTCAGAGATCGGACCGTTAAAAGGGATATCAGAAACAGCGATAGCAGCAGATGCAGCTAAACCTGCCAGTGAATCCGGCATTATATTTTTGTCAGATGAGATCAATGTGATCATTACCTGTGTATCAGAGTGGTAATCTTCAGGGAACATCGGGCGCAATGCACGGTCAACCAAACGAGAAATTAAAACTTCATAGTCTGATAATCTTGCCTCACGACGTAAGAAACCTCCAGGAATACGGCCTGCGGCAGCATATTTCTCCTGGTAATCTACAGATAATGGTAAAAAGTCAACACCGCTTTTAGCACCAACTGAAGAAACTACAGTTGCCAATAACATCGTGTCACCCATTCTTACCACTACAGAACCATCAGCCTGTTTAGCTAATTTACCTGTTTCAATTTCAATTATTCTACCATCTCCCAGGTCGAACGATTTTTTTATTACATTCATTTACAAATTATTACGGTGTGTTTTCCTCTTTCGTCCACACCAGATTTATATATATTTATTTTATTTCGCAAATTAAAAAAGCCATCCTTAAGAATGGCTTTTCTTGATATTGTAACGCTTATTTGCTGTCTCTTGTCGTACCAATTGGTTTGATAATATCTCTCAATCCTAAAGATTTGATGATAGCACGGTAGCGGTTGATATCTTTTTTGAACAGGTAAGCCAGGATACCACGGCGTTTACCTACTAATTTCTGAAGAGACAACTGTGTAGAGAAATCTTTACGATTTTTCTTTAAGTGTTCTGTTAAATGTGCAATACGGTAAGTGAATAACGCTACCTGACCTTCTGCAGAACCTGTGTTTGTCTCAACTTCGCCGTGTTTTTGAAAAATTTCGGCTTTTACTTCTTTACTTAGATACATTACTTGAATTATACTAAAGTGTTTTATTTAATTAATTAGGCGCAAAGATAGTTTAAGTTTTCAGGATAAGCAAATAGCAGAAAATCATTTCAGCATAATATTTATTATTTTTTTTAGCCTGCCGCAAGCAGTACTTTTGCAGCATGGAAAAGAACGTTTACAGCATATTCGAAACAGAGTTAAAAGTGAGACCTGATGATATCGATATGTTTAACCATGTACATAATAGTAAATACTTTGATTATGTACTGGCTGCAAGGTACGAACAGATGGAAAAGTTTTATAACATGCCTATGGAAGAGTTCCTGAAAAGCGGTTTTGGATGGGTGGTTAGAACTGCATATGTAGATTTTAAACGTCCGATGATTTTGGGGGATATTGCGAAAGTTCGTACGGGTATACTCACTATTAATGAGAAGGGCTGCCGTGTGCAGTTCGAAATTGAAATCGGCAGGACAAATAAAATCGCAGCTGACGGCTGGTTCGACTATGTGATGATCGATACCAGCACAGGCAGAGGAAGCAAAGTGACCGACGAAATGATAAAAGCGTATACTATATAGTATTTGGTAATCCATGCGGATCATTGTCACCGCTCCCAGGTATATAACCCAGTCCGGGCGTTAACCAGTGTAACAAAATCACCCTCGAGTACCTGTAATTAATGGGCGTGAGCAACAAAACTGTAAGCAGGAGTATACCGACATAGTACCATAGATTATCATACGTTAGCGGCAGACCTAATATATATGCCGCTACACTTGCGCTGATCATTTCTGCACAGCTCATCGCATAACTCACAAACATGGCCACATAGAAAAATCCTGGTTCCCGTTCAAAACGCAGGCTGCAGTACGGACAATATTCGTTGGTGATCTGCCCTTTAAAAGAAAAAGAATACATTTTACCAGAAAAGATATCACCCTGTCTGCACCTTGGGCATTTACATTGAATAACAGCTTCGAATTTTGATATGGGTTTCATGATGCGATTAATTAATGATACAAATTTAACCTATCCTAAATGATAAATTTTATGATCTATGTCATAATCACGATTTAACAATCTTTCCCCTGATAAGTTTTACCAATCCCTCGTCGGCCATTTTCTTTAGCGTACGGATCACCGTTTCCACACGCAGCCCGCTCCTGTCTGCCAGTGCCTGCCTGGTAATATTAAGCGGTTCGCCCAGCTGCAGGTCACTGCACAGGTAATTAATCAGGGTCCTCAACCGATGGTCGGCCTGCTCATTCGCCAGTTCTTCCAGCATCATAGACTTATAAAAAAGCCGGTCGCTCAGCGTACGGATCAGTGTCATACTAAAATCCGGATTGTCCTCAATCATTTTCTGAAACTGGGGCAGGTCGGTTAACACCAGTTCTGTATCTTTAAGTGCTACGGTAAAAGCGAGGTACGGACGCTGCAGCAACAACGCCGGCTCACCAAAATGCTGCTTCGCTTTAAATACACCCTGTGTAAATTCTTTCGCTTCATCGTTCACCGTGAACATCCTGACCTCACCCGACTTCACAAAATATACATACCTGGGACGCTGTCCGGGTTCATAAATGATCTCTCCCTTTTTATAGTTAACAATTTTATAATGTTGCGCTGCCAAATACTTACTGTACATTTCGTAAAAATAGTTAATGTATACGATTCCAAACTAAAATCATGTTTAATAGTTATCAATATAACAACTGATCCCACGTATTTTCCTATTTTCACCCTATATTTAAGCACAACCCTAAAACCTATGACGCGAAATTCCAGAAATTTTACCGCAGTATCCCTTATTGCCTTAAGCTGCTGCACACAGCTTGTAAGCGCCCAAACCGTTACAACCGACACTATTTCAGCAGGCGGTAAACACATTTTGAAAATGAATGTGGCTGCACTGATCACAAAAACCTTCTCTTTTCAGGCAGAGAGATCGTTGAGCAAAAACATTTCTGTTGCCCTTGCATTCGGCTTCAGGGGTAAATCCGGCCTCCCTTTTACTTCCACATTTGAAGACCTTGCCGATGCCGGTGATGAAGACACTAGAAAAGCAATCCGTGATTTTAAAACATCCAACTTCTCAGTTACACCAGAGGTCAGATTTTATTTAGGAAAAAAAGGAGTATTCCACGGATTTTACGTTGCGCCATTCGGACGCTACGCAAAATATAAAGTAGAAAGCCCTATCCAGGTTACCGTACAGCAACTTAATCAGACCCAAAGCATCGTATTTAATGGTGATGTCAAAACCTTTACCGGCGGTGTAATGATTGGTGCGCAGTGGCAGTTGAGCAAACTGGTTTACCTTGACTGGTGGATCTTAGGCCCTAACTTCGGTTCTTCATCTGGTAAATTAACAGGATTAAGACCCCTGAATGTGCTGGAGCAGGCAGAATTAAGAAATCAGCTGGACGACCTTTTAGATGATGTCCCTTTGGTTAACCCTACATATAGTGTAAACGGAAACGGCGCAACCATCGACGTAAAAGGCCAATGGGCAGGTTTACGGGGCGGTTTAGCCGTAGGATTCAGATTTTAAACAAGATGAAATAAGATAACTGAATGATATCATAAAAATAGCCTGTACCGTCTGATTGATGATACAGGCTATTTTGTTTACCGGATATTCTGCTATCCTATAGTTTCTTTTATCAGTTTGGTATAAAAATTAGTTAAAGTCAGCCCGAAAGCCGCCACCTGCTGCGGGATAAAACTTGTTGCCGTTTGTCCGGGGATCGTATTGATCTCAATAAAATAGAAATCTCCTTCATCACCCAGCAAAATAAAATCAATCCTTACCACCCCCCTGCAGTTCAGTTTCAGATATACTGCCGCAGCAATCTCTTCAACCCTTTTCAAAGTTTCTGCTCGCAAAGGTGCAGGGGTAGTTTCTACCGCAACGCCTGGTGTATATTTAGCCTCGAAATCAAAGAATTCCTTTGCTGTTTCTACCTCGGTTACCGGTAATACTGTTACTTTTCCATCTAATTTTACTACACCAACCGTAAACTCGCGGCCTTCAATAAACTCCTCGATCAGGATCTGTGTATCCTCCTTAAAAGCCTTGTCTATGGCCGACTGCAAATCGTACTGATTTTTAACCTTGCTCATGCCAATACTGCTCCCGCCATTATTGGGCTTTACAAAATAAGGTAAAGTCAGGTCGTTTTTAATATCGGTCAGGCTGTAAGCTGTACCTTTAAAAATCTGCGCCGACTTCGCAACGAACAGATTTTTGATCCCCTGCACAATTGCTTTGGTATATCCCTTGTTCATCGTAATCGCCGAAGTCATCGCATCGCAGGTAGTATAAGGTAAATTTAACATATCAAAATACCCCTGCAGTTTACCATCCTCGCCCGGAGAACCATGAATCGCAATAAACACCCCGTCAAAAGTTACCTTTCGGCCTTTAATATGGAGAGAGAAATCATTTCTGTCTACCTCGATCTTTACCGAATCTGCCGGTTCATAAAACCATCCCCCCTGGGTAAGCATAATCTTGTAAACCTCGAACTTATCAGGATCAAGATGATGTGCAATTGTCGCTGCACTTTTCACCGATATTACCCATTCGCCTGTTGTACCGCCAGTTAGGAGCGCTATTATTTTCTTCATTATATATATTTTTGTGACCCGCCCTAAAAAACCTTAGGCCGGACCAATGTCGGCCGCTTTCAATTTTAAAGGCTGATCTTTCTGAGTAATCAAATTAAACGATAAGATATCCGTCAAAAATATTAAAATAGTTTATTCAGATCTCAATTAAATTCCGATAAAATATATTTTTAGCCTAAATTTGAACGAAATACAATGCACATCATAAAACTAAATGGCAAGATTCATCTCCTACTTACAAACTAAATCTTTCAGAAACAACTTACTTGCTGCTATTGCTACGGTGATCGTACTCTTGCTCGTTGCCTTTTTCAGCCTCAGATATTACACCAAACACGGTCAGGGTTTAAACGTACCCGCAGTAAAAGGACTTTCCTTTAACCAGGCCGTATCTAAACTGGAAGATCTGGGTTTACGCTACGAAGTAGATTCTGTTTATATCATGGATATGCCTCCCGGAACAGTAATCGATCAGGATCCTGAAGCCAATACTTTTGTAAAAGACAACAGGACTATCTACCTGACGATAAATACTGCACAGGCACCAAACGTTAAATTCCCTGACGTACAGTTCAAATCTTTTATCGAAGCACAGGCGATGATCCAGAGTTTCGGACTGAAAATCGGCGATACGGTTTACAAAGCAGATGTAAGCAGGGATGTAGTGTTGGAAGTTTCTTTTGGCGGACAGGCAGTGAGGCCGGGTGATATCATTCCTAAAGGATCAAAAATTGATATGTTACTGGGCGACGGACGTGGAAACGAGGATGTGGATATCCCAACCCTATTAGGTTTCACCAAAGACGAAGCCGCATTCTCTCTGAGGGGATCAAACCTTAAATTAGGTGAAATTACTTACGAAGGTAATATCACTGACACCGCAAATGCCGTTATTGTAGCACAGAGCCCGGTACTTTCGGATACCTTAAGCAAGGTGAAGATCGGTACCCCTGTAAACATTACCTTATCAAACAAGCCAACAAATTAGTATATTATATCTTTTCTATGACTACCGAAGAAAACACTAAACCTGTTAAAAAAAACACGACTAAAATTATAATCGGCGCACTTATCGTGCTGATCGCTATTGGCGGATTTTTTGGACTAAACTTATATAAAGTATACTTCGCACCCAATATATCCGGCAACGGAGCTTACCTGTATATTAAAACAGGGGCAAAATTAGATGACGTATACCAGGAGATCAAAAGCAAAGACCTCCTTAAAGATGTCGGCTCTTTTAGTCAGGCCGCCGCTAAAATGGACCTAGCCCTTCGCCTTAAACCAGGACGTTATAAACTGTCCAAAGGCATGAACAACCGTACGCTGATCAACCATATCAAAGCAGGTAACCAGGAACCCGTAAAACTTAAATTCCAGAACATCAGGAAAAAAGATAACTTTGCAGGTTACCTGTCGAGGACATTCGAAGCTGATTCTGCCTCGTTCATCAAAGTACTGGATTCTGCGGCACTGGTAGAGAAATACGGTTTTACTACCGATAACAGCTATACCATGTTTATTCCGAACACATACGAAATGTACTGGAATACCACACCGCTGGAATTCTTTGACAGGATGCAGAAAGAATATGATAAATTCTGGACGGCCGCCCGTAAGCAAAAAGCAGCCGCATTGAACTTAACACCGCAGCAGGTAACTGTTTTGGCATCCATCGTAGACGGAGAAGCCATCTATAACAAAGAAATGCCGATTATCGCAGGTTTATACCTTAACCGTTTAAACAGGGGAATATTATTACAGGCCGACCCTACAGTGATTTTCGCCAATAACGATTTTACCGTAAAACGTGTAACCAACGCTCTGCTGCGTGTAGAATCAAAATACAACACCTATAAATATGCAGGTTTGCCTCCGGGGCCGATCATGATGCCAAGTATCAATGCGATTGACGCCGTATTAAGCCCAGATAAAAACAATTACATCTACATGTGTGCAAAAGAAGATTTTTCTGGCTACCACGCATTTGCAGAAACTAAAGCGCAGCATGAAATCAATGCGAATAAATACCGCGCTGCACTCAACAAGCGAAATATCTTCAAATAATTATGTATACACACCAGACTAAGATCAGAGTAAGATACAGCGAGACCGACCAGATGGGATATGTTTACAACGGAAACTATGCCGCTTATTACGAAATCGGAAGAACCGAGATGCTACGCAGTCTGGATATGACTTATAGTCAAATGGAAGCAGAAGGAGTTATGCTCCCTTTACTGGAATTGAAATGCAAGTTCATCAAACCGGCATTATACGACCAGGAACTTACCATCAAAACTATTGTTAAAGATCTTCCCGGCGTACGGATGATCTTTGATTACGAGTTGTACAATGAAGCCGGGGAGTTGATCAATATTGGCGGCACCACACTGGTGTTTTTTGACATGGTAAAAAAGAAGCCCTGCCATCCCCCAACTTATTTTATGGACAGGATTACTCAATATTTCCAGTAACAGGGATTGTTGTTTAGATTTGAATAACGTTGAACCTGGCCGCCTTTTACATCGGGCTGGTCAATGATGAGGAATATCGAATTTGACAGACATTGAATTTAAGCAGCGGAGAGGAATTTTATTAACAGACGAGATTTGCAACCTCGCGATGGTATCACTAATTTTAATACATGATCTGGGCACATAGACAACTTTTAAAACTAAGATATTATTACGAGTTTGTTGAGTGGACAAAAGACTGTGTACTCCCCGGCTTTAGTCCCCTCCCGCTGTACACCATAGCTGCGTTCTTTTTTAAAGAAGTTTCAAAAGACTCCCTGGCCAACAAAGCCTCTTCCCTGGCCTATACATTTATGCTGGCCATATTTCCCGGTATCATCTTCCTATTTACCCTGATCCCCTTTATCCCGAAGCGGATAGGTTTCCAGGAGCAACTGATGGTGTTGCTAAAATTGATCCTACCCGTACAGGCCTATAAAGCTTTCGAAACTACCTTGCTGGAGATCGTTGGCATCCAAAACGGAAAATTACTATCCTTTGGTATCATCTTATCTGTGTTTTTTGCCACCAACGGGATGCACAAGCTAATGAAAGCCTTCAATAAGTCGTCGTTGATCGTAGAAACACGAACATGGCTTAAACAGCGCCTTATCGCTTTAATTCTTACTTCAGTAATGGCAGTTTCTTTAATCATTACCATTGCGGCAATGACGGCGGGAGAGTTCGCGCTCCGTTACATCAAAAGAACTTTACATTTAAAAGGGCATTTTATCCCCTACCTGATAGAATTTTCAAGATGGGCGCTACTTGCTGTGCTTTATTTTGTGACGATATCTATCCTTTACCGATATGGCCCTGCCAATACCAAAAAATGGCGGCTGTTCAGTTCCGGTGCATGGCTTGCTACCATTCTTGCTTTTCTGACGATCTGGGGATTTTCTTTTTATATCAACCACTTCGGTTCCTATAATAAAGTGTACGGCTCTATTGGTACTTTGATCGTGATGATGATCTGGTTATACCTCAATTCTTTTATACTTTTACTGGGGTTTGAGCTGAATGCGACTGTTGATGTGTCCAAACGAAGCATCAAAATCATCAAACAACCCTTCAATTTGTTCAAAAAAGCGCCTTCTGAGGGCAATAAAATTAGAAAATAAAACTTTTTCTACCTCCGCTTTAACTAGTTATAAATTTTACGTTAAAAAATCAACATCATTATTTGCATAATCAAGAGGTATTTGTACTTTTGTCGCGGAGAGTTGGCAGAGTGGTCGATTGCGGCAGTCTTGAAAACTGTTGACTTGTCAAAGGGTCCGCGGGTTCGAATCCCCCACTCTCCGCCAAACAAAAATGCTACCCAATAGGGTGGCATTTTTTGTTATACAGCAAGTTCTGCGCGATAGCGCAAGGCTTGCTGTATAACAAAAAATGACGGGAGCGCAGCGACAGTATTTTTGTTTGAAGCCTCCCCCTTTCAGGGTTCAGCGAGAGAAACGAGCTAATCCCCCCACTCTCCGTCAAGGTTATCAAAGCCTTATCAAAAACCTGCAAATCGGAAAATTAGCAGCTTTTCTCATTATAGACGTGGCTGATTTCTCATTCTTTTGTGTCTTATTTGATGTGTAAACTTAGATTCTGCTGCCATTTTAATGCTATCGTCTAAATTCCTACGCTACAATTACGCAATTAAACATTTAGCTTCTACATTATACTTTTTTCACACGTTCTTGAGATGGTGGCGAAAAAGCGCTCAATATCTTACTTCCAGTTTTAATGATTTTGAAAGCATCTGCCGGCTTGCTCCTCCAACAAAATCGATTACCAAATCCACATTTTCGATAATCTTAGTAAAACCTGCATTTTAGAATCTACGAATGCATAGTTTTATTAAAACACTGTAGTACAGCGAGTATCACCAGCACCGCTTTATCCAAGTCCACAATTCTTATAGCATTAGCTTCAATTTTTATATCCGGGCTGCATTGCTTTTGCCAAATTTGCCTAAACCACTGACAGCAATGCCGTGGTAAAAACTAACCAAATCTTAAACAAAAAAGAACATGAAAAGGGTTACCTGACCTCCTCTTTGCGCTACTCCCCAGCGTACGTTATCACCATTTATTCTAACCAACCAAATGTAAATCAATTATGAAAAAAGAAATTTTACTCTATGTAATGCGGATTCATCGCGTAGTAAATTTGAAGAGATTCTTATTTATGCCGCTCATACTTGCCCTCATCCTGCCGGCATATGATGGTCGCGCTGCCGAAAACAAATATTATCTGCAACAAGCCGACATTGCAGTGACGGGTGTGGTGAAAGCTGCTACCGGAGAAACCCTTCCTGGTGTTTCGGTAAGTATTAAAGGGACAACAAAAGTTGTCACCACCAATCTAGATGGAAGGTACAGTATCTCCGCACCAGAAAATGCCACCCTCGTATTTACGATTATTGGCTTTACTCCGAAAGAAGCAACTGTAAATGGTACAGCTGTCATTAATATCACATTGGAAGAGTCGAACACTGCACTCAACGAAGTAGTAGTAATTGGCTACCAGACTGTTCGCAAACGGGATCTGACTGGCGCTACAGGCGTAATCAACACTACCAATACAGACAGACTGGTTGCAAGATCTTTACCTGAAGCCCTGCAGGGTCAGACACCGGGTGTGAGTGTCAGAAATGGGGGTGCTCCGGGACAGGAAGCGGTAGTGAATATACGGGGACTGGCAACTTTTGGAAATGCTAATCCATTATATGTGATCGATGGTATGTTTGCTGACCCCAATACCACAGTAAGCCCTAATGACATCGAAAGCATCCAGGTACTGAAAGATGCGTCAGCAGCCGCCATTTACGGATCCAGAGCGGGTAACGGTGTCGTGATCATCACCACCAGAAAAGGAAAGTCCGGCCCTGCCAAGATTTCGGCGAGCTCCAGATATAGTATTGCCACCATACCAAAGCGGTATGAGATGATGAATGGTGCTGAATATGCAGCAACGAATGCACGTGCTTACCTGGCTTCCGGTCTGGCCATGCAACCCGGAATTGTTGGTTATAATGGCAGTGTTGATACCGACTGGGGTGATGAACTGCTCAGAACCGGATCAGTACAGGATTATAATGCCAGCATTTCTGGTGGAACTGATCAGTCTAATTATTTAGTGTCCGCCGGTTATTTTAAAGACCAGGGAACTTTAATTGGCCGCAGCTTCGAACGCTTCTCTATGCGGATCAACACAGAAGCGACAAAAGGGAGATTTAAATTCGGAGAAAACATCGCCCTATCTTCCTCAACCGCACAGGCACCCTTCCAGGGCGGTTTTGCTGAAGGAAATCCATGGTATGACATGTGGACCAGTGCTCCCGTTATTCCAGTGCAAAGCAACAGCCTGATCAGCTCCGCTAATCCTGGTGGATGGGGATACGGACAAAACGGAAATATCAATACATTTTCAAGGAATCAGGTGGCTATAGCTAATATCACTTCTTCGAGATCAAACTACGCTAAAATCATCGGAAATGCATTTGTTGATTTTAAGATCATTGAAGGCTTAAATTACAAATTCAATGTGGGTCTTGAAACCAGCTTCGATAAAAATAAATCAATCAGAAAGGACGGTTCATGGTACCAGGGTCAATCGCCTGACTTTAGCAGGCTGACCGATAACCGTAACCAGTTCCTGAATTACCTGCTTGAACATACGGTGAATTTCAACCGCACCTTCAATAAACACAGTATAAACGGTGTGGTGGGTTATACAGAACAAACTACGCAAATTGATAATACGCTGGGCAGCGGATTAAAGCTGGCTCAGTTCGGTGGTAATTATTTCACTACGCTGAACTCAACCAGCGGCATCAGCGGAGACAGATCTTCTTCAGGTAGCCTGACCAGATTTTTATTAAACTCTTATCTGGGTCGAATAAACTATACCTATAATGATAGATATCTCGCAACCTTTACTTTCAGAGCGGATAAGGATTCCCGCTTCTCACCTAAGTACAGAACAGGGTATTTCCCTTCAGCGGCATTAGGATGGAGAATCTCGAAGGAGGACTTTTTCAAGGTTAATTGGATTTCAGATTTAAAACTTCGTGGTTCATATGGTGTACTGGGTGTAAATACTCTGGCAGCTTATCAATTTACAGGCTTTTTAAACCAGGCACCCCTCGCAGTTTTCGGGCCTGGTCAACAGGTGTATGCCGGTGCCACTCAGGCTAAGCTTGCATTTGAAGACCTAAGATGGGAAAAGAAAAAAGTAACCAATATCGGCTTGGATGCCGCAATGTTTGATAATCACTTCACAGCTGCAATTGATGTATTCAGGTCTGTATCCAGCGATGTATTGGTGGGGCAACCTCTACCTCAATATCTAGGCAATCTGCAAGGTGACCCAATCGTGAACATCGGTTCCATAGAAAACAAAGGTTTTGAAATTGCTTTAGGGTATAAACCTGCTGCGAGTGGCAAATTCAAATGGGATGTCGCGGCAAACCTGAGCGTAATCAGAAACAAAGTTCTGGAACTGGGTAATCTGGGAATCGACCTCGCCACAGGATTACAGCGCACCTATATCCAGTCTGGGAATACAAGAACGCAGGTTGGTCGTTCAATAGGCGAATATTATGTGCTCAAAACTGACGGCATTTTCCAGAATCAGGCAGAGATTGATGCACACAAGGCACAGGCAGCTTATGCAAAACCAGGTGATATCAGGTACAAAAATTTAGTGGATAAAGGGACAAATGACGATATCAATGAGTTTGACAGAACTTATGCAGGATCGCCTTTCCCTAAATTTACTACAGGATTGCAGTTCAATTCGAGCTATAGCAATTTTACCTTGTCGGTTCAATTGTACGGATCGTTCGGACAAAAACTGTACAACGATGTAAGACGGGAATTGGATAGTTATGGTGATGCCAATTACAGAAAGGAAATCAATCCCTGGACGCCAACAAATACAGACACCACATTTCCAAGACTGGGCTATTTATCCTCTCCGGACAGAGGCATTAATTCCAATGCCAGAGGAGATAGCGATCGCTGGATCGAGGATGGTTCATTTCTAAGGTTAAGAAATGTGGAGCTCGGTTATAGTCTCCCTTCTAATTGGCTATCAAAAGCAAGTATTGCGAATGCACGTCTCTATGTCAGCGCACAAAATTTATTTACCATCACCAAATATAAAGGACTGGATCCGGATGTAGTTGGTGCCAATGTAAACCTCGAGCCAGGTGTGGATAATGGCAATTACCCATCCTCACGTATTATTTCATTTGGTCTGAGTGTAGGTTTTTAATCATAAGAATATGAAAAGATATATTATAACAATTATACTTGGGTTTGTCGTTTTATCGGCTTGTAAGCGGGATTTCGATGCTGTCAATCCTAATTCCCCAACTATCGCCAGTTTTTGGAAGACTTCAGATGATGCCGTAAAAGGCGTCAATGCAGTTTACAGCACCTTCCACCGTTCTGCAGCATTGTATTCAAGGTGGATGTTTTACCATGGAATTTTGAAATCTGATGAAGGCTTCGGCTCAGGAGGAGATGGCGGACTAAATAACCTGATGCGTTTTAACCAAACTAATTACAATGATGGCTTAACGTCTTTAACCTGGGAAACGCTGTATGTAGGTGTATCGAGAGCCAATCAGGTAATCGCTAATGTTCCCAAGATTGAAATGGACGCTGCGTTGAAAAGCAGGGTGATTGCGGAAGCCAAGTTTTTAAGGGCCCTGTTTTATTTCAACCTGACGTTATATTTTGGTAATCCGCCGTTGCTGCTTGAACCTTCACAACCGCTGAATACTCCGCCAAATGCAACAACCGAACAAGCCTATGCTCAGGTGGCTAAAGATCTAAATGAAGCATTGGTGGATTTACCTAATACCTATTCAGGAAATGATTTGGGCAGGGCAACAAAAGGTGCTTGTTATGCGCTGCTGGGAAAAACATACCTTCAGCAAAAGCAATATCAGCAAGCCTCGGATGCATTCAGCTGGTTAGTAAGCGGTCCGGGTGCCGGCATATATAAGTTAACCGCCAACTATCGTGATAACTTCATCATCACCAGAGAAAATAATGAAGAATCTGTATTTGAGGTGCAGTTCAGTGAGAATCCTGCAGAGAGTACTGATGATGATGTGGATGAAAGCAGGGTAAGTAATACCGGTACTTCTATCTCCCAATTTTTTGCGCCTCCTGGTGTAGGGTTTAGTGATGGTGCGGCAAGAAGATGGGTAATTGATGAGTTTTTGCAGGAAACAACTGCTGCCGGAGCGCAGGATCCGAGACTGGCAGCCTCGTTCATTTTTAATAATGCTGATCCGGCGGGCCCGACAGCTACAATAGTGTATGGGCAGACTTTTGCGAACAGGTATGGTAATGGACCAAATGCAAATGGTGTATGGTTCAGGAAGCTGTTGAATGATCATTGGAAAAATGAGGAAGGTTTCAGATCGCCGAATAACTATCGCCTGATCCGTTATGCGGATGTATTGTTAATGTATGCAGAATGTTTAAATGGTCTGGGCAGAACGGCCGAAGCTTATCCTTTTGTAGACAGAGTGAGACAAAGAGCAGGATTGGCAACTTTAACCGCAGCCAAACCAGGATTAGCCCAGGCAGCATTTTTAACACAATTGAAACATGAGCGTTTGACAGAATTAGCCGGCGAAGGCTGGCGCTGGGCAGATCTGCTGAGATGGGGCGACCTGAGTAAAGCTTTAGCCACCAGAGATGAAGATTTCGTCAACTTTGTTGTTGGTAAACATGAGCTTTATCCTATTCCGCAAAGAGATATTGATTTAAACCCGAATTTAAGGCAGAATCCGAATTATTAACTGATATGGGGAGCTACCGGATTTTTCTGGCAGCTCCCTGTTTATCATCAAAATTATGAAGCCAGCGTGATCTGATAGAATCTCATTGGAAAGGTCAGGGTAACTAGGCTTCATCAAAAACAATAAACAAATGAAAATAAATTCAGCACTCAGAAAAACGATATTTATCACCACTATCGTGGTCTCAACGGGTATTTCAGTACTCCTGTCTTGTGGTAAACCCTACTTCCCTCCCATTGACACGACAATTCCCTCCAGTCCTACCTTCAGCAATCCATTGATGAACGGGGCTGATCCTTCAGTATTCCAGAAGGACGGAACTTATTATTATATGCAGACCAATGGCAGCAGCATTAACTTATGGTCTACCAAGTCGATGTCCAAACTGGCGGCTGCCACTCCAAAAACTGTTTTTACGCCCGTTGCAGGCGGTCCGAATGCCAGCAATGTGTGGGCACCTGAAATGTTCTTTATTGATGGAAAATGGTACATCTATTATACTGCTGGCGACGGTAATGACATCAATCAGCGTACATGGGTCTTAGAGAACAGCAGCGCCGATCCGATGACAGGAACCTGGGTAGAAAAAGGTAAGATATCGAGTGCAGGTGCCGATTTTTGGGCTATTGATGGCACAGTGATGGAATACAATAATAACAGGTATTTCGTTTGGTGCGGTCGCCCGGATAAAACAAATGTGAACCTTACCCAAAATATCTATATTTCAAAAATGACCAATCCCTATACCTTGGAAGCTACAGCAACAATGCTCAGCACACCAGAGTATAACTGGGAAAAAAATGGCTTCGGCGTAAACGAAGGTCCGGAAATAATCGTCAATGGAAGTAAAACTTTCTTAGTCTATTCCGCGAGTTTCTGCGGTACCGACGACTATGGATTGGGAATGTTGAGCTTAAAAGAGGGTGGCAATCCGCTGGTAAAGGCCGACTGGACGAAAGGAGCTGACCCTATTTTCAGTAAAAACACACAAAACAATGCGTATGGACCGGGTCACAATTCATTTTTCAAATCGCCCGATGGCAAAGAAAACTGGATCATTTACCATGCTAATTCGGGTACCAATCAAGGTTGTGCAGACCGCAGAAATATCAGAATGCAGAAATTCGGTTTTAAAGCTAATGGAAGTCCCGACTTCGGAACGCCTGTAGCCACAGGACTACAAATTACAAAACCTTCAGGAGAAATGTAACATGGATAAAAAACGAAACCTCTTTAGCATACTCATGGTGCTCACTTTTATGCTCGCAAGTTCAAGTAAAGCACAAACTTTTACCAATCCTCTTTTACCATCCGGCGCAGACCCCTGGAGTATTTACAAAGATGGTTTTTATTATTACATGCATACGATTCAGGATAGTCTCGTGATATGGAAAACAAAAAACCTGGCTGAGCTGAAAACGGCAGAACGCAAGACCATCTTTATCCCCCCTGCCCGGAAAGCCTGGTCAAAACAATTGTGGGCTCCTGAGATACATACAATTAATGGAAAATGGTATGTCTATTTTGCTGCTGATGATGGCAATAACAATACCCATCGGATGTATGTACTGGAAAATGCGAATAAAGATCCGATGAAAGGAAATTGGGTCTTTAAAGGAAAGGTTGGAGATGCTACAGATAAATGGGCGATCGATGGCTCTGTTTTCAGGTACAAAAAACAGCTGTACATGATCTGGGCCGGCTGGGAAGGAAATGTAAACCGCAAGCAGGAAATCTTCATCGCAAAGATGAAAAACCCCTGGACCATCAGCGGCAAGCGGTATAAAATATCAAGCCCGTTATTTGACTGGGAAAAACATGGCGATCTGAATGACCCTAACAATCCGCCCCATGTAGACGTCAATGAAGGTCCGCAAATCTTAATTAATAAGGGAAAAGTTTTTCTGATTTATTCTGCGAGTGGATGCTGGACAGATTTTTATGCACTGGGTATGCTGACGCTCAAGGGAGATAACCTGCTCGCGCAGAAATCATGGGTCAAGAGCAAAAAGCCTGTATTTAAGCAATCGCCTGAAAACGGTGTTTATGCACCCGGACATAATTCCTTCTTTAAATCTCCGGACGGTAAGGAGGATTGGATTTTATACCATGCAAACTCAGCGCCTGGTCAGGGTTGTGGCGGATTCCGCTCTCCCAGGGCACAGAAGTTCACATGGAACCCGGATGGCACACCCAACTTTGGCTTACCGGTAAAAACTGACCAAAACTTATATCTACCATCAATAAAAAACTAATTATATTAACCACAATAGAATGAAAAAGACGCATTTTAATTATTTGCTGCTGCTGGGTTTATTATTTTCTACAGCTGTTCGCGCGCAAAACACCACTCCAGGGAAGGTTTGGTCAATAGAAAAAGCGAATCAATGGTATCAAAAACAAGCATGGATGACCGGAGCCGATTTTATACCAAGCACCGCAATCAATCAGTTAGAGATGTGGCAGGCCGATACTTTTGATCCCGCCACGATCGACAAAGAGTTAGGCTGGGCAGAAGGTATAGGCTTCAACACCATGAGAGTATATTTACATAGTCTTGCCTGGCAACAAGACCAGAAAGGTTTCAAAAACAGGATGGATAAATATTTGTCCATCGCAGATAAACACCATATCAAAACTATTTTCGTGTTTTTTGACGATTGCTGGAACAAGCAGGGCAAAATCGGCAAACAGCCGGCACCAAAACCCGGTATCCATAATTCTGGCTGGCTACAGGACCCCGGCGATCCGAATTCAAAGGAGGCAGCAAATTTTCCGGCACTGGAAAAATATGTTAAGGATGTCCTGACACATTTCAAAAATGATCAGCGTATTTTACTTTGGGATTTATATAATGAACCTGGGAATTCGGACAAATTAACGAGTTCTTTGCCACTGCTGAAAAGTGTTTTTAGCTGGGCAAGGTCGGTAGACCCTTCACAGCCCATCAGTGCTGGCCTGTGGGCATGGGATTATGAAGAGCTGAATGCTTTTCAGGCACTGAATTCCGATGTCATCACTTATCATGATTATGAAGAACTGGCATGGCACCAAAGAACAATAGATCTGTTAAAATCTCATGGGCGACCAATGATCTGTACCGAATATATGGCCAGAACAAAGAATAGCCGATTCGAAAACATCCTTCCCATGTTAAAAAAGGAAAACATCGGTGCAATCAACTGGGGTTTGGTTGACGGAAAATCAAATACAAAATATGCATGGGACACCCCTCTTCCCAACGGAGCGGAACCAAAGGAATGGTTTCATGATATTTTCCACAAGGATGGTACGCCTTACAAAGCGGAAGAAGTGGAGCTGATCAAAAAGATGAATAATATAAAATAATTGATAGCAGGATAGTTATATTCGTTTCCCTTTTCCTAAGAAATTATGAACACCAGAAAGTTTAACAGGGCGTTAGCCCTGTTACTATTTTTTACATTTTGGCTAAGCAACCTATCGTTTGGACAGCATATCTTTTTTAGGCATTATACGGTTACGGATGGATTGTGCGCAAATACCGTCTGGGATATTGAGCAGGATGATCAGGGTTACATGTGGTTCGGCACCAAATATGGTCTCAGCAGGTTTGATGGCTACAGTTTTAAGTCTTTTCAATATCAAAAGGATGTTGCCGGCAGTATCGGCAATAATTTTATCAGGAAAATATTCAAGTATAATTCTACTACCTTTTGGATCGGTACAGAAGAAGGTATCTATATTTTTGATCTGGAGACAGAGAAATTTAAGCTTTTTGCTCCGCTAAAAAAGCTATTTATCAATGATATTATTAAGGTCGCTTCAGGTGATATATGGATTGCCACGAAAGAGAACGGCATTTTTGTATATCAGCCAGGCACGAAGAAATTGAGTAATCTCTCTACCACATCTAAAGTCAGGATCTCATCAAATGAAGTCACTACTTTATTGCAGGATCGTGCTGGTAAGATCTGGATAGGTACCTACGGGCAAGGTGTTAATGTATATGATGCAACACAAAAAAGCATGCAGGTACATCGAGCTGCTAAAGGAGGGTTATCCAGCAATGTCATATCAGACTTACATGAGGACGGTAACGGCAATATCTGGATGGCTACGATGGCTGGCGGACTCAATGTATGGCTCAGACAATCAGCTTCTTTTAAAGTGTATCGGAAATCCGCCGGTAATTCCATCAGTGATAATATTGTCAGGGCAATACGTGAGCCGCGACCAGGCTTTCTATATTTAGCAACGGAAAAGGGCCTGAATATCCTTGATCTTAAAACAGATCGTTTTACAGTCTACCAGAATAAAAACAACGATCCCTTCAGTATAAATGATGATGCAGTGTACAGTGTCTTCAAGGATAAAGAAGGTGGTATCTGGCTGGGCACCTATTTCGGCGGATTGAATTATTACCATCAGAATAGTTTGAGTTTTGACTATTATTATCCTTCTGGCGTTCGCAATTCACTATCCGGCAATGCGGTTAGTTCATTTTTAGAAGATAAACCAGACAATATATGGGTAGGCACTGAAGATGGCGGCTTAAACTATTTCAATGCCACTGATAAAACTTTCAAAAAGTATCCTTTTTCGCCCAACCAGGACAGCCTGTCTTACCACAATATTCATGCGTTATACAAAGATAAGAGCGGCAATATCTGGGTGGGTATGTATACCGGAGGGATCAATATCCTCCATCCAAAGACAGGAAAAATTACGCGTTTCACCAGTGATCCCGCCAATAAAAACACTTTGAGTAATAACAGCGTTTACTCGATAGATGAAGATCGGCAAGGCAGAATTTGGGTATCCACCATTGCGGGACTAAATCTGTATCAGCCTAAGCAGAATAATTTTATCAGGATCAAAGGTAAATACCTGGATAAGAGCTGTATTTATCAGGTCTACCAGGATAAGGATCACATCCTATGGATTGCGACCTACGACAATGGTCTGATCAAGATGGACAAGAACAACCGGCTTACTCAGTATGCGGACAGTAAAAAAAGCGGATCACTCAGTTCCAATAAAGTGATCTGTATGCTGGACGATGAGCTGGGCAATTTATGGCTCGGCACAGATGGCGGGGGGTTAAATGTGCTGAACAAAAAAACCGGCAGGATTAAGGTTTATGACGAAGCCAGCTGGAGCAAAAGTGCTGTGATCTATGGCATAATAAAAGATAATGCTGGTAAAATATGGTTTTCTACTAATAATGGTATTTTTGAGCTCGATCCTCAATCTAAAAAGACCAGGAGCTTTGGCAAATGGGATAATCTGCAAAGTCAGCAGTACAATTATAAAGCCTTTTACAAAGCTGCGTCTGGCAAGATGTACTTCGGGGGCATTAATGGATTTAATACATTTTTTCCGGAACAGGTGAAGGCCAAAATTACTGGTTCAAAAATTTCCTTCACAAACTTTCAGCTGTTCAACAAAGATCTGGCAGTTGATGATCAGCATAGCCCTTTAAAAAAAGCAATAAACTATTCCAAAGAGCTGGTATTGAGCGCAGATGAATCTGTGCTTAGCATTGAGTATGCTGCGCTGAGTTTTGTAGCCCCGAATAAAGTGCAGTACGCCTTCAAAATGGAAGGATTTGATAAAAACTGGAATAATGTGGGTAGCCAGAGAAAAGCAACTTATACAAATCTGCCACCTGGCGATTATACTTTCAAAGTCAGGGAAAGTGATGGCCCCGAATCAAATCCTGATAGCATTTCGTCTCTCCAGATTAAAATCCTTCCACCATTTTATAAAACTACCCTTGCCTATTTTATCTATCTTCTTCTTTTTCTGGCCATCGCCACCTTGCTTAGACAATATGCCGCAGACAAACAACGTAAACGCAACGAAATCAAGCTGGAAAGGTTAAAAAACAAAAGCGAACAGGAGTTCTATAAACAAAAAATAGAGTTTTTCAGTGCTATGGCCCATGAGATACGTACACCACTTTCATTGATCATTGCTCCGCTGGAAAAACTAATGATGAAAAAAGAAGGCGATGCAGAAAGCCATGACCAGCTGCAGGTAATGGATGAAAATGCAGACAGGCTGCTAACCCTGGTTAATCAACTGCTGGACTTCAGGAGAATAGAAAGCGATATTTTTGAAATACACCTGGAGAAAATTGAATTGATTTACCTGATCAACAGTATCAGAAACAGGTTTCTTCCCATATCAGAAAAGAAAGAATTCGCATTTACCCTGGTCAGTGAGTTTAAAAAACTAGCCGTATATGCGGATCCCGAAGCTTTGATGAAAATCATGAGCAACCTGCTGATCAATGCCGTGAAGTTTGCCCGTCAGCATATACAGGTCAGCATCAATGATATTTATACCAACGCTGAAGGTATAGAAATGCTCTCTATTAGTGTGGAAGATGACGGTATAGGCATTCCGGCAAATCAACTCGATTCGATATTTAAAAAGTTCTTTAAGGTAGCCACAGAAGAGCATCAATATAACAATTTAGGTGGAACCGGGATTGGTCTGGCGCTCGCCAAATCACTGACTGAAAAACATGGCGGACAGCTTCTTGTACAAAGTGAGGAAGGTGTGAAAACTATATTTACAGTACTGATTCCGTATATCAAAGACGAAGAAATCGTTACAGATGGTTTTGAATACAGCGATGATACCGAAGGATTACAAACTGTTTTAATTGTGGAGGATGACGTATCACTCCTCAAATTCCTCTCTCAAAGTTTTGTAGCTGAGGGTTATCGTATCATTAAGGCTAAAAATGGTGCTGAAGCATTGAAACAGCTGGATAAACACCAGATCGATATGGTCATATCAGATGTAATGATGCCCGTTATGGATGGCACCTCACTGTGTAAGGCGATCAAAGGAGATCCTAATTACAGTCATTTGCCAGTGGTACTGTTAACAGCGAAAACAACTACGGAATCAGAGATATTAGGATTGGAAAGTGGTGCAGATGCTTACATCCCCAAGCCCTTTAAATGGAAACAATTGTCATTAGTCATTAAAAATTTGCTGGAGCTTCAGCATAATTTAAAGCAACGTTTTGCGCAAAATCCATTCGAAGGAATAGATATTTTAACAGCAGGTGGTGGCGAGCAAAAATTTCTGGATAAAATCACTAAAATAATTGAAGACCGCATTTCGGATCCCCAATTATCTGTAGAAGATTTAGGTAAAGAACTGGGCCTGAGCAGATCAAGTTTATATAAAAAGATAAAAGCCAAAACAGGACATGTACCCAACGAATTTGTGCGGTTGATCCGGTTAAAAGCCGCTGCCAGATTGCTGGTACAGCAAGAATACAATATTTCCGAAATCGGCTATATGGTTGGTTTCAGTTCCCACTCCTATTTCTCCAAATGTTTTTTCACGCAATTTCAACTGACACCAACAGAATTTCTGGATAACTACATCAAAAAGAATAAAGAACCCAATAGTTTTTCGTAATCGTTATTAACAGCTGTTTGTGCAATGATTTAGGGTCTCAGGTAAGTAGTGGGCGACTGTAAACGCTTCACCCGTATGCTTCTTATATTTCATAAAGATGATTATAAAATATAACCTTGAAGCTGCATTATTATCTTTCAGCCAGGTAACGGAAGCGTTAGTGTCCTGGTTTCAATTATGTTTGGGAATATTCAGCCTTATCTCATAAAATTACACCCTTAAAAAAAACTATTGTCCTTATAGTCTGTGAGTTACACCATATATAACTTCAATCAGTTAAAATAACTGAGTTGTAGTTTGGAAAGTCAACCTGAGTTTGTACTTTTGCGCCGGAGAGTTGGCAGAGTGGTCGATTGCGGCAGTCTTGAAAACTGTTGACTTGTCAAAGGGTCCGCGGGTTCGAATCCCCCACTCTCCGCTGATTAATTATCAGACCACACAAAAACGCTTTAAACTATTTGTTTAAGGCGTTTTTTGTTTGTAGACTATCTCTAAAACCCCACATTTATCAAATGCTGAGTTGCCCCAACAAGGGCCCTTCGGATAGTGAGATAACACAAAGTTTTATAAAGTTACCGCAATAGAGTGCTTTATCCAATACAGTATTGTCATCCTATTTATTTACTTTAGCTAACTCAGCCAAAAAGAAATGGGTTTTAAAATTAAGAGCTTCCTTATATTCATATCTATTTTTTTTGCTTCTATATGCCGTTTTTCTACTAATATCCACTCTGATCTTATTCAAGTATGGGTACTTAACTAAAGGTGAAAAAATATATAGTGAGATAGTCCACTTTGTAATCAATTTTCCAATTAACCCTTTATGGAATGATGGTAGCCGGCCATTTATTAAACTCTTGCTTAATGGGTGTTTTGGGGGTTTATTTGCAATATTACTTTTCTATCCATTAAGAAATTGACAGGTAAGAAATATTAATCCCAGTCATATTTTATGAGCACATCAAAATGAAATTTCATTGGCTTCTCTGGGTATTGCTTTTTTAATCGCATCCCTTTAATTGAAAAAGACCAGAAAAGTGAAATTAGATCACCACAAGATATTGCTAAACGAATATTAATACTAGCCTATTTATGTAATATAGCTGACGTTGAGGACGACAAATTTGAGATAATAGAATTTCTAAAAAAGGAAAATCTATGGGCTAGCGACCCTTCTGCAAATACTAATGACTAAAAATTAAAGAATAATGTGGCTATTTTCTGCATAATCCTTGATGATCGCATTGCGATTTATTAGAAGTTCTTCCATATATTTTTTGAGAAAAAGATAATCAGCAAGTTTCCCCAGAATACCCACCGGAGATATATAAGAGAAAATATCGATCATGTTTGTTCCATCATCTATAGGTTGGAACTTATGAACGTGTTTAAATGATTTAAAAGCACCTTTTACCATCTCATCAGTAAAGGAATTTGGTTGTTCGAAGGCAGTAATCTTGGAAGTCAAGTCCTGAACAAACCCAAAATGCTTAGCCCGCCAGGTAACAGATTCGCCAAGTTCGATCAGTCCAGACATTCTACCGGCTATAACTATTTCATTAGTATGCTTTGTAGATACCTGATGTAAATCAATATTTCTGGAAAGATCAAATACGACTTCAGGTTTTGCTAAAATGAATGTAATCAGGTGTATGGTTGGCATCGATAGTAATATTAAAGAAAACGTCTATTCTTCTTTAAACTTTGCCTATTATCAATAAAGGTCACCAATTCTAGCAACCCTTTCCTGGGCTTTATTCGATAAACTACAGAAATATGAGGTATAATTACACCAATGTAGGTATTTTTAGTTTTATAGGTTCTACGAGCGATAAAAGGTTCGGTACCTAAAATGTCGAGATATTGGAACACTCTGGCAATGAATTTGTCAACCTCAGTCTGAGTCCAATTCTCTTTAAGGTAATCGATATTACGCTGAAAAGTTTCCCCTGCTTTTTGAGACCAGACAATTGTCATTATTTATAACCAAATCTTTTTTTTGCCTCTTCGTGACTGAAGAAATTTCCGCTATCAAGTTGACTTAATCCTTCTGTCACATCATTCTGTTGACTTTTACTTAAACCATCAAACCAGTCCATCTCCCTGTTATTAATAAGGGACTTGATATCCTTGATAAGATTCACATCATCAGAATTGATGATCTGCTGCAACACATTAAGTTTCTCTGCCTGTATGTTCATAAGAGTAAATTTAATGAAAATCTAAATAGAAATGAAAAAATGTTCTCCAATTTGTTTTGGTCAAATAGGCGTTTAGGATCAGCATTCTAAGTTTAAATTATTTGTGTAGATACAATTATATCCGTAAATTAGAATCAACAAGGAAATGCTTTTTGTGATGTTTTGATGGTGCCCCAAACAGGTGCCCTGCAAACAAAAAATAGAAAGTATATAGCTTAGAGTGCATTTAAAATCGGTTTGTTCCGATCCCCACTCTCCGCCAAACAAAAATGCTACCCAATAGGGTGGCATTTTTTGTTATACAGCAAGTTCTGCGCGATAGCGCAAAAAAGGAAGGGAGCGCAGCGACAGTATTTTTGTTTGAAGCTCCCCCTTTCAGGGTTCAGCGAGAGAAACGAGCTAATCCCGCACTCTCCGCTGAGGTCATCAAAACCTTATCAAAAGCCTGGAATAGTAAGATTTCAGGCTTTTTGCATTTTGAGGTTCTCAAAGTTTGCACAATTTCTAAATCTGTATGCGAGTGATTCGGGATCAAGTCATAGACTTGTGCAGCAGGCTCTTTTCAAGCATACATTTGTGTCAGGCGATATAGGAAGAATTCGATACTTCTTACCAATCTAGATTGACTTCTGAAAGCTTTGATTTTGGTGTTGAAGGATTCGGCTGAGGCATTATTGATCTCTTATCAAAGTAGTTCAGGATGGTTTCATGATAATGTTTGATCGAGCGGGTTATCGTATTGATGGAATTAAATCCAGATTACCTGAGACTCTTATGCCACTTGGCCAGTCGCGAGCCCGTTAAGTTTCTTTGTTGTGTTGTCAAAGACATCTATACGCAGTGCCGGACTCATGAGATTGCTTCAGGTCGAGATAGCCTTCAAACATCAATAGAGTTCTTTCATGTGACTATAAGTCAAATGTTCGAATCTTTTGTACGGAAGTTAGCAGCTTCTTGTCGGTAAATGTCTGAGAATATTTCCATTGCTTGGAATTCTACATGAAAAGCATGCCACCCCCTTTGTTCTTTATCTTGTATTACCTTTTGGTTTATGTGTTAGCATTTTGAATATACTATTGTCCATCACATACCAACGGCATATTTACCAATATATCTATAGTAAATTACTTTACATTTTTATAAACGATGCACCAAATATCAATGGGACGCATACTTGAAACAATTATTAATCGAAGGTAACTTTAGAAACAAAATATAAGACTGACGGAATATTACCACTGCCAGTCTTAGAGGAATTCTTCCACTTAAAATAAATCGACAGTAAAAATGGTTGTAAAAACTAAAAATGAGGAAGTGAGATGTAGGAGACCTTGCCGTCAAGAGTACCTTTATCATTGACAGTCATTGGGATGTACGCGTCATCGATGTAAACTTCAAAAGATCTTACGGTGTAAGACCCGGGAATAGTTTGTTTAACATAGATTAGAGCCCAGTCATCATTTAAAGATCCATTTTTCTCATTGCAGACCCTGATAACAGTTCCCGCGACACAACCTTCCAACACATAAGATCTTGCCTCATCATTTACACCTGAACTAATTAAAGTAGATCCCCAATCGCCTTGAGCGCCGGCATACCTTGTAGAAATATTATAGAGACGATTTATTAGTTTCAATATCATTGTTTATTTACTCCAATTCTTCCTAAATAGATCGCATGACTGAGACATACCTAGGAATAAACAAGGTCAATTAACTGTTTAAGCGCCTTCTTGATCTCTTCCTGACCGGAAAACTCCTGCAGGTCTATCCCGCAAAAAGGGTTCTCCTGCATCTTCGCATGTAGGGTTAGGTAATATACTCCACCCATCAATATCGCGTAAATCGCCCTGAAATTTTTATCGCTATCCTCAAAGTGACCATCGAACACCTCACTCAGAACCCTATTGCCTATGTCCTCACGTTTAAGATCAAGCTCCTTTAAGATGGGCAGCTTCTCGCTAAGTCCCCAGGTAATAATCCGGCGCATCTCCTCATTCTGGATCAGACTGTCAAACTGGTTCTCCAGCACAGTATAGGCAAGCGTTTTTCCAGCATCCTCTTCGCTGGCCTGCACAATATCACCGACTTCCTCCGGACTAATTTTCCAGTAGTCATTGCTATTAAGATACTCCTTTACCAACCCCTCAAGACTACCGAAATAGTCGTAGATTAACCTTCTATCCACCTTAGCCACATCAGCTACCCTACTGATACTAAGTCCGGAAAAACCATCCTCTTTCAGGATTCTTCCCATAGCGGTAATCAGGTTTACCTTAGTGCGCTCTTTATTCCTAACCGGACCATCTGTAACTTTCCTTACCATTTCTTTCAACTTAGCTGCAAGTTGCGATTTTTTGCGCCACCATCAAACATTCCCTGTACAAACAAATAACGTTCCCATTTTATTTAGCGATGAACCTGCTTGTTATCCATTAATCAAATGGCATAAAATCAGATTATTGCAAAACAAAAAAAACGTTTTAATTTTATATCACATATTTGTGATATAAATAATATTTATTAGTTTTGCCTTTGACTATCAACGACACTTAGTAAATGTATTTCTTGATATCGAAACAAAACGACCAAAACAATTGCAATACTGACTTTGGATCCACCTCCAAAAGATCACTTAAAAGTTATGAACCAATCTCTTCATTAAAAAATATATAAATTATGATCAACAATCAACCGGAACTCGAAACATTAACTAAAAACAGGGATTTATTTAAAGGGCTGCTCATTGGAGCCTGTATCCTATGGGTTTTTATCCTCGCAGCAGCCTTTTATTTTTATTCCAAAAAAGGCAGTATTGCCTTATTCGTCCCCGTATTTACGCTGATTGTAGTTTTTCTTCCTATCTATCTACGGTTTAAAACATTGGATGCAGAAATAAAATCTAAAAAACCGGATTAGACGGTTACAAGCTGGATAATTTTATCCTTATCATTTAATACATTTAGAAAAACGCGTAAAAATAAATAAAGGTTAAAATTCACCACTGTCCGCCTAGGTAATCAAAGCTTTAACTGAAACCTGCAAATCGAAAGACTGCAGGTTTTTGCATTCAGTTGTTTAACTAAAGGTGAAAAAATATGCGGTGAAATAGTCCACTTTGTAATAAAAATAAACTTAGCTTTATAGCTATACAATATTCTATGGAACATTTATACTATAAGCCATCAGGCAAAATACCCGTAAAAGGCATCTTTATTTCCCTGATCACGTCATTCGTGATCACGGTTATCCTCAGTATAATTTATATTGCGCTTCAGTGGTTTATCCCTTTTATTTATCTCAACATTTTTATTGCAGCAGGCCTAGGATTTGGAATTGGCGGCGGGGTATTTGTCGCAATCGGGTCAGGGAAGATCAGAAATACAAAATATGAATTTGTTCTTGCAGTCCTATGCGGCCTTTTAGGCTGGTATTGCCAATGGGCATTATTTGTATCCCTGATGTCTGAAGCCGAAGGCAATATGGGAGGTGGAATGTGGGTACGTTCTTCATTTAACCTGACAGGTTTCTGGTATATTTTAACACATCCTGAGATTCTTTTTCAGGCAATGCTGAGCTTAAATGATGTTGGTACTTTTACCCTCAAACATAACACCATTTCCGGTACTCTTTTATGGGTAGTCTGGGTTATTGAAGCATTTATTATTATTGGAGCACCAATACTGTTTTCCCTTTCAGGAAGATCGACAAATCCGTTTTCAGAACAGAATGATCAGTGGATGGAAGAACGGGATGTGGAGGGAAAACTGAAAACTGTAACTGATCCTGATCAAATGACAGAGGAGTTAAACACCGGTAATTTAAAATCCCTGAAACAGTTTCTGCCTGTTGATGATTTATCAAATGATTATGCAACTTTGCGTATCTATGAGTCTCCGGGTGATCCTGTCAGCTATATCAGTGTGACAAATATCAGCCATAAGGCCGATAAAAAAGGAGAGTTAAAGAAAGAAACTAATACTGTGATCGAATATTTGAGGATTACAGCTGCATTAAATTATGAACAGCCATCTTTACAGGATATAAATATTTAGCACCTGTCATTATCATCACCTTTTATGGTCAGTAAAAGTCACCAAGTCTAATATACGTACAATTTTTTTTTACCTCTCCCTAACTAAAAGATTTTCCGTTATCAAGTTGATCAAATTTAAAACTGGAAGTAAATAAAAGATTTGCTTGTGCCCTGGCTTAAGATAATCAGGATCAATAACACAGCCCATATCACACTCAATAACCACCAGGGTAATTTTGCCGCTGTTTTTAAAACCGTTGTATCCCGCATAAACCAATGAAATGCGAGCATTAACGATACTACAATTGTTACCTGCAGTATAGCAGCAGTAGTTAGTAATGGCGGTCCTGATGGTGGGGCCTGGCCAGCCATCGAATTCAACAAGCGCCATGCATCTGCAAACGTAGCCGAACGAAAAAATACCCAGGATACACAGATAAGCAAAAAGGTAAATAGAGCATATAAAAATCCACCGTTGCGTTTCTCCGGCAATACAGGTTCGAACGAAGCTGTAGCCATAACATGGGGCGGATTATTATTGTCAGGCAGGCGGGTCGCCTTTACATTCCTCTGTTGCCAAGCTCTTTCCATCCATAAATAAAGGCCATGTAAGCCACCCCAGGCAACAAAGGTCCAGTTTGCACCGTGCCATAGGCCGCCAATCAGCATAGTGATCATCACATTGATGTAGGTCCTGAATTTTCCTTCCCGGTTGCCACCTAATGGAATATATAGGTAATCGCGCAACCATGATGATAAGGTGATGTGCCATCTGCGCCAAAAATCCGAGAAACCGATAGCTGCGTACGGATACAAAAAGTTTTGTGGCAAAATAAAACCAAGGCAAAGGGCCACACCTATAGCAGCTGTAGAGTATCCTGCAAAATCAAAAAATATCTGTCCCGAAAAGGCAAGTACCCCTGCCCATGCATCCAGTGGCCCCATAGTGCCAGAGGAACCAAAAACAGCATCAGATGTGGCAGCAAGTAGTGTATCAGCGCAAACAACTTTCATGAATAAACCTAATGTCAATAACAGCAATCCGTTGAGTAATTGTTGGCTAGTAGCTTTCCGGGGTGTTTCAAATTGAGGTACCAGCTGAGGCGGGCGCACAATCGGTCCAGCCACCAGGTGAGGGAAGAAAGTTACAAATAATGAGAAATCAAGTAATGACTTTACCGGTTTGCTCTCCTTTTTATACATGTCAATGGTATAGCAGAGTGTGGTGAAAGTATAAAAGGAAATGCCGGCAGGGAGTATGATATTTGGTTGAGCAGGATGGTAATCTAAACCAATGGCATTAATAAGCATCACAAAATTCTCCAATATAAAACTACCATATTTAAAAAAGCATAACATACCCAGGTTACCTATTAAGCTGACTACCAGGAGTAAGTGCCGCTTTCTTTTATTGGGCTGCTTGTATAAGGCACGACCTACAAAATAATCTACTACGGTAGAGAGCCAGAGTAAAAGGATAAACGGTGGATTCCATGCTGCATAAAAAAGATAACTGGCAATGAGTAAATTGATCTTTTTCGCCTTCCAGGAGATGGGCAGGTTATGCAAACCAAGTATGATGGCAAAAAATATAACAAAAGTATAGGAGTTAAAAACCATATAATGAGCGTTTAAGGTTTATTATTTTTTTCTTGTATGCATTCCTGAAAAGTTAAAATCCCCAAATCTTGTCGTGTTTTAAGATATCTACCAGGGTGCGGGTATAGCTAATAGCCCCTGCGGGTGATAAGTGCGAAGTCTCCGGGCAGCTAAGTGATGCCATCGCCGGATAATCTGCAAAGTATATACCCCTGCATCCGGTTTCTTTTAATAACCTGTTCCAGTAGGCTTCACGTGGGAAAAGGTGTTTCTCAGCCATTAAAAAAAATCCGCTTGAGGGCGTTCTCGTGAAAATCACATCACCGCCTCTTGCTTTTATTTTAGCTATGTCGCTTGTTACCGATCGCATCACCAGATCGAGTTCTTTGCCACTCATAGGTGGTGTCGGGTCATTCTTTAATAGTCCCCAGATAGCTTTTACCTGATTGCACTTATTTGTATCAGTAACAAAATCTGCACTCATTTTACTTTGGCGATTAAAAAGACCTATACTGAAGCCCAGAGGGAAATCCAGAAACGGATATACCATTGGCCTGTCAGGAATGTGCAGTTCGCCAATTAGCGCATTAATCGAGTATTTATCATTGTTCAAAAAAGCCAGGCTCCTCTCCATGGGCTGATCAATAAGAAAACTTAATTTTTGCGCCGGCGTACGATCTTTATAATAAGATATACCTGCATCCGGCGAAGCATTGCCACGGTTGCTAAAGAATAAAGCTTCAGTGATGTCGATAATCAGCTTGCCTTTGAATTTTGGGTCGTTGGCTAAATCGGTAAGCATGTGCCTCGGTGAGGACGCTACCATTGCTAATTGCACGGCATCCTTTTTTGTGCGCTTCTGCCATGTCGCGATATCAAGATCGTATTTAATACGGGATGATCCAATGAACACTACAGATTTGTCGGAAGGATTATAAACCTGCCCACGCGTATGCGCCCATAACTCAGGACCGTCATCGAAATCTGTAACTACCCCCTTATGCCGCAAGTACAGTTCCCATGAAACTACAAATGCTAAAACTAACAGGACTGCTAAAATTGCTGTTTTTACAGATAGTTGTGTTTTCATCGCTATCAATACTATTCTTATTAAACATTAAAACCCGGATGCTCAACAAATCTGCTATTGATAATATTGTTGGCCCTTTGAGTAGCTTGAGTTTTCATAGCCACAGAGGTGTTTATTCCCTCATGGGCAAACCAGGCAAGCCAGCATACATGCCATCGCCAGGCGCCGTTATAAGCCCAGTTGCTATCATTATTACCGCTATTGTGCCCTTTACCATCAGCATGTCTGGACTCGTGCAGTATCGTCCCCGCCCGGTTACTTACGCCATGCTCATAAAAAAAAGATAAAAAGAGCTGAGTGCGATCGTCAGCAAATGCACCCCAGTAAGTCCTGGCAAAAGCGCTTCCATCCCCACATCGTGCATCAAGCTCGTCAATGTGGTTACGGGCAAACCTGCATCCCCACTCCAGAATATTTCCATCGTAAGACTCCCTCGGAAAGTTAGGAGAAGAATAGGTAAGGCACCATATACCAGACATCGTTCTGCTTAACGGTTTCGTATTATCGCAAACAGAATCATAGCCAAAACCATCATCCCAGTCACCCTCATCAAAGTCGAAGGCATTCCAGGCCCAATCAATAAAAGGTTGCCAGCAAATACGCGGACCATACAAATTGTCTCCTGATGCATTTAAATCAGGTACTGAATACGTGCAACTAGCCATGATGAGTTCCTCCTTTTATACAACTACAAGAAATTAATGGTGACGAATATTGTGCTTTGTCTTTTGGGGGTACAAAACCTATTTCTTTTGTATCCACTCTTTCCGGATCAGCATGAACTTCCTCGGTTTTTGCTTTTCTAATATCAATTATCCACTGGTCTTCCTGGGGCAATAGCTCTCTGACTTTATCCTTTAAGCCAAGCTCAACAGCACCCTTAACAGCTTCGATTAGAATCTCACGATCGGGATGTATTTTAACTATTTCCAAGACATACTCAATTGCCCCGGTATACTGCCGGGCTATTTTAATCAAACTTTGTATAGCAACTGTTCGTAGCAGTACTGTACTATCACGCGGACTTTCACAACCTTCTCCCCTTTCAGGTAAACGCTCAACGGCATAAGTAGCTAACCACCTGGCAGATTCCAGGCTCACAACATCGCCTAAAAGATAAATAAGACTCCACTGCAGCATCTTGTCCGATTTGCTATCGCTGCGTACCTGTTGAATTATAGCAGCCGCCGCTTCATTCTTTATCAATAGCTCGATTACATTGTTATAGTGAATTTCAGCATCCTGATCGATGCTGTTGAGGTAAGAAACCGCTTGAGTGATAAGCCATTCATTTGACGTGCGATCTGACGAGCGCGGCTCAATATAAACTTCAAGCTGATCTTGATCGCCTCCCCTGGTTGATGAGTTATTTTGACAATTCATTTCCGTTTTTTTAAGTAATAAAAAATAGTACCATGACCTTCTGTAGATAATGAAACTATTTTAAGCATACTCCTTACAAACATCAGGGAATATACTTATGATCGTTTCATAACCATCTGAAAAACAAATACATTTAACGAAAATTACCAAAAAACAATCTCAGGTAAAATAGCTAGAAATAGCTATTTTACCTGAGAAGGGTTATGATGTAACGGATAGATGACACCGTAAAGAAAACGGCAATAGAGCGTTCTCAACGGAATAAACGCTATTACTTTTTTGTTGAACCTGCACCCAGATCATAACCAAGATTTTTCTCCATCTCGCCTACGCCTATATGACCTGCAAACATGCCTATCTGACGCAGCCTGTCTTTTACCGAAGTCCAGGTTATGGAACTGGAAAATTCGTGGTATGAGGAGATAAAATCCCGTTCTGGAGGCAAGGTTGCCCTATTGATCTGGGCTTTGGCTCCGGTTAGTGCCTGGCGGTCGAACAAGGCAAAGCGCCTGGCGATCAGGCTGACAAAAGCATCCAGTTCACTACCGGCAATCGCCCCCCGCCGGGCTGGATACCGGTTCCAACTTCAGGCTGGCCAAAAAATGCCTTTTCAATACTAGCGTACCTGAGGTCCATTGCCAGGGCCAGCTCATTCCCCCACCCCTTGTACGCCCGCAGCCAGAAAACAGCAGAGGCCAAATTCTTTGGACCCCTACTGTCCGGATGTTTTTACTTAAAGATATTTTTTCAGCTGCGCAGAAGCCTGGGTGAACAAATCTTTTGTCTGCTGGATATGAGCAAGACCATTCAGCAATCCCCAGTCATGAATTACCCCGTTGTAACGTACAGTTGTAGCATTCACTCCTGCTTTAAGTAATAAGCGTCCGTATGCCTCACCCTCATCCCTTAGAATATCGTTTTCAGCAACCTGGATAAGTGTCGGAGGCAATCCCCTCAACTGGTCAACTGACGCCTGCAGCGGAGAAGCCAGCGGATTATTTCTTTTCGAAGCCTCTGGAATGTACATATCGTACATCCATTTCATCAAAGGGGTAGTCAGGAAACGGTCTGCACCAAATTGTTTATAAGAGTCAGTTTCAAAATTCGCATCCACAATCGGCCACATTAATACGGCTACCTTAATTTTCGGCCCTTTATTCTCTTTTGCTCTGATAGTGGTAACTGCAGACATATTCCCTCCAACACTGTTTCCCACAATGCCCAGGCGGCTGCCATCTACCCCGATTTCTTTACCATGCTCGGATACCCATTTCGTAGCGGCATAGATTTCATCTATCGCAACAGGGAACATTGCATCCGGAGTTCTTGTATAGTTTACAAATACGCCGACCGCACCAGATCCCACTACCAGGTCCCTTACCATCCTCTTATGTGTCGGGTAATCGCCCAGTACCCATCCGCCCCCGTGGATGAAAACAAAAACAGGAAGGATTCCCTTAACACCCGCAGGGCGGACAATATTAAGCTTAATAGTTAACCCATCAGCTTTGATTGTCTTTTCTGATTCAGTGATGCCCGAATAGTCAACCTTTACGCTTGCGTTTGCATTTACCAATACTAACCTGGCCTGTTCCGGAGTAAGTGTTTCAAGACCTGGTCCGCCGGTATTTAATGCTTTTAAAAAGGTTTTTACCTCAGGGGTCAGATGGTCATCCGTGCGCCAGTCTTTAATTTGAGCCTTTGATACAGCGCTTGCTGCGACAGTAATCGTAAGGGTAACGATGGCCAGTCTGGCCAGGTTAATGGTGTTTGTTCTAATGTTCATGATATTTAATTTTGATTGGTGTTTATCCGGCAGCAGGCCGGGGATAATTTCTTGTTACATTCATGGCGGGTTTCAGGTACCCGCGGGAAATTTATATCAGGTCGTTTTGAGACTTAAAATGTGTTAATAATTTGTACTGACAAGGTTTGTATGCCAAATAAAGTGACGATAGCGATAGCTAAAATGAATAGAGTTTCTGTAAAATTATTTTTCATACTTTTAAATATTAAGTGGTTTTGAATCAGTAATTTACCGCAGGTATTATAACTGGCAGAAGATCCGGATCAGCCTGTAGATAAATAAATACAATTGAAGAAGATGGCTGGTTGAGGCAAGCATCAAATTACCAGCTCTCAGTTCCCGGGGGTTGATCTCCGTAACCTTTTCCTTTTCTGTATCTATATGTTCAGACAAATGTTCCATCTCACCGATATTTTACCGTAAAACCTTCAACACTTATTCCAATCAAAATGCCAAACTATAAAACACTATAAATAAGTTGATTATGAAATAATATAAAATTTAATGTTACTTCCTATCGTCTTTTATCCGTGAAAAAATGAAATATCGCTACCTGGAACTGTTAGCAGGATTTTTTTTCTTTAATGCTCCGGAGATAGATGCTTGCGCAGGATCCCAAGTCTTTTTATTTTAGCGGTAAGTGTAGTCGGTGAAACACGTAAAAGTTCAGCCGCCCCACCCTCTCCGGCAACCAAATCTATATCCGGATGATCACCATGCAAAATTCTCGATCAAGTACCATACATGGCCCATTGTGATAGCGGACGTGCAGGCCTACTCGAGGGGAAGTTTCATCGTAGCTACACAGATAAGCCTTTAAAATATTCTGTAGCAGGGACCTGAGCTGAGTTGTTGCCAATCCAATTGCATCACAGGTCACTTTATACCGGATATTTGTTAAGAGTCAAATGTGCCGCTGATAATCCTGTAAAGCGTCTGAAATACTAGATAACTAATAACTGCTGTGCTTAACGCGAGCAGCAGCCCTGCAAGAATAGCATGAGGAACATCGCTGCTGAATTCGTAATATCGGAATGCGGAAATGGTAATGGCGACCAGAGGAAAGCTGACCGACCACCACGTTGCCCTGAATGGACAGGCCCGCGGAATGTAGGCGATCTTACTGATTAGAATACATAGTAAAAAAATATTGAAGTAAAAGAAAACAGTACTCAGCAGATCCTGACTTCCATGAAGTGTAGAGTAACCTGAAAAAGCCAAAGCAAATGGCCCGGTCAGTATGAGTAGTGTAGGCTGAAGTAAAACGGGAAGCTGGGGTTGAAAAAATAGTCTTGATATAATAATCGGAAAAAGGATAAGCGTAAATATTATCCCTATCCCAAAGAATAGAAGGCAGATCTCCCGTGCACCCGGCACATCGAAAGAACTGCCTACGATGGGAACATCGAGTGTGCCCACAACTGGCAAAATCCAGGCAGGCACTGCATGCTCAGGCTGTTGCTGATTATCCAGCCATTTACGGATTACATGCAGCGCGAAGAAAAACATCATCACAGCTGCTGTTAACCAGAGTACAAACGAGAAATTGGGAAAATAAGGCTTTATCACGCCCGGCATTAACAGGAGTGTAATGATGAAGGTGGCAAAAAAACTCACCGATACCGGGTGTGAAAATTCTGCGCGAACGATTTGTCCAAACTTGATAAGTTTTAATAGATAGGCAATGGTTAAAGATAAAAATGCCACTACAGCAACAATGGCGATGGCCTCCCCTATCTGCGGGGGAACGGACCATAATTTGCTGGCCAAACGCCATGAAAAGCTTAGTCCGGTGAGCCCCATAACCCCGCCAAAAAAGCTGACGGGAAGAAATTCAAGAAATGTCTTTTTTTTAATAACGTTTTCCATAACAATTGTTTTAGAACAAAAATACACTATCGAGTACTATGGAAATTGTATGAATCGTTGACAAAGATGTATGATTAGCATTGAATTCTCCTTTGATAAGTGGAATAATGGCATTGGATTTTTCGGTTGCTGTAAGAAAATTTTTGCCGGTATCATGGTTTTTTCTACTGTTCATCAGCGCTCAAATAACAAAATGTTCTGGTGCAGATCGTACATTATTTCCGGTTCCCTGTATGCCGGATTTTAGCGGCAGGCCGCTTCTGAACCTGCATTTTTACCATATATCACAAGTTTAATCAGACGCAATAAATATTAATTAATTGTAAATCAGTACATTAAATTAAAGGCACGGCTTTTGGAAAGACTGAGGAACTATGCTACTATCGGTAGGCAAGTACTACCAGTTATTACTGAAGCATTTTAATAAATAAATAATCACATCAGAATTTAAACATTAGAACTATGAGTACTATCAAAGTAAAAGACGGAACAGAGATTTATTACAAGGATTGGGGAAAAGGACAACCGATCGTATTTCATCACGGCTGGCCATTATCAGCAGACGACTGGGATACGCAGATGATGTTTTTCCTGGAGCAGGGTTATAGGGTAATTGCCCATGACAGGCGCGGTCACGGCCGTTCAGGTCAGAGCGCTGCAGGCAATGATATGGATACCTATGTATCGGACGTTGCCGAGCTTGCCGAGGCTTTAGACCTGAAGGATGCTATCCATATCGGCCACTCTACCGGAGGCGGAGAGGCATTGAGATATGTTGCCACACTTGGAAAAGCCAGAGCTGCCAAAGCAGTATTGATCAGTGCCATTACCCCGATCATGATCAAAAATGAAAGCAATCCGGAAGGTATACCAATGTCCGTTTTTGACGATATCAGAAAAGGGACCGGATTTGACAGAACACAGTATTACTATGACTTTCCAATTGTCTTTTATGGCTGGAACAGAGAGGGAGCTGTTGTATCAGAAGGGATCAAGCATAATTGGTGGCGCCAGGGTATGATGGGATCTGTATTGGCACATTATGAAGGTGTGAAGGCATTCTCAGAATCTGATTTTACCGAACAGCTGAAATCGGTAGATATTCCTGTTTTGGTAATGCACGGAGAAGATGACCAGGTTGTTCCTTTCGCTCAGGCATTAAGGGCCGCAAAACTTTTGAAAAACGGTAAACTTATTACATATCCGGGATTTCCCCATGGCATGCCTACAACGCAGACGGATACGATCAATAAAGACATCCTGGAGTTTATCAAGGCTTAACCGGCACAACCATAAGCGGGGTTAGCCGTTTTATTCTATCAACAAACCTAACCGCTAGTTATGGATGGATGGCTTTTCTCAGGTCATCCATCTGTTTTTAATGCATCCGTCCAAGATTTAGCCTGTTCTGTACAAAGTGTTATTTTATGGATTCTATAATTTTGAATATCATAAACTGCCAGCTTTTGGCAAACATAATTTCTAAATCCCAAAGAAGTGGTCTACAGAGAAATGGTTATCCTAACTGAATATATATCTTATATCAAAGGAACCCCTTAGACTTCCTTTTTCTTCCAACATCCCAAGCCTGTAAACCAAATCCAACAACGATTGCTGCTATCCCAAACGCCGCCATTGCATTTATACCATTGAGTTCCGGATGCTTTTTCATTCCCGGGCCAGTGGTAAAAAATATAACTCCCGCTATTAAAAGTTATTCAGAAATACGCTGAGTAAGAGTTGTGTTCCGCATTGCGTACAGAAGTAGCCGGATATGCGTCGTATAGTACCCGTACTGAAGTCATACCATGTTTACCCCTTCTTTACGACAAATTAACTTTAAACATACCTCTACTTTACATTAAAGGTAAACTAGCAGTAAGCTTAGCATATAGTTAAGGTAATTTTGGGGTATACATGGTATAGTTTCAATATATCTACTATATAACTACATTACTGATTATTCCAGACCAGTGCAGGACTACTACCTTCTCCAATGCAAGGGCGATTCATACACCAAATTCCAGGAATCTGACACCCAAAATAGTAGTCCAATCTGTCATCTTACTGTAAATTCAATATTGTTTCAACATAGTAGAAATAAAAGAATATATATTTCTCTATAAAACATTATATTTGATTATAATTTACTAAAAGGTAACATCAACATTAAACTATAACCTGTTGTATTAGACCCCTCATTATTAGCCGCGGCGAGATTTCGATTTTAACCTGATAACCACCTGAAGTATTTTAACGAACTATTTTATTTACTTAATTCAATTATTATGGCAATCGTTACAAGCGGTCCCTTTGTAGGGTTTTCAGGAACTGTTGATGGTATTACATACTATCCTCTTCCCGATGGAAGAACCTGCGCAAAAAGAAAAAACAGACCAAGCTCAAAGCCACCAACAGCGTTACAGCTAGTAAACAGGGCCGATACCGCGTTGGTAGCAACATTCATGAAGTCTTTCAAGGAATTTATTTCTGTCGGATATCAGCTGGAAGCAAAAAAGAATCACCAGAATCCGCATAATATGATGGTAAAGTACATCAGAAAAAATGCGATTGAAGGGGTTTATCCTAATCGCAGGGTTAATGTATCCAAAGTGCTGGTTGCTAATGGAGACTTACCTGGAGCCGCAGAAACTTCAGTTACAGTGACTGAACAGGGGCTGACTTTCAACTGGAGTACAGAACTCGTGCCCATGCTCAGCCACCATAGTGATCAGGTCATGATGCTAGCCTATTTCCCGGAAATCCAGGAGACAGCTTATGTGCTTGCAGGGGCGCAGCGATATCTAGGAACAGATTTCCTTCACCTCACAGGGGTAAAAAGGGGCATTAAGGCAGAAGTCTATATTTCATTTATTAAGAATGATCATACAGGCATCTCCGACAGTGTTTATCTTGGACAATATAACTGGTAATAATTATGGCAACGCGAAAAAATCCGGGAATATTCGGAGACTACCGTGGGACTGTAGACACTATAGTACTGTCTAAATGGAACGATACTTATGTTACGAAAAGTAAACCAGGTCCCAGAAGAAAAAAAACAACAGCTGTAGGTCTTCTACGGCAGAATAATGTATTCGGGATGGTCAGCAGCTTTTTTAAATCAGCTAAAGGACTAATTAAGATAGCCTACCAAAGACCAAAAGTGGTGAAAATGACACCATACAACGCTGCAGTCTCTTATCACCTAAAAAATGCAATTACTGGTGATCCGGATGATCCAAGTATCGATCTGAGATTAATTAAGTTCAGCTTCCCTATTCGCAGAACACAATCTGCCTGGAACTCGGTTTTAGTATTAGAACAAGGATACAATGTTACTGTGAGGTGGGAAACCAATCCATTTCCTCAAAAATGCACACAACTGGATGATAAGGTAATCCTTATTTTCTATGATGCAAACAGGGGCTCATTTACAGGAATCAGTGATGTTATAGATAGAAGTGACCTGAGTTTTACTGAGGAATTCTCCGATGGATTTGCAGGACACGAGCTTTACTGGTACATGTTATTAATTTCAGCAGATGGAAAGTTAGTTTCTGAGACAGAATACCTTGGCATGGTGACTTTGCCTGCAAAAGAATGATTTTGACGAAATTTTAAATATTATTGACGGTCTGCACAATATTCCGCTTATTTTAACGCTTTAGTATATGAGAGCGTTAATTTAGATAAGCGGAAATGGTCATTGATCATTTCCGCTTTCTTTTTATACCCATTAAAATTGGAATTGCGCTGACTTAAATGATATAGAGAGAATTAGAATGGTTGGTTGTATTTACCTGTCAGTGCTTTATTTTCAATGCTTTTAGCAAAATTAGGTGTTTCTTCGTGGTTGTGCGCATCAGAGGCAGCCTGTCTCGCAGCAGCAGCATCTTTGAGGTTTACACCATGCTCTTTAATATATTCAAACATTTCAGGAGTAGCTGTTGCGTGGATCTCGTTGGTATAAAGCGTAGTATTGTCATCAATTTTAGTGGCTTTCAGCTCCCATAAAACCTGCACCCTGGTCCGCCCAGCTTTGGTGATTGAATCAGAGACAGATAACATACGGCAATAGTCTGGGCGATAGATATCAGCCACGTAATGTTGCACCATCAATGCATCGCCAATGGTCTCTACGTTTAAGGATAGTGGCTGACCGTCAAAGGTACTGCTGATTGCAGCCCCGATATGCTGTGTAGAGCAGCGCTGATATTCTGCATCAGGCAAGTTCAAAAGCCAGTCGGCAATGTCTACTTTTTCTATTGGCGCGTTAATAACAGCAGTTACGGTAGAATGAGATAACGCATTTTCGGAGGTTTGTTGAATTTCCATGTGAGTTTAATTTAAGTTTGTTGTTTAATGATGTAAATCTAGTTCCTCTCACAGCAGGCTCTATTCACTATCCGTTAAAACGGCTAAAATAGTCGTTGAAAAACGCAAAATTATCGTTGACCGCATGAGCACCTTCCAAAAAAACACAGGCTGCATTTCCTTGAAAAAATTAAAGTTTTTCCATACTGCCGGAAACATTTTAAAATATTCAGCACCACGAAATACGGTTGAACTACTTCGCTGACAACAGCGATATATCGTTGTTTGTAAGGGTGCAGCCACTCAATTCGATACCGATCAACGAAAAAGAGTCTAAACAAAAATGGAATATCGACTGATTAGCCGCTATATTCCTTTTTATTTTGTCAGAGCAACATTTAAGGGCGAAAACGGCAAAGGTTTTGACGCAAAAAAATGAATATCAAAGCCTCTCATGAACAGAATTGAAAAAGAAATCCTGCTGGATATAAATCATCCGCGACCTTGCAAAACGTACATTTCCACCCTGTTAAATTAAAAGAGTTATCGTACATTTAGCATATAATCAGCTCCGCATATCACTAGTGTTTCTTATTAATATATTACGCCGTATAGCTTTAATCACTCAAAAATTTACAACTGGAATAGTCATTTTATTAATCATCAGCTAAGCCATGTTAAGACTTGTTGCGCTATTGATCCTGATCCTTAATTGGTCAGCCCCCGCATCTTCCCAGCAAAGGAACAAGGTTGATGCAGGCAATATGCTCAGGTTACTAAAAGAGCAGCAGCCTGATACAAATTCTCTATCGATACTAGATCAGTTAGGCCTATACTATCTTTATAAAAACCCTGCCCACCAATTAGATAGTGCCGGGTATTATTTTCAGCAAGCTAAAATACTGATTGACAAATTGCCCGGTGTCCCGCTCAAATACACTATTAACAACCTCAAGTCCAGGGCACAGCTGGAAGATAAAAAGAAGAACATAGCCGGCGCAAGAAAATTGATGCTTGATGCTATAAACTTGCAAAAGTTATATAAAGATAAAAACGGAGAGGCCGAAACCTGGAGCAACCTCGCGGTCATGTTACTGTTGCAAGAGAAATTTACGGATTTTGCAGAACAGATTGATAGTATCAATAAGGTATCCTATGAATTATACCGGCAGACTGGAAACAGAAGTAAACAGATCGAGTCAAAATTTCGGATACTCGAATATTTACATCTCACCGGTCGTAACGAAGAGGCCGAACGGGAAGCGCTCAAAGTATTATCGCAATACAGGAAAACACCAGTATCTTATTTTTCAGATTTATATTGCTTAATCTCCAAGGCTAACCGCTACCGCGGAAACTTTAACAGGTCTTTATACTACAGTTTAAAAAGTATAGAAACTATGGCACAAACCAAAGATTATAATCGTGAAGGCAATTTCTACGGTGAGCTGGCACAGGTTTACCAGGAACTTGGGCAAAGAGAGAACAGCATTTACTGGTATAGAAAAACAATCCAGGCGAGGGAGAAAACAACTCTCCCGCAAAGGTATTTATTTCGTACCGCCGGCTTTCTGGCGCATGAACTTATTGCCCAGAAAAGGCCTAAAGAAGCGCTGAATGAAATCCTTGCTTTAGAAAGCAGGCACCAGCCAGATAATCAAGTCAATGTGGGTACACTTTCTCAAATCAAAGCGTATTGTTATGAGGCAATGGGACAGAGCAAACTTGCAGAATATCATTATCTAAAAATGATACATCTCTATGAGAAAAATACTTTTAGGGAATTGCTAGCTATTGCCAGGTTTGATATGGCAAATTTTTATGTGAATCAAGGCCGGTATAAAAAAGCCAGGCCTTATATGGCCGGATTTTATCAGGGTGTAGCGCTCGTTTCAAAACAGAAGGATTTTGAGCTGCTGGCATTTAAAATCGATTCTGCTGCCGGAAGGTACCTGCAGGCCATCAACCATATCAGGAAATATGAAACACTTAAAGATTCCATTTTCAGCAGTGAAAAGAGCAAGCAGATTCAGGAATTGCAAATCAGGTATCAGACAGCCAGGAACGAACAATCTATTAAACTGCTAAAGAAAGACAGCCTGCTCAGTGCCTCCAGGATCAGGGATGCCAATAACCTGCGCAACATGACACTGATCGGGCTAGTGATCCTCATTCTGTTTTTAGCGTTACTCTATTTCAGTTACCGGTCTAAGCAGCGCAGTAATGTAGAAATCAATAACAAGAACTTATGGCTCAACCAGCTCGTAGAGGAGAAAGAATGGCTGATCAAGGAAGTCCACCACCGGGTAAAAAACAATCTCCAGATTGTGATGGGCCTCTTGCAGCGACAATCCGCCTATATTGACAATGAAAAAGCATTTGCCGCAATACAGAACAGCGAACACAGGATGCACTCTATTGCATTGATCCATCAAAAGCTTTATCAGAGCGAATCTATGGCGCTGATCAATATGCCCGAATATGTTGATGAACTGATCAGTTACCTTAAAGACAGTTTTGATACGGGCAGCCGGATACATTTTTATAGAGAAATCGAAAACTTTAGTCTGGATGTGCAGCATGCAGTCCCATTGGGGCTAATTCTTAACGAGGCTATAACCAATGCGATCAAATATGCGTTTGGCAATAGTGGCAACGGAGATATCCGGGTAGAAATCTCGACAGCTAACGATGAGAATTTTATACTGCAGATCACTGATAACGGCATCGGACTGCCTGCCGGGTTCGATCTTAAAACAGTCAATTCCCTGGGCATGAACCTGATGAGGGGACTAGCCAAACAATTAGGTGGAAAACTGACAATTGAAGATAATCAGGGCGTAATGATACAAGTGATATTCAAAAAGAACAAGTTGATTCCGCTGAACAGGAAAAACAGACAACAGGAAAGCTATGGATAAAAAAATACTAATTGTCGAGGATGAGTTTATCATAGCCGACACACTGAGCAATATGCTGCAAAAAGCGGGTTACAAAGTTTGCGGAATCGCAGATACCGTAGCCGAAGCACTCGATATGATCCGCGGGGAACGGCCTTCGTTTGTACTGATCGATATTTACCTGATCGGTAAGCTGACTGGTATTGACCTGGCCAATCTGCTCACAGAAATGGACATTCCTTTTATTTATATATCTGCAAATTCAAATCAGAAGATCCTGGAGGCTGCAAAAAAGACCAACCCTTATGGGTTTGTGATTAAGCCTTTCCGGGAGAAAGATGTGCTGGTAGCTCTGGAAATTGCAATTTACCGGCGGGGGAACACCCTGGAAAACGGGCTTCGGCAAAATGCCGTTTTGCAAAAGGTTGCAGCTCAAATTATCTCTTCAGGTGCAGATTGGAAGCAAAAGGTTTTGAACATGGGAAAGGCGCTGCAGCCATACATTCCTTATGAATTTATGAGTGTGGGCATTAGGCCAAAAGATGGGACAGCATATAATGATGTTAGTTTTTTACGATTGGGCTATGAGGAATACCAGATAATCGGCCCTGCCGAGATGGCTGTGATCACCAATATCAAACCCGCGGAACTTTCAAAAATAAACCAGCACAACCAGAGCGAAGAAATTGCAACCTGGTACGAACATGAAGAGTTTGCAGAACTACTGAAACTAAGCGGCATCAAGCGGCTGATCGCTGAAACGTTTAATATGAATTCGCATCTGGTGATCCCACTCCATTTAAAGAGCGGCAAAACTTTCCATATCTACTTTTACAGCAGGAGAAAAGATGCTTACAATCCAGATCATCTGGTGCTTAGCAACCGGTACCAGCAATTATTAACAGATTTTGCTGAAAGCCTGCTGAAAGAAAAGAACAATCCGCTGGCAACTAAGGGAAGCATTCCTGATGCCCCTGATCCCCGTGTTGCAAAGCAAAGTTTAAATCCAAACTTTTTTGAAGGCATTATCGGCAACAGCCACCTGCTGCTGAATGTGTTTGACAATGTGATACAGGTTGCTCCGGCAGATTCCTCTGTATTGATTTTAGGTGAGAGCGGTACCGGAAAGGAGAAAATCGCCGACAGAATCCATTTCCTCTCTCCCCGCAAAAACCGTCCTTTTGTAAAGGTAAATTGTGCGGCATTGCCAACTAACCTGATTGATTCAGAATTATTCGGACATGAGAAAGGATCGTTTACCGGGGCGTATGAGCGAAAAATTGGTCGCTTTGAACAGGCACATACAGGAACGATATTTTTGGATGAAATCGGAGAGATCCCGTTAGAGATACAGGTTAAACTGTTGCGGGTACTTCAGGAAAAGGAAATTGAACGAATTGGCGGCAGGGTTACTATTAAAACGGACGTACGTGTTGTCGCCGCCACCAATAGGAACCTGGAAAAAGAGGTGGCCGAAGGGAGGTTCAGGCTCGACCTCTATTATCGCCTGAACGTTTTCCCAATTGCCATGCCGCCGCTAAGGGACAGAAAGGAAGACATCCCCGCCCTGGCAGCACATTTCCTGCTGTATTACAGCAAAAAAACGGGGAAAACAATCAAGCCGCTTTCAGACAAGGTACTGGATAGTCTAAATGGACACGATTGGCCAGGAAACATCCGGGAACTGGAAAATCTGATCGAAAGGAATGTTCTGCTGGCCAAAGATGATGAGATACATTGCATTTCTTTGCCGAATTCACCGGTTATCCAAAGTTCCGCTCCAATACCTGCCCGGCCAATAGCTACGATGATAGAAAATGAAAGACAGCATATACTTGCAGCGCTAAAAAAATGTAACGGCAAAATCTGGGGCGAAGGCGGTGCGGCAGATCTATTAAATTTACCTCCTACTACGCTTAATTCCAAAATGAAAAGATTGGGAATCAAGAAAGATTTTTCATTGCGGTCCGATTATCCTGGCAACTGGTAAATTATTGCTGATGGAAGCTGGTCTTAAAACTTATAAGTAATGGTCAGCCCGGTCATCAGTATATCTTTTCCGGGACCGGCCTCTTTAAGATATTTCCCGCTGTCAAACCATGTCAACTCTGCCCGCATATACAAAAAGTTAGTCGGATTGTATTCCAGCGTTGTTCCCAGCTGTCCGCCGATATATCTGGAAAAACCATTTTTTCCTGAATAAAGGAGCTTGCCACTGATGGCATACAAACCATCATTTTGATTTAGGCGCCAGAAAACATCATAATCTTCGGTCAGTGTAAGATGCTGACTAAGTGAGATCTGGACATATGGATGCATGTCGAACAAATTGGATGGCCCTATTAAAGCGGCAAGGCCAAAATATCCACCCCTTGGAAAAAGAGGGTTGAATGTACTCAGTCTGCCATCATCATAGTGTTTGTCGCCACTAATCACTTCTGCTTTAACCCCGGCTTGCGGCCGCAATGTTAAAGATTTGAAGGTATAGGCAATATTAGACGAGATCGTATAAGCGGATATACTGCCCGATCCGAATTTTCCAAATTGATATACCCCTTCCAGATCATACTGCCATTTTTCGCCGGTATTCCATAACCGTGCACCTATAGAATGACGTACCTCCCGCCCTTTCCCATCATCAAACATGGCTAGACGTTTTTTAAGACCTAAATAATAAAGGTCCAGGTGCTTAACCAATGGTACATCTTTAAAAACGGCATACCCGCCCCAAAACCTGGTGTCTGCAGTAGGCTTGTCATCGAATATACCTGGTCTTGCAGCAACATAATTTGTATAAAACCCATCAAAGCTGACTAGTTTGCTGTTATAGATTACCTTCGCACCATCAAATGCCTGCCTGTTGTTTGGTGCATCCCTTACCGATACCAGCCGCTGTGACCCGTACAGCAACTCTTGGCGTCCCAACCTCAATGTCAATGCCGTATTCTTCTCTAATGGAAACTGAACATCGATAAATGCCTGGTGAAGATCAAGGGGGTTCTGGTTAACAGGTGACGGCGGGGCGAGTTCTCCATTGCTCAAACTGCTCTGCACTTGCACAAATGTTCTGATATACTTTCCGAAATGCAGATCGGCATGGAAAAGCGCCCTCGAAAGAATAAAGCCATCGTGATCTGGCGGAGATTCTCCCCAATTCTGATCTTTATAATAAAAATACTGGCTCCTTACCTCACCGCCAAAACTGAGGTAGGCAGATCCGTCGCTGGTTATCGGATTAAACTTAAACCGGTGGTACCAGTTGTTGCCTTCCATCTGATCACTCTTGCTGTAATCTTCATCAAAGCGCAGGGCTTTGAAAGTAACAGACTGTGCAATCGCCATTGAGCACAGCAGGCTCAGGATAAGCGTTATCGAATATTTCATGAATGATCTCTTTTGTGACTGTTTCTTATGTCAATGCCAGACCAACAGCTGTGCCCAATTCATAAAACACTTTTAAACAACAACTTACAGCAATCAAGCCGTTTACGACTACCGCATATCCAAAAACAACGATGAGTGCCAGCGATATAGCGTAGTATACTGAAGGCCGGTAACAACCTTATTTCGCTGTAATCATAAGGCCTGTCAGCGAGATAAAGTAATCCAAACAAAGGTCCGCGGCATAACATACTGTTTTACTGTATTTTAAAACTATGGTATAGCTATTGGATTACCACTCGTAAATAGCCAATCATGAAAGAGAACACCCATAAAACAATTGTTTTTATCACCGGCGCATTTGTACACCACAGCTGCTGGGATCAATGGCGCTGTTTTTTTGAACAGAAGGGTTACAACACGATCGTACCTCCCTGGCCTGGTAAAGAGCAGAGCGCTGAAAAACTGAGGCTCGGACATCCCGATCGTATGGTTGCCGGGATCAGACTGGCTGCGCTTACGGAATATTACAGCAAACTGATCGGCGACCTCAGCCAAAAACCGATCCTCATCGGCCATTCCATGGGCGGGTTAATCACCCAGCTTCTGTTGCAGCGGAATCTTGCCGCCGCGGGAATTGCCATCCATTCGCTGCAGCCACAGGGTATTTTTACATTTAAATTTTCATTTTATAAAGCGGGATGGCCGGCTTTAGGTTTTTTTACTGCGATAGAAAAAACCTACCTGATGTCTTTCCAGGAATGGCAATATGCTTTCACTAACGGAATGGATTACGAAGAACAGCGTGATGCCTATTACCGTTTTATAATCCCGGAATCGAAGCGGGTAGTTAGAGACGCAACTACAAGCACGGCAAAGATAGATTTCAGCAGACCGCATGCACCCCTCCTTTTTCTGGCTGGCAGTACTGATAAATTTATTCCTGCTTCACTGAACTTTTCAAATTTCAAACGGTACAGTGATCCGTATTCCGTAACCGCATATAAGTTATTTGAGGGCAGGAACCATTTTGTGCTTGGTCAGTCGTGCTGGGAAGAAAATGCAAATTATATCGCTTCCTGGCTGAAAGATCAGGCACTATAAAACTCAATAAATACACCAGAGGATAAAAATAAATACCATGGTCCTAACATTCAAAATGTGCGATAAAAGGATCATAACAGCTTCTTAACCATTAAAAATAACAATTAATCATGAAAAAAACTACTAAATTTCTGGCCCCGCTCATCTTCGTATGGAGTATAGCCGTTTCACCGGCTTCGGCGACAACCAGTTCAAATGCAATACTGCCAGCGGCAGTAAAAGCAGCAAATCCGCCTGCAAATTTCCAGCACAAGTATGCCACGGTAAATGGGGTGAAGCTCCATTACGTGATTGGCGGAAAAGGCGAGCCACTTTTACTGGTTCATGGTTTCGGGCAGAACTGGTATATGTGGAACCGTTTATTACCCGAATTGTCTAAACATTTTACAGTGATTGCACCGGATTTACGGGGAGTGGGCGAATCCGGCCGTCCAGCTGGCGGATATGATAAGAAGACCATGGCTACAGACATGCATGAGCTGATGAAAAGCCTTGGTTACAAAAGCCTGAACCTTACCGGGCACGATATCGGGTTAATGGTCGCTTATGCTTATGCGGCACAATACCCTGCTGAAATAAAAAAAGTCGCCTTGATGGATGCCCTTTTACCTGGCGTAGAACCTGTATGGAGCCAGGTAAAATCACAGGCATGGTGGTTCGGTTTTTTTGGAATGCCACATTCCGGAGAGATCGTTTCGGGTAAAGCCAATTTATTCTTAACCAATTTCTGGCCGATTGTAGGTTATGTGAAAGACCCTTTTACCCTGGGAGAACGCAACGAATTTATCAGGGCCTACTCTCTTCCTGGCGCAACTACCGGTGCATTCAACTGGTTTGCCGCATTCCCTCAGGATGCAAAAGACAATGAAATTTTAATGAAGACCAAACTAAAAATGCCGCTGTTAGCTATGGGATCTGAACATTTTGCAGCGCCCTTTCTTGCCAGCCATTCTAAACTGGTTGCCGATGATGTCAGTGAATCTATGATCAAAGGCTCTGGTCACTGGATAGTTCAGGAACAAACAGCACAGGTTCAACGGGATTTGCTTGCTTTCTTTTTAAAATAAAGGCTTCATAAAGAAAGGCAACGAAAGCGGTTGCCTTTCTGTTTTTTATCATTATGCTTTATAATCTTCAGGTTTAAACAATACCCGCCCGTCCCTTTTGATCTGCCAGGCAGTAACAGGGTTCATGTGGTAACCGCCAATATCGTTGCCCCGGGCATCGACCAGCTGCTTCAAATCCGGCTGTATATATCCCGTATCGTCAACAGCCCTGCTCAAAATCTCGGTCTCGCTGCCATTCCATTGCCATAAATACCTGAAATAAGTATGCGCTTTATCTAATATTGGCTCCTGTAGTTTTGCAGTATTCCATGTTCTTCCGGCATCTGTACTTACTTCCACCCTGACAATTTTCCCTCTCCCTGTCCAGGCAATGCCCCTGATTTCTATCCAGCCGCGTTCTACTTTTTGGGGAAAAGACGGAAAGGTGATAATTGAACGGGCGTCCATTTCAAAGTTGAACATGCTGATCTTGTCTTTAACCGGATAAGTATATTTGGAGGTCTCTTCCCGGGTCATATAAGGCTGGTCGGAGATTTCTATCCTTCGGAGCCATTTCACATTCATATTGCCTTCGTAACCCGGCAGGAATAACCTTGCGGGATAGCCTTGTGCGGGCCTGATCGCTTCACCGTTCTGCCCATAAGCAATCATCGCATCGCCCCAGCCTTTTTGCATGGGGATGCTCCTGGTAAGTAAAGCCGCATCACCGCCCTCGGCCAAAAACCACGTGGCTTTATCACTGGCACCCACTTCTCTGAATAATGTAGAGAGCATAACGCCTGTCCACTCACTCTGGCTGGTCAATCCAAGGATGTCCTGCGGGGTCATTTCTTCCTTACCTGTTCTGAAGTTACCTGCACATTCTAAAAAACTGGTACGGGTAACCGAGGGGAACCGTTTCAGGTCTGCAAGACTAAACTTCATTGGCCTGTCTACCATTCCGTGGATCATCAATTCATAAGTATTCGGATCGATAGCGGGTATGCCCGCATGATGGCGCTCAAAGTGCAGGTCGGCCGGGGTAATGGTACTATATAAATCCTGCAAAGGTGTCCGCGAAGATATCTCTGATGGTTTTCTCAGCGGATTTTCGAAGGGCGAACGGATACCCAGTTCACTGGGACCGGAGCCGACAATCTTGGTGGGATCAACTTTCGGGGTATCGATCTTTGTTGGGTCGCTTAAAGGTGCCGGCAACACGGGCAGCCCAACTTGCACATATTTTGCAAATGACGAGCTCAATGGTATTATTGCGACGGCCAAAGCACCTCCTATTAATGTTCTCCGGCTGATCTTTTCGGGTGATGTTTCTTTTTCAGGTTCTTCCATTACAAATGGGTTTATTTTACTTCGTTGCCACCACGGCGGGTATCCGTGATGAATAGTTTTTTTGCCGGCATGGCTACTTGGGGCAGTGTTTGTGCGTTCATGATTACATTTGCTTTGATAATTTGGTTGGCATTCAGCAGATAGGCGGTCAGGCTGTAAACTTCTGCATCTGTTAATGACCCCGGAGCGTTGTAAGGCATGGTACGCCGCATATAGTCGAAGAGTGTGGTGGCGTATGGCCAGTAATTTCCGATTGTTTTCGACTTCCCCTTTGCAATAGTATCACTTACTAAGGGCGGACCGGGCAGTTTAAAACCGGGTATTTCTTTGCCATCGGCTGCATGGCAGGAAGCACATTTTGCGGCATAGATGGATTTGCCCTGTAATACGTTTCCCTGTCCTGCAGGGAGACCTTTGCCGTCGGGGCGAATGTCAATGTCCAGTTTAGCAATTTCCTGGCGGCTCACTAACTTGCCGAAGCCAAACTTTACGGGCCCAGGCGCAGCGGGCTCAAGGGCTCTGCCGAGGAAAATCACAATCGCCGTAACGAATACAATAAATCCTATGGTCAATAAAAATCTGACAGTCTTAATCTTCATATCTGCTGAGGTATTATATCCCTTGCCTGTTTTAGTACTTACCAGCGCTCAAGGTACTAGACTGTAATGCGTAAGGCCTTTTATAGCGGTCTAACACAACATAGATAGAATCCTTCTTTTCATTAATACCGGATAAAATCACCTGCGAGCCGTCAACCGTACTGTATTTAAGCACCATCCTGTTTCGTTTGATTTCGGGGCCTTTTTTAGCAAATTCACGGTCTCTTCTGGTCGACCATGCACGTGGATCGATCATCTTTTTCTCGTCGCCTATATGCTGCCATGCGGTTTTACTGATCCAGTTATCTTCCTGCTGTTCGGGAGGATTAACTTTTCCCTGAGATTCAGGCTTCACCGGATTGTGAGGTTTGCCCGGATTTCCAAACTTGTTTTCAGCCTCAGGACGTTTATCTCTTTTGGCTGTCATCACGTTTTTGTCTTGCAGGTAGAGCACCTTATCTACTGTGTCTGCATAGTAATGAAACGCACGCTGACCGCCGGCTACGCCACTGATTTCAAATGTCCTTTGGATGTCTTTCATCGGGCTGCCGCCACCATTGGATGGGTCTACCAATACAGGATGGTTCACTCTAAAGGTTAAGGTTGTCCAGTTTTCAAAGGTTGCTTCCTGCCATCTAACCGAATCTAAAGGGTTATAAGGGATTACTTGTCCGTTGATTTTAAACTCCGTAACGTGGTAATTTCCTCTTAACTGCTTTAAACCTGCTGTTGCGGGTTGCTTATAGGGATCATATTTAAAATTCATCACCTCCGTATAGGTCAGCACCCCGAAAAAGATCAGGAAGGTCAGGCTCTTCAATACGATACGCGAATACTTTAACACAGGCTGATTAAAGTCCGGATAGAACCGGACAGGCACGGTATAACGTTCAAGGATCAGGAGGTTATACAGTTTCGGCAAATCATCCGCCAGTAAAAACAGGCCCAGAAAGACAAAATAAAACGCATAAACATGGACACCGCCGTCATAAGCATAATTTACAAAGGTGATATCCCCTAATGCGCCGACCAGGAGAATGGCACCAAAGGTGGTTGTTTTTCTAAAGAACAGCATTGCCCCCGCCGCAAGCTCCACTACTCCCCCAAATACCTGGTACCAGGGTACGATGCCCACCGATAGCCAGTAGATCTTCTGTGCAGTAAAGTCGCCAAAGTTGCTGTTTAATAAACCCAAAGATGGGAAAGGCATTTGTGTAGGAAACAATTTTGTAAAGCCAAAACCAATAATCCCGATTCCGGCCCTGTACCGGACTACCACACGGATCCAGTAATACAGCATATGGTATGACTGGGTTTTACGGTCTGCCAGGGTCCACATCAAACCGCCTGCAAGACCGATCAGGAACGCAACGCCCCAGTCGGCATAATCCACCAAAAAGCCTCTCTTTGGAGGCATTCCGGCACTTTCTTCTTTTTTATCTTTAGTCTGAGCAACAGTTCTGTTAACCTTGTTTTGAGTACCGGAAATTTCATTGCCCGGTTTATTTAATTGATTTTCCTGGACCGCGCTTTGTTTGCCCGTTCCACTTTGCTGCTTTTCATTTTTATTATTCAGCGCAGCAATGTCATCCTGTCCCCGGCCCTTCCCGCTAAACAAGGAAATGAAGCCGGGCTGAAAACGGGCAATATCATAGATGTCCCGGTAATGCGGATGGAGCCAATCAACAGTTACTGCATTTTGATACCATCCGCCAGAAAATGGAATGGACATTGCCAGTAAAAAAATGAACAGCACTCTGAATCCAAATTTTTTATACCACGACCATGGAGAACTCACCAATGGTAATTTATTGTGTGCCATAATATTTCCTGATTATAGTTTTAATGTTTTTCTGCGGCCTAATGAAAGCGGGTACTTCTTATCTGTTTTATTGATCACCACATAAATTGAATCACGGTTCTGATCAAGTCCTGAAAGGATGATAGTACTGCTGTCAGGCCGGTTATACGTAAGCTCCAGCTTTTCGCCTTTGTAATGTTTATTCTTGTTTTCCAGCAATAATTTGTGCTGCAAGGTATCAGCTGTATAGCTGTAATATTGTCTCCCGGCAGAACCTGCGGATTCATAATCCCTGTCGATATCGCTCGCTGGCATTTCTTCGTGATCAGCGGAATCAATAACCACAAGCCGGTTAGACCGGATACTGATGGTTGCCCATTTTTCGAATACCACATCCTTCCAGCGCACGGTGTCGGTAGCAGAATAAGGAAGACTTTTATCATTGATACGGAATTCGCTGACGTTATAAATGCCAGCGCTGTTTTCTATTCCCTTTGCCAGTGGATATTGATAAGGATCGTGATGAAAGCCCGAATAGGTCTTAAAGCCGTAAAGAATAACGAAAAAGAAAACCACAAAGCTTTTTGCGATTAATCGCGCTATGTTCTGCTGTTTAGTCATGTAAAGTTTAAACTGATTCGGTATGGTTGGCCTTTCGAGCGAGATGAGATTATAAATCCTGATAGCATCAAAGGACAGTATAAACAAGGCGGCAATCACCAGGAAAAAACTATATAAATGTTCTCCGCCTTCGTAGGCGAGGTTCGACATAAATACATTTCCCGTAAACACCAGGATGATCAATGCGCCAATTGTTGCTGTCCTCCTGAATAACAATAACAGGCCTGCAAAGATTTCTACTGCTCCAAGAAAAGATTCGTAACCTGGCACCACCCCAAGGCTCATAGAAAACAGTTTCCAATCTGTAAAGTCGCCATAACTGGTATTGAGGTTACTGATGGATGGATAAGGTGCCTGCAGCGGGAAAAACTTGATAAATCCGTAGCCGATAATCCCTATGGCCAGGCGGTATCTTAAGATGACCCGTAACCAGTAATAGAGGATCGGATAGCTTTCGCTTTTCCTGTCCTTAAAACTCCAGATGACTGTGCCTGCTAAAGCGATGGCGATAATAAAGAGCCAGTCGACCAGCAGGGCCAAGCCCCAGCTCCCTTTTTCAAAATCTCCTGAAAGGAATTGCGGGGTGTAGCGGCTGAGGTAAAAGATGTCTTTGTATTGGAGATCTGCCCAGTTAATAGTGAATAGATTGGCATAATATTTCCAATCCAGCGGGACAGCCTGCAGCAGAAAAAAAATAAACAGGAACCGGAAAATTATCTTTTCATACTCCTTCCATTTTGAGGTTGTGATATTTTGTGTTGCATTCATCGCTATTGATCGATTAATTGTAGAGGCTGATAATTTTGTCTTAGCGCATTCCTGTTATTGTGTGTCTCCATTAGTTCAAAGAGTCATTAAATACTAATTGGCACCTGTTTTTGCCGGGGTGTTTGTTGCAGGATTAGTCTTTAATGGCGTTATTACCTTTCTGTTTTGCAAATCAAACTTCTGCCCCTTTTGCAGGTAATAAAACGGGCCGTTGGAACCGGAATCACTGCTCAGGTTTTTAGTTGTGCCGGCAAACTGCTGCTGATCATAAATCGCCACATAGGATACGCCGATCACTTCAAAAGTATTCTGGTGCACCACGATAGCCGTACTTTCATCGATCCCGATCCCGAGCAGTTCAGGATGCTTTTTGATAAATCCCAAAAGGTCAAACTGACGGTTACGTTTTAAGATGTGCTGATCGATGGCGACATTATGGATAAAATCGAGCCCCTTGATATGGTCGCCTTCCAATATGGTATTGGCTTTGGTATCCCCTCTGAACAGGTAGGACCCTTGTATGGTTGCCCCTGCAGAGGTACCGCCAATCACACCGCCCCTGTCCAGCAAAGCATTAAACTCCTTTTGCACCTGGGTATTTAAGAATGCATCCGCGATTTTCCATTGTCGCCCTCCCTCAAACCAGACACCTGTAGCTTCCCTGACCGGAGCAGCGAAGCTTGCTGTATTGGCGAGTTTAGCGTCACGCGTATGCAGCACAGTAACTGTTTTCACACCCAGTTCATGTAGTTTTTTTACCGTTTTAAAATCACCTTTGGTGATGGTAGAATCATCACCGGCAGTAGGCACGTAAATAATTTTCGCATTAACACCACCTGCAAGTTCAATGAATTTCGCCCAGATTTCGGGGCCTACATTTCCGCCGCCAACGATGACCAGATGTCCTTTTTCCGGGCCGATACTGGCAGGTTTAGTTGTTTGCGCCAGGGTTGCTGTGCTGATTAAAAGGAGTGCAGCAAATATGTTTTTAAAGGATTTCATTTGATTCTATATTAAGTTTCATTAATAACCCGGATTTCTATTGGAACCTGCGAGGTTCGCATCCACCAGTGTTTCATTATAAGGGATCGGGAATAAATACAGGTGTTTGTCGGGCAATGACAGTACTGTTTGCGCCCTGTCTGTCCGCACTAAATTGAACCAGCGATCGGCCTCAAATGGAAATTCTACCTTCCGCTCATTTTCAAGCGCCAGTAAAATATCGTTCAGCGTGGCTGCTGTGGCGGGAGCAATACCGGCACGGTCGCGCACCGCATTCAGATCTGCCAATGCACCAGTCACCCCCGCTATATTACCCTGTTGTGCCCTTGCTTCTGAACGAATAAAATAGACTTCTGCAATGCGGATCACATAGGCCGGATCAGTTCCTAACGGTGTGCGATAGTACAATTTGCCATACCATAGATTGCCCGGCGCGGCAGTCTGACCGATTAAGGCGCTGCGGCTGCCACCAATAGCAGGGTTATTTAACAAAGCTACAAGCGCATCTGATGGTGCCCATTCCCTCCGGCCGCCCAGTACCGGCGGCAGCCACCAATTGCTGTGCCCGTTGGTATTGGAAAGCGTGTAGGCTAATTCAAAAACAGATTCGGGAGTCGCCACTGCATTATTGGCAAAAAAGGCACTATAGGGCTTTACTAAAGTGTAGTTTTGGTTATCGCTGATCACCTGTGTGGCAAATTGCTCTGCTAAAGCCCATTGTTTCTGGTACAGGTAAAATCTCGCTTTTAATGCCCAGATTGTTTTCTGCGAAACCCGGTTACGGCTAACCGCCACAGGCACCAGTGCTTCTGCGGCATCCAGGTCTTTTAATACCTGAGCATAAGTATCGGTCAGGCTGCTGCGAGGTATACCCGTATTATCTGAAGGCTTGGTAGTTGGCGAAAGAATCAACTGTACTCCTCCCCAGCCGCGGGCCAGATCAAAGTAGGCCAGTGCACGCACAAAATACGCTTCTCCGAGGTATTGGTTCCTGGTGGCCGTGGTAAACAGCGGATCATTAACTTTCGGGATTTCGGTAATGATATAATTGGCCGAAGAAATCGTTTTATAGATCGCCGTCCATGCAGAACTTACGTAACCATTCGTAGCCGAGGTGAGGTGTTTGGTAATTTCACTAGGATCGGACTGTGAGCCCGTCCAGTTGATGTCGCCGGCCGACAAATACGAGAGTGCCTGGAAATTCGATCCGTAATACGCGGTACTGGCCAGCGTATTGAACATGCCGTTGACCGCCGAGGCTGCAGAGCCTGCATTTGTAATGGCTTCTGCTTGGTCTACCTGCAATTGCGGCTGGGTATCCAGGAACTTTTTGCAGGAACTGAAGATGATTAAGAGCGGTATGATGTATATGAGTCTTTTCATAATAGTATATATTTTTTTAACACTTATGAAGCTTAGTTATGCTTGCAGTGCTTTTGCCAGCTGAACTGTAGGTTTCATTTGAGTATGATTTAAAAGTTAGAAAGTGATGTTGGCCCCTATCTGGATTGTTCTTGGGATTGGCGGTGTTCCCAGGTCATAACCGAGAACGGTCGACGATGAGGATACGTTAACTTCCGGGTCCGGGCCTTTATATTTAGTCCACAGCCATAAGTTGGAACCGCTTACATAGACTCTGACGTTAGACAACCTGATCCGTTCCACCACACTTTTAGGGATGGTGTAACCGAGGTTCACATTGCTTAACCTCAGGAACGAACCGTTTTCGATGTTACGGCTTGTCGGGCTTAAAGTGTAGTTGGTACCCAAAGCGGTCAGTCGTGGCAAATCAGTAATGTCGCCCGGTTTTTGCCATCTCGTTAACTGCGCCGCATCGGTAGCCCTGTTGGCATCACGTGTACCGCCTCCCTCGAGGAAGTAAGCATTATTGTTATACACCTTGTTACCGTAAACGAAATTAAAAAACACGTTCAGATCGAAACTTTTATAAGAAAAAGCATTGGTGATGCCACCAGTAAATTTGGGCAATGCACTGCCAGCCGAAACCAGGTCGCTCGACGTAATTTTGCCATCATTATTGGCATCCTCATAAACAGCGTTTCCGGTTTGCGGATCTACATACAACTGATTGTAGACAAAAAACGTATTCATCTGCAGGCCCTCTACCATTCTTTGCGCTGAATAAGCCGCTACAACCGGCGTGGGCAGTTTCTCTATTTTATTGATATTCCTGGAGAAATTGAAATTGGTTGTCCATCTGAAATCTTTACGGTTGACATTCGTACTGCTGATACTGAGCTCAAAACCTTTATTGCTCATTTCGCCAGCATTGGTCAGGATCGACGTAAAACCAGAACTTGTTGCCAGTGGCAGGTTCAGCAGCAGATCGCTCGTATACTTATCATACACATCAGCCGTGAAAGTCAGCCTGTCCTTAAACAAACTCAGATCCACACCAAGGTTAATCTGCCTGGTACTTTCCCATTTCAGATCCGGGTTAGCCAACTGCTGCGGTATAGTCCCGGGATTGTTCTGGTAATTTGCCCCGGCGCCCCATAATCCGCGTGAAGCAAAATCATTGATATTGTTTTGATTTCCTGTTACTCCTATACTTCCGCGGACTTTTAAATCGCTGATCACCGTAGAATTCTTCAGGAAGTCTTCCTCTTTTACACGCCAGGCTAAGCCGGCAGAAGGGAAATATCCCCATTGGTGATTTTCTCCGAACCGTGATGAGCCATCGGCACGTAAACTAAACTCAGCATAATACTTACCCGCATAATTGTAGTTTACCCTTGCAAAAAAAGACGACAGCCTGTATTTAGTTTCGGAAGCCGACGAGGTGGTACTCCCTGCTGAAGCGATCTGCTGAAAGGCATCATTCGGAAAGTTGGTACCTGTGGCTAAAGTATTTCCGTATACCGTACCCTGCAAGGAATTCCCCGCAAGGGCACCGAAGTTATGTTTTCCTATCGTTTTATTATACGCAAGGGTCTGTTCGTTAGTCCACACCGTATTGCTCGTGATACTTGAACTGCCCAGATTTTTGTTGGCAATACCCAAATTGGTCAGGCTGTTCCAGTATTGATACTCGTTGTAATTGTTATAATCTACACTCCAGCTGGAACGGAACTTCAGATCTGGTGTAATTTTAGCTTCCGCATACAGGTTACTGATCAGACGGTTACTGGTAGAATGCATATTGGTATTGTTCAGCAGCACATCCAGGTTGTCGAAACCTGCCCATTTTGCAGGGCTCCCATCGGCATTGACTTCGGGCAGATAGGTTGGTGTATGGAGGGCGGATTGCAAAATCCCACCCTGCGGACCGTCGCCTACCCTTGCATTGGTACGATAAGTCTGTGTCAGGATATTTGAAGTTCCCACACTAAACACATCATTGATCTTCTGATCAAGATTGAACTTAAAACTGCCCCTTCTGAAATCATTGGTTTTCAGGTTAGCCTGCTGTTTATTTAACCCTGCGCCGATATAATAGGTTGTTTTATCATTACCGCCAGAAATCGAAGCATCATAATTTTGCAGAAAGCCAGTTCGGAACACTTTGTTCAAACGATCGTAAGTCTGCTGGTCTTCCGGCAAACCACGTGCTGCCGGCGAACCAGTTGGGTTATCAGTCAGCGACCTGAAAGGCACATTTCTATAGGTAGCAATCGCCGCGGTATTGCCTGCCGCAGTCGCATCTGCTAACGAGTTACGGTACATTTCATTGATCAGTTCGGCATGCTGCGGGCCGGTAGTGAGGTCCCACAGCTTAGGTGCCCATGCCCAGCCGAAGTAAGTATTCAATGTCACTTTTGGTGAAGAATTCAATTTACCGCGTTTAGTAGTAATGAGGATTACCCCGTTTGCCGCCCTTGCACCATAGATCGCCGTAGCATCGGCATCTTTTAATACTGTGATACTTTCAATATCATTGGGATTTATATCAGACAGCGGATTGTTTGCCTGGCCCTGTGTAGTAATGTTCTGAAGCGAATTGCTATTAAGGTATACACCATCAATTACGTATAGCGGATCGTTGCTCGCATTGATGGACGTGGTTCCCCTGACGCGGATAAACATACCATCTCCGGGAATACCGGTAGAAGCGCTGATCTGCAGACCAGCTGCTTTTCCCTGCAGCTGCTGTTCGAATGTTGCTACCGGTTTATCTTTTACCTCGCCTACGTTGATGGTGGCAACTGCCCCGGTTAACGATTTGCGTGTTTGCGTACCATATCCAACCACCACTACATCGTTGAGCTGGGTGTTATTTTCTGCCAGCAGGATTTCTGCAGGGCTTCCATTAACGATTAATTCTTTTGGCTGATAACCTACAAAGGAAATGAGTAAGGTATAGGGGAATTTCTGACCGGTTACAAAGCTGAACTTACCATCATTACCGGTAGATACCGCATGGGTTGTTCCTTTGATTTTAACAACCGCACCCGGCAGGGGCTGCCTGGTAGACAGGTCCAAAACCACCCCTTTTAAAGTTGAGTTGATCAGCGGTGCAGCGCTGTCTTGTGCAAAAATGTAAAAAGGGCTAAAAAAGAGTAAAATTAATATCGCCAGCCGGAAAGACGGCCAGTATTTATGCGTATGGGTAAATATTTCCATATCTTTAACAAGGTTTATGTGATGTATTTCGTTGCTTAAACTGTTATCGAAGGTCAGCAGGTGATTGGCGTTACGTAGCTGATTCTTCAGATTAACTGGCAAGGCTACCTTGCCAGTTTTCTTATAATTTATCTCCTTTATTCGATCATATTCATGGAGGATTGCTGATACTTAATATTATAAATGCTTTTTTGCAGGATTGGTTCCTGTACTTGTCAGCGTTGTGCTGGTTTATCCGCAACAACAACATTCCATACCGCAACAAATAAATGCAGGCATCAGCCTGACTGTCGGCACAACTCGGGGATGAGTTAGAATGGTCATATTTTTTATTGTTTTCATGATTGGGTATAAACATAGATATTTTTATATAGTCTACCAAATCGATAGGATTTATATTTAAAATATTACAATTTCATTTATCAATGTAATAACCTATTTATCAATACATTATGAAACATCAGTTTCCAAAAAAACCAATTGGCTCAAAATTATTATTTCTTCAATGACGAGTAATGTACTACCTTGAGCCCGGAAAAAAAGAAAAATGGCGACAATAGAAAAGGAATATGATGCAATAATTATAGGCTCGGGACCGAATGGATTAGCTGCTGCGATTACGATGCAGCAGGCTGGTCTTTCTGTATTACTGATCGAAGGAAAGGACAGTATCGGGGGCGGGCTCCGTACGGCGGAACTAACTTTACCGGGCTTTAAACATGATATTTGCTCAGCAATCCATCCTATGGCGGTCGCATCTCCATTTTTTGCGTCCTTACCGCTGCAGGAATTCGGACTGGAGTTTATAGAACCATCGTTAGCCGCCGCGCACCCTTTTGACGACGGGACAGCCGCAATTTTATGCCGGTCAATCGACGCAACTGCATCATCACTGGGAAAGGATGAGTCTGCTTATCTTAAACTGATCAAACCTCTTGTCAGAGATTGGGAAAAACTGGTGGGCGATATCCTTTCACCACTTAAATTCCCCGCTCATCCATTATTGCTGGCAAAATTCGGCTTAAAAGCATTGCAGTCGTCGCAGCAAATTTCCAAGAGGTTTAAAACAGAAAAAGCAAAAGGACTGTGGGCGGGAATGACGGCACATTCGATCCAGCCCCTCAGTAATTTAGCTACAGGTGCTATCGGTATGGTATTATCCGCTGTTGGCCATGTACATGGCTGGCCGGTGCCAAAAGGAGGTTCTCAAAATGTAGCCAACGCGCTGGCGGATTACTTTGTTTCCCTGGGCGGGAAAATACAGACTGGCTTTATGGTTAAATCACTGGATGAATTGCCTGCGGCGAAAGCTATCCTGTTCGACCTTACACCAAAACAGCTCGTAGAAATTGCCGGTGAAAAACTATCAGGGTTATATAAATGGCAATTGAAACACTACCGGTACGGACCGGGCGTATTTAAAGTAGATTGGGCACTATCGGCCCCTATCCCATTTAAAGCAGCAAGTTGTTTGCAGGCCGGAACAGTACATCTGGGCAATACCTTTGCAGAGATCGCGAGAACGGAACAGCAGACCGCTGATCATATACACCCCGAAAAACCTTTTGTATTACTTGCGCAGTCAAGTTTATTTGACGCTACCCGGGCCCCGTCCGGCAAGCATACGGCATGGGCATACTGCCACGTACCGCATGGCTCTGTAAAAGATATGACCGCTGCGATTGAAAAACAAATTGAACGTTTCGCGCCAGGTTTCAAAGATACGATCCTTGCCAAACACACGATGAATACAGTAGAAGTGGAAGCTTATAACCCAAATTATATCGGCGGCGATATCAATGGCGGGATCATTGATCTTGGCCAGCTGTATACACGGCCGGCTTTGAGGATTTCTCCCTATCGCACGTCTGCCAAAGGTATTTATATCTGCTCTTCCTCTACTCCTCCGGGAGGCGGCGTACATGGAATGTGCGGTTATTATGCAGCCAAGCAAGCGCTGACCGATATTTTTAATATAACTCTCCCTAAACTGACCAAACATGACCACAACAACTAAACGCTTTGCTTTACATGAAGACTGGACTGTAGTAATCCTGGGTTCACTTGTAATTCTTTTTTCCCTGTTTTTTTACGCTGTGCCGGTACCTGTCTATAAATGGAAAACCGTGGCTGAATTAACTGAAAATGTTTTTAACCCAGCTAACCTGGTTACACTGCTGATCCAGTTCTTTTTTGTGCTCATTGTTGGGGCTATCGGGGCAATGGTAACCGGTAAACCGGTAAAAAACTTTCTGATCGGTTTTCCCGCAGTTTATCTCTTGACAATTATTGCCCTAGTTGTTGCAGGAAATGCATTTATAAAATCTATCAATTTAGAAGCGGTAATTTTTAGTTTGGTGATCGGACTCATCATCGGGAACCTGTTTAAATTGCCGCAATGGTTTCGGGATACTTTGTCTACAGAACTGTTTGTTAAAATCGGTCTGGTATTGCTGGGTACAACAGTTATTTTCTCTGACATACTCAAAGCAGGGTCATTGGGACTGATGCAAGCGCTGATCGTAGTGCTGTCTGTCTGGTATTTTGCCTTCTGGCTGTGTAAAAAACTGAAAGTAGATGATGAGCTGACCATGATGATTTCCAGTGCGGTATCAATTTGCGGTGTTTCTGCAGCGATAGCTACATCGGGTGCAATTAAAGGAGACCCTAAAAAGCTATCTTACGTCATTTCAATGGTTTTGATCACCGCGATCCCGATGATGATTTTTATGCCTTATATCGCCGCTTATTTCAACTTTCCGCAGCAGGTAACCGGTGCATGGCTTGGTGGCAGTATTGATACCACGGGAGCAGTTGTAGCGTCAGGCACATTAGTTGGTGAGGAAGCGCTGAAGATCAGTACGATTGTGAAGTTCTCACAGAACGTATTATTAGGAATCGCTGCTTTTGCCATTAGTATTTACTGGTCCTATAACAAAACCGCCAAAGGTGCGTCAACTGTTGAAAAGCCTACCTTAAAGGTGATATGGGAAAGGTTTCCGAAGTTTGTACTGGCCTTTATCGGTGCTTCTTTATTGTTTTCTTTTTTCCTGAGCCCTGCCCTGGCAGCGCCTGTGAAAGATAGTCTGAAAAACCTGCAGAATGCCTGGTTTACACTTGCATTTACCAGCATCGGGCTGGAGACTAATTTTAAGGACCTCTTTAAAAATGAGAATAAAAAGCCGTTATATGCTTTTTTGATCGCGCAACTCTTTAACGTGATCGTTACGCTGATTATCGCCTGGTTCTTATTTGGCAAGGCAGGTAATATTTAACTGAGCTTTACCTGGAATTGCTGAAAAAAGCAGAAGAGCAAGCATTATTTAAAATAATATTTCTTTTTAATTAATGTTTATATGGTTTTTTTATTACCTTTGTCAACATAAAGAACAAAAAAACCATATAGACGTGAAATTAGATCAGTACGAATATTTTTCAGACAATAACTTTGAGAACTATTTCTTCTACAGTAATGGGCCCAAAGGAAGGATAAAAAAAGGAATCACCTAAACTAAATTTAACGATAATCCAATTATATACAATCTGGCTTTTGGCGATTTTGATCCTTATACACAGCACATCAGTGATGTCGTCAAAAGTAATAACCTAGACCGTGACAGAGTACTTGCTACTGTCGCTAACACGATCCATGAATTTAGTAACCATTGTGGTAACCCTTTGATTTTCGCTACAGGGAGTACGCCTGCCAGAACAAGGCTGTACCAGATCAGTATAGCAAAGTTATTAGATGAAATACTCAGGGAATTTGATATTTATGGAATCACTAACACCCTCGTATCCGGATTTAAAAAAAACGTTAACTATACAGCATTCCTTGTAAAAAGAAAACAAACAGAAACATTTAACTTAACATCAAAGAAAGGATTTATTATGCCAGCAAATAAAAGATCAACAATCACTTACACTAAAGCCTCAGTGACAGAGCAGTTCAGAGATTATTCTAACGATTCTTTTGTAGTAGGAAAGGTTGCAAAAGCAAAAGAAATAATGAGTAAAGTCAAACTTCCTGATCATCTGACATCAGCTGATTTATAAATTTAATGCAGATCAATCACATCTGGTAAATTTGGATGTGATCGATCTGCATTAAATTTCAGCTTTATGGTTTAACCGTAAATTGATAAGTTGATTCCGTTGTATAGGTTTCCCCTGGTTTTAATACGGTTGAAGGGAATGACGGCTGGTTTGGTGAATCTGGAAAATGCTGTGTTTCCATAGCAAAGGCAGTACGGAAGTAGTCTTTATGACCACCTTTCATCACATTTTTTCCCAGCATAAAGTTACCGCTGTAAAACTGCAGTCCCGGCTGGTCGGTATATACACTCATTACGATACCGCTCTTTTCACCTGTTACCACCGCTACAGCATCTTTGGCACCATGGGTTTTCAGCACATAGTTGTGGTCATAACCCTTGCCGTTTAGCAACTGTTCGTCTTTAACATTGATTTCAGCGCCTATAGTTTTCACTTTGTTAAAGTCGAATGGAGTGCCTTTTACAGTCATTAATTTGCCCGTCGGGATCAGTGTAGAATCCACAGGGGTATATTTATCAGCGTTAATTTGCACATTGTGCCCGAGGATGCTGCCACTGCTCTCCCCATTCAAATTGAAGAAAGCGTGGTTGGTTAAGTTCAGTACTGTCTTTTTATCAGTGGTAGCTTCGTAACTAATTTTCAGCTCATTATCATCAGTAAGCTTATACGTTACTTTAACAGTCAGGTTACCCGGAAACCCCTCTTCCATATCTTTGGAAAGGTAGTCCAGTTGTACTGTCTCCGCATCAATCTGTTTCAGGTCCCACACTACATCCTGAAAACCTTTTTTCCCGCCATGCAGGGTATTGATGCCATTATTTGTAAACAGGGTATATGCCTTGCCATCCAGTGTGAATTTACCTTTTGCGATCCTGTTACCAAACCGGCCAATGGTTGCGCCAAAATAAGGTTCAGTTGATTTCTGGTAGCCGTCAACAGAGCTGAAACCAGCTACAACATCCACTAGTTTACCATTTTTATCGGGGATAAATAAGCTGACCAGCCTCCCGCCGTAATTGGTGATCATCGCTTTTGCTCCATTTTTATTAGTGATTGTATGGAGGCTTACAGATTTTCCATCTATGGTTTTCTGGAACCGGTCTGCTGATGCAGCAGCTGATTCAACGGCAGTACTATCTGTACTTACTGTACTTTTTGGAGCAGAAGAATTACAGGCCGACAAGGCAATTAAGCCAGTAGCAGTCAGTGTAAAAAGGGTTCGTTTAAAAGAGATAATCATATTTTTCAAGTTTATATTTTATTTAGGTAATCTATGTTTATAATTGTTTATTAAGCTATTAGGTATTTAAACTTCTCTATTTTCAAATGCTTATTATCGGATAATAATGGCTCATCATATTTTACTATTATTTTTAGTTTATCGCTCCAACCCTGCCATACCCTCCTGTTCTGACCTTTGGGAAATTTCGATAGCCGACCATCACTCTTTACTATTATTTTTAGTTACCGTTCCATTGCCGTCTTCTTTCCACTGTTCACATAGTCAAGGGGTGAAACCCCAAATTATTTGACAAAGCTTTTTCCAAAGTGCGCCTGCGACCCAAACCCCGTCATAGCTGCAATAATAAACTCGGCAACCTTTTCCAAAAATGCTTCGTCGGCTTTATTGTAAGCCATACTTTTAATATGTACTAACGGCGATTGAGCGAAAAAATTCTTGATCTTATCCCGGCTCGCGAGCAAATAGCCATCGCCAAAAGTAACAGTCCGCTGGGTCCCTTTACACAAACCATAAAAAAACCAATATCCGGTACAGGGAGGCCGTTTTTGTACACGCAGCTTTTTCCTGTTAATCCAACTTATCATCTTATCTTTGCAGCAGATCAGTACCCCCTTTTCAATGAAAACAACAATTAAGACCTTCCTTATATTCAGCCTGGCTATTTTTTCTTTAACGACAGTTGCTCAAAATAAAATGCAGAGCGCAGATGAATTAATTAATCAAACAGATCCGGCATGGCCGCTGGTACAAAAATGGATCGATTCTGCAAAAAACAAAGTTGAAGTGTTACCCGTAGATTCTGCAAGAGCAAAAGAGGCAATCTATAACTCCCAGATTTCTACCTATTCTACATTGGGCGCCGTAATTTATAATACCGGCGGAATTATGGTAGACAATGGCTGGATCAGGATTCTGGGATCGGCAAGCGGAAGACTGAACCGTTCTGTTCCGGAATGGAATAAAGGAAAGACGATTGCAGCATACGGCGATAAACCAGAGTATCTGCTGGTTGCTGACGATGCCGTAGGTGGTTTCTTTGCCATCAATTACGGTGCTTTTGGCAAAGACCTGAAAAACGTTTATTACCTGGCGCCCAACAGCTTAAATTGGGAACCCTTAAATATTGGCTATGGTGAATTTATGCTTTTCTGTTTTGACAGTGACCTGTCTGTATTTTACAAAGGCCTGAGATGGTCTACCTGGAGCCAGTTTATCGGGAACCTTGATGGAAGTAAATCTTACAGCTTCCGCCCCTATTTATGGTCAGAGCAAGGTACTGACATTGAAAAGAGCACAAGAAAATTAGTAACAACCGAAGAACTGTTCAAATTCAATATCGAAAAACAAAAAGAATTGAAAACCGCTGCGCAATAGAAAAAGCTATTCTGCTGTGCTCTTCAGAGACGCATAGGCTACGATATCATGTATTTTACCATCGAGTTCATTTGCGGCCCTTTCCAGCATCACTATTTCCTCTTTTTCAATCTGGTAATCGTTCAATTTAAAGATGGCTATTAACCCCAATATCGATGAAACCGGGCGCCTCATTTCATGGGACTGGATCAATGCTATAGCTTCCAGCGACTGTTCCCGCTCGCTGATCTTTGTCTGTGATATTTTTAATTCTGAGATATCGGCCGCAAAATAGCTGACACCAATAATATTTCCGTCTACATCAAAAGCAGGATCATACGTAAATTGCCACCAGATGTTCTTGTCAGCATGAACAACAAGTTTATCCTCTACTACCCGCACACCTGTTCTTGCTTTATTGAAATTCTTTAAGAACTCATACAGAAAAGCATCCCCGATTACATCCGTAATTGTCATTCCGATAGCGATGGGGTTGTTGTAATGCTGATCCATGTAATCGAAAAGCACTTTATTAAAAAATAACACCTTTAAATCAAGGTCGATCAGCATCATGCACGACTGCGAACTTTCAAATAAAGATCTGAGCGTGATCTCATTTCTGCTTGCCTCCAGCAATTGTTTGTTGAGCAGCTGCTGGCTATGCTCAAACTCAAAGAGATGGATTACCTGCTTCGATAAAACCGCAAGCATCATCTTTTGGTGATCAGAAAGCTCGTTCGGTTCATGTCCGATCACACAAAGACTGCCCAATTTCAATCCATTTTCGGTGACTAAGGGGGCGCCTGCGTAAAACTGAACATTTAAATCGCCTGTTCTGAAAGGGTTATTTAAAAATCTGCTGTCTTTTGCCGTATCAGGCACCACCAAAACTTCTTCCTGGATAATGGCGTGGTTACAAAATGCGTGTTCGCGTAAACTTTGTGTGGCATCGATTCCTACACCGAGTTTAAAATGCTGAGTGTTTTCATCCAGCAAAGTGATTACAGCAATTGGAGTTCCGCAGATTTTTGCCGCAGACTCTACAATTTCCTTTAATTCGGCCTCCTTACTAATTTTTAAGTCCAGAAATCTTTCTACAGCCAACAAACGATCCTGCTCTCTATCTTGCATATTTTAAAGAATCCCGATTAATCTCCTATGTATTTGCTGTAATTATACGCAATAATTTTAGTATAGCTTTTCGAAATTAATAAGAAGACACACTAATAGGTGTAAATAAATATTCCCTCAGTGTGTTTTAATATAATTAATAAATATTTTTTCTAAATTAGTAATTATCTCAATGTTATGAAATCCAGAATCATCTTATTTTTACTGGTGCTCACTGGTCTGCAGGTTTATGGCCAGTCCGGCGAATCCAGATTTAAACCCGGGGCTAAAATAGGGTTTAATGTTTCATCCTTTACCAGGGATGTGGCTATTTTTGATCAACCTGATGAAGCATACAGCTCCTTCAAAAATAGTGTACGTCTGTCATTTATGGCAGGCATAACACTCGATATGGAAATGGCCAACAGCTTTACTTTGGGGATGGAACTCCTGTATAATTCGAGGGGCATGAGTTATTCGCAAAAGAATGACCGGGTAGTTATTGAAACCGAAGGCGGCCAGACAAAAAATGCGTATAACAATTATGAATATCAGTTAGATTATCTGGAACTTCCACTCACTGTCAACTATAATTTTAAACCAGAAAGCGCCAACAAATATGTGAAAGGATACCTTGGCATTGCCCCTGCTGTAGCGCTCAGAAAAAAAAGCGTATTGACTTATCCTAAATCAGATCCGGAGCATGACAAACAAAAGGCAGATCTTTCTGATGTAAGATCTTTTACTAAGAGTATCATTACAGGGGTTAAACTCGGCGAGTCTTATGCCGAAAATGAACTTTATATTGATTTTAGGGGCAGTTATATGCCAGATAAAGTCTTCACTCAAAGGATTGATGATTCAGGGAAAAATCTGGATACCCATATGTTTACGTTTACTTTTTCATTCGGATTTAAATTTTAGGTATACGCTCTATTTATGGGGCTGACTTTGCAGAACTACATGTTTAATGTTCAATATCAGAGTTAAAATGCTTCTCCAAGGTTAAAGACAAAAGTATTATAGCCCTTACTCGCAGCGAAGTCAACCCCGATATTCGTATTGGATCCCTTGTTGAACTTAATCCTCAGACCGGTACCGGCAGCGGGATGCCACGAGGTAAACAAAGTCCCTGATCCGCTTACAGAATTTGCATTTGCAAATACAACAAAGCCCAGTAAACCATTTGCAGTAATATCACGCCTGTATTCACTCTCCAGATAAAATAGTGTTTTACCACGGTAGCGGTTTTGTTCCATTCCCCTGGCAGAACGGTTATAGGGATCCCAACCGGTACTCGGTAAATCCAGGTAAGGTGCATTGCCCTTTACTACTGTCCATAAATAAGACCAGAACGCCAGTGTATTTTGCTTCTCTGGTTTTGACGGTTCAAGGGATAAATATTTCCGCATATCCAGGAACAGGGATTGCCAGTTGCTGTTACTGCCCAGGAACCCGGGATTTACTCTGTAGATCAGGTTTCCATAAGCACCGGGAAGCGGGTTGATAGAATTGTTGCGGGTATCATAAAGCAGGTTAAGGGTGATACCGGATGAAAATGAGTTACGCTCCGTACCATACTGGTACCCTGTATAAGTTTTAAGATCTGTGCCGGAATCTTCAGTTTTGATTTTAAACCGGTAATCCATATTATAGCCAAAACCTGCAAACAAATAGGGTTTAATTCTTTTGAGCGCATTCTGATGAAAGCGGATGTAATTATAATCCACCAGTGTACGCTCATCAGTTCCATGACTGCTGCCTAACCCCCATGTATATTGCGGATATACCAGGAACCTGAGGTCACTTTGTAAAGTCCAGGTATTATCAGGCAGCCAGATATTGGCTCTCAGGGGCAAGCCGAACCTGCTTTTAAAGTTCCAGTAGGGTGCGAAGGTGACACTCGAAATGTTGGTTGTCCGTTTTGGACCAAGGTAAACTGCAGCAGTGGTACTGGTAATCAGCACCCGGCCACTCCCTCCCGGAGCTGAACTGCTTATCGGAAGAAATGAAAAATATAACTTTTTATCACGCTGCTCTCTTATCTTCTGCGGCCTGATATGAAAAAGGTCTTTTGCAATATCAATCAGATCGGTTTGTCTTGAAGTATCTCTTACAACCGCTTTCTGCGGCAGCATATTCGGCGTGTTTTGTGCCATGGAAGCCAGGGGAAGCATTCCAATAAAGATAATTAAGGATTTGATCTGCATAGTAGAAGTATTTTCCAGATCAAGGTAACACTACTGATGACAAGATGCAAGAGATTATTGTATACTAAACATCTTTTATACTATCAGGAGGATAAATAACAAAGGAATAGGGATTTGGTACCGGGCTATTATAAGGAGAATAAATGCCCAGGTAATTGACTATTTTACTTTCATCGGTTTTATTGATAAAAAAATCCGATGATAATAAATAATACTTGATCAGGTCCCTCAGCCGGTCAGACTTTTCATAGTTCAGCCCCATGTAGTACGTAACCTTCCATTTCACCGCAGAAATAGTATCATTGCCTATCGCCTGAAAATAATCATCTACAAAACTCGCTACACTTCCCGGCGCTAGTTTTAAATAATGCAGTTCTTTTTCAATAGAGAGCGCCGCATATTTTTTTACTCCGGGTGCTACGAAATAAAGTGAAGCCGGAATGAAACACATCCCTGCACCAACGCCTGCTAAGGTTATAAATTTTCTTCTTTCCACATTAAAAGTTTTTATCGGCCGCAAATAAGGACATCGCAGACAGGGTAAGTGTTGGATTAGAAGGACCAAAGGTAGTAAATGCACTTGCTCCGAGCACGAACAGGTTCCTGTACTGGTGATGGATCATATGTTTATCTACCACGCCGAGGTTTCGGTCAGCACTCATCCGGGCCCCGCCGATAATATGCCCCTCATGTGAAGCAGGTTCCAGGTAGCGCAGTTCTTCTACCGGAAGGCAGGACAGAATGCCGGGTAACTTCTTTTTCATATTAGCCACCCCTTTTAAGGTATATTCAGATCGATCCTGAAAATGGACCTCGGGCTTAAATTTATCTGATGAAGTAGTAACATAATTGGATAACAGTGGCAGGTCTTCAAATACCATTCTAAAGCTGGCCACGTTTAGATGTTTCCCTCTTTCGAGCCTGATATCGTAGGGTGCATTATTTGCTTCGATCAGACAGGCCGCGAAATCTTTACGGTGAGCCCCGTCATATAACATATACCCATTCGCGTTTACCCAATTGCTGCCCCCCGCGTTCGTCATATTTTCGAGGTAAATCAATACCTGCATACCCAATTGTTCTCCTATCCCTTTCCCTGTAAGCGGATTTTTATCTCCCGCATTCAGCAGGATGTTAGCATTGAAAAATGGGTTGGTACCAAGTACCACTACCTCACCCTGTACAGACATCTCTTTACCTTCCAGTTCAAAAAGCACTTTTTTGACGATGTCGTTTACCGTTTCCAGGCTGTATACCTGCGCACCGTAAACCAGTTCCACACGGGAATCCTGATAAACCCCGATTTCGGAATTTTCTAAAGTAAATTTAGCGTCGACCGGACAGGTTTCACAGGTACTGAAAGACATGCAGCCGTTCCGTCCGCGGGTGGCCCTGCTTGCCCTGGCCCCGGGCTGACTCACATATTGGTTGCCATAGGTTTTATGCATGATCTTGTCGACCAGTGTAAAGGCATGAGGGGGCAAAGGGTATTTACCTTTCCTGGGGAAAGGGGTTTCTTCCGGACCTGAAACAGACATAAGGTCTTCTGCTTCGTAGTAATACGGGTCGAGGTCGTTATAATCTATCGGCCAGTCCTCCGCCATCCCATACGTACTTTTCAGTTTAAAATCATTGGGCATAAAACGTGGCGTACAGCCCCACCAGCAATTGGAAGAACCTCCGAATGCTGTGGTAAATGGCCATTCTTTATTTTTGTTCAGGTTGATGATGTTGTCTTCCCAGGGCTGGTCATATTTCTGAAATGCCGAACTGAGTCCTTTTTTTACTTTCAAACGCTCTGCCTGCGGGTAAAAATGTCCCTTTTCCAGCACCAGTACCTTTTTATCTCCTTTTGTTTTTGATAAATACTTTTTAAGAAAAAAACTGGACGCAAATCCGGTTCCCACAATTACTAAATCGTAATGATCGTGCTTCATGAATATAAAATTACAGCAGAATAAGATTGTTAAACATCAATTAATAGTTATTGGCATTTTTCAGGAACCAATGCAGCCATGGGATCTTTACAAACATGAGCGTACATAACAGGATAGTAAACAGGATCAGGTAAAGCATGAACCATTTTCTTGTGTACAGCTTTTCTGAACCCTGAACAGGTGAATCTGTTAACAGGCCTATCTTTAGATACCAGGAAAATAAAAGGGCAAAAAACGGAAAACTAACCAATAGTTCAATCCTGTCTTTGATCAAAAATATTCCAAGGAAAAAGGCAGAAGTAATGGCATAAAAAAACATAGAAACCAGTAAGCTGTTTTCGCTGTAATATTTAAAAGACCGTCTGTATTGTCCGGCCACAGCAGGATCGGCAATCAGCCGGTACTCAGCAAATCTTTTTGTAGCCATCAGAAAAGCCCCGCCCATCCAGTAAGCGATAATGATACTGATTGGGGGAAAGGTGTTGATCCAGTTTAAGTCCCATTTGGTATTAGGCAGCCCTAAAGAAGGACTAAAAATAAACCATCCCGCGGCAAAGCGGATGGGGTTATTGACCGACTCGCTGAGCACATCCAAAAACACACGGTCTTTACTTCTGAAAGGCTTTACATTATAGATCACTCCCATTACCAGCAGGAAAAAAGCCATCGATAAAAACTTTATAGAAACGAAATAGGCCAAAGAAAGCCCCACAACTGCCAGCAAAGCGTATTCCGCATATAGGATTACCGGATTGATCACAGAAACTACTGAGGATCTGTTTTTCTTAAGCGGATGGAATTTATCAAATGATTTATCGAGGTATTCATTAATTACATAATTGGAAGAGGCTATTAAACAAATGCTGACTATGCCGATTACAATTTTCAGAGCCAGGTCCAGATCAAATGGGGTATGGAAGACAGATAGCGCAAATAGCATTCCGGGAACCATAAACACATTTTTTACCCAATTATCAGGCCTGATTACAGCAATGTATTCCTTTAGTCCGGCCGGTTTAAGGATCGGGTGATTCTTTTCTAAAGGTAAAGAAGGTTCATTAATGCTAATTTTATCGATCATAGTTGTTGGTTTAGCGCCGGGCCTTTAAAAAGAATAATCCTTTTTAAAAAACAATCCTGGAAATCACTAGTACAGCAAGTCACTGAAATTAAATCCGCTATTTCTTTATTATTAACGATAAAAATATCAAAACTTTCGATATTGCAGAAGAAAATAATAAAGTTAGTCAGCAAATCACTTTTACGACAAGATTGCTCAGCCCACATGAAGACAAATAACATACCAGTAACTCACTTTTTTCAAGAAAACAGGAATATAAAGCAAAGTTTGACTATAATTTGTCTCGCGGGGATATTCTTACGCTTATTTCATTTTTGCTATGATCGTTCACTGTGGATGGATGAAATATATTTATCTTCCAGTTTCCTTCATTTCAGTTATTGGGAACTGGCAACTGAAGCGCTTGATCATGACCAGAAAGCACCAATTGGTTTTCTGTGGCTCGTTAAACTTACCGTAGACCTATTTGGAAAGAATGAAATGGCCCTCCGGATTATCCCTTTGCTGGCAGGCGCAGGTTCATTGATTTTATATACCAGGGTTTGCGGGAATTTCCTTAAACCTCTGAGCCAGATACTTGCATTGGTCATATTTGCTTTTGCACCTGCACTGATCTACCATAGCGTAGAAATAAAACAATATTCTACAGAATGTCTGGCTACAGTGATTGCGCTGTATCTTTTTATCCGTTTTAAAGATGCGCAGGAACTGAAAGGAAAACTTTTATGGGGAGTATTGGGGGCCGTTTTATTGTGGTTCTCTTATTCTGTAATTTTTGTACTGGCCGGCATTGCGGCCGGAGAAACGCTGTATGCGCTGATCAAAAAGAACTGGAATATATTATTTATCAATCTTGTGCCTTTTTCTTTGTGGGTAATCAGCTTCGCTATTAACTATGTACTGTTTACGCACCGGCAGGCAGAGTCGCAATGGGTGGTATACTTCTTTAAGACTTACCACAATTTTATGCCTATGCCCCCCCACAACCGGCAGGACCTGCTGTGGTATCCAAAGAACCTGCAGCAAATGATGGACTATCCTCTGGGGATGGTTTGGGACCTGCAGGAATTCAGAAAGGGCCGTTTCACGAAATTACTGAATATCCCGGTTATTCCGATCATTCTAATGGCAACCGGCATCGTGTCCTTATTCTGGTCACGCAGACGGAGCTTTTATATCCTGATTTTTCCGGTACTGCTGATGTTATTTGCTTCAGGCCTGTTTTTATATCCGCTGATAGAGCGGTTCTGGGTATTTATCGCTCCGGTTTTAATAGTATTCATTGCGCTTGGATTTGAGTTTTATGTATTAAAATTAAAAACCAAATGGATCACGGCCGTTTTATTTATACTGGTTGCTGCCGGACCAGTTCTGCAATCTGCCTATTTTGTAGTTAAGCCCGAGAAGTTTTACAAACACAAGAAATCTTTGGTTAGGGAAAGCCTGGTGTATATAAGTAATAATTTCAGGGAAGGCGACGTGGTTTACAATTACTGGAACAACTATCCGGGATTTGATTTTTATAAATCGATCCTCCCGCTTAGGTTTAAAGCGGTTGAAGGGCATGATGTGAGAAAGCAATTCAATAATCTTGCAGCGTATAATCAAAACCTGCAGCAAGATTTTGAACAGTTTGATGGTAAAAAAAGGGTCTGGGTTATTTATAATACGCTCTTTCTGACCGATATTGGTGATTTGACTGATGATCCAAAATGGTACTATAAAAACCACTCTCCAAATCAGAACCTGATCAATCAGTTCAACAAAATTGGGCGACGCGTACAAAAATATGTATATCCCGATGTAACGGTTTCTCTATACGAATTGAATCAACAGGATATTGAGGAAGAATAAAAGTTTAATTCATAGAATTGAATGATAAATAGAATTTAATATTTCTATTTATCATTCAATATTTTTTAATAATCGTCGTTCAATGCAAAAACAGGCTGCCTTGTCATCCATTTTCCCCCTGTAAAATCAGGGAAGTCAATTGTTTCATTTCCTAATTCGATCGACTGCTCACTGAGCGGTGTGATTGCGCTCCATGCTGCAGCATCATACACATCCAGTGGTGTAGGTGTACCACGCTTTGCAGATTCAACGAAAGCATGTACTACAAAGAAATCCATGCCTCCATGACCTGCACCCTGCGCATCATTACCATATTTTTTCCAAAGCGGATGATCGTATTTATCTAACCATTCTTTCGCATTGTCCCAGGCATGAGGTTTACTTTTCCCTTCTACATAAATGCTATTATTGAGATCCATCCAAAGCCCGTCTGTCCCCTGCACCCTGAAACCTAAGGAGTACGGGCGTGGTGAATTGGTATCATGCTGCAGAATGATCGTTTCGCCGTTGGCACAGCTGATCGTAGTAGTTACAATATCACCTAATCTAAAGTTAACTTTTGCATTAGGATGGTTTTCTCCTGCATTGTCTACTACATACTTATGGAGGCTTCTCGATTTGGTTGCAAAAGAGCTTAACTTGATGAACCTGTTGCCCCTGTTAATGTTTACACATTGTGCAACCGGGCCGATACCGTGAGTAGGGTAAAGATCTCCATTTCTGTGTACCGAATGGTTTGTTCTCCACCTCGCTTCCGAAAAGCCTTTTTCATTAAATTCCACTCCTCCGCCATATGGCTTTACGCCATCATTGAATTTCACCACCCTAAGGTCATGCTGATAGCCACCCTGCAGGTGGAGTATTTCTCCAAAAATCCCCTGGCGCACCATATTTAAGACGGCAAGTACATCTCTGCGGTAACAAACGTTTTCGAGCATCATGACCTGTGCCTCGTATTTTTCTGCGGCCCGGACAACGTCCCAGTGATCCTGCAGCGTAATGCCGATAACCACCTCTGAAGCAACATATTTTAATCCGGCTTCTAACGCACCGATAATCATTGGTTTGTGCCATTCCCATGGGGTGGCGATCAATACAGCTTTAAGGTCTTTAATTTGCAGTAGTTTTTTCCAGGCGTAGCTTTCTCCTGTAAATATTTTTGGCATTGTTTTACCACTTTTTGTGATCATCTCTTTAGCAGTAGCCAGCATTCTTTCGTCAACATCGCAGATTGCGGCCAACTCTACATCATCTCTTTTTAGTAAAAGTTCAAGGTGGTTCTGTCCTCTTAACCCCACACCAATGATCGCTATTTTCAGCTTAGGTGCGGCAGTGTTGGCAAAGAGTGATTTTTCTGGTAAAATAGTAATAGCTGCAGCGGTAAGGCTGCTATTTTTTACGAATTCACGTCTGTTCATAGCAAGTTATACTGTTGTTTTTGGGTTAGGTTCTATTTTTAGGGAAGGCATACCTTCAACACGTAAGGCGGTAAGGGTGGTGTGCAAGTTGATTGAACCCGACCAATCAGCGGTCAGATGTCGGGTTGATTTGAGTGTAGCGAGGGTCAAACCGCAGTCGTCCATTGCTATCAGCTTAGCATAACTAGCACCATTTGGCTGTGGTTTTACTACCAGTACAAGCTTAACACCCGCCTGGCTCTTAGTCGTAGTAATCAGCCGGTGGTCAGTTAGATCTGCTATAAAGAGATATCCGTCGTTTATTCCCAATTTAATTTTACCCATTTGCAAAAAAGCAGGTGTGTGTTTTGATTGCAACGTAATAGTAAATGAATAACTGGTTGAAAGCTCTGGCAGAAAAGTAAGAGGCAAAAAAGGTGCCTGCCACTCTCTGGAATAACCTGTTTCCTGGCGATCCGAAATATAATCGGGTGCACAAACCACAGGATCGGGCAAGTTGACCAGCGGTTCGGTAACCAGGTTTTTGTTAAAAATCAAGTTAAAAATATCTCTTCTCAGCATTCTTATAGCATAATGATCATTCAAGGTAAATATTTTAAGCAGAAATTATTGTTCAATATTGGCGGAATAATCACGCAAACGTTTGATAAATATAGTTTGATAACCTTTACTATATTTACAATACAGAAGAAAAACAAATCTGATCAACATGTCTGATAAACCCGCAACGATCAAAGAAATAGCTAAGCGTCTCGGCGTATCCGTTTCTACGGTATCCAGGGCCTTAAATGATCATTCTACCATTGGTTTAACCACCAAAATGCGGGTTAAAAAATTAGCAGAGGAACTTAATTATGAACCTAACCAGCGTGCCATACAGTTTCTTCAGGGCAAATCGCACACTATTGGTGTGATCCTGCCAGAATTGTCGGAGTCTTTCTTTTCCGCTGCAATCAGTGGTATAGAGGATATCGCGGATAAAAGAAACTATACAGTAATTTTTGCCCAGTCGCATGATGATGCCGAAAGAGAAAAAAAGCTGGTGGAAAAGATGCGAACCCAGCGTGTGGATGGCTTATTGGTTTCTGTTGCCAAAACAACCAGTACTTTTGATCATTTTGAGGTCCTGAAGAAATCAAATATCCCTGTTGTTTTCTTTGACCGGATCCCTCCTGTAAAAAATATCCATTTCGTTGCTTCAAACCTGGAAACGGGGACGTTCAAAGCGGTTAGTTTTTTATTAAAGAAAGGCCACCGGACAATTGGCATGATCAACGGGCCGGCTACTATGCTGGCCACCCTGGAAAGGAAAAATGGATATATCAAGGCAATGACATCGCATCGCTTAAAGTTCGACCCTACCCTGGTGATTACCTGTGATCTCACTGAAAGCGGTACAACTGTTGCCATGGATAAATTGCTGAACCATAAACGCAAGCCAACGGCAATCGTAACCTTTAATGATTATGTGGCACTATTCGCCATGCGTTATGCGCGTTCAAAAGAACAGCCGGGCACGGCAATTGATTTTGTGAGTTATGCGAACCTGCCAATAATTAATTACCTTGACCACACACCAATAGCTTCAGTAGAACAGTTCCCTTATAAACAAGGAGAAAAAGCAGCGGAAATCCTAATGGACCTTATTCACCAGCCTCACCAGGAGTCGGAACAGGCTTATTTCAATGTTTTGATCGAATCGGAACTCGTATTTAACAGCAGCAAATAATCACACAACCGTTTGCATCACTAATCCACATTTTAATTAGCTACGTTTGATTTCCGGGAATCAAAACTACTGCCATTATGCTTGATCACATCTTACTGTTGTACGGAATACAGCCTGCTGACTGTAAAATAGAACCATTCGGCGATGGCTTGATTAACCATACATGGAAAGTAAGCCTTAAAAATGAAGCATATATCCTGCAGCAGGTTAACCATAACATATTTAAGTCGCCTGCTACTATCGACCAAAATCTCTCCAGACTTAAAGCTTATTTAAACGCACATTACCCGCTGTACCTATTTGTAGGTCCGCTACCCTCTGTTACAGGCCCCACACTTGTACAAACAGACGATGGTTATTTCCGCCTGTTCCCTTTTATTTCCAATTCCCATTCTGTAAATGTTTTAACAGAAAAAGAAGAAGCATTTGAAGCAGCAAAACAGTTCGGAAAGTTTAGCCGCCTGCTCAGTGACTTTAAAGTGGAAGAATTAGGCATTACATTGCCCGACTTCCATAACCTGAGCCTGCGTTATCAGCAATTTCTGCATGCCTGCGAGAATGCAGCCGCGGAAAGAAAAATAAAGGCAGCAAATGGTATTTCTTTTATACTCGAAAACAGGGATATCGTAACCACTTTTGAACGGCTCGTTAAAGATGAGGAAATCCCTTTGAGGGTGATACACCATGATACTAAAATCAGTAATGTATTATTTGATAATGATAACAAAGGCATTTGTGTAATCGACCTCGATACTGTGATGCCCGGTTACTTCATCAGCGATGTTGGTGATATGATGCGCACTTATTTGTCGGCCGCCAGCGAAGAAGAAGTTGATTTCGATAAAATAGAAATACGAAAAGATTTCTATACGGCTGTACGTAACGGCTATCTCCAGGAAATGGACGGCGTTCTCACAACACAAGAAAAAGCTTACTTTAACTACGCAGGAAAATTCATCATTTTTATGCAGGCTATCCGTTTTCTGACAGACTATCTGGAAAATGACGTCTATTATAGAAGAAAGTATGAAGACCATAACCTGAACAGGGGCTTAAACCAGATCACTTTACTTAAAAAGTTTCAGGAAATTGAACATGATCTCAAAACAATGACCAATTAGCGATTAATTCCTTATCATTTCTATAAAATCGCGACTGAAATGCTACAAAAGCAATAATGTTACATCAATTATTGCGGTTATTTTTCGCAGTTAGCTTAAATTCGTAGCTACAAACTAATAACCAATCATGAAGAAAATCAATACGCTATTATGCTGTATGTTGCTTTTTTGCTGTTTCACTTTTGCTCAGAGCAATGGCGACAGTTATGTCAGAGCGCATTATACTAAGAAGGATATGTATATCACGATGCGTGATGGAGTGAAACTTTTCACTTCTGTATATACACCAAAAGATATATCCAGAGAAAAGAAATATCCAATGATCATGCAGCGTACCTGCTATAGCGTGGCACCTTATGGAGAAGATAAATTCCCGGGCCGTGTTGGCCCTTCGGAACTGATGATGAAAGAGGGTTATATCTTCGTTTATCAGGATGTTCGCGGTCGTTATAAAAGTGAAGGAACATGGACAAACATGACTCCGGTAATTGATAACAAAAAAAGCAAAAAAGACGTTGACGAAGGTTCTGATACTTACGATACAATTGACTGGTTAGTAAAAAACCTGCCAAATAATAACGGACGTGTTGGTCAGTGGGGAATCTCCTACCCAGGCTTTTACACTGCGGCAGGAATATTATCTAACCACCCTGCTTTAAAAGCGTCGTCACCACAAGCGCCGATTTCTGATTTCTTCTTCGACGATTTCCACCACAATGGATCGTTCCTGGAAAGCTATATCTTTACTTTCCCTGTTTTTGGCGTTCAGAAAACAGATACTACGAGCAAAGCCTGGTACACTGCACAGAATATCAAAAAAAACAGTAATGACGGCTATCAGTTCTTATTGGATGTAGGTACATTAAAAAACTTCGATCAATGGTATAAAGACAATTTTTACTGGCAGGAAACAATGAACCATCCCAACTATGATGAGTTCTGGCAAAAACGTGCGCTTCCAAAACATTATGGAAAAGTTAAACCAGCAGTAATGGTTGTAGGCGGATGGTTTGATGCAGAAGATCTTACCGGTCCTCTGGCCATTCATAAAGCGATTGATAAATCTGATCCTTCTGCCTACAATACGATTGTGATGGGACCTTTCGGTCACGGGAGATGGTCGCGCGAAACTGGACATACCTTACATTCAAACGTATATTTTGGAGACAGCATTGCCACTTTTTATCAGAAAAATATAGAATCAAAGTTCTTTAACCACTTCCTTAAAGGCTCTGGTGACAAAAAATCTGGATTGCCAAATGCCTACATGTTCGACACGGGTAAAAAAACATGGGAAACATTTGATAAATGGCCTTCGCCAAAAGCTGCTCATGAAAAACTTTACCTGGGCACCGACGGCAAGATCACTTTCACTAAACCATCAGCTAGCGGCTCGGTTTCTTTTGTGAGCGATCCGATGAAACCAGTTCCATATACGGAAGACAACACCACAACTTCCGGCTTTACACCGCATAACTACATGAGCGAAGATCAGCGTTTTGCAGGTCGCCGTCCGGATGTACTGGTTTACCAGACAGACGTATTAACCGACGACATTACCCTGGGTGGCGAGCTGATGTCGCACTTGAATATTGCCACAACGGGTACTGATGCAGACTGGATTGTTAAAGTTATCGATGTTTACCCAGGTGATGAGCCAAACCATGCCTACATGCCGAATAAAAACATCTTAATGGCCAACTACTGGCAGATGGTGCGTTCGGATATTATGCCGGGCAGGTTCCGTAACAGCTTTGAGAAACCGGAAGCATTTGTACCTAATCAAAAAACCGAAGTCAACTTCCGCCTTCAGGATGTACTGCATACCTTTAAAAAAGGTCACCGCATCATGATCCAGGTGCAAAGTACTGCCTTCCCTTTATTTGCACGTAACCCTCAGAAATTTGTAGCTAACCCATATAAAGCAGAGCAAAGCGACTTCATTACCGCTACGCACACTGTATTTAATGATAGTTATATAGACGTAGAAGTACTGAAATAAACGGTAATCCACCGGTATTAACTTGTAAAAAGGGCATTCCAATCGTTGAAGGAATGCCCTTTTTTCATGGATTGCTTAACCTTTGCAAGACCGGATTTATTTTGTGAAATCTTTTCTAAAAGCATTAAATTAGCTATCATTCTAATTATTATAAGGTTTTCCTATTTATATGTGTTAATTTAGTGATCGGAATAGATTTGAATGAATGGTGAAAAGTAAGATAGAGCTTGCAATAGATCTTGGACGCTCAATGGCTGAATTACGTAACGGACTTCGCCAGTATATCCAGGTAAAATTGAAAGCACATGGTATAAATATGACATTTGAAATGCTGGAGGTGATGTCTGTTTTGTGGAAGAATGACGGGATAAACCAGCAGGAATTGGCAGACCAAACGTTAAAGGATAAATCCAGTATGACTTATTTGATCGATAACCTGGTTAAACGTAAACTGGTTCAAAGAATGGAGGATGATAATGACAGACGTAATAAACTGATCTATCTAACCGAAGAAGCAAAGGTGCTGCAGAAAGAGATTTGTCCGTGGGTGAGTGAGGTTTATGGAATAGCTACAGTAGATCTCAATGCAGCTGATTTGCAGGATAGCTTGTCTGTGTTTAATAAAATGATTGAAAATTTAAAGAAAGATTAACCTGTCACTTGGGTAGAAAAGGTAACTTTGGAATAAAGGTTGAATACTTGACTGTCTCAGAAATGATTATTTCAAATGAAATGGTTACAGATTTTTAAAACTTAATTAAGAATAGTGTTGTTGATGGCTGGTAACTAATTGCTCATCAGCCATTAAAGAAATAAACGCAGGTGTGTGTTTTAACGAAATAGTCCGGTAAGCCTTGATGCTTACCGGCTATTTCTACTTAAGGGATAACCGAAATCCTACTTTCTTCGCTTATAATTTATTGATCCAGTTGCTCACAACAGTTAAAGCTGCTGGGTTAACTGTCTCCGTTAACTCTCCATATTCCTGAACAGAACCTGTAACTGCTTTCTGAAACATGTGGTTTAAACCCGGCAAGGGTACTATATCAAAATGTTTATTGCCAGCTTTTGTCAGTCCGATTCTAATGGCTTCCAGATTTGGTTCAGCTTTCACCTGTTTATCATTTGTACCATTTATCGCCAGCGTAGGGCATTTCACTTTATCAAGATACTCTTGAGGATTAAATACAAGAAAAGACCTGTACCAGGGACTAATCAGCCTTGCTGAAGTAGTAGCTACTAGTCCGTCAATTGGAACATTGCCAATCCCCGCTTTGCGTGTGGTACTGAATTGTTGATATAAAAGTGAATCCAACTTGATCTTCATGGCTGCAGTTGACAAATTCTGGTTGTGGTTCATCATATCGTAGATTGCAGCATTTCCCTGCACAGCAGCACTCACTACGCTGTCAGTGCCTCCTCCTGCACGTGCTACATCTTCAGTCTGTTGCGTCATCAGCTTTGCGATTGGTATTCCGGGGCCTGCGAGCAAGACCATAAATTTTACATCGTTATTCCTGCCGGCCACAATCGGCGCAATCATTCCTCCTTCGCTATGCCCGAGAAGGCCGATTGAAAGCCTTTGCAAGTCGGCTCTTGATTTAATGTAGTCAACTGCAGCTTCTGCGTCATCAGCAAAGTCCAGACTCGTAGCCGTCTTAAAATCACCAGTTGATTTCGCTGTTCCACGATCATCATAACGTAATACGGCAATACCGTTTCGTGTGAGCCAGTCGCTCAACACCAAAAATGGACGATGGTTAAACTGCGGAAATTCTTCGTTCCTATTTTGCGCCCCGGAGCCGGTGATGAACACGACTATTTTAGTAGCTTTCCCATTAGATGGCATCGTTAAAGTACCCGATAGCTGGTCTCCGGCTTTCGGATTAGTAAACTGTACTTCTTCCTGTACATAAGGAAAATCTTTCGGATCCTGCGGTCTGGTTTTATCAGCAGCTTTAGCCTCAACAGTCGGACTTTGCGCAAATGACGCAGCGGACAGTAATAGTAAACTTAAGGAGATCAATAGTCTTTTCATATGATTTACGCTGGTAGTAACACTATTTATTATTCATTCATACTTACGCTGCCGCTTGTTTGCGCCGACGCAAGTTAAATTCTAATGCTAAAAAGGACAATAAAAGCAAATAGGGCTGCTGATAGGTCAGGTCTGCATAGGTAAAAGTATCGGTTTGATAAAAGCCCCTGGTCTCCTGCACAATTAGTATCTGATCGTCTGAACTTATCCATTCGTAAGCTCTCTGCCATAACGAAGGCTTATAGTGTGTAGCTGTAAACCCATCCACGGCAGTAAACACGATTCTGCTGGTAAACCATTTGCGGTCTATTGAACCCACTAAGTGACCATCGGGATTGATTACTTCCATCGTGGAAAGACCGGTTTTTCTAACCACCCATGTGGTACTGGCAGTATCTATTTGAATGACAGGATTAAAAAAACCGCCATAGGACAACATTCCATAAGAGTAGGTACCATCTGTTAATTGATAAGTTGGCCGGAACCATCCCTGGCGTACACTCCATAGCTGTTTTATATGTGATTGCTGAAATACCCTGTACTGATTCATATGAGCTATAATTTGGTTCTGTCTCTTAAATCTTTCACTCTTTCCCCGCTAAAATAAATTCCGTTGATGGCCCGTTCCCGCCAGGCTTCAGTAGCATCATAATACTTTTTATCCGTGTCTATTTCCGTCATCAGGATCCCCTCTTTATTCTTTTTCAGCCTGCCTGTAACCACGCCATCGGGCCGTACAAAAAAACTTGCCCAGCAGCTTTCTTTCGCAGATGTATTACTGCAGCTGATCCACAAATAATTATTTGCAGCGTAAGAAACCATTGTTGCCGGCATAGTGATTTCCGGATAAGTGGTACCTGTATTAAATTCCTGGTTTTCTTCTCCAACTTCCTCTTCCATAAAAGTAATTTTTTCTTCATCCATGTTACCGGCATGGTAAGAATGGAAAACTAGCTGTACTTCTCTTTTTTTTAATTCCCTGTAAAGTTCCGGATAACGGTAATCGTGACAGATCTGGATAGCACAGCTAATACCGTTGACTTCAACTATCGTGAAATGGTTGCCCGAGGAATAGTGCGCCAGGTCGCCGGTTTTACTTTCGGCATCGCCCGAACAGAATAATTTGTCATAGCGGTCGATAATCTTGCCTTCGTTACTTATTACATATACACAATTAAACGGTTTTTGATTGTTTCCCAATTCGTGTGCGGAACCGAGGATAACCCATATTCCAAGTTCTTTTGCTAAAGCCATGATTTCCAGCGTACATAGTTTTAACGATTCCCAATCATAGTTATCAAATGTTTTAAAATCAACTCCCGCATAACCAGATAAACTCGCTTCAGGAAAATGTATGATATCACATTTAGATTTTTTTGCGGTATTCATCTGCTTTAAAATACAATCTCTGTTCAATTCTTTTTCTGCACTAACGGGAAATTGACTGGTGGCAATCTTTAGTTTCATGTTTCAGGTATTTTAATCGCTTTTCTAAAATATAGAAAATTTTTGTATCTGAGATAATGAATATAATAAACAGCCAAAATGACCGTCAGTACCTGAAATAGCATTTCACCCGGCTTAAGTTCGAATATCCCGCATAAGCGCTGGAGTACATCGTAACCTATAAGCTGATATTTGTATCACATTTCAAACAATCAGGGGACAAATAAGCTGTTAATTTATTATTGACATTTTAAAGAAACTATCGTAAATTGCTGATGATTAATATTTTAATCAATTTAAACGATCTCATTACCTCAGTTTTATAATGGACAAAAAGAGTAAGCCTCCTTTAAAGAAAAGCGTACCTACCAGATTTTCAGCAGATAAAAATAAAGACAACTTAAGCGGTTCCAGTCACCTGAATAATGATTTGTTTGCCAGCAGGCTTAACTTAAAACTTAAACAGCATTATATGAAAATTGCAAAAACTAAAACCATTGTATTTGTTACCGGTGCATTTGTTACCCATGCGGGCTGGAAAGAATGGCAGACTTATTTTGAGAGTAAAGGTTATCAGACAATTGCACCGGCCTGGCCGGGTAAGAATGCGCCTGCAGCCGAGCTTAGAGCAAAACATCCTGATGGGAACCAGGTGCTGACCGACTTAACGTTAAAGGAATTGGTAGACCATTATATCAGTGTGATTAAAGCGCTGCCGGAAAAACCAATTGTTATCGGTCACTCCTTAGGAGGGCTGATGACGCAGATCATCGTAAACCGGGATGTTGCCGCTGCCGGAATAGCGATACACCCTGTCCCTCCGCTTGGTGTGTTTCCTTATGAGTTTTCTTTTTTAAAAGCCGGATGGAGGTCGCTGGGGTTATTTACTTCGATGAAGAAAACGTACCTGATGTCATTTAAAAAGTGGCAATATGCTTTCGTGAACGGAATGCCTTTAGATGAACAGAAAAAGGCTTACGAAGAGAATACTATTCCCGAATCTAAACGGGTAGCAAGGGGCGGATTAACCAGCGCGGCTAAAGTAGATTTCGCAAAAATGCATGTTCCATTGCTGATCACAGCTGGCAGTGAGGACAATATTCTTCCTCCGCACCTGAACTTCCGTAATTTTAAGAAGTATAAAAAAAATGGTTCAGTACTGGATTACAAAGAGTTTCCGGGAAGAAATCATTTTGTAGTGGGACAGCCCAGCTGGAAAGAAGATGCAGATTATATTTTAAACTGGATAAAAAACCTGCAATAAATAAACTAATCCTGATAACAATGCCCTGCGAAAAAACAGGATCTCAGGCAACAAAAGTTATACCTCTTGTTTAACTATGGCCAGTACATTCGCCGCTTCCTGGGGCTTGTTTGTTCCTATAAGTAATTTCCTGCCGCTTTTAAAGACCAATTGTATACCTTGTTCTCCGGAAACATTATAGGTATCACCACCACTTCCCGTCTTTAGTCCCCAGCCTCCATATTCGCCTATCGGGCTATATGTGCGAACAATTGCTTTATCTATTTCCTCCCAGGAATAATGCCTTGTTTTAAGATGAAAAGGAAAAAACCGTACATCTATACCCTCTTTTGTAATCCGGGTTTCCAGTTTTGCAATGTTCAGAAAAAAGAAAGCCAGTAACAAAAGCAGCACTGCCTGGATATAAAGAACATGATCACCGACAGGCTTATTACCAAACTGCTTTCCTAAAATTACCTGATAGTATATTCCATAGAGCGGAGCAATACAAATTAAGCCCAAAAGAACCCTGAACCACCATTGGTTAAAACGCTGCTGTTCAGTAAATAAAACCTCTTCTTTCATTCATACAATATACACTTATCTTTGTTCAAATTTCCAGGTTCCCCATAGATTCGGCGTTAATTCTGCCTCTGAAGGAACATCGGATACAATGGCAGTAGCTTTGTTATTCCAGTATACCCGAGATAAGGTCTGTGATCCGTTACCCCGCAAAATACCTATATCACCTTTTATGGACCGCCCGTTGGTAGGTTTTAAACCTAAAACTGATAATGGAACACCAATTTCAAATTCGCCGTTAGCGCCTGCAGCAAGGGTAACATCTTTAGAAACATCATCTACTTTATCAAAGGTGATAGTACGCCATGGCGATGAAAAAGGCACCTTGGCAGCAATATGTGCTCCTGCTGCCACTGCCCGGTAAAGTAAAGCTTTCGTCCGGCCATTAACGATAGTAACTATCAATCGGAGATCCCCTGACACAGCTTGTTTTCTTGAAGGGGCAGAAGCAGGATCTGTACCAATCATCAGATCGAGTGCGCCGCCAGTCTTAAAAGGCGCGAGCGCCATTTCTCCACTGTTCCTTAACAAGGTTGGGTCGCCCGTCCGGTACGCAGCATAAAGGTGATCACCGGAAACAGCAACCGCAGCTGTAACATCGTAAGGTTTGGTTTTTGAATTAAAATAAGCTTTTACACCCCTTTTATCAATATCTACCCAACCGGATTTGCCCCAGTCTGCCAGCTGACCGTCAACATGAATCGGTTCTGTTATAATCGCAGCGTTTAATATTGTATTTCCCTTTGTCAATTGCCTTTCGGCTTCTGCTTTTACACGGAATAAATTACTTTTCCGTAAATCCTCTTCAGTCACATTAACGGAAATTGCCGGGAGTCTTTTGATTTGCTGCAGCCCATTGATTTTAACCAGGCTGCTCCTACCCCCATCTGCGAGGTAAATCCCGCCATCTGCTGTTTGTGTAAGCGTAGGCCAGAAATTTTCTTCTCCAAGACTTAATCCTGCAAGCGACATTCCCCGCTCCGCTACCGGCATCGACCATGTTTTGCCGGTACGCATAGGCTCAAATAAGGCAGACACAAATAAACCATCGCTGGTAAACAGATATACCATACCGTGGTTACTATTTATTGCCCAGAGCGCCCCTACTCCCTTTATGTTCAGCACATTGCCCAGCAACCTTGTCGGTCCCACCAGTTCACCCGAAAAACCGGGTATTGGTGCCTCATGGGAAGCATGCAGACCAGGCCACAGATTTGGATAGCTCCACATCGGCCTGCCATCTTTTGCTCCACTCAGCGAATACCGTTCAAATGGCTTTATACCCTGGGTAAGCACCGTCCAGCCCTGCTGATCTGTCAACACCTGGTTCCCTCCTGAGGATCCTGGAGCCTGAACGCCGGCAGCTAGCAATTTCCCTTTGTCAAATTGGTAAACAGGCAATCCGTTGGCACCCATACTCACCACAGGAAATTGCATGGCTTTACCGTCCAGGTTAGCCACACCGAAAGAAAGATCTTCCATTACTGTAACACCGCTGGCATTGCCTTTCTGATACGTGACTTCATCCTGCTGCACATTTGCGTCTCCATTCAGATCAGTCCAGATAAAGAACATTTTAGTCTTTACTTTTAAAACAGGCCAGGATGAGGCATCGCCCATGGCGGCAACAGGGTAAGCTATTCCACTGCGTTCTGAAAATAAGAATGCGGTATTTGCACCACTGGTGGGACTGGAAGTAAATGCATTGGTAAAAAACCTTTTCCCTTGATAATACAATGGTGTTTCCGGCGCGGATGAACGCGGTGGCAGTTCCATACTACCGGGTGTTTCCCGGTAAAAAACCTGTTGGAGTGCAGACTTTCCGGTTTTCCAATCCAGTTTAAATTGCATAGAACCTTTCGCTTCTTCTGCATAGTAAAAGCTATTTTTATCCTGTGCGTCGAGCGTACCCCCGCCACCATATTTTGAGGGCCCATAAAAAGCTTTGATCAGCTTACCATCCAAGGACCATACGCTTACCCTTTTAGGTAAGTAATCATTCTCTGCAACCCAAAGCTGTCGTTTGGAATCGATGGTGATACCAGCAGGGTTATTTAAATGCAGAGGATCATATAAACCGGCTTTTGACGTACCGGGGTGACCAATAGCCAGCAGGAACTTACCCTGATCGTCAAACACTTTCACCTGGTTACTCTCTCCGCCGTCACTGATATATAACTTTCCGTCCTGATCTGTTGTTATTGCTACCGGGGCATCCAATCCTTTGGAAATCAATGTTTCGCCATCAGAAAGGTGCACAGGATCCTGAATCAGCGGATACTTTATTAACTGTTTGCCAGAAATAACCAGTAAATGTCCAGTCGCATCAAATGCTACGCCTCCCGGAGTATTTAAGCTTGCCATTCCTGTTACCTTAGCCGTTTTCACATCAATCAGTAACAGTTTATTTTCTCTTGTAAGGCTTACTACAGCTATTCCATTATAAACAGCTATCCCGCCAATGGCACCGGTCTTGTCTTCTTTAACTTTCATCGCTCCGAGCGAATATTTCAATAGGGGCTTTTCTGACTTGGGCAGGGCACTGAGACGTAATTCCAGAAGACCCGATTTTTTATCTGTTTCCCATACTGAGGCTACGTAAACAGAAACATTAGCTGCCGCATTCTTACCCGCGTCTCTGGCCATAAAAGGTGCAGCGGTCCATACACCACCAACCCATTGCTTTCCACCCAGTTTGTTGCCATTTAGGTCTACCCAGGCAAGCCCATCCGGGCCTTCACTCACATAACATCCAAGAAAAACAACTGGTTCTTTAGTGGGCGACTGCGCCGCGGGTACAAATACTGCAGCTTGTGGCGGGGTGTGGTTGGCTAACCAGCCTCCGGTATGGTCTTTAGTGTTCCATGGTGTCTTACCTCCGCTATAGATGGGAAATTCATAAGTCGCTTTAATTTCGGGGTGTACCAGCCCGATAACGGTATAAGTTCCTGCCGCAACCAATTTGCCGGGAACAGCATAAATCCCATGATGGGCAGCTTCAACGTCACGCCCCAGATCATCCAGACCATCCCACCATGCTGTATTCTTCCCTGCTTTAAACCACGTTTCAGAAACGAGGTTCCTGACGCGCTGCCCGTTTTTACCGGCAATAACCAATGTTACATATCCATCCTCTTTTATAGTAAAAGGGACAGCTATTGGCGGATGGGTTGACTGTGCTTTGGGCTGAAAAAACAAAAGAGCTAACAATATGACCAGAAGGGCTTTGCGTTTCATCATAAATTCCTGTTACCGATAACAAACATATCATATTATAAACTCGCTAAACCGTTTTTAAGTATATATATCCGCAAACCCGCCAGATAAAGTTAGGATATTTTTTTTAAGCTACTTTCCCATCGATTGACAATTAGTTTTTCACCCGATCCTTCTCACTTTCGGCACCAGATCCTTCATGCTGCTTAGGAGTAGAAAATGCCTTTCCAAAACGGTAGCTGAAAGACAGCACCGCATTTCTCGAATCGCCGCGGTTTATCCAGTTCGCTTCTGTCTGAGCAAGGTTGTTGATAGTCCCTTTGTTTATTTTGGTGTAAAACAAATCATTCACGCTGAGTTTTAATGTTGTTTTAGTGGAGAGTTTCTTTTGTACAGCAGTGTTGGCCTGCCAGATGCTTTGTAATACAAATTGTGCATCCACCAGTTTACTCCTGTAATTTCCGCTGAGCTCTCCATCCCATCCCTTACCTAATGTCAACCTTACATTAGGGCCTACATAAACATAAGTTCCGCTAGAATTCAGCTTTCCGGTATAAAAGTCACTGGTAGTTTTGATGTTAGCCAATTCTGCATACAAGTTTATACTCATCCAGCCAAGCGGATCAAAGGTCCCGTTGAATGAAAGGCTTTTTACAATCTTCCGGCCGATATTTGCAGGCCTGCTGTAATAAATGCCATTTACAATCTCAATAGTTTCACCCACATCATCTTTAGAACTGGCATAGGTTAACGTTGTGGTATACTTACTTTTATAAGTATGGGAAAGTTCCAGGCTGTTGGTATATGAAGGCTTTAAAAATGGATTGCCGACATAATAGGTAAACTTATCAAGCGGCGACAGAAATGGGTTAAGATCCTGGTAATACGGACGGTCTATCCGGCGGCCATAGTTGAGCCCGATCTGATTGTTTGCCAGCGTATCCAGTTTATACATCAGGTAAAGTGTGGGGAAGAGCCCGGAATAATTCTTTTTAAATGAAGAATCTGATTTCATTAAATTACCAAGCTGGTTTCCGTCCGACACTGTATTTTCTATACGCAACCCTGCCTGCACGGACAGTTTTTTCATTTCCCTGTTCAGGTTCAGATAGGCAGCATTGATATTTTCCTTATAAATAAAGTGGTTGCTTTTTCCATAATCGGGCAGTGTAACCTCATTTACGGTAGTGGAGTAATCAGCTATATTATCAGTTTTAGTGTAACTGGCTTTTAATCCTGCATCCAGTTTCCAATCATTTTTGAGTGGCAATGAATAATCTGTTTTTAATGAATAGATCTTAATATCAGATGGTAAGCCCCCATTTAGCACATCCTGTGATTTAAGTGTACCATTGGGGAAATAACTATAGTTGTAATAACGCTGATCAGTTTGGTTCTGGTAGGTTAAATAGTCCGCATCCGCAGTAATTCCATGTCCCTTTTTATCAAACAGGTGACGATAGTTGAGGTTTACCGCAGCATTTTTAAAATGGATTTTATCCTCATTACGCGCCCTGATTACTGAATCAAGTTGTTTTGCAGGATTAAATAAATTACTGGTATTGTTGTTGATCTGGGTAGACTTCCTTTCCATTCCTGTCAGCACAATGCCCCAGGTAGTATTGTCCGACTGGTAATAATCTGCTCCTGCTTTGGCATTTAACATATCGCCCTTACGATCAAAAAATGAATTTTGATTAAAATAAGACTTCGGGCTGTTATCCGCATTTTTATAAGTCCGGTTGATATCCAGATCGGAAAAACTATTGTTATGGTTATAACTGAGGTTTGCGAAATAATTGAATTTGCTGTTCCTGATATTCAGGTTCGCACTGTTTGCAGAACGTCCCCTGTGCCCCTGGTTAAAGCTGATATTAAGCGCCCCATTAAATCCTTTTAGTGTTCCTTTCTTAGTTTTTATATTAATTACCCCACCATTGCCGGCCGCATCGAATTTTGCTGGCGGATTAGTCATGATCTCTATCTGATCCAGTGCAGACGACGGGAGCGATTTTAAATAATTCTCAAGGTCTGCTCCAGATAGATAACTGGGTTTATCATCTATATAAACCATTACACCTTGCCTCCCCTTTAGACTGATCGCACCGTTCTGGTCTACTTGTACCCCCGGAGATTTCTCCAGCACATCCAGGGCAGTGGTTCCTGCATTACTGATCAGCGCATCTACGTTCACTACCACCCTATCCAGCTTTTGCTCAACAAAAGACTTTTTTCCGGTTATACTCACTTCCTTTAACTGGCTGGAGGTGGAATTTAAAAGGTACGGAGCGAGCTGCACAACAGGCTCTCCGTCTTTTACTAAAAACGGCGCGCTTTTAAAACTGGCGAATCCCATAGCCGATAACCTGATAAAATAATTCCCTGCCTTAATCTGGCTAAACTGGAATTTGCCATCTGTTTCAGTAAAAGTAGTTTTAACCAATACTGAATCTACGGCATCATATATAGCAACCGTTATCATTTCTAAGGGTGCTTTTTTAGCATCTGCAACCGTTCCATTGATTACAGAACGTGACTGCGCAATGGCAGATTTTTGGGCAATAAATATCCCTATGACTAAAAAAGCCAATATTTTATTCATCATTATCAAGAAGTTAGATTGTAATGGAGGGAAGGATCAGCTCCTCTTAATTTGTGCTTACGCTTACAGAAATTTTCTGTTTAGCAGTTTTCAGATATTTCCTCATATACTTTCTATGGACAGCATCTGGTTGTTTTACATCATCAACCACCAGTTCGTCTATATTAAGTGTGTAAGAGAGGTTCTTTTTATCTTTAATGATACCATCCGCTACCAGGTCGCTGGTCATGTCATTCCCTTTTTTCGCTTGTACCTGTGCGTTTGAAGCTTGTGCAGCCTGGGCAGCCTGGGCAGCTTGTGCAGCCTGGGCAGCTTGTGCGGTTTGAGCAACCTGGGCAGACCGCGCACTTGCTGCAGCCCTGACTTCAACCTCTGCTGCTGTTGCTTGTGCTGCATTCGCATTAGCAACACTTTTCGCGTCTGCTATACGGCTCTGTTCAGCTCTTGCCGAACTTATTTGTGCTTTTATATGAGACTGTACCTCTTTTGCAGTTGCGTCATTAGCTTTTTGCCTGTCCCCGATCGACACTTCCACTTCCCTGTGCTCTTTTTCTTTACTTGCCTTAAAATTGTAAGTGATGATCTGCCCAGGTTTAAGATACACTGATGCATATTTTTTATGGATCGCAGCAGATTGGCGGACCCCATTGATTACAAATGCATTGTTATCCAGTGTACAATACAGGTTGGAATCAGACTTAGCCAGCCCCTCCCTTATCAATTGGGCATAAAATGCATCTGCATTGTCTGTGTGCTGCTGCGTAAGCTTCGGTTCCGCGGGTTCTGTCGGGTAGTCTGTAAGCTGCGCTCTTTCGGACTGTATAAGTTTTTGTTGCTTTTGCAGTTTCTCCTGCTGTTTAACTGCCAGCGGTTTAGCCTCTTTCCCAGAGAATGCACTGGTAATGGCCAATGAGGATATCAGCACTAAACCGATAATAACCTTTTCCAGCTTGTTCAAAGATTTATTTTTTGAGGAAACAAGGCGCTGTACACGGTGCACCAGGCTGCCTTTACCCCCGTTAACAGCCATAACATATGCCGGCATTTCAGCAGCAAATTGCTGGCAGGAAACCAGCGCTTTGATATAATCAATTTTGGTTTCGACGCTGGATACCGCAAGGTCATCACAGCAATTTTCGCGTTCTGTTTTAATCATATTCGATACCCACAATACTGCCGGATTGAAGAAAAAGAGAATCTCCACGGTGCTTTGTAACAGGTTTACCAAGTAGTCCTTTCTTTTGATGTGTGCCATTTCGTGGCTCAATATGGCATCCACCTCTTCTGCCGACAATCCATTGATCAGCCCAAGCGGAACAAGAATCAGCGGTTTAAAATGTCCGAGTACCATGGGAACCTTAATCATCCCAGACTGTAAAATATGTACGGTTTGTTTTATTCCATACTGTACAGCCAAACTGTTCACTTTATCAGTCAGCAATTTACCGGCATAGTAAACTTTATTTGTCCTCACCTGCATCAGGGTCCTGATATCTACCATAAACCTGATGCTTTTTGCGCAAATTATTAAAAACCAGATCAATACTATGGTCGATGAGTATTTGCTCAGGTAGCCGATCAGGTCAGCAACCACTTTAGGACTGATGCTGTTTTGTGCAACTCCCGGCTCCATTAGTGTGTCGCCCAGCACCGGGTTTCCCAGTGAGCGGCTATATGCGGCCGAAGAAGGAACAAAACTGTTTAATTCTACGAAAAAAGTTGTGCCTACGCCTGCTACAAACAATAATAAACAACTAACAAATAAATTGTACCGCACTTTTGCATCAGATTTTGTGGTAAATAAAACGATTAATGCGGTAAGTACAGCTAATAAAACTCCTTGCCATAAAGAGTGTAATAACGTTTTGAAAATGATTGATTCCATGATTAGGTTTGGTTAGGTCATTAATTTTATGGGTTCTTTTTGGCTAGTTGATCGAGCATTTTCTTGATCTCATCCAGCTCATCTTTTGATGTTGTCTTATTGCCGAGCAGCTGCAACATCAACTGAGAAGCAGAGCCTTTGTATAAAGTATTAACAAAACGGTCGAGCAGCTGTCCTTTAGTTTTCTGTTCTGCCTCTACAGGGATATAGATATGTTTCATCTGGCTCTCATCACGTTTAAGGATCCCCTTTTCTGCCATGATCTGCATTTGTTTTAAGGTAGAAGTGTAATTGACATCCCGCTGCTCGTTCAACTGGTCATTTACAAAACGTACAGTCGAAGGGCCAAACTCCCATAACACTTGTAAAATTTCAAGCTCTGCTTTGGTAGGTTCAGGTATGTTGTTTCCGGGTGTTGTAGTTTTCATATTTCAAAGGTAGTATAAGTTTCGTACGAAACAAATATTATTTGAAATAATTGTGTAGACAGCCTGAAATACACACAGATAGATGTAATACAGGTCAGGAGACATAATTTTTTAAGCTAAAAAAACAGCCTTTATTTATAAAAAAACTCACTATGGGTTACCTATTTCGATTTTCTGTATTAAAGTTCAACCAACACTTCAAAAAAAGAAATAAACAAGCGTTGTACTTCATGGCCATTGAAGATAATATTAAAAAGTTTCATCAGATTAGAACCACAACATCATGAAAAGAAATATTATGGCTATCGCTATGGTGGTAGTACTCTTTGGCTGCAATAGCGAAAAGAAAGACGAAGCAGCAGATATTAGCATATTGAAATCGGAGGTTGACCAGGCAGATTCTTCGTCGACAGCGAAAATCATTAAAACTGCAGATATCAGGTTCAGGGTGAAGGATGCCTGGAAGACTAAGAGAGAAATCAGTGCCCGGATAAAGCAATACGGCGGCACATTAGTTGAAGCCGCTGTGGAGAACCGGATCCAGCAGCAGGACAAGGTTAAATATAGCGCCGACTCACTTTCTGAGATTACATTATACAATACCGAAGGCAGGATCACCGCTAAGATACCTGCTGAGAACCTGGATCAGTTTACCGATGACATTGTTGCCCATGCAGACTTTGTAGATCAGCAATCGCTTCTTTTTGACGACCAGAGTATTGATTATCTAGCGAATAAAGCTAAAGCCCGCAACCGCAGCGAAGCGGTAACCAGTATCAGTAAAAACGATGTAAAAGAAAAAAATGTTATCAGTAAAACGCTGGACCTGAAGGATGCTTACGTCGATAAGCAGACCAGCAACTTCCAGATAGACAGCAAAGTAAAATCAAGTACGGTTACATTAAGCTTTTACCAGGGGAACACCATCAAAAAAATCATGATTGCCAACGACAACCTGGGCGACTATCGTCCCGGCTTTCTTAAACGACTTAGTCTGAGTTTGTTGAATGGCTGGTTTATACTCACAGAATTCCTGCTGATCCTTGCCAACATCTGGACGCTTATCGTATTAGCGCTGGTGATCTATTTTGGAATTATTTACTACAAAAAAACGAGACCTGCCTCTTAAAACAGAAAAATGGTGGTTAGAACAGCTATTAGAAATCCTCGATGTTGATGATCCTGTTATCATCTATATTCTTTTTCAAATAAGAGATGCCACTTTCATCACGCTGCCAGCTATAGTTATCCTGGATCCATTTGAATAAATCAACATTTTCGGCTGGTATTTTTGCAGGCAGTGCTAGTGTGTAAACCTTTCCAGTCGGATAATGCACTTCATATAAAGAAGAACCAACCATGAATATCAGAGTTTCCTTATCCGGAGAATTGATAAAAAACTTCCCTTGTATCCTTTCGTCCGGGTTTTGCCTTTTAACAGCATAAATTTTCGAATTTACTCCGGTAAGCACATAATCATTATTGATCAGGTACGCAGAACGGCCAATCATATCCAGTCCTTTGGTAAATTTCTTATCTTCCTTACCTTTGGAAGCTTTGTATAGCGCAACAGCTTCCAGCTGGCCATCCTTTAAGGAAATCACATAAAATGGTGCTACCAATCCCGAGTTATCGGCCACCTGTACCAGTAAACAAGTCTTTTGGGTATTTAAAAACTCGGCGAATGAAAATGTATTTACTACAGAATTTTTATCATCAGCATTCATCTGGATGCTGATCGCCGTATCGGCAAGTTTAACATGGTAGGCTGCATTCGGCAAACGGTCTGCACGTTTTTTGACCTCGCTGTCTTTGTTTTGGAAAATTGACAGTATATTTTTTTTGTCCGCTGAAAATTGATTAAAGTTTTCGGCAGCTGTTACTTCTCTGGCAACGAGTGTTTTTTCATTATCTTTTTTTTGCTGACAGCCAGATGCGACGATGGAAAGCAGCAGGACGTAAAATATTGATTTCATCTGTTTATTCTTTTTTTTTCAATGTTAGATGGGGCCTTTTATGAGTATAAAAAATCATTGCACTTTGTGCTTAATCATCAGTAAATCATGGCAGGTTTATAATTATTTAAAACGATAAAGCTATAACAAACATAACATTTATATCTAATTATCCCCGCTACATTATTGTTATTTTAAAAGAATAAAAGTTTGACCGCCTGCATTTGATTTCATCGGCATATGATCTGGGGACAGGTAGAGTTGTCTCATTTCCCCCTGTTCATTGTCACTTTTACACCGCAGTTATAGTTACAGAGAAATTGATATTTATAACTATCAACTTAATTAAAAAAAAATGGCTGCGTCAACAAAACAAACAAAAACTATTTATTGGATCAGCACCATAGTGCTGGCTTTGTTCATTATTCCCGGAATATTCTTTGCAGGAAGTAAAATGGCTTTGGAAGGCACAGCACATCTTGGCCTGCCGATGTGGTTTCACTGGGAACTGAGCATTGGAAAGTTTATAGGAGGTATCATACTCGTACTTCCATTTATCCCCGGCAGGATTAAAGAGTGGGCATATGTAGCTTTTGGAATCGATTTTATTTCTGCGTTTATCGCTATTGTTGCCGTTGACGGGATAGCCGGGGCCTGGTATATGCCTGTAATCTGTTTTGTATTGCTGATTGTATCCTATATTTACTGGCATAAACTTCAGGATAGGGATACTGCCGTTACAGCATAGATCAGGACACTGCGTACTAATCTTTTTTATTATATTTATTAATGTTAACCAAATAAATAATCAGATTACGCTAACCAAATCAACTGTATGATACAAACAACTCCACAAACGGCAGCCGTTTTCAGTAATGAAACTGCCAACCCCGCACCACTCGGACTTTGTGCTTTCGGCATGACCACCGTCCTGTTGAATATCCATAATGCTGGTTTTTATGAGATGAACTCCATGATCCTTGCGATGGGTATGTTCTACGGGGGTATTGCGCAGGTGATTGCCGGAATTATCGAAGCTAAAAAGAACAATACTTTCGGTTTAACAGCTTTTACTTCTTACGGGTTTTTCTGGCTTTCCCTGGTCGGCCTCCTGATCTTGCCTAAACTGGGCCTGGCAGCGGCGGCTTCTGAAGCTGCCATGATTGCCTACCTGAGTATCTGGGGAGTTTTTACTTTCCTATTGTTTTTCGGCACACTGAAACTTAACCGGGCGCTCCAATTTGTATTCGCCTCTTTAACCATACTGTTCTTTTTACTGGTAGCAGGTGATGTTACCGGCAATGCCAGCATTAAACAACTGGCAGGTTATGAAGGGATAATTTGCGGCGCATCTGCCATATATACAGGTATCGCTAATCTGCTCAATGAAATGTACGGAAGAGTTGTATTACCAATCGGTCCGGTAAAAAACTGATTTTTCTACCAAACAGACAAGAATGATAACTAACAAAAACGTACCGGCAAACATTGATGAATATATCGCAGGTTTCCCCCCGAATGTACAGGAAAACCTCAGACTGTTAAGGTCGACTATAAGACGTGCTGCACCGGATGCGGAAGAAACGATAAGTTATCAAATGCCCACTTTCAAACAGGCAGGCAACCTTGTTCATTTTGCTGCCTATAAAAATCATATCGGTTTTTATCCGGGTCCTGCCGGGATCAGAAATTTTCAGGATCAGCTGTCAGTTTTTGAAGGATCAAAAGGCACAGTAAGATTTCCGATTGATAAACCTCTGCCGCTCAATTTAATTGCTGAAGTGGTTAAATTCAGGGTTAAAATAAACCTCGAAAAAGCAAGTCAAAAAAAATTGCTCATTGTTAAATAAAAAGAGGCAACCGTAGTCGCCTCTTTTTATTTAACAATGAGCAATTACCACCCTTACAGCAGCAAACCTGTTCATACTATTTAATGCCCCACTGATCGGCAAGTAATTTAATAAAATATCCGCCTACAACACTTCTGGCCTGGAAACCGACCATCTTACCGTCGGTCGTCTCATGCCAGTCGCTCAGTGGCACCCGGCTTTCGGTTTCATTGGAATATTTATAGACCGGCTTAACAAATTTCTCAAAATCATCATTGTTATCAGTCAGCGTTGCCGTCCAGATAATCCAGTCTGACTTGGTATAGGTTTTTCTGCTGTCTAATGGTAACCCGTATTTATTTTGCTTTTTCAAATAAAAAGCCACCTCTTTATCATACACATCTTTTGGAAACAAGTTTAAGGAAAGCAATTTGTCCCATACCAGGTTGTATTTCTGGCTCCAGGTATCCTTGTTATCAAATACCAGCGCATAATGGTCGCCGCTATTTGCTTGTGCCACCCATTTCGCAGACATTGCCAGAGCCGCGGCCCTGTACTTTGCAGCTACCTCGGTTTTACCCAGTTTTTCTGCCATCTGTGCATAGGCACCTACAGCCACAATTGCTTTTACAGACAAATTGGTATTGTGCGCTAAATGGCCTGCGAAATCATCTGTACATAATTGATTGGCAGGGTCAAAACCTTCCTGTGCAAGGTAGTTAGCCCAGGTAGTCAATGATTCCCAGTGTTTTTCTGCATATGCAGCATTATTTTCTGCCTTTACAATTGCCGCCGTCAGGATCGTCATATTTCCAGCCTCTTCAACCGGCATATCTTCGCCATAGGTTTGTCCGTTAGCCAAAGGGTAAGTACCCAAATCATGGGAAGGGAAAGGTTTTTTCCATTTCCCGCTCTCGCTGTAATAAAAAATGCCGTTTAACATCCCTTTTAGCAGTTCGGGGTTGTATACCAGATACTGTGGTGCTGACGGATAAGTTACATCAACGGTATTGATCGACCCATTGCTAAAATTCTCTTTAGACATAAAAAGTAACTCACCTGACGGAGTTTTAACGATGCGGTGTGCCGCAATACTCTGCCTGTAAGCGAGCTTACACAACTCAGCATATTCTTTACCACCAGCTTTCAGTGTTTTTGCATACAGGTCTTTATCAAAAGCGATACATTTATTCAAAATCAGCTGGTAATCTTTTTCTGCAAAGATTAGCTGATCGGTAAATTTCGATGCCGCTGTTTTTTTCCATAACGGTTTCAGATCTTCTTTGAAATACTGAATAGGATCGGTATCATCATATCCAACCATCAGATGTTTTTCTATTACAGTTTTTGTAACTGTGCCAAAGCTGAGCTCAGTAGAAAGATCAACCGACCGCTGGTTTAACAGTGCTGCCGAAGAAGTAATTGTTTTGTTTTTTGCAAAAGCGTTTAAAGCCACATTTGCTTTGGTAAGATTCTGCTTAGCGTTATATTCCTGTGGAACGGCAATATATAGATAACCCCAGTCTATACGTACATCATCACCGCTTTTTTTCAATACCGGTTGGGCTGTAGTTCCTGCTTTCAGCAATGATAACCCTGAAGTACTCGTCTTCCATGCCGAAACTGGCTGTTCAGGTAAATTAACGGCCAGGTCTGAAGAAGCAGTAAACAAAACTTTTACTTCATGCGGTTTGCTATCCCTTGCACTGACAGCATAATTGATATAACTTACAGGTCTCTCAGTCAGTTCGATATTATCGAGCAGCAAAGGTGATAAAAATGTCACATCAAGATTTACGCTTCCGCAAGTGAAATTATAGATCGTCCGTGTGGCCTCTACTTTCACACTATTTTGCTTAGCCAGCTGCACATTGATATCCAATTCCGGCTGTACCACAAGATCAGCATCGATAAATCTTCCGCCGGCGGTATTTTTTACCTGCACAGCCAAAATATTTTTTCCTTTTTTAAGGTTTTCATTTTTAACCGGGATATAGATGTATTCATGTACCCAACCGGAAACATCGTATATTTTGTTGCCGTTCAGGTAAACGGCCACGTTGTCGTCATGGTTTAGTTTCAGGAAGAGCTTTTGCGAGGTAACAGACTTCAGTTCGAATTCTTTTCTTAAGAAGATGTCATCTGTTTTCCAAGGTGTTTTTGCTGAAGCATCATCACCGAAAGGTGCGATTGCTGTTTTCCAGCTTTGATCATTAAAACCTGCGTTCATCCAGCCTGCTACAGGCTGTGCTGTAAGATATTTAAAAGGAGCTTTTGCAGATCCGGGCAGCAATGGCAAATAAGGTGTCTGCTCCTGTCCGAGGAAACGATAGAGCTTATTGTCAACTTTAAGAATACCCGTCAGCGACTGTGTTTTTCCAGTCCAGTGTTTCGTAGCAGAGCTATTCAGCTGATCAGAAAAAGACCACACACTAAAATAAGCATTATGGGTCAGTAATGGATACGCTGGTGCGCGTTCCTGCGCAAACACCGGCGATAATATAAACAGGCTGGCCGCCAGCAAATAAATTTTCCTTATCATAACTTAGATTATATTGGTTAATAATATCCAATAATAAGTATTATTTTATTATGGTTAAAGAAATATGCTTATTCGTTTTAGCAGGACAAATAATAACCATTCTCTCTCTCTTTATATCTTTAATTTGACAAACCGGTTTAATGATATGCCTGAATGCGATTGAAGAGGAAATCAGCGCCCGAAAGCCAGAACACCAGGCCTGGTAAATAAATTTACACGGCCTGGTGCTGTAAGTAAAAATTGGGTCAAATGGCCTAAAAAGTGAACTCACCTATAAAGACACCATCAGCCTTTTTACCGGATAACTGCAAAGTGATCACTTTACGCTGCTGGTTAATACTCCCGTAATGTGTATAAATTTCGGCCATCACCGTTGTAGCCCCGCTGATACTCAATTGCTGGTCTCCATAATAATTTACTTCGATCTTATACCGCCCTTTCACTGCCTTTTTAATCATAAACTGTTCCGGTCCGTAACCAGCAGTAAAGTCATCGCTGATCCTGCCGCCTGCCCTGGTTTCGGGGTGACTATAAAAGCATTTTTCATCAGTAGGGTCTGTTAGCCAAAGATCGATATCTGTATCCTTTTTGTTCCAATTGATCACGACCCTTACATCTACAGGAAAATTAAACAGGATCTTTTTATTCAGCTTTGCAGTGTTTAATTTTTCACTGCGGAGGCTGATCAGGTTATTTATTTCTGCAATAATTATTTCCTCGATCCCCTCGTCCCTGCGTGCATTATCCATACTATAACTTTTGTTCAGCACACTGTATAGTGTGGCCAAGGCCTGTTGATAATATCCGCAATCTGCTAAAGCCAGTGCATAATCACGATGGCTTTGTGCATCCATCGGCCGCCATTCCAATACCTTTTTACTCGTAAATAACTCCGCATGCACATTCCCTGTCTCACGTAATTTATATGTCAGCGTTTTATATATCTCCGCATTCTCCAAATCCAGTTCGGTCAGGTTGCTCAAAATCATCAACGCCCTTTCGGCATCGTCATGCTGTTGAAACCAGTTCGAAATATCCAGATAAAATGATGGTGTTGTCTGATACTGCTTTCTCAGCAGTAAATATTGTGCATAAGCCTGGTTAGCACTCCCGTTGATGCGCTTCATATAATCCTTGTCACTTTTAAATTCCGGGACTATAATTACCGGTCTTTCTTCTACCCTGTTTTTACCAATAGAAACTCCGGCGATCTTCCCTGCTAAAGCATTCGAAACAACAACTACCTCAGAGAGAGCAGATCTGTTGTCTCCTATACTGACCGCGGTCGCAGCAGCTGGTGACCGGTACCCTGGCGCTGTTGCCCTTACAGATTCTGCCCTTCGGCCGCTCCCTGCTGCAGTAGTACCTTCTTGTAAAAAATCTTTTCTAACCGTAGGATAAACCTTCTCCGCTTTAAAAACAGTATTCCACCATGTTTTCAATTCACCGGCCATTTCTATTGCCTGTTTCATCAAATCCTGCTGCCTCGTTTCTTTGGCGATCGCCTGGCGTTTTATCGCATTGCGATACGCTGCCATCAGCTCAGCAGGAGGTGTGATGCCGAAGCGGATATAATCTTCAACAGATTCCAGAACCAGCAAACTTGTATTACGCGTAACCAGGCCAAACTGTCTGCCCAGCGAGCTGATCTCCTCCTTATGCTGTGCATAATCCACGTCCAGATCTGACAGCTTTTTCTGTGCCCACAGGCGGCTGACATCTATAGCTCCCGAATTCTGCTCAGCACTATTTAACCGAACATTGCGTTCTGCGGTAACTTCCTTGCCGTAACCAAATTGCAAGGTAATATTTTCTGATCCTGAAGAAGCGATCCCTGCGATAGACAGATACCCGTTAACGCGCACTGGCAGAGCCGGATAAACCTCCGTAATACCGGGATTATCTTTGATGCCGATAAACTGCAATTCTTCCATCGAAAGGTGCCTCAAAGCAGTCTCTACAGGAACCTCGTTTAAATTAACATATTGTCCCCCGCTTTTTAAACTCATACTTTTCAGCTGGCTAAAGTCCGCACGCAACGCAGAATTAATCGTATGTACCGGTTTGTTTAATTTTACATCCGCATTCCCGAAACCAGAGAACCCATCGGTAAAAAACAAATATTCATCCGCGTTCAGCGCAGCAGAATTAATTCTGCTGTAATCAGTCCCCCCGTCATATATAATACCCAGCAGCTTCTCCCTCAGCGCCTTCCACTCCCCATTCCGGATTACAAATACACCTCCTTTTTTGAAAGTATGGTTTAACAGCCCCAATTCTATCGTCAGGTTTTTTTGTTCCTTTATCCATAATTCCAAAAGCCTGATCTCTTTCTCCTTATCACGGCGCAAACCACTTAAAGATACATCCCATATCAACCCTATACGACTGCCCCAGTGATGCTTGCGTGCCGGCTGCTTTAAAAATACATTCGCCTGGAAATAATAACTCTGACCGGCTTTCTGCATCAGTACACTGTTCCCGACTGTTCCTTGCGGCAAATTAATAACCAGGGCGCGTGCCGGCAAAAAATTCTTTTTCCGCATTTCCGCCACATCAAAATTACCTCTGTTATTAAAACTAAAACTTCCATCAGGCTGCCCGCTTAGCGAAGGACGCTGGTTACCGGAAGAAACAGTGGCTTTCAGCGAAAATTCAGGTATTGCCGTTTTGTAATCCAAAGGTAGCCGATAACGCAGCTGCTGCTGTTCAGCGTAATGAAGTTCCTCCTCATAACTGATCATGACCTTTCTTACACCACCTGCCGGGAATGGATAAATACGTGTACGGAAATTGTTCCCTTCCACCTTTTCCAGTAATCCCGGATCTACGTTCCGGTGCTCGATACTTTCGAATACCTCTGTAGCGCGCGATTTCTCTACGGGGACAGCTTCCCGCATTTTACCATTGATATCCAGCGCGTAGCGGCTGATGCTTACACCATCGGGCATCGGAAAGGTAAGCTCACCTTCCAGAATCCTGGAACTGTTGTTTATGAAAGACATCGTCATTACCGTGGTGGCTATATTCCCGTAGACCTGCACGTCGATATCGAGTGACTGCAGTGTGATGGACTGCGGTGCTTTCGCAGCAGCACCCACAACTTTAATTGCCGGAACCTGGCAGTTACCAGTAAAAGCACTACCAGTAAATAGGAATAGAAATAATAAAGTATAAATGCGGTTAGGTTTCATATGATTTTTTTGTAGCTGGATGCAGATGTGATCATTATTCCACAAAATAAATGAGGTCATTCGAAAATAGTTTTCGAAAAGCCCGTCACCCCTACAAAATCACCCTCAACAACTACTTCAAAACACAAAAGCCGGATGCCGTATATAAAACGACATCCGGCTTTTGCCGTTTAAATCATGATACTATGGCTTGCCGTATACAAACGAAACGCTATCCTTAACGATAAGGCCGCTCATATTCTGGGCAACATAGGTTATACTATATTTACCAGGCTTGGTAATAGCATATCCTTTTAATAAATCTACGTTTACTGAAAGGCTGTCACCTGGTTTTACTGCGATGTAGCTGTCTGCCGGTGGCGGCATAATTCTTTTTGCCATTGCACCTTTATAATTTACCTCTTCGCCTGTTGCTGGTTTAATATCAAGATACTTGCTCATTAAAGGCTCAAAAGGTGTATGCCATTTACAGAAATGCTGCACGCTGTCGGCAGTATTATAAACCGTAAACTTCATCAGGACTGAATCACCAGTGCTGATCATGTCTTTAATTTTCATTGTTGCAAATAACGGTTTTGCAGCACTAGAATCTGAAATAGTGGTTGTTACAGAATCAGTTGTAGTTGTGGTGCTTTCTGCTGTACGGGTAGATTGGCTGCATGACGATAACATCAGCATAGCAGCAGATAAAATTGGAATAATGTTTTTCATAATGTAAAAGTATTATTTTGTCAGTTATGTGTATATTATATTCTACTACAAAATTCTTGCCGCTCTGTTCAATTTGACAGTATTTATTTTATAAATTATTACTGCTGACAGCCCGTTTTTATTGCTTCAATATAAAGCATTAATAGGTACCTACCCCATTTGAGCCGGGATCAGGTAATAAAACACCTTCAATGGATCATCAATTCAGATTATGGAAGTATCGATGGTTTTTGATTAAAGATATCAGCAATACTTTTTGAACGGCCCGTTGTATCTTTGTTTAACGTCAGCCTGCTCCCTTCAAAGCGCTCATATCCAATTTCAGGATTAGCTTTTTCACCACTATTTGCAGTTTTAACTAACTCCACGGCGAGCAGCGGGCCGGGGATCTTTGCACCAAACCAGTGCTCATCTTCTTTCTGTTGCCAGGTAACAAGTGCCAAAACCTCTCCGCTTGTGTGTGGCGTATTGCTTTTAAAGGACTGTAATGCCAGATCGTTGCCATACAAAGTAGACATGGTTTCCTTCTTCTTGTTAATAGAAGAATTGATCACTTTTAAGCCCATCTTGTTAAATTGAAAGGAAGATGGTAAAGAGGCTTCTTTATTGATCAATTTACTTTGATCAGGATTTGAACAGCCAGCTAGTGCCAGGATTAATGCGGGTAATACTATATATTTTGTGTTCATGGGGTTTAGTGTTTAATAGGAAAAGTAAATACAAAATCATTATCGCGCATTGGCCGGTGGCAGTTTACACACTCTGTGGCAAATAATTTCGTCTTGCCATAAGGCAACAGCTTAGGAGTTTTAAATCTTGCAAATCCCCATCCGGCGGTAGATTTATATTTTTTATCATCCTTGATCATATATTCTACCTGTTTAAACGCTCCTGTAGTTACATTCCCATCTGCATCGGTCAGCTTGTCCCATCCTACTTTTGCGAATACCGTTCCATTTGGCCAGGGGTTAATATGTTTCTCTGCGATGGCTTTTATGGCGATATCATTTCCGAAAATGACGCGCATTGTGCCGTTATCAAAACGATCTGATGTAGTAACCACCTTCCAGTTTTTATAATCAGGAATATATTCAATACCGTTTAAAGCGACAGGCGGCTTGGGTACCGCGCTATCATGCTTAGTCCAATTTCCGTATTGTTTGTCATAAGCATTGATCTTACTGGTATCGCCTGGTTTACTTTTAAGCATACTAACCAGGTATTTTTTTAAGATACCAAGGTCACTTCCGGATACTCTGGTGCCAGGATGTACAATTTGATAGGATTTTATAGGCATATCGCCCGACTGGATCTGGTTTACGGCCTCCCATAATTTCGCTGCCTGATCTGGCTTGGCCAATCCCTGAAATTCTGAGAAATTAAGTACTGCTCTTCCTTCTTTTACATCTTGTGCAACTTTCCAGTAAACAGGGTTGATTTTGTCGTACCACCTGATATTACTTTCATTAGAATGGCAATCATAACAAGCTTTTCTGAGAATGGCCTTAACTTCCTGCGGTGCCTGGATATCTCCGGTTACAACAGGATTTTCTATGGTTGGTCTGCTGATAAACTGGATCACGACTAAACAACCTACAAAGAGGAGGATAAATGCAAAGATTATTTTTCGAAACGGTCGTTTGGCTGGCACATTCATATGTTCTTTTTTCTATAAAGTAACATTAATCCTGATGCCGTGACAACCATAATTCGTTTAAACGGGGCAAACTATAGTTCAATACGCCACGATTGTCGTTATCTGATGCCAAGTGCAAGCCATAGCTCTGCCTTCAGCAGGTTACCAGAATACAATATAAAGCGCAGAAAGTATGCCGCAGATTATTACAGAAGCGACAATAAAAGAAGGATTGACCTTAAACATTTTAGTATCGATTTCTAAGCCTTGCGGATTGTTTTTACTCTTAGGATCTGCCAGCGTAATCACAATCATCAAAACGATGATGATACAAAACACCCAGGACATCCTGTTTAAAAATGGGATGTCGCCGATACTTCCACCAGTTAGCTGTGGCAGGAACTTGAATAGCGTAGACAATGGAATGGTGAGCACCGCAGCAGAAAAGGCAGCAGCAGAGGTTGTCCGTTTCCAGAAGAACCCAAGCAGGAAGATCGCAAATACCCCCGGTGAGATAAAACCAACATATTCCTGTACAAACTGGTAAACCTGGTCAAAACTCCGCAATGCAGGCGCAATAACAATTGCGATTAGCGACGCAACAATAATTGACCAGCGTCCTACATTCAGCATTTTTCGTTCAGAGGCTTCTTTATTGATGTATTTTTTGTAGATATCCAATGTAAAAATAGTAGCTATGCTATTGCTTTTACCGGCCAGGGAAGCAACAATTGCAGCAGTAAGTGCAGCAAAAGCCAATCCTTTTAGTCCGGAAGGAAGCAGGTTCATCAGCACAGGATAAGCATGATCAGGTTTTACGCCGCCCGCAGCATCCAGCATTTCGGTCTGGAAATAGCCATGCTGGAACAAAACATAGGCACATATTCCCGGTATCACAACTATCAGCGGGATCAGCAGCTTCAGGAAAGCGGCGAATAGCAATCCGCTGCGCCCTGTTTTCAGATCTGCTCCCAACGCACGCTGTACAATATATTGATTACATCCCCAGTAGTTGAGGTTGTTGATCCACAGGCCACCAACCAGTACAGCCAAACCGGGGAGTTCGTTGTAGAACTTGTCACCTTTAGAAAAGATCATATGGAAATGGTCGCCCGCCTCAGCTCTTAAAACCGGCAATGCACCCAGTACAGTATCAATATGCAACTTATCAGAAACCATATTTAAAGCCATATAACAAGTAACCAAGCCGCCTGCCACCAGTACAAAAACCTGTATTACGTCCGTATAGCCAATAACTTTCATACCTCCCAGAGTAATGATTACCGAAAATACAGCTAATCCTATAATACACAGATTAAATGGAATTCCTGTTATCGTTTCTATCGCTATTGCCCCCAAAAAGAAGATGGAAGTTAAGTTAACCAATACATAGACCAGGAGCCAGAAAACAGTCATGATTGTGCTTACCGTATTGTTGTACCTGCCGGATAGGAACTGCGGCATCGTATAAATGCGGTTTTTAAGATAAATAGGCAAAAAGAAAACTGCTACTATGATCAATGTTGCCGCAGCCATCCATTCGTAACTGGCGATTGCCAGTCCCATCGCAAAGCCAGAGCCAGACATCCCGATAAAATGTTCAGCAGAAATGTTGGAAGCAATAATTGACGCACCAATAGCCCACCAGGTCAGAGAACCTTCTGCAAGGAAGTAATCCTTAGTGCTGGAACCTGTCGATTTCTTATTCCGGTATACCCAGTATCCGTAACCGGATACAATGACAAAATAGATGAAAAAGATAGAATAATCGAACGTGGACAAATGATTCATAGAGACGGGTAAAGGCTTGCGAATTTAGTATTTATAGACGAAATAAGCAGATTAAACTATAAAGAATACTTAGTTGAAGAAATACATGATATGTTGTTGTTCAGTAAAATTACCAGTATGCTATCAATAAATCGTTTAAATAACAAACAATTTGCAGTATCCTTAGGTTTTAAACTACTTACGGTAATCATAAGCACGACATCTTGGAATTTACATATTTTTCACATTTTAAAGGGGCAGTTTTAAGTCTGGCCATCCTTGCCGGTATCCACGGCACATCCTTTAGCCAGGATAAAAAGTCACCGGATTCGCTGAAAGCAGACTCATTGCGCAATATCGCAATTATCAAATCAGATTCTACCTATCAACAATATGATATATCTGACCTGCTCCGGACGATCCTTCATCCCAACAGGAAAACCATTTCGACCCGTAAAAAGTCGGGCATTACAATTATCCCCAATGTAGCCTATAACCCCAGCATTGGTGCCCAGATAGGCATAAAAGCCGTTGCCGGAAGAAAGCTGGGAAGCGACCCAAATACGTTGATGTCAGTTGCCTCTACCTCAGCGTCTATCACCACAAAAGGGATCATCTATTTTTACATTAACCATAATGTGTACACTCCCGGAAATACATGGAATTTTCAGGGAAGCCTGGTTGCGGCTAAAACCGTCACACCTGATTTTGGATTAGGTATAGGTGAAGGTGCCGAAGGAAGTGAGGAAGACCGTATATTGAGTAACGCTGACCGCCAGGGTTATGTGCTCCATGCCCAATACTACAGCTTTAAAGAAAAGGTATATAAACAAGTTGATGAACACTTATTTATAGGTGCTGGTGTAGCTTTTGATATCCGAAGAAAAATTGAGGATAAAAAAACCACCGACGATCTTACTCCTTATAATATTTACAGCGACAGATACGGATTTGACCGTGATCACTATGCATCAAACGGCCTGCTGTTTAATGTGCAGTACACGACACGCGACAATCAGAACCGCGCCTATAAAGGGATTTATGCCGATGCAGGTATCCGTGTTAACCAAACCTGGATAGGAAGTTCAAAGAACGCAACACAGTTTACCACAGATTTCAGGAAATACTGGAGCCTGTCCAGCCGTAATCCGGAGCATGTGATCGCTTTCTGGAACTGGGGCAGCTACCTGCTGAGCGGGTCACTCCCCTATCTTGAATTACCTGGATCTGGTAAAGACCCGGCTTTCCGTAGTGGCAGGGGTTATACTATCGGGTACTTTAAAGCCACTAAATACTTTTATTCTGAAGTAGAATACCGCTTTCCGATCACTAAAAACAAGTTCCTTAGCGGCGTTACTTTCTTTAATGTACAGACGGCCAATGATAACCTGGGCACAAAGCTTTTTAATAAGTGGCAGCCTGCCGGCGGTGCGGGCTTACGTGTATTATTTAATAAGGCTACACGGACTAATCTCTGTCTTGATTATGCAGTGGGCAAATACGGCAGTAAAGGGTTCTTTCTTGGTTTAAATGAAGCTTTCTAATTTTAAAAAATATGCGAATAGCAACTTATAATGTTAACGGGATTAATGGAAGGCTACCAGTATTGCTTCGATGGCTGGAGCAGACCTCTCCGGATGTGGTATGCCTGCAGGAGTTAAAAGCACCACAGGAAAAGTTTCCTGAACAAGAGCTGCTGGCTGCTGGTTATCATGCGATCTGGCATGGCCAGAAAAGCTGGAACGGGGTGGCCATTTTGGCAAAATCTGCAGAAATCAAAGAGACCAGACGTGGGCTTGCCGATGATCCGGATGATTTGCAAAGCCGGTACATAGAGGCATTTGTTGAGGGAGTTGTGATTGGCTGTCTCTATCTGCCTAATGGAAATCCGGCTCCCGGGCCGAAACTAGATTATAAAATGGGCTGGATGGAAAGGTTTACCGCTCATGCAAAAGAATTGCTTAAGTATGATCTGCCGGTAGTTCTGGCTGGTGACTATAATGTAATCCCTACCGAACTTGATGCCTACAAACCCGAACGCTGGGTTAAAGATGCACTTTTCAGGCCCGAGGTACGCGCAGCATTTAAGGAACTTACAGATCTGGGCTGGACAGATGCTTTAAGGAAGATATATCCAACCGAGACGATCTATACTTTCTTTGATTATTTCAGAAATGCATACGGACGAAATGCCGGACTACGTATTGATCATTTCCTGCTGAATACACAATTGGACAGCCGGCTAATTAATGCCGGCGTAGACCTTGATGTACGCGGATGGGAAAAATCCAGCGATCACTGCCCGGTATGGATAGAAATCAAATAACAGCTACTTACCAAATACACTTTTAGCCTTTTTTAAAACTGCATTGAGGTCAATCCCCTTACCCAGTACCCCTTTAAATAAATCCCCAGTTTCCTTCAGCCTGTCAGCTGCATTAAATATGGTAAAGTCCTGCATCTTTAGACCATGTTTAACCTCGTCCCAGTGTAAGGGCATCGAAACCGTAGCACCGGGTTTTGGCCGCAAAGAATATGGGCAGGCAATAGTTGCACCAGGACGGTTCTGCAGGAAATCGAGGTACATTTTACCTTTCCTGTCGGCGATCATGCGTTCTACACTGGTGAAATCCGGCAGCTGTTCATTTACATGATTAACAATAATCCGCGCAAACATCTGAGACTGATCATAGGTATAAGCGGCACCCAGCGGCAAATAAATATGGATACCAGTTGAGCCCGATGTTTTACAGAACGATTCAACACCGATCTCGTCCAGAACCTTTTTCACTTCCTGTGCCACAGTAATTACCTGGTCGAATGTATTTGACTTATCAGGATCGAGATCAATCACGCAATAGTCGGGGTTATCAGGCAATTGTGCCCTGCTGAACCATGGGTTCATCTCTATGCATCCTAACGAAGCCATCCAGAGTAATGTAGCTTCGTCATCTCCCAGCAGGTACTGGTTATGCTTGCCCTCATCAGTAGTATGGGCAAAAGTCTTAGCCCAGTCGGGCGCCTTTCCTGTTACGTCTTTCTGATAAAATCCTTTACTTTTTATACCGCCGGGGAAACGGTTTAAAGACATTGGGCGGTCTTTTAAATACGGCAAAATGTATTCGGCTATCTTGTAATAGTAATTGAACATATCACGTTTAGTTACTTTATCGTCAGGCCAGTAAATCTTACTCAGATGGGTAAACTTAAGGTCGTGCCCGCAGATAGTCCGCACTTGTGTTTCGTCCTTTGGATTTAGCAGTGTTTTTCTTTCTTTCGATTTTGGTGGCGTTATTGCTTCGGTATGGAAATCCTTTTTGGTACTTTCCTGTTTGCTACTCTCTTTCTTCTTTTCTACCGGTTCAACTACTTCTGCAGTTTCTGCAGGAATCTCCCTGGTAACTTCTTTGGCTTTTTTATCTACCCGCATGCCCTGGAAAGAGGGGTGCCTGAAAACCCCATCGGTTGTAATTTCAGTAAAGGCAACTTCGCAAACTAATTCAGGTTTAAGCCAGGTTGCTTTTGCTTTCGGAGGATTTGGCCGGAACCGGGAAGGCTTATTAATGTCTGGTAATTCCTCGAAAGGACTTTTATCGGTAATCAGCGCTTTCATTTGCTGCATCATTTCTTTCTGCAGCTTGTCGGAAAAACCGGTCCCCACCTTACCTGCGTATTGCAGGTGTCCATCCTCATACACACCAAGCAAGAGTGAACTGAATTGCTTCGAAGTATCTGCATTTTTTGTATAACCTGCAATTACCACTTCCTGACGTTTATGCACTTTGACTTTCAGCCAATCTGAAGAACGTGCATTCGCCGTGTAGGTGCTGTCTGCTTTTTTTGCGATAATCCCTTCGAGCCCAAGTTTCTGTGCAGCTTCAAAAAACTCAATACCGCTTGCTTCAAAAACCTTACTAAGCCTGATCTGGTCGTTATCTGCAGGCAGGATCTCTTTTAAAATTGCCTGTCGCTCCCGCAATGGCAGTTCTCTGAGGTCTTTACCATCATACCAGAGAATATCAAATACATAATACACGAGGTTGCCATCAGCTTCGCTGCGCCAATTCTGGATATTTCCAAAGTTAGAAATTCCGCGGCCATCCACTACCAGGATTTCCCCGTCGAACACTGCATCCAGCGACCATCCTTTGAGTATATCATATATAGGATAGAATTTTTCATTGAACTGTTTGTTGTTCCGTGATAATAGCTGTACGTCGTCTTTTATGGTGAAAGCCAGTGCACGGTAGCCATCCCATTTTACTTCAAAAACCCAGTCTGCATCATCAAACGGCTCATCTACCAGTGTAGCCAGCATAGGTTTGATCCCAATAGGTATTTTAGATTTAGGCGCTTTTTTGAGGAGGGATTTCACATTGATACCTTCTGTAGGAGCTTCGCCGTCCAGTACCTCTGGCAAAGTAACCGCAGCGGGCTTTTTCCTGCTTGTGCTTTTTTCTTTGACAGGCAATTTTTCCTCATGTCCGTCTTTCCATACTTTATCTCCTGTTTTTTCCATCGCCGCTATGGTTTTGTCGGATAGAACCGACTTATCCATTTTGGTGATATCCTTTTCGGATGCAAATTCATCCTTATGTTTGATCAGCAGCCAGCCATTCTCTCCCATGCCATGTGTTTTCACCAGGGCAAACTCGCCTTGCAGCTTCTCCCCATGTAAAACTATTTTCACAGATCCGTCCTTTAACTGCTTAAGCAGATGCTTTTCCTGCGCCTTTTTGCCTTTGATTTTCTCAATAGGCTCGTAAGTACCTTCATCCCATACGATCACAGTCCCGCCTCCATATTCTCCTTTTGGGATTATGCCCTCAAAATCTTTATAATCAAAAGGATGGTCTTCTACCATCATAGCCAGACGCTTGGTCTTCGGATCAGTGGACGGCCCTTTAGGTACAGCCCAGCTTTTAAGTACACCATCCATTTCGAGCCTGAAATCATAATGTAGCCGCGACGCGTCATGTTTCTGAATTACAAATTGCAGCTTCGTTGTGCTTTTGCTCTTCCCGGCTTTCGGTTCAGCAGTCTTATTAAAGTCGCGTTTAGCATTATATTTTGACAGGCTCATAGCAGATGATATTTCAGGTATTTCCTATAAAGTCAGATTTACCTGAAAAGGTTTTGATTTTAGTTGATCAAATAATAGAAACTGATATATTTGCGCAGATTAGCATTATCAATTAACCTTCTCAGGACAAATAATCAGACGGCTAACTCAATGAATAATTTACAGGATTTTAAAGAAACATTAAAGCTTAAGCAAATTCCACCCGGTTTATCTCCTTATTTAAGAGCCCTATGGTATGACGGAAAGGGCGATTGGCAGCGCGGACATGATATTATAGACCATCTGGGCGACAGGTCATCTGCCCATGTACATGCCTATATGCACCGCAAAGAGGGCGACCTGTGGAATGCGGATTACTGGTACAGAAGAGCAGATCTGACCCGTCCCAACATCCCCCTTGAAGAGGAATGGGAGCAGCTGGTTACGTTATTTCTTTAAAAACTTTTATTTACCTAATGCCTTTTGAATAGCAGCTTCGGTTACTGCTGCCATAATTTTATACCCTTCTTTATTTGGATGAACGCCATCGAGTGTTAGTTCCGGCCGCTGACCATTACGTTCTCCTACAAGTGGTGTAAAATAATCCAGCACGGTATATTTATTTGCTAAAGCATACGCCCTGATGAGTTTATTCAGCGCCATAATTTTTGGTGCAGGTTCTATTCCCTTTCGCCATGGGTATTCATTGACTGGCAGGTATTCACAAAGGATCACTTTGATCCCATGCAATTTTGCCAATTCTGCCATAGACGCAATATTATTCATGATGCTGGCATTGGTAACATGCCCTGTACTGCCAGCAATATCATTGCTCCCTGCCAGGATAATTACCGCTTTTGGTTTCAAATCGATTACATCCTGACGAAAACGGATCAGCAACTGCGGTGAGATTTGTCCGCTGATCCCTCTATCCAGATAAGGTCGGCCTTCAAAAAATCCGGGCACCATCTTTTTCCAGTTCTCAAAAATAGAACTGCCTAAAAACACTATACGGTCCTCCCCTTTTTTTAGCAGAGGAAGGTCGGCATTCTCTTTTTTGTAATGTGATAATGCAGCCCAGTCGTCTTTAAAATCTTCGGCAACAGCAGTATTTTTTACCGAATCAGTTCTTGTTTCCTGTGCCGCGGCAGATATAGAGAAAACGAAAGACAGGATAAGCAGATAGTTTAATTTCATGGTCGAGTAGAAAGTTTGCCTAATATAACAGATTAAAAAGAAAGACTACCTTTAATCATTCCATTAAGCGCTGGTAATGTTCAATAAACTTCGCAATATGTATTCCGTCGCATTACGCATGATGCACATGAATAGCCAAGGGTAAAAATACCTGACCGTTACGGAAATCGAACTTTCCAAAAACTATTTTAGGCACACAGTCCGATACCGATAGTATTTGAGCATCCTGCATCCGCTAAATTTGATCAGCGGTAGTACTGAATAGTGGATTACTCTATTTACGCCAGCTTTAGCTGTTAATCCTGCCTCAAGTTTTTCCTGTTCGATTTTTTAACGGCTATCCTTTTATGGAAAGCAGGCTGCAGAGAGGAAAATTAAAATAGTGATGATTTAATTAAACCGACAGAAGAGCTTCTCAACAATAAAAATAGAACTTTTAAACAAAGCAGTTTATACCAATTATAATGTATTTTTGGCTTGTTCAGCTTGCCTGTAATGTTTTAACCAATGAAATTCAAAAGAATATTTAAACGTACTATGATTATTACCTTCTCGATACTGGCCACATTGGCTTTAATTACCTTTTTATTTATGCAGCAAGCCTCATTCGGCAAAGCACCTTCAGGAGCCAGACTGGAACGTATAAAAAAATCTGCCCAATATAGTGATGGCGCATTCCAGAACCAGTCGCCCACCCCTACCTTCACCGGCGGAGGCACATTCTACTCTGTGATGGTAGATTTTATATTTGGCAAGCATGAACGTAAGGTGCCCGAATATACATTGCCTTCCATCAAGCGCGACCTGACGGTGCAACCAGCTGCAAAACCGGAAATCACCTGGTTTGGGCATTCTTCTTACCTGATCCAGATCAATGGGCTGAATGTATTGGTAGACCCGGTATTTAGCGGGAGAACGTCACCCGTTTCCTATTTAGGTAACAAAGCGTATGAGGGGGCAGATATTTACAAAGCAGCAGATATGCCGCGTATTGATGTCATGGTAATTACGCACGATCACTATGACCACCTGGATTATGAGACTATCCTTAAACTCAAAGACAGCGTAGGTGTATTTATAACTTCATTGGGCGTTGGCTCTCATTTGGAATACTGGGGAGTTCCCGCAGAGAAAATCAAAGAGCTGGACTGGTGGGAAACCGCTTCAATTAATGAAGACACAAAGTTTATCGCTGCGCCAGCCAGACATTTCTCGGGCAGGGGAATGATACGTAATAAAACACTTTGGTCATCATTTATCTTTAAAACTAAAGGGTACAGTATTTATCTTGGCGGCGATTCCGGATATGATCAGCATTTTGCAAAAATAGGCAATGAATACGGCCCGTTTGATTTAGCTATATTAGAAGATGGCCAGTACAATGCGTTCTGGGCCAACATCCATATGATGCCGGAAGAAACAGCCCGGGCTGCTCATGATCTGAAAGCAAAAGTGCTGCTTCCTGTACATTGGGGCAAATTCTCTTTGGCTACCCATGCCTGGGATGAATCTATCAGCCGCGTTTTACAAGAAGCCGAAATCTTAAAATTAAAAGTAATCACTCCCGAAATAGGCGAACAGGTAATCCTTGACAGTATATTACCTGCATCAAAATGGTGGATAAAGGGACAACTGCCGTCGCACTGATAGGTTTTGGTATAGTTTCGCTTCCGTAAAATATTTATTCATTATTCGGTATAAAAGTAAAATTATGCCCGGAATGCGTCTATATTTGACGCAGATGTCAGATCCCCTTATTGTCAGAGCTACAGCAACCGATTATCCAGAATTAATATCCGTCTGGGAAGCCTCCGTTCGGGCCACCCACCACTTCCTCAGCGAAGCAGACATAAAGGCATACAAAAGACTCATACTTACCAAGTCTTTTGACAGTATGCAGCTTTACTGTATTAAGGCAGAGGATATAATCACCTCATTTATTGGGGTAGACAAAGAGTTGCTGCAACTGCTCTTTATACATCCGGACTGGCGTGGTAAGGGAGTCGGAAAGATATTACTGAGGTACGCCACCGAAGATCTTTCTGTAACGGAGGTTGACGTGAACGAGCAAAATAAACAGGCGCTGGGATTTTATTATCATATGGGATTTGAGCTGATAGAGCGATTTGAACACGATTCTATTGGTAAACCTTATCCGGTATTAACGATGGCGCTGAAATCCTGAAAAAAAATCTCCAATTTGTCCAATCCTGGAAATCCGGTTGTCATTAGGTTTTAACAATTAAAATTTAAACAAAATGGAACAAAGGATCAACGTCCATGCAAAAGGACAAAATGCATTAAAACCTCTTTATGGCATCACCGGGTATCTGAAAAAGTCACCCGTAGAAGACAGTATTTTAGAACTTGTTTTTTTCAGGGTTTCACAAATCAACAATTGTGCTTACTGCCTGGATATGCACTCAAAAGATGCGCGTGCCAAAGGCGAAACGGAACAACGCTTGTACGGTATCAGTGCCTGGCGGGAAACACCTTATTTCACAGCACGTGAAAAGGCAGCATTAACCTGGGCAGAAGCGGTCACCTCATGTAATGTGCCTGATAATATTTATCTTGCCGTAACAGCACAGTTTACTGATGAGGAGTTAATTGATCTGACACTTGCAATTACAACTATAAATACCTGGAACCGTTTTAACCTGGCATTTCCAAATGAACCAGGGACTTATAAAGTAGGCCAGTTTGGATAATCAGAGACCATTAAACACGATTATAATGAATGATTTTTTATTAATATTCCGCAGGGATTTTAAAAGTAAGGAGTCGCAGCCTTCACCAGAAGAATTACAAAATTCTATCAAAGACTGGCAGAATTGGTTTGGCAGTATCGCTGCACAGGATAAACTGGCAAGACCATTACAGCGCTGGGACATTGATGGCAAGGTAGTAACAACAGCGAAAAATGTAATTAACGGACCATATGTAGAAATAAAAGAGTCTATTGGAGGTTTGATCATCATCAGGGCTGCCGACTATGAAGAGGCTGTAGAAATTGCACAGGGATGCCCGATCTTATCACTGGGTGGAAATGTAGAAGTTCGGATGGCAACATCAATCGGAGCTAAAGAATAATATAGATAATGCCTTTGCGCTTGCAAAGGCATTCACCTTTAAATGATGGAAGAAAGAGAACTTTTACCCAGGCTATTCCGGACAGAGTATCAGAAGATAGTTTCTGTACTTTCCTATCTATTTGGTATTGAACATATAGAGATTGCTGAAGATATTGTAAGCGATACATTTCTTTCTGCGACGGAATCGTGGAGCGTGAAAGGGATACCGGAAAACCCGACAGCATGGTTATACACCGTAGCAAAAAATAAAACCAAAAACTATTTAAAACACCACAGACTGTTCGATCAGAAAGTATCGGTAGCGCTTCAGCAAAGTACATCCGAAATTGTAGTACCAGACATTGATTTGTCGGTTAAAAATATTGCCGACAGTCAGCTCGCCATGATTTTCACTGTCTGCAACCCGGTGATATCCAGCGAATCACAGGTAGCCCTTGCACTCAACTTGCTTTGCGGTTTTGGTATCCAGGAAATTGCAGATGCTTTCCTGACCAATAAAGAGGTAGTTTACAAAAGGATAAAAAGGGCTAAAGATAAACTGAAAGAAGCAAATATTAAAATCGAACAGCCCGGTTTAGCAGCCATTAACGCCAGGCTGGAGACGGTATTGATTACCTTATATCTTCTATTTTCGGAAGGTTATTATTCTACTTCGCAAAATACCATTTTACGCAAAGACTTGTGTGCTGAAGCTATGCGCCTGAATTATTTGCTGATAGAAAACGTAACCACAAACACAACTGCGGTAAATGCACTGCTGGCTCTGATGTGTTTTCATTCTTCCAGGTTTGAAGCGCGTATGAATGATCATGGGGAAAACATCCTGTATGAAGATCAGGATGAGAAATTATGGAACAGAGAACTGATAGCAAAAGGTGAGTATTATTTAAATAAAGCGGCAACCGGAACGCAAGTCACAAAGTACCATTTGGAGGCCGGAATAGCTTACTGGCATACGCAAAAGGAAGATAGTACTGAAAAATGGCAAAACATTTTGCAATTGTATAATCACTTGCTCGTGCTGGAATACTCCCCTATTGTAGCTTTAAACCGAACATTTGCACTGTCAAAGACCAGCGGAAAACAAGCAGCCATCACTGAGGCAGAAAAACTAAACCTGACAGACAATCATTTTTACTATTCTTTATTAGGTAGTTTATATATGGAGCTGGATCCTGTGATATCCTTGCAGCATTTTGAAAAAGCCTGGCAGCTTGCATCTTCTGATGCCGACAAAAGTACAATTATGAAAAACATCGAACGGTTAAAATCCGCTAAGCATTAGTTGGATTGAGCCTTGTGCAGGCATGACAGTTGTATATCCGAAGGCTAAGCCACTCCTATCCCAATCTGCCACTCTTCCCGGACACAACCCAGACACAACCAACTGAGTACTGCAATAAGGCTTGTTAACTAAGGCGGTAATCAGATGTTCAAAAATGTTTGAATTTTGCAATCATATATTTGAATTTCATTATCTGGTCTTTCTACAAGTAGCTATCTTTATCCTAACTTAATTAATGTAGATAATGATAGAAACAAAAGGATACGCAGCGCAAAGCGCGGAGACTGATTTAGCCCCATGGACATTTGAACGCCGTGAAGTTGGGCCTCATGATGTACAGTTTGATATTTTATTTTGCGGTGTATGCCATTCAGACTTGCACCAGATTAAAAATGACTGGTTCCCTGGTATTTTCCCTATGGTTCCGGGACATGAAATTGTTGGCCGTGTAATTAAGGTTGGTGATCATGTAACAAAATTCAAAGTAGGCGACCTTGCAGGTACAGGCTGTATGGTAGATTCCTGCCAGGTTTGCGAAAACTGCAAGAAAGACCTGGAACAATATTGTTTAGAAGGTAATACACAAACCTATAATGGTTTGGAGCGTGATGGCAAAACACCTACTTATGGAGGTTACTCCAACACTATTGTGGTTAGAGAAGAGTTTGTACTGCATGTATCAGACAAATTGAACCTGGCAGCTGTAGCACCTTTGCTATGCGCAGGTATTACTACCTACTCACCTTTAAGACACTGGAAAGTAGGCAAAGGCCATAAACTTGCTGTATTAGGACTAGGTGGATTAGGCCATATGGCAGTTAAATTTGGTGTTGCTTTTGGTGCCGAAGTAACAGTACTGAGCACTTCTCCTAAAAAAGAAGAAGATGCGAAAAAATTAGGTGCCCACCATTTTGTGGTAACCACCGATGAAGCGCAGGTTAAAGCTGCTGTAGGTACTTTTGATTTTATCCTGGATACAGTTTCCGCTGAGCATGATTTTAATATGTACCTTTCTTTATTGAGAACTGATGGAACTCATATCTGCGTTGGTGTACCGCCAAAACCCGCAGAAATCGCCGCTTTTAGTTTGCTGGGCGGCAGAAAAAGTTTAGCAGGATCCGGAATTGGCGGCATTGCCGAGACTCAGGAAATGCTGGATTTCTGTGCAGAAAACAATATTGTTTCTGATATAGAAATGATCGATATGAAAGACATTCAAACTGCATATGACCGTATGCAAAAGGGAGATGTACGTTACAGATTTGTAATTGATATGGCAACCCTGTAACTAATACCGATCTCTTTTAGCCCGATCCGTTGGCCTGTGCATGAAACAGCTAAACAGATCGGGCTATTTTTTTTTAGTTCTTTGTGAAAAACCCACGAAAGCGTCTATCTTTGGGCTCAAATTTTACAATTATATTTTTATGGCAAAAGCATCCGAAATCAAAGTAGGAAATATTTTACGTTTCAATAATGAACTGGTAACAGTTATAGAAATCTTACACCGTACACCAGGTAAAGGTGGAGCTTTCTACTTAGGTAAATGGCGTAACATTAAAACCGGTAAAATTGTAGAGGCACGTTTGGCTACAGATGAGCAAGTTGAAATTTGCCGTGTAGAAACTAACGACTTTCAATATTTATATGAAGAAGGTGATTATTTTGTAGTAATGGACAATATCACTTTTGATCAGTTCAATATCCCTAAAGCATTATTCGGACCCGCAGCAAAATTCCTGAAAGAAGGAATGGATGTGATCGTTTCTTTCGAAAGTGAAGAACCGATCATGGCACAGGCACCGAACTTTGTAGAGCTATTGGTTACTTATGCTGAACCGGCTGTTAAAGGGGATACCTCTTCTGGTGCACAAAAATCTGTGACCACAGAAAATGGACTAGAGTTAAAAGTACCTTTGTTTGTAAATGAAGGCGACAAAATTAAAGTAGATACGCGTACAGGAGAATACGTTGAGCGCGTGAAATAGATTAGTTAATGCAGGAGAATTATATCATATTCTCCTGCATTATTTTGAATGTTACTTTGCAGACCGGGTTTTTAGCAGGTATTTATGCTGACCAGACAGCACTAGTTCCCCCCTCTGGTTATACACCGTTGCAGCGGTGGTTACTACCCCGGTATCACCATTATTTTCAAGATCAGTGATCTCCAGTCCCGGATATAGGGTGTCTCCGCTATGTACCTCTTTCAGAAAACTACAGGTAAGCTCAGTAAAAGCGATAAAAACCTCACCGATGACGTGTGGAAACATTGTAGCCCCGGGAGCAGTAAAAGCCAGCACCTGCAGCCCGTGTACAACCGGCGCCGTATGTCCGTGTCGCTGTGCCCACACCGCATCATAATGTACAGGATGATTATCACAGGAAACCGTCTGAAATGCTGCCGAATGAGCATCCGTTAAAGTTCTGCTTGGCGCTCTGAACACCTCTCCTATTTTTAAATCTTCGAAGGTTCTTGCTGGTGTAATGATAAAATCCGCTGGATTAAATGGTTCTTTCTCTGTAGTCATGTCTTTAATATTTAAGTTAGTGTAAATTAAATCCCGATCGTAACCCGGTATGTGAACTAACTATAAACAACAAGCAAACCAACACACAATATACTGTTTATCAATACATTGATTAATTTCCATCCAAAAATAAGCTGACGATATAAGGTTAATTTACCAGGCCGCAACCATAAAACAGGACGGCAGGCTTCAGATAAAGGACCTGCTCTACTTCAGGTCTTCCAAAAAAACCACAGCCTCATTTACGGCGGCGCTGCTAATGATTTCCAGTGCTGTGATCAACTGCCCGAAGTTCTGCCGGTCGCCCCGCGGAAATTCCAGCTCATCCAGCAGATGAAGAGTTCTGTCCAATACCCCCATTATTGCCAATGTAGTTCTTAAACTATGGGCTGTTCTTGCGATAGCCTCAAAATTACTTATTGTAAGCGCTTTGCGGAGGGCCAGCATATCTTCAGGAATGCGCTGGATAAAGTACCCGGTAACTTTGCGCTCGTAGGCAATATTGCCCTTACCCATATCTTTAAGATAATCCAGGTTAAGGTATTCAAAAGAAGGTACCATCACTGGAGGCTGACCGGCAGTACTGGTAACCTTATGGATCAGTTCGAGAAGTTGCTGCTCATTAACCGGCTTTGAAATATAGTCGTTCATGCCCAGGTTAATGCATTTTTCGCGCTCACCGGCCATAGCATGTGCTGTCATCGCAATAATAGGAATAGCTGATTTTAATTCTGTCCTGATGCTGATTGTTGCGGAATAACCGTCCATTTCCGGCATCTGGATATCCATCAGGACCAGGTCAAAGTGCCCCTGCGCAACGCGTTCAACAGCTTCTTTACCATTAGACACTACCGCAAATGAAAAACCCCAGTAGCTAAGGATATTTGCCATCAGGTCCTGGTTCATGGCGTTATCGTCTACCACCAAAATGTGTACAGCTCTCCCAACACGTTCGGGCTCTATCAGTTTATAACGCACGGCGGCAGCTTCCGACTGGTCTTCTGCAACAAGATAAGGGATGTAAAAATTGAATACCGTACCTTTTCCGGGACTGCTTACCACACTGATATTTCCTTTTTGGATCAGCAAGAGGTCCCTTACGATAGACAGGCCAAGTCCCGTCCCCCCATAGTTACGGGTAATCGAATCGTCTGCCTGGTTAAACCTTTCAAATATCTCATCCAGTTTCTCCTGTTCAATCCCGATGCCATCGTCAGATACCTCAAATTTCATCATCACTCCGTTTTCATATATTTCACCAAGCTGTACCTTAACTTTAAGCGAACCTTTTTCACTGAATTTTAGTGCATTGCCCAGAAGGTTTACCATGATTTGTGTTAGCCGCGTAGCATCCCCTATCAAAGTATCAGGAACATCATCATTAATTTTGGTCAGGTATCCCAGTCCCTTAGATTTTACACGTTCCGAAAAAAGTGTTTCTACGGAATGTAACAGCCCGCGGATACTAAATGGTTTATTGACAATCCGCATCATGCCTGCCTCTATTTTAGAAATATCCAATATATCGTTAATAATGGCCAGCAGGTTTTCTCCGGCCTGCTGAATAGAGCTGATATAATGATCGGATACCTTATCTAATTTCTGCCTTTGCAGCAAGGTCGTAAAACCCAGTATAGAGTTGAGCGGCGTCCGGATTTCATGGCTCATGTTTGCCAAAAAGTTTTCTTTGATGCCAAGCGCTTTTATTGCCTTCTGCTCAGAGAGGTTAAGCTGCTGAATAAGGAGGCTCCGCTGACTGAACTGGGTAATAATAAACCAGCATAATGCTGCACCGCTTAAGAGGATAAGTGCAATTAAACAATTGCCGTAGATTCTCGCTTTTAATCCGCTGTCATTGATCTGGTTTGTGAGCTTTTGCATGAGCAACTGCCTGCTGTTATAAATCTTATGTGTAGTACTGGTGATCTCGTCTGAAGTGATCCTTGCCTGTGGATTGCCAATCGAGGTAGTATCGTTCATTGCGCCAGTCTGATAATATAATTCGATCAGATGCTTTTTGGTACGCACTTTTTCCTGCGCCAAAAAGTTCAGCCTATCCAGATATTTATTTATTTTGAGGTCATGGTTTCCTTTTTTGATTGAATCCAGGTAACTGCTCACCTGATGGATCTTTTCTTCTACCCCTTCCAGGTGAGATGTATCATCGGTAGCAATCGCTCCCCTGATCCTGCTTTCTATACCCAGGATATCCCTGTCAATTTCCCTTAAGTGGTTGCTTGTTCTCAATTCCCTTAAAAGGTCCTGGTTTCCTTCTACAAGAATATTCATATTTCTTGAAGAGTTATATTGTACTATGATCAGAAGGGCCGTACCGATAATAAAGGCAGAAAGAATCAGGTAACTGAACCGCTTATCGGGCATCATTAATTTATTTTTTTCCATTTAGAGGTTAATCGTTTATAAAATATTCATCACCCTGTGCAGGTTTTTCCTGTACCCATCCGTGATGGGAAGAAATTTGCCCTGGATAACCACACCGCGTTCCTGTAAGGTATCTATGTGGCGAAGGGAGACAATATAGGAACGGTGTATGCGGATGAATCTGAGTGCCGGCAGCCGGCTTTCAACAGATTTAAGGGTGCCATGTACGGCATAAAGCTTATCTTTAGTATGAAACTTAACATAATCGCCCATTGCTTCGGTATAATAGATGTCGTCCAGGTGCAACCGCCTGATGATGTTTGAATCACGGATAAAGATAAATTCACTATTGATAATTGCTGAGTCTTCCTCTTTTCCTTCTGCATCCTTGCGTGTTAACAGATCACGCGCCTTATCAATGGCACGCAGAAACCGTTCAGATGAAAAAGGCTTAACAAGATAATCGGCAACTTTCAGATCGAAGGCCTCAATCGCATATTCTTTATTTGACGTAGTGAAAATGATAATGAAATTTTTGTGGTGGAGGTTCCTTGTAAGGTCCAGACCACTCATTCCCGGCATCTCGATATCAAGCAAAATAAGGTCAACTTCATTTTGCTGTAGATAGTTATAGGCGGCAATTCCACTGTCACATTCATTCAATACCTCCAAATCATCGATTTGTTCCGCAAGCTGGACCAGGCTCGCACGTGCTATTGGATTATCATCAACGATCAGACAGGATATTTTAGAGCTGGACATGGACATTTTGCGAAGGATATTTGATTGGTGTAGTACTAATTGGAGTAGGGAATTCAATTTCCTTGCCAGCACAATAAACAACTATATATCAGCTATTTAAACTAAAATTAATAATTATTCGAAAACCTTATTTCGTTAATTAACGAGAATCTATTGAGATTACGCAAAGTCAAAATGTTTATACAATATGTTTTTTGGCCAATCCAAGGCGTTTAATTTTTGAATTTAATGTGGTTGCAGGTACTGCAAGTAATTTCGCAGCCCCATCCTTCCCCGATATTTTTCCATTACATAGTTGGAGCACTGCAAATATATGATCACGCTCATTCTGTGTAATTGTCTTTATCGGAGCAAATTCAGTTCCTTCTACTACCATTACTTTAGTGTCAGCCGGCAATTCCAGCTCTTTCATCACTGGTCCTTTTGTGAGTAATACCTGTCGCTCAATCAAATGTTCCAGCTCACGGATATTACCCGGCCAGCTGTATTTCATCAAATCAGAAAGTACCTTTTGCGAAAACCCATCAATCTTCTTTCCTGATTTACTGGTAAAACGCGACAAAAAATGTCCTGCTAACAATGGAATGTCTTCTTTTCTTTTTCTTAATGGCGGGAGGGAAATTGGAAAGACGTTCAGCCTGTAAAAAAGGTCACTCCTAAACCTTCCGGCTTCTACCTCCTCCATCAGGTTCCGGTTTGTAGCCGATACAATCCTGACATCCGTTGTTATGGTGGTTTTTCCTCCTACCCGTTCAATTTCCTTTTCCTGTAAAACACGTAACAATTTAACCTGCAGTTCCAGTGACAGCTCTCCAATCTCATCGAGGAAGAGTGTACTTTTGTCGGCCAGTTCAAATTTCCCGATACGTCTTTCAGTGGCACCTGTAAAACTCCCCTTTTCATGCCCGAATAACTCAGATTCAATAAGATTTGGAGGAATAGCTGCACAATTAACCTTTATCATCTGGTTACCTTTCCTTTCAGAATCGTTATGTATCGCCTTGGCGATCAATTCTTTTCCAGTTCCTGTTTCACCTAATATAAGTACCGTCGTCTCAGATCCAGCTACATTTGTCAGCATATTAAATACCTGCTGCATCGCTTTGCTGTTTCCAATAATGTCATCATAATTGCCGGGTATCTGGATTTCTTCCTGCTGATACAATTGCTCTTGCTCCATTTTTTGTCTGAAAGAATTAAGCTCCTCCAGCTGACTTTTCATACGATCGGATGCCAGCACATTACCCAATGCCAATGCAAACTGGGAAGAAATTCCCTGCATCAACAGTTCCTGATCGTGCGTTAAAGTATGATACCTGTCAGATCCGGTTAAAAGAACTCCTAAAAACTCGTTACCCGCCCGCAAAGGTGCGGCCATAAGCGTCTGGATTCCATTGGATTTCAACATATTGATATAATCCGGTGTCCAGCCAGGATTTTCCATTCCATCAACCGCTATTTCCCTGGTTGTTATAAACGAGCTGAATTCGGCCAGGACTTCATCAATAGCTATTGGAGCATCCTGATGGAAGGAACCGCTTGCTGGCTGTTTTGTTGTTTCTCTGAACAGCGACTGCAGAATAATATGTTTTTTATCGTTACCGCATTCCTGCAGTATCTCCAGATAGGTAAACCCGAAAACCTGCATCATATATTCTCGGATTACCTGGAGGATCTCCTTAGTAGAACTTACCAGAGACAGCCTGTGGCTCAAAGAAACGAGCAGGCCGGAATCGCTGTTAGTATGCGGATGAACAGCCGCCGCAGGTTCTTCAGGCTGGTTATTTGCTGCTATAATCAGCTCTGCCAGCAGATCAGCGATATTGCAGCAAAATGTTAAACCTTCAGCGCTTAGTTCTTTATCGTGGTTGTGTAATTCCAGCGTACCTAATATCTCATTATTTATTTCGAGCGGGATATAACAGTGAAAAAGATAATTTTCTGTGCTGTTATGGGGGTAATGGTTTTCGCCCGATCCGTCGATCCAGTTTTCCCGTGATTTTAATACAGGAAAACCAAATTCTGCAATTTGCGTAGTGATCATAGAAAGCGAAACCGGTTTACTGATGGTTGCTGAGCAAACCCTGCCTTCCGCTATAGAATATTCGGAAAGATAAGACTTCACAATTTTTGAAAGACCTTTATCATATAAAACCAGGGCCCCGCAATCGATGGAGAACAGAGGATGAAGTTTCTTGAAAATAATTTCAAACAACATTAAAAGATCAAAATGATGTTCGCATCCGGGATAAATATCGCCAGGCTCATCAATTAGAGAACGCTTAAACATTGTATCTTCATGAAGATCAACACTTTTTGTAAATGCATGGTAATCTGATCTCTCTTCTTTCATCCTATCTATTTTTAATGATCTGGTTATTCTCAACATTTTCAAAACCCTGAGTTGTCAGTCCAGGTTTTTGCAACGCCATTTCAAATCCTATGCCATCATTCACAACAGACGGATATACAATAGTTTACCTATTAATCACATCTTTAAAACTCACTATATTTCGCCAAACGGCGATTTTACACGGCGAAATATAGCTACGGATCACCCCATGTTTCAGCATAATCTGACCTCATATAAAAAAGCGCGCTGATCAAAAAGACCTGCGCGCTGATTGGATATAAATAATTCTTTTGGGATTATTCTTTAATGAACCTGATCAATTCTTCGTTGAACTTGTCTTTTTCTTCCAGGAAGGCAGCATGACCGCTTTTATCGAAAGCCACCAATTTAGAACCGGCAATACCTTTATTCATTTGTTCTGCCAGGGTAAATGCAACAATCTGATCTCCCTTGGAATGCAGGATTAAAGTTGGGATTTTGATCTTAGGAAGATCAGCTCTCAGATCTTCGTCACGCAGCGCTATCAAAGCTTGTTCCATCGCATAAGCAGAAGACTGGAGCTCAATAGAACCTAACCAGGCTGCTATGCCGGGTGACAGCGATGTTGGAGTCAGCGCAAACTTAGAACCAACCGCATCAAGCAGTGCAGGCCGATTAGAGTTATTTAAATCGATCCATTGTGTAATATCTTCTTTTGTGAAAAGGGGATATGGATAATCCGGTTTTTTAGTATGGCAAGGTGCCGCCGCAGAGAACAGTCCGAGTTTTTTTACATGTGCGCCATTGAATTTTGCAACATAGTGCAGGGCTATTGCGCCCCCCATAGAATGCCCGCCAATTACAGCATCTTTGATATGCATCTGATCCAGTACATTTTTAATGTCGTCTGTAAATTGATCATAGTCATATCTGCCATACGGCTTATCTGACTGACCGAAACCCCTCAACGTAATCCCTACTACCCGGTAATGTGCTTTTACAAGGGCATGGTACTGGTACTCCCAGGACGCATCACTTAAGGGATAACCATGGATAAGGACTACTACAGGTCCGTCTCCCAAATCTGTAACATGCAGTTTTACGTTTGGTGCTACTTCGTAATATTCCTTACGGGCCGCTGCTGGTTTATCTTTTCCGCCGGCTGTTTCCTGTGCCTGTACTTTATCTGCTGATGAGATGAATGAAGAGGCAATTGTTATAGCCGCTATTGATAGTACTGAAATTATTTTCATATGATTTTGATTTATTGGCATGGAATAACCAAAGCACGAACCAATCGTTATTTATCTATAAATCAATACTTTAAAACCATACACCAGTATTTAAAGTTCACTTTATGTCGTAAATTTATGACCGATAAACGTTGGCCACCGGCATTACCCGCCGGTATAACCCGCAGATATGATATCAAAAGAAGAAGGCTCCTGCTACATTACGCTCAAATAGTTTTTAGCTTTTTAAGGAAATGTAACAGGAGCCAGCTCCATATTTACTTGAATTTAACTTAACAGGCCACAGATGATCACTATGGTGATTGTAAATGTGCATCAAAATCTATCTTTTTTGAAGATAAAGCCCAATAGATCCATAACAATAAACAAATAGTTAAAGCTGTTGCAGGATAATAAAAGGATAAAACGAATGCCACAAAATAAGCAGGCAGCCCAAAGAGGTGACTATTCCTGATGGCAACGATTGTCCCCTCACCCAAACCTGGCCGGAGCAAACTCCTGTCTTTACTTGCCAGGTGCCAGAGTAAGATGTACGACAGGTTAATGAGCACAAACATGCCGGTATAAACCGACACCGAAACCTGGCGTGAAGGTGTGAAATAGAACCGGGTAAGTAATGAACTCGGAAAGGAAACCAGGCAAACCAGGAATAGAACAAGCCCATTGGCGAACATCAGCCCGGTATTGCGCTTGTAAATCTGTTTAAATAGCTTATGGTGATTTACCCACATGATAAAAATAGTGAAAAAAGAAATTACGAAGCCGATATAGCTATTACTCTGCCCAATAAGCTCCTTAATGAGCAGCTCCGGCTCCTGGCCTTCTTTGAATTCGGGCACTTTAAGTTCAAGGACCAGCAAGGTTACAGCGATTGCAAATACACCATCGCTAAACGCTTCTATTCTCGCAGTCTCTTTTTCCATTTGTTCTATCCGAAAATAAGTTTGTTGACCTGCACAATTTCAGCATGGCTGATGGTATGCCCCATATTTTCGTAGATAATTTCAGTTACGGTTGCACCCATTCCTTCAAAGAGCGCAGTAGTTTCTTTAACCCTGGTTACCGGTACATGGAAATCAGGATCACTGCTGCCAATAAATACCGGCGTGCCCATAAAATCACCATGATAATTACGGTGATCTACGTGATCGCCGATCACACCACCTGTAAAAGCAACTATTCCACCGTAATTCGCGGCATGGGCTGCTGTAAAATCGAGCAGCAGACATGCACCCTGAGAAAAACCAAGGAAATAAAGCTGGGATTTTGAAAAGCCCTGTGATTCGAGGTCGGCTGTAAGAGCTGCCAGTACGCCCAATGACGATGACAGATATGGTTCGTTTTCGTTTCTAGGACTTAAAAAGGACAATGGGTACCAGCTGCTATCGTTAGCCTGAGGCGCGATAAGTGCAAAATCTGCAACGTTGAGGCTTGATGCGATAGAAAGGATATCCTCTGCGGAACCTCCCCTTCCATGGATCATGATCAATACTTTTTGGGCCTGACTAAGTTTTTTGCCGGCATAAACTACATTATTCATTTTTTTGCGGGTTAAAGGGTTAGCCTAGTTTTGGCAGTATTTTTTCCAGATCGTCTCTTAAATGAGCATGCTGACTTGGCAGCATCAGGTGTGTTCCCAATTCACTGAGCGTTTCATCTGCGGTGAAACCGGGATTTTCTGTTGCGATTTCAAAAAGTACTCCTCCCGGTTCGCGGAAGTATAACGAAAAGAAATAATCACGGTCAATTTTCGGGGTAATCTGCAACTGTTTGCTCAGGATCTTTTCTCTGAATTCCATCTGCGTGGCTTCATCTTTTACCCTGAAGGCTACATGGTGATTTGTTCCGGCTGCATTTCTTCCCCGAGGGCCGGCGGGCAGTTCCAGAAGGTCTACAATTGACGCTGTTTCTACTGTATCTGTAATAAACCTATAGCGGTTTCCTTCCTGAGAAACCAATCTGTATCCGAATATATCAGTCAGCACCTTTGCGGTCTCATCTATCTTTTGCAGACTCAAAGTCGTACTATGGAAGCCGCGGGTCGCATTTTCAAGCTTCACCTGTTCTGTTTCCCATGGTTTTCTGTCGTCTGTTTTTCCGGGGATAATCAAACTTAAAGACAGCCCGTCCGGGTCTTTGAATGGTAGGATTTTTTCACCAAAACGTTCAGTTACTTCACCTGTAGTGATGCCATGCTCCCTGAATCTTTCCAACCAGAATTCCAGGCTGCCATCAGGAACTGAATACCCTATCTCGGTTGCCATTCCAACGCCTTCACTTCCCTGACCTATCCCTTCCCAGGGAAAAAATGTAAGGATCGTTCCTGCAGATCCGCTTTCGTCACCATAGTAGAGGTGATAAGTTCCGGGATCATCAAAGTTTACCGTTTTCTTAACCAGTCTCAGGCCAAGTATTTTTGTATAAAAATTAAAGTTGTTCTGTGCATTACCTGCTATCGCAGTGATATGATGCAGACCTAATATACTATTGTTCATCTTTTATAAGTTTAGTTCAAATTTTATTGATGCGGCACATCACGCCGATACATCTGCTGCGTGTTGTTATGCCGTAATGTTATCGGTAGCGGATGTGGTAGATGTGGTATAAAAATAACACGCAACCATACAAACCCCGGGCAATACGATTCCGACAAGACCAAAAAGTTTACCAGTGTACGCACCCAAACAACAGCCTGCAAGAAATCCGATTATCGTTATTAAACCGTTTTTCACACCGGTTACATGTGCAGTATCGCTCAATCCGTTAGAAAGAACGCCTTTCAAGTCAAGCGCCAGCTGTGTCACATTACCAGTCATCATAGTGGTCGGACCGAAAGTATCTTTTGGAAATAATTTGCCATAGGCATTCTGCAGCCCCATTGCAAACACTACGAGCATAGTTATCGTGTACATTGGCCAGGTAATCACACCGTCATCAATATATCCAAGCAAATAAGCTGCTATTCCACCGCCAAGCAGGATTACACCTTCGCATAACAGCAGAAAGTGCTTATTTACAAATCTTGTAGCAATCCATCCGCCCACCATTACAGAAAATATGAAGATTGGAAAAGTGAGCAGCTTAATCCAGTCACCTCCCCCCGTTCCCTTGATTAACTGATAGGCGAAAACGATAAAATTTCCCGTAACATGTGCAGAAAAAATACTGTCTGCCGCAACGAAGGTGAGTGTATCACAATAACCTGCAATGGCCGTTAAAATCAAGGTAACGGCCCATATATTCTGTTTGTTTTCCATTGCTGTTCTATTTTAAGATAAGTGTGCCCTTAACATCCAGGCCATAGTTTCATGTGTTTCCATTAAGCCTGTGATATAATCACTTGTTCCGGCATCTTTTAGTGCATTTGCATAACCATCAATATTTTCTCTTAAATGGATCAGTATACTTTCATGATCAGCCAAAAGTGCTTTAATGTATGTCTGGCTATCGTTTTTCCCTCTGATATCTTCTGTAAGGTGGGTAAGTTCCAGGTATTGCGCCAATGTAGCCGGTGCATAATGACCAAGTTTGCGGATGCGTTCGGCTACATCGTCAACAATCCCTTCCAGTTCGCCATACTGTGCTTCAAAAAATTTGTGTTTGTTGTAAAAATCCGGTCCTTCAATGTTCCAGTGAGCATTACGTGTTTTTGTGTAAAGCACAAATTCATCTGCCAGTATTTTACTTAATGAATGGGCAACTGCTGCCAGGTTTTCTGGTTTAATTCCAATGTTAGCTTGCATAATTGTAGTATTTAAAGGTTAAAAAAAATATGTAATAAATAAGTGTCAATTGAATAAGTACCGGGACCAACTGCCCATAAGAACAATAATGAAAGAGTGTACATGTATGGAACATCCCTTACCTCTACCGAATCATTACGGTGCACTACAAAGTAACCGATAGCTGTAACACCGATAGCTGGTAATAGAACTAACCGTGTGGCTACTCCAATTACAACGAGGAACGGAACTACAGTATCAGAAAAGGTAGCGACGAGGGCATTGAGTTGCTCCGGCAGGTGCAGCGGATTGGGCACATGCTCCCGCTGCCCGTTTTCTATCCTGAATTTTTTCATTCCGTGCACCCGGAATAATTCAAGCATTAGCAGTACCCTGAAAATCAGGACAAGGATATTGTTGACCTCAGAGCCGAGATCAGAATACAATAGTGTTTTAAGAATAGTATCTATATGCATGGTTAAAAGGCAAAACATGAGCATCCCAGGGCACCCCAGAAAGCAGTGTAATTATTAATCGGAAGATTACTGTGGCGTACGGCATCATGGTTATGCGCATGTACGTTGCAGCTTCCCACACAGGAATGAACGCTGGCAGTCACCAATGGAGCTGTTGCCGGCCCTTCTGCTTTATAATAACCGTTGTAAAGTTTAGTCGGCGACCAGTCGGGCAATACAGGTATCTTAGGCGGGGAAAATGGAGAAAAATCATCTTTTGCATAGACCACATTGCCGGCAACAATAGTGAGTTCAGCTTCGATCCCTTTGATAGATTCATCATCTACGCTAAAGTAATCCCTGTTCAGCACCGCGATATCTGCAAACAGGCCAACGGCAATGTCACCCTTTTTATGCTGTTCATTAGAAAACCACGCACTGCCACGTGTGTAAAGTTCCAACGCAGTTTCCCTGCTCAGCTTTGACTGGTCATCATAGATTTTTAGTCCGCCGACGGTTTTGCCAGCCGACAGCCAGTACATAGATACCCATGGGTTATAACTGCTCACTCTGGTAGCATCAGATCCGCCACCTACCGGTACACCCATTTCCAGCATTTTCTTGACAGGCGGGGTCTGCAATGCAGCTTTTTCACCATACCTGTCAGTAAAGTATTCTCCCTGGTAAGCCATCCTGCTTTGTATCGCGATACCACCGCCAAGGGCTTTTACCCTTTCGATATTGCGCTCATCAATAGTCTCCGCATGGTCAAAAATCCAGGGAATACCACCAAATGGGATATCTTTGTTCACCTTCTCAAAAACATTGAGGAAACGTCCGATGCTTTCGTTATATGTAGCATGTAACCTGAACGGCCATCTTTTTTCTACCAGCAGGCGAACAACCCGTTCCAGTTCTGCTTCCATATTATCAGGGAGCTCATGTCTTGGCTGTAAAAAATCTTCGAAATCTGCTGCGGAAAATACCAGCATCTCCCCTGCTCCATTATGCCTGTACATGTCGTCTCCCTGATACAATTCTACAGAACTGGTCCAGTTTTCAAAATCCTCAAACTCTTGTTTAGGCCTTTGTGTAAACAAATTATAAGCAATGCGCACAGTGAGCTGTTTCTGCTCGTTCAGTTCATTTACCACCTTATAATCGTCCGGGAAATTCTGAAAGCCCCCGCCCGCATCAATTACGCTGGTGATACCGAACCTGTTCAGTTCGGTCATGAAATGCCGGGTAGAATTAACCTGGTGTTCAAGCGAAAGTTTCGGCCCCTTAGCTAGTGTAGAATAAAGGATCATAGCATTAGGACTGGCGATGATCAAACCGGTTAACTCCCCCGAAGAATCGCGCTGGATTTCTCCGCCCGGAGGCGCAGGTGTGTCTTTAGTATAACCGACAGCACGAAGTGCCGCCTTGTTCATAAAGGCCCTGTCGTACAAATGGAGGATAAACACAGGAGTATCGGGTGCGATCACATTGATTTCTTCCAAAGTTGGCATCCGGCGTTCTGCGAACTGGAATTCCGACCATCCGCCTACTACCCTTACCCATTGCGGAGAAGGTGTGCGGTCGACCTGTTCTTTCAACATCCGAAGTGCATCGGCTAAAGATGGTACGCCGTCCCAGCGCAGTTCCAGATTATAGTTTAAGCCTCCCCTGATCAGGTGGATGTGTGAATCATTAATTCCCGGAACAGCTCTTTTATTTTCAAGATCAATCACTGTAGTTTCCGGACCGGAAAATTTCATCACCTCAGCATCGCTGCCTACCGCAACAAAAATCCCGTCTTTTATTGCCACCGCGGTAATCTCTTTTTTATGCCTGGCAATGGTATGGATTTTACCATTGAATAAGATCATATCTGCATTCATCATCAGTATATTAGATTAAAGCGTGTGCATTATTTGTTTATAGTGGCAATCGCATCAGTTATCCCTTCACCGGCAACGGTAAAAAATGCAGGACCAGCCAGAAGGATAATTTTTGATAAGGGTTTAAAGTCTGCCATCTTTTTTTCTTTCAGCCAAACCTGGGTGCGGTAGGCCTGGAAAATACCCTTCACAACGTTGCTTGCAACAAGCGCAGTTGGCGAATCAATACCCGCATCTTTGAGGTCGCTTGCGAAAGAAAAATTTGTTACCCCTAACCTTAGCGCTTCGCTCATCGCTACACTGCCGACTGATGTCATGATAGATGCATCGAACTTGTTTCTGTCGCCCAGACCGATTAGGAGCAGTTTTTTGCCTCCAATAGTTCCTTTCGGCGGACTGATTAACAGGGTTTCGTAGGCGTGACCAAGAAATTTACCGCTTTTGCGGAGTTCTGTAACGATCCCTTTCATGTCGTGATCCAAATGAACCATACCGTTTACTGCAGCTGGCAATGCTGGTGGAGAATTAAAAATATCACCCTCCGTATATTCAAATACACAAGCAACCTGAAGCTCGCTCACCTGCGCGGATGGTCCCTGAACAACGCCTTCAATAGCAATCCCATCTACTCTACCCCATACTTTAGCGGTTCCAACTGCGGTAGTTTGCTGTGCATAAATGGTGTTTCCTGTAAAAACTAAAGAAAACAGGATGAATAGTGAATATAAAGTCTGAATTGAAAATTCACGTGATGTAGTAACTGGACTTTTCATAAGAATATTTTTTTACGATGATTAAAATTTGAATGATACTTGTGCATTAAAAAATTTAGAATCTGAGGTCTGCCCCACGATATCGCGGATAAAGGATCCGGTTTTAAAATACTGTCCGCCGCAGCTGACCGATAAATAAGGATTAAACCTGTAATCAGCACTCAGAAGATAGGTAGTTCCAATAAAACGATTTGGGGACCCTGCACCTGCTGTATTAAAATTCCCGCTTGGGCGATAAATACCATCACCTGCAGAATATCTCCAATTGAGTACCACATCCGTCTGTACGGATAATTTCTCTGTCATGGTTAACACCAGGTACGGGTGCAGGTCAATTAAATTTGATGGCCCTATCAGCGGATTAAAGCCAAAATATCCTCCTTTTGGATATAATGGATTAAAAGTTTGCAATTGCCCGTCGCCCGGCAGTTTATCCCCAGAAATATAATCGTTTCTCAGGTTGACAGAAGGTTTAAACCTAGCCTGTTCAAAGGTATAGCCAAAATCTATTGCAGCGGTCCATGCCCTGATATTACCTGCTCCGAATTCCCCGAACTGATAAGCACCTTCCAGGTTATAGATAAAGCCGCCACCATTTTTCCAGTATCGAACCGCCACGGTGTGTCTCACTTCCTTTGCCACACCCTCTTCGAATTCAGCATGGTCGCGCCTTATCCCTAAATAATAAAAGTCGAAGTTCCCTCCTTTGTCTATCATCAGGTTTGAATAGGCACCCCACAGATTGGGCTGGTGAGTTCCCTTATTGTCAAAAACCCCGGGATTAACTTCATCCGCCTCCATCACAAAGGCATCAATTGAAAACTTTGGACGGCTGTACATCACCTTTGCCCCGGTAAAATACTGACGTACTGTAGTCCCTTCTCTCACTGAGATTAACCTGCCAGAACCATAATTGATTTCCTGACGGCCTAACCTGAGGGAGAGACTTTCGTTATCAGTTTTTACAAGATTAACTTCTGCAAATAAATTCTGCACGGCAAGTTGATCTTCATCTACAGGTGCCGGGCCATACTTGCTGCCATTTTCCAGACCACTATTGACCTGGGCAAAAAACCTCAGGCGATTACCAGTATGGAGATCTGCGTAAACGGAATACCTTTGTAAAAAAGAGGAGTTGTACCCCTGATCCTTAATCCAGTCTTCGTTTATTTTACCTCCATATTCATACCTGAGTTCTCCCCCAAAGGTCAGGTAGGAAGATCTATCAGATGAGATGGGTATAAACTTGATCCGGTTGTAAAAGCTTCTGCCCGAATCACTCAATTTACTATAGTCCTCATCGTACCGCATCAGCTTTATTGTTTGCGCTGCAAGTTTTAATTGCATAAAACCTGACAGCAGGATGACCACTACCGAAAAACGGATATACCTGAATCTCATCATCAATTTTTATAATGCTTTGTGCTGAAGCATATGATGTGCATACTGAATACCTAATCCATATCCTGCACCATGTTTTTTCATCAGATTGGTTACGGCAACATAAGTTTCAGATCTGGCCCAGTCTCTCTGGAGCTCTAATAAGTATTGTACCGATGTAACAGGTTTTACACCTGCATGTACCATTCTCTGGATCGCACGCTCGTGCGCCTCATCGCTGATATCACCACAAGCATCCGTTATAACAAATACGTCATAACCTTCAGAAAGCGCAGATAAAGCCGGGCCAACAATACATACACCAGTCCACAGTCCTGCAAGCACCAGCTTTTGTTTTTTAGTACCCGTGATCGCCTCATACGCAGGTCCGTCTTCCCAGGTATTCATCGAAGTTCTGTCTATATAATTTGAAGTAGCTTGTGGGTAATACTCTTCAATTTCCGGAAAAACAGGTCCGGAAAAAGATTCTTCGGCTACTGTAGTTACAATTGTAGGCACATCAAAGATTTTAGAAGCGCCGGCAACGATAGCAACATTAGTACGCAGTTCGTTAATAGAAATGCTATTGGTAGCAAAAGCCATTTGACCTTCAAAGTCGATCAATACTAATGCATGGTTTTCTGGAGAAAGAAGATTTGGTGATGGTTTCATATATTATATTTTTTATAATCTCCATAGCCAAGAAGCGTACCAATGAGTTAAAAACTTAGTTATCAGCACACTACATAACATATATCATTTTAAATTTAGCTGTATATCGTCATTTTACGAAAGTTTAACGACTCATGCCCGCGGGCGTTTCTGACTAACAAGTATAAATCCTTTAGACAGAACGAATTAATGACTGATAGCAAAGCAGTACACAAAACGACATGAATGATAACCACAATTTTTCGAAGAATATCTATTCCTAAATAACTAACAATCAGTTAGTAATTTATTCTACAAACGAAATATCGTCAATAACAATTTTTACTTTTCGCCATTATTGACAATAATAAGTTTATCTTTAGCCCTCATGGAACAGCAGCATGAAAATCTTGGACAACTGCAAAATGAAAATGCCATTTTATTGGAGTTCAGTACGGCTATTGCAGCAATACGTGACCAATCGGATCTAACTGAATTATTAAAGGATAAATTAGGCAAAGTATTTTTATCTGACGGGATCGCAATCAGCATTGCTGACCCGGAGCATAATGTAACTAAAGATTTTGTTCATGTCTGCCGCCAGTCTGACACCCAGGCACCAGAAAACTGGTTACCAAAAGGCCTTCCGAGACCCTTACAGCCGGTTGTTTTTAGAATTGATAAGCCTGACGGAAAAGAACCTGTACCTTCCTTTATCTCCTTTTATCAGGATACAACTATCAAAGAGTTTATAGCAGTGGGTCTAAGAAGCGGAACCAAAATATTTGGCGGCCTTTACTTTTTCTACAACCGGCCCGGGACTTATGATCAGAAGAACCTCGGCCTGATCCGCGGGATTGCCGACCAGCTTTCTATCGCAGTAGCTAACATTACTGCAAATGAAAAAATCATAAAAAAAGAAAGAGAAAATGCGGTACTGCTTTCACTCAGTAATTCGATAGCTACCATAAGAAACAAACCCGATTTGTTTGATGTAATTGATCAGAAGCTGAAAAAGCTTTTTAAATTCGAAGATTTTGTAATCTGCATCATCAATGAAGACAACAAGACCCACAGTGCATTTCTTTACAATCAAAAAGAAGATTTCATAAAAAATGACGGTATAGCCCCTGCTGCTACAGAACGGTATTCGCTGGACGACGGGCTATGCGAAGTAATGATGGCAACTGATAAACCAGTTGTTTTTAATGTACAGGAAGTACTGGAATGGCCATCGCCCCCATTATGGCTGGAATTCTGGCATAACATGGGTATTAAAGAAATGATCGGGCTGACTATTTCGGACAGGGGCGAATGTGTTGGCTTTTTTTATTTATACGCAAAGGAGCCAAATGCCGTTTCCAACGAATACTACAACCTTCTGCATAGTATATCCCTTCAGATATCAGTCGCGGTTGCCAACATCAGGGCGATAGAAAAGATTGAAGAGCAGCTACAGGAAATCAACCTCTATAAACAACAGCTCGAAGAAGAGAAATCATACCTACGGGAGGAAGTGGAAACCAATTATAACCATTCAGAAATCATCGGCCGCAGTGCTGAAATAAAAAAAGTATTTCAACTGATTGAACAGGTTGCATCGTCTGACAGTACGGTACTGATACTTGGTGAGACAGGAACAGGAAAGGAACTGATTGCGAGGGGCATTCATACTTTATCACCAAGAAAAGACAAATTGATGGTTAAGCTCAACTGTGCAGCATTACCAGCAAATTTGGTAGAAAGTGAGCTGTTTGGACATGAAAAAGGCAGTTTTACCGGAGCAACAGAGCGCCGGCTGGGTAAATTTGAACTTGCACACAACGGCACTCTCTTTTTGGATGAAATAGGCGAACTTTCTTTAGAACTGCAAGTAAAACTACTGAGGGCATTGCAGGAAAAAGAAATTGAGCGTGTTGGGGGGAAAGGTGTAATCAAGACCAATGTCCGGATACTCGCCGCAACAAACAGGAACCTGGCAAAGGAAGTTGAAAATGGCAATTTCCGGAGCGATCTCTATTACAGGCTCAACGTGTTCCCTATTACCGTTCCTCCCCTGCGAGAACGGAAAGACGATATTATCGAACTTGCCCTGCATTTTATCAGGCGTTTTGCAAAAAAGACAGGAAAAGATGTGAGGGATCTTACTAAAAGTATTTCCAAAACCCTGATAGATTATCCATGGCCCGGCAATATCAGGGAACTCGAGCATTTGATAGAAAGAAGTGTTTTGCTGAGCAAAGGCAATATAATTAAAGAAGTGCATCTGCCCAAGCTAGAGCGGATGGAGAGTACGAACAGCCAGACCGGGGACGGAAAAATCAGGACCATTTTCGAAAATGAACGCGATCATATTCTTTCTATCCTTAAAATGTGTAAGGGTAAAATTTCTGGTAATGGTGGTGCGGCAGAAATACTTGGTATACCTGCTACCACTTTAAATTCTAAAATCAAAAAATTTAAAATAAAGAGAGAACACATCTTAAGCTAGCCCCCTTTTCCGCTGAAGCACATTTATATAAACGCCACTATATAAACGCCACTAAAACTGATGAAATGAGAACATACCTGAATACTGCATCCCGAATTATCTTAATTTCATTACTTGTGATATCTGGCAGTACAAAAGTAGCCAATGCACAATATTACCCTTACTATAAACCGTTTTATAACAGCAATATTAAGTCGCTTTCGGAGCTTAAAAGTCTGCTAAGCAAAACCGGCAGGGATACCAGCAGGGTGAAGTATTTAATTGGCCTTGCAGATCATTTTTTAGATCAGCCGGGTGTGCTAAAAGCAGATATGGATAGTGTAGCAACCTACCTCAAAGCAGCTTCCGCAATTGCGAATACACTTCGCTCGGAAAAATGGAAGCACAACACACTGATGGCCTATGGCCAGTTTTATGCGGAACAAAAATTACCGGATAAACAAAAAGAAGTATATCGGAAGGCAATATTGATGTCCCAGAAAAGCGGGAACAAAGAATTGGAGGCCGATAGTTGGTTTTATTTTTCCAATAATTTGGAATCTACCCCTACCAAGGATAACTATTATGTAAAAATAGCAGCTACTGCAGTTTGCAGGATGATGTATCAGCAAAATAATAACAGGGCAAAGGAAATATTTGTATTGAAAGAAATGGCAGACTATCATCTTCAGCTGGGAAGCTATAACCTGGCCGAAAAAGAAATGCTGGAAGTAATTTCTTATTATAAATCTGTAAACTCTAAATATATCTATTATTCTTATGATCTGATATCTGCGGTTTATAACCACAAAGGAGATCTTAGCAAAGCGCTCTATTATGCAATCTGTACTTTAAAGGCATGTCAGAAAGAAAATAAAGAACTGGAAGGCATATTTATCAGAAGACTGGCGGAGGCCTATGCCGCGATAGGGAAGAGGAGCGAAAGTATTGAATGGTACACAAAAAGCTTTAACCATTATGCAGACCGACATGAGCCGATTTGCCTGATGATTTTGTCTGAGCTGACTACAGAATTGGTTTACAATGGCGAGGCCCAGAAGGCTCTGGAACTGATCAATAAAACCAGGAAACGTTTTCCACAAAAAGATGATGAGACGATGTTTTGGTTTGACATGGCCTTTGGAGAATGTTATACAGCGCTGGGGAAATTCGATCAGGCAAGACCATATATAAATAACTTAGAGGAGGAATTGATCATAGAACCCGATGACTATGAAATGAGTACTCACCTTTACTTCACGATTGGAAGATTTTACTTTGCTCAAAAAAAATATGATCAGGCTCATAAAAACCTGCTGAAAGCAGTACGAAATACAACCTTGAGCAAATTACCGTTATTGATCAGGCTTTACAAACTGCTGTATGAAATCGACATCATACGGAAAAACCCGGCCGGTGCGATTGTAAATCTTCAAAAATACCACAAATTACAGGATTCTGTTTTCACACAAGAAAAGCTAAACACATTTGAACGCTTGCAAGTAGAGTTCAAAGCTTCACAAAAAGAAAATGAGAACGAACTCCTGCGCAAGAAATCCCAACTACAGTCGCAGCAGCTTGACCGGGACAAGCTAATCAAAAGAACCACATTTGGAGGAATAGGATTTTTATGTTTAGTTATCGTGCTGTTGTATAGTAGGTTTAACTTAAAGAAACGGGTTAACACTATCCTGATCAAACAAAAGAAGACAATTGACATTGCTTATGCTAAACTGGAAGAATCTCTCCAGCAGAAAAACAAATTGATCAGTGAAAAAGAAAGCCTGATTAAAGAAGTGCATCATCGCGTAAAAAACAATCTTCAGCTGACGATGAGTTTGCTGAACAGTCAGAGTTACTTTCTGGAAGATCAATCCGCCATTGCCGCCATTAAAGAGAGTCAGCACCGGATAAAAAGCATCGCACTGGTCCACCAGAAACTCTATCAAACAGACCATGTCGCTACAATCAACATCAATCCTTATGTTTCTGAGCTGGTAGACTATTTAAAGGATAGCCTGGGCGATGGTAAACGCATCAATTTTGAATTAGATCTGATGGATATTGAAATGGATATCGCCAACGCAGTCCCTCTTGGCTTATTCCTTAATGAGGCGATTACCAATATTTTTAAATATGCTTTTCCTGAATCTCTGACCGGCAATGTAAGTATCAGCCTTCATCCTTATGATCAGACCAGGAATCTATTACAGATCAAAGACAATGGAATAGGACTGCCTGACGGATTTGATGAAAAGAGAAATAATACATTAGGCATGACCCTGATGAAAGGATTAAGTACGCAGATGGATGGTGAACTTGTGATAGAGAACAAGCAGGGAGTATCCATCAGCCTCATATTCGAAAACAAGGAAAGCGAGCCATTAACTTTAAATGATTAAACATTTCACATGACAGAACGAATTCTAATTGTTGAAGACGAATTTATTGTTGCCCATGATCTGCAAATGATCTTGTCTCATGCCGGCTACAAGATTGCCGGAATTGCAGATTCAGTAAAGAATGCGCTGAACATACTGGAAAATAAAGAGGTAGACCTTGTACTGCTGGATATATTCCTGAAAGGTAAACAGACCGGAATAGATCTTGCGAAGATACTGATGGAGCAGCAGATCCCCTTTATATACGTCTCGGCAAACTCTAATGAAAAAGTACTGGAAGCTGCAAAATCTACTCTTCCATATGGTTTCATTGTAAAACCATATAGAGACAAAGATGTCTTGCTAAGTATTGACATTGCAAGATACCGCACCGAACACAGCCGGAACCTGAAAATCAGCAGTAAATTATTTATGGAAGATTTTATTGTGAATATCTCCATGAAACCATTAAGCTGGCAAAAAAAACTTTTATTGATCGCAGGTGCATTCCAGCCCTATATTCCGTTTGATTTCCTGGTGCTGATCAGCGTGGCGAACGATAGGGTAAAATTTTCTGAAATTGGTATTTCACGAAAACAGTTTGATGAATATGACATCGTATCAGTAGATGATTTTATCAGCGATTCGGGCGAAACAAAAGAATATCACCAGTCGATCAGCATTTTGACTCCAGAAATTATACGTGATGCCATTTATGCAGGCGATGATTTTGAGGAACTGCTGACCAGGCTTCCAATAAAAAAAATGATCGCAGATACTTATGATCTGAAATCGAACCTGGTAAAGTCACTGCGCCTTGAAAATGGTGATTTTATAACGTTTTCCTTTTATAGCCGTCTCAGTCAGGTCTTTAAGCAGGAACACCTGGATTTGCTGAATGAACTCGAAAGCACCCTTGCAAAACACCTGAACCATGTTATTGAACTTGAAAAAGTAACTTCAGTTCAAAAGGGTGATGATCTCGCAGAAAAAACTAAACCACTGCATGCTGCCGGCGATTATAAGTTTCAGCATATTATTGGCCAGAGCCCTGCATTATTGAATCTGCTGGATCAGATTAAGATTGTGGCTCCTACAGACACCTCGGTATTAATTACCGGTGAAAGTGGCACTGGAAAGGAAATGATTGCACAAAACCTGCATAAACTTTCTGCCCGGAACACGAAACCTTTAATTGCAGTGAACTGTGCCGCCCTGCCCGCAGATCTAATCGAATCTATTTTATTCGGGCATGAAAAAGGATCATTCACCGGAGCGGTGAGCCAGCGTATAGGGAAGTTTGAAGAAGCCAACGGAGGCACCATTTTCCTTGATGAAATTGGGGAGATGCCATTTGATTTACAAGCCAAGCTTCTCCGGGTTTTACAAGAGAAAGAGATTGAGCGGATTGGGGGACAAACACCTATCGTTGTTGACCTCCGCATTATCGCTGCAACGAACTTAAACCTTGAGAAGGAAATAGCGAAAGGGAAATTCAGGCTGGACTTATTTTTCAGGCTCAATGTCTTTCCGCTCAAAGTCCCTTCTCTCCGAGCAAGAAAAGAAGACATTCCGTCGCTGGTTTCCTTTTTTATCAATAAACACGCCAAGGCATTAAACAAACAGATTTCGGGCGCCTCAAAAAAATTTACAGACAAGCTGATGCATTACGACTGGCCAGGAAACATCCGTGAGCTGGAACATACGATCTTAAGAAGTATCCTTTTATCAAAACAAGAGGAGCTTCAGGAAGACTTACTGGAATTAGATCCGATGGAAACGGCACCGGAAGATAAAACAGCGGGCCAGGCTGCCGTTAAAACAATTCTTGAAAACGAACGTGACCATATTCTTGACGTTCTCCATAAATGCAAAGGAAGGATTTCCGGTGCTGGAGGCGCGGCAGAGTTGCTGGGTATTCCAGCCACTACGCTAAACTCAAAAATAAAAAAACTTGGCATCAGGCGATAAAAATTTTCCACACCAATCGTAAATTCACGAAATAAAGTAAGCAAAGTAAAGCGGTAAACCTGATCAAAACACTATATATAAACAAGTTAATCACTGGAACTACAATTGCTTTAAAACAAATGCTCTTCTTATAGTTTAAGAAGTGTGAACGCTAAAAAAATGAAGACAGAAAAAATACTGATTGTTGAAGATGAATTTATTGTAGCTAACGATCTCAGGATGATGCTGGAGAGATCAGGTTATAAAGTATGCGGTATCGCTCCATCAGTAGCCAAGGCACTGGAACTTATAGCATCAAAAAAACCCAACTGGATCCTGCTCGACATTTTTTTACAGGGCGATAAAACAGGTATAGACCTGGCCGGGCAATTAACAGCCATGGCAATCCCATTCATCTATATATCAGCAAATACAAATCAGACTATTTTAGAAGCAGCCAAAGCGACCTTGCCTTATGGATTCCTGGTAAAGCCATTCAGAGAAAAAGATCTGCTGGTGATGCTTGATATCGCGCAATACAGGCACGCACAGAATTTAATCTACAACCATAACGAAGAGCCAAGCTTCCAGAAAAAAATAGAGCATATAGTCGGTAAACAAGAGGCACTGCCCGAGAAGTTTAAGCAGGCAGGTAATGCGCTCCATCGCATAGTTCCATTCGATTTTTTATGGATTACAAGGTCACATCCGAAAACGAGCAGCAGAGACCTGAGTTTATTCCGGTCTGGCGACAATAAATTCCGCCCTTTTTCTATTGACCAATTGTTAACTGAAATATCCGTTTCTCAGCGAGATTTTAAGTCGTGGGGAGCCAACACGATACCGTTTAATGGCAAGGCTATTTTTAATGGCTATGATTTTAAAAAATTGCGGATGGAAAATACCTGGATCTCTGCAGTTTCAGATCACTTCAAACTACAATCCGCGCTTCTTCTGGAAGTACAGTTTATAGAAGAGACTTTTCAGTTTGTGTTCTTTGCAACCGCTGCCGAACTCTATAACAAAGTCCATACAGGAGTAATCAGTCAATTCGAAAAAAGCCTTGAGCTGATTATAGATAAAATTATTTATGGAACAGAGACCTTTTTGCCATCACCGGCCGAAAAGGAAATCAGGATTACGCAGCAACGAAAAGAAACACCAGAAATTAGTTTTAACGGAATAATCGGAAATAGTCCGTTATTGCTGAATGTTTTTAGCAAGATTGAAATGGTGGCAGCCGATGATACTTCGGTACTTATCCTCGGGGAAAGCGGTACTGGAAAAGAAAGGATCGCACAGACCATCCATAAATTATCACCCAGGAAGACAAAGCCCATGATCACTGTTAACTGTGCGGCATTGCCCCTGACACTGATCGAATCGGAACTATTTGGTCATGAGAAGGGCGCTTTTACAGGCGCTAATGAGAAAAGGATCGGCAAGTTTGAGCAGGCGGACGGAGGCACTATTTTCCTTGACGAAATCGGTGAGCTGCCACTGGAAGCGCAGGTGAAATTACTGAGGGTGTTACAGGAAAAGGAAATTGAAAGACTGGGAGGCTCGTACACAAAAAAAATAAATGTCAGAATTATCACTGCCACCAACAGAAACCTTGAAAAAGAAGTTGCTGAGGGACGTTTTCGCCTCGACCTTTACTATCGCTTAAACGTATTCCCGATCGAACTGCCGGCACTTCGCCAAAGAAAAGAAGACATCTCTCCGCTGGTGTACCATTTTCTGGATAAGTACAATAAGAAGAACTCACGATCGGTCACTACAATTTCCAGTGAAGCGATGGAAACACTGCTCACATACGATTGGCCCGGTAATATCCGCGAGTTGGAACATCTTATTGAGCGGAGTATGCTGATGGCCGCAGGCACTGAAATCAATACGATAGAGTTGCCGGTATTAAGCAATGCGAGTTACCTGCAACCCGATGATAATTTCAGGGTAAAAACTATGGAAGAGATGGAAAGGGACCATATCATGAGTATCCTCAAAATGTGCAAAGGAAAAGTTTACGGACCGGGCGGTGCTGCAGAAATACTAAACATTCCTTCTACCACACTGAATTCCAAAATTAAAAAACTGGGGATTAAATACGAATTTGTTAAATGATAAGCGACTAAATAGCAAGGGTTTCAAAAATTTCACCTCTGCTCAGCCGGTTGTTAATTTTGGCAATCACATCAACCCTGGCTTTGAGGCATAGTGCATTATCCGACAGACGGAAAATGTCCTGATAAAACACAAGCTTTACACCCTCCCTTTCGGTTCGCAGTTTAACTGTAAATAAATCCCTGCTTGCCAGTGAATTTTTAAAGTCCATTTCTATCCTCGACACCATTAGAAGGATACCCTGGTCAGTCAGCTCCTTAAAAGAACCTGCTTTAGACAACAGGTATTCGTGCCTTGCGTGCTCCAGATAAGATTGGTACACCGCATTATTCACTACACCCTGGATATCACATTCGTAATCCCTGACCTTTAGTTCAATCTCAAATATATATTCTTTCATCTTTTTTATTTCTTTTTGTACTGTACCTGATATCTTTTATAAGAAACGAAAGCCAAAACAAATACGACCGCAATTGTGATATATACCCATGATGGAATAGGTACGGGATCGCCCTGCGCATAAGAGTGCAAGCCGGTCAGGTAATAATTGACACCAAAATAAGTCATGATTACCGTAGAAAAACACACCAGGGAAAGCAAGTTAAACAGGTACTTACTTTTCAATCCCGGGATCAACCGTACATGCAATACAAACGCATAGAAAATAACTGAAATAAATGCCCATGTTTCTTTAGGGTCCCAGCTCCAATACCGCCCCCAGCTTTCATTGGCCCATATCCCTCCAAGAAAGGTGCCGATGGTCAACAAAAATAGTCCCACAGTTAAAGACATTTCATTTACGATCGTCAGCTCTGTAACCGACGCTTTAACCTTCGCATTTATCTTTTTATTATCAATGATATACAATACTAATACGACAGTACCCAACAAAGCACTGAGACCGAAAAATCCATAGCTTGAAGTAATGATCGCAACATGGATCATCAGCCAGTAAGATTTAAGTACAGGCACGAGCGGAGTAATCTGGGGGTTCATCTGTGATCCCCCATGTGCAAAGCCCATCAGGATGACAGCAATTAAACAACCCGCAGCGGGGATAAAAGCATTGCTGTTCCTGTACATCAGCAAACCAGACAGTACACCGATCCAGCTGATAAACTGTACAGCTTCATAACCGTTGCTCCAGGGCTCATGACCTGATATATACCATCTGATCCCCAGCCCTGCCCCTTGCAAAAGCACCGCTGTGGTGATTAAAACCAATACCAAAGTTACCAGGCGGTTCAGGTTTTTCGAATTTCTAAAAAGCTTAAAGAATGCCAGCCCGAGGATCAAAGTACCTAATAAGGCATAAGCAATCATCAGTTTAAGGAAGATATTTGACGAATTGTAACGCACCTCCCAGTCGATTTTTGCCTGTGAGGGCACTACATCTTTGCCATATGTTAACTGCAACTTTTTGATATGGTCTAAGGCAGCATCCGCACTTGTCCAGTTTCCGGATTGCTGTGCATCAATCACACTTTTAAAATAACCGGCCACGGGGTCAGACATAGTTATTCCGCTATTCATCGCCTGGGTGGGCATAGCTATCCAGGTATTATTTGGGTCTTTGGCTATAGGCAGCACACGCAAATACTGGCCAGCCAGCAATTGCTGCATCGCCTGCAGCTTGTCGTTCAGTTCAATAAGATCCTTATCGTATGTATCCTGGTCCGCAGGTTTTTTTGCAAAAGATTTGAGATAATCATCCTTTAATACAAAATCCGCGGTACTATCGGAACTGATCTTGATCAGGTTCAGCATTGACGTATAACCATCCGCATTTGCATTCACCGCTTTGAGCAGCTGATCGCCACTTTTAGCTTTGACCTTAATAAGAGGAACGCCCACCCACTTAAAAGGAGAGGTAGATATGGCAAGAAAAAACTGGTTGGCGTCCAGCGAATAAAAACTGTCCTTCTGATACAATTTGCGCAGGATTTCCAGGGCCATTGTGTTCACAGGCTCTACCCTGCCGTCAATATTCTGTACCAGCAGACGGCCGAATTTGTCGGCATGAACCTTATCAATTTTTAACTCGCCCGCAAACTTTTCGGCATCCAGCACTTTCGGCTGCATCAACTGCTGTGTTACAGCACCCTGATTTGGAACTGCCCCCACTGCATGGTCGTGCATATGAACTTTACCATCGGTACCATGCATGTCAATTTCCTGGCTGAAAGCTGTTCCGATTGATAAAAAGAAACACAACAGCACCAGTGTTTTAGATTTTGATATCGTTTTCAATTGTTCATTTAATTTAGAGAAATGCGTCCCCTTCCAGAACAGCGTCACAAACATTCCAAGGAACAGCAATGTATAACCGAGATAAGTAACATTCGTACCCAGCTCATCGTGATTCACAGACAGAACTGTACCTTTTTCATCGTCATCGTAACTGGATTGGAAAAAGCGGTAGCCTAAATGGTCTAATACATGGTTCATAAATATTTTGTATGGGGTCTGGGCGCCACCATCCTGGATAATGATGTCAGAAGAATATGCGGCGGGACTGTTACTGCCTGGATATTTTTCCATCTTAAAATGGGCCAGCTTTAACAGAAATGGTGTTTTGTATATCTTAGGACCGTAAGCAAGGGAAATTGTGATTCCACCGATATCACTCTGGTGCTGAAAATTAGTGATGCCTTTACCTCCATAAAACGAAACGGTATCGACTGCTGTCGGGGTGGTAACTTCTACCTTAACCAGATCAGGGTCATGATCATGTGTACGTTTATCGCCTTCAAAATAAATGATATGTCCGTTAACAGGTCCTTCCGGCACTACAAAAGTAAAGCCTGTGATATTGTATAAACTTCTGTAATTGAATGGTGCGGGGGCATTATCACCAGTAAGATCTCCTTTTTGCTGGCTTGCCATGATCATATAATTTCCTGCAAAGGGAGAAGCGATCTGAAGTGTACCGTTAGTATCATCGAGATTAATCGCCCCCGGCGTTTGTTTATTGTAGCTCACCAATACATTTTGAATCAGCTGCACCGTTCCTGAAGGGATATATTTATTTACTCTTTTGCTGTTCTCCAATACCACCAGGTGCAGTGTTGGTGTGCCTGCCGCTTCTCTTATCAGGGAATCCTGGGCTCTGGAGAAGAAATCAACTACTTTTAATTTCACCCGTTCTCCATGAAAGTCATATTCAGACTTGAAGGTCTTTTTAAAAGGCTTCAGGTAAAATGGAATACGGTTTGAAATCAGAATCGCTGGTATGTCATCATAGGCCAGCGCCTGTTCATCTTTTCCAATCTGCACTTTAAAAAAGGTTGCATTAGATACAATCTCATTACTGGAATCACCTTCGCGGATGTGCATCGAACCATCAAAACTTAAATATCGCGTAATAGCCCCGCCGATAAATATGATGATAAAGGCAAGGTGAAAGACTAATAATGATAACTTCTTGATTTGAAAAAGCTGGTATCTCTTGATGTTTCCGATAAAATTAAGGACAAGGATAATCATTACTAATTCAAACCACCAGCAGTCGTAGATTAACGCTTTCGCCACAGGTGTTCCGTAATCATTCTCAACAAAGGTTGCCAGTGCCATGGAAAAGGCATAGATCAACAACATTGTGCCCATTGTCCTTGTAGAGAATAATATCTTCGCGATCGTTTTCATTCGTGTCCTGTGTTAGATTTCGTGCTAAAGCAGGAATAGCCGCTATTTATCAATAAGCGCTATCCAGCCATAAAAGTCCAAATCTATCTAAAAAACAACCCTGTAGTGACAAGAATGAAGATTATGACCTTCAGATTAATAACGCCTCCCAACCATTATACTTAAGTTACACAAGGATGTGAAGCCGATGATAAAAGAAATTCCTTGTACCCTTATTTCCTCAGCAATAAAACATAAAATTAAACGGACTTCAGATTATTAAATAATTCAGCGAATCTTTGTGTAAACCAGGTAATAGCATCATTTTGGTTTGTGCTGAAAGCCAGTACCAATCGGTTGTTTCTGTGATATCAGGCAAATCAATATAATTGATTTTAAGATAAGGGAAATGACCTTTCAAACTGCGGGGCAAAATAGAAACACCGGCTCCATGCTCAACCAGCCTTAAAACAGAATACACGTTAGACAACGCAGTAATGGCGTTTTTCGAAACATCAGGACGTAACCTACTTGTTGCAGAGGCTGCCTGGTTAGGAACTATACGTTATGACGACTGGATCAGCCAGCCGGGCAATTTAAGATAAGCCTATTATTAAGTAACCTGCTTTTTGAACTATACCCAAAAAGCAGGTTATTATATTCTGAAACTAGATGGTACCTTATTGGTCTGCTTTTTGAAAAAGTGGTTAAAATGCGACGGATCTTCAAATCCTAAGCTGTAGCTGATTTCAGAAATATTCCAGTCAGAATGTTTCAATAATGCGATAGCCTCACTGGTGAGACGTTCAAAAATATACTCAGTAGTAGTTTTTCCCGTTGTGGATTTAACAGCACGGTTCAGAGAATTCACATGTACTCCAAGACGTTCTGCAAATTCGCTGGCCGTTTTTAACCCAAATGTCTCTGTAGATGATTCAATCGGAAATTGCCGATCCAGTAATTCATTAAAAACTGTAGTAATCCTGACTTTAGCATCAATATGCTGATACAGTTTTTCACATGGCTGCAGTTTTAATACAAAATGTATCAGCTCAACGATATAATTCCTGATCAGATCGTACTTAAATTCGTAATCTGATACCAGTTCTGCCTGCATTTTTTTGAATATCTTCGCTACTTCCTTTTCCTGGGATTTGTTAAGCAGAAACACGGGCTTACTCCCATTCGCAAATATCGGGAAATCACGGATATTGCTGCGATAGTGATCGTTGAAATAAGATTCCCTGAAAACAAAATAGCCACCTACGTTGTCTTCTTCAAACGCTTCGACAGTGTACGGAACATCAGGACTGAAAAAAGTTAATGCTGTGCCATTCACTTCCAGGCTCTTATCACCATAGTGAAGCAGGTAGTGCCCTTTCAGAAAAGAAACTTTATAAAAATCGCGCCTCCTGTACGAAATCTTAGCCCCGGCAGTACAATCATCATAACTAAACAAATTGAACTGCATCTGGCCACTATCCAGCTGTTCATCCCGCTTGTTAAATTTATCTTTATAAAAAGCTTCCAGTGTTTCTGCCTTTTCCATGATCAAATTGATTGTCTGTTAATTACTGCGGAACCTGCACAAGGCGGCCAGGATCTTGCTACACGTCATTCTAAATGCAGGTTCCGTCAGTTAAATCTACCGATTATTTTCGGGCATCGAGCACCCCGGGGATAAAGCTTTCTCTCATATGGTCTACATATTCCTGGTCAGTGCCAGTTTGCCTTAATTCAAAATACTTCTCTGTATCCTTCCCAGCCATGTACCGGAGCTGATCGGAATCATCTGTTGCTGCAGTATAAATCACTTCAGCAATAACTCCAACTTCAGATTGCATGGTATCAACTTTAACATACGTTTCCAAAGCTTGTTTAATAAAGTCGTCGTAAGCCGTGATAGCAGGATTAGTGGCTAAACTAGCAGCCGCAACAAAATTGGTAGCGGTAGAGCCAGGCTCTACGATTTTCACTTTAATCCCTTGTGCTAAAAGTTCATACGCAAGCGACTCGGAGAAACCCTCTATAGCAAATTTTGTAGCATGGTACAAACTGCATGTCGGAAATGTAATCCTTCCACCAGTTGAGGTTACATTAATAACAGTACCGGATTGATTATTTCTAAAATGAGGAAGTATAGCTCTTGTTACATTCATCACTCCAAATACATTGATATCAAACTGGTTATGAATCTGTTCGTCTGTAGCCAGTTCAAACGCACCGATTACCATATATCCCGCGTTATTGAGCACGGTATCGATTGTACCGAACTTATCAATACCAGACTGGATTGCCTGTTTGATGCTATCAATATCCTGAACGTCAAGTTTGGCAATCAGTACATTCTGAAGCAAAGAAAGTTCTGTTTCTTTTTCTGGAGAACGCATCGTGGCGATAACATTCCATCCATTTGCTGCAAACTTTATAGCCGCAGCTTTACCGATTCCTGAAGAAGCACCTGTAATTAATATCGTTTTCATAATTTGTCTTGTTAACTGTGATTAAATAACAAGACAAAATTAGAATGCTGGTAGTCTGCAAAATTGTTGATTACAAACCAATACTTGTATAATTCAAACCATGATAATTAATCTTTTCTGAATAATTATCATGGTTTAGTACGATTGAATTGTTGTGTTGCTTAGGCCAGATCAGTGTTGTCCTCATCTAAATCCTGACCATTCAAGGCTTCAAGATCATATTCATCCACATTTGTCTCAGGATCATCATTTGGATCAAGTTCCAAATCTTCATTACTATTACCTGTATCATCAGCAGAATTATAACCTCCACTTACTTCTTCATTTATCGGCTTATCTGGTTTAGCTGAATCCAGCTCTGAAGATATGATCAATTCATTATCTGCATCCAAACGTTTTTCATCACTTGATTCCATAATTATAAGATTTTCTCATAAAACAACAGATAATGAATTTAGTTTCCGGATCATGAAAACCGCAACCCTATTTCTCGACAAGGATCATCTGATATGAGTACGACGGAGTAATTCGTATAAATGAAATATAAAAATTATCGTTTTCTTATTTACGAAGTATGATCACATACGATCACCCAATTGCCTTCGATTTTTCTGAACCATAAGGTGAAGAAACCTCCAATGGGATCTTTTTCCCTTGTGAGATTCCATGAGCTTATAACAAATGCGTTTGTTGCATCAATCAGGTCAACCTTAAGCACCCCAAACTTGGTCGTACCCATCGTCGCTTTATCAGGATAAGTTTTTTTATATCGGTTGTAAGTGGCATTCCAACCATAGGTAGGTCCTTTACTCCCGATAAACATCAGGGAATCAGACTTCCAATAGTATTTCATAAAACCATCGATATCACCTTTGTTCCAGGCGGTTTCCTGGGTATTCAGTATTTTTAAAATAGTTTCTTTGTCCTGCGCCTTTAAGGTAAAACTGAGCAGAATTAAACAGATCGAAAGTAGTAATAGCTTCATACGACTTGGTTGGTTAATTAGATTTAAATTCCTATCAATCAAATATAACAGGTTTGCATATTCAGTTAAGCCAGTTATTACCAATAACTAAATTGATCTTATCTTCTTTAATCAATAGCTATCACCTGCTTCGATTTAAAAATTGTTACCCCTGTTAACCGGAAATCTATACACTTTTCTTTTCAACCTTTTTCGCACTGAACTTCAATATTAAAATAGCAATGGTAAGCATACCGGTAACACCATTTGCGATCATTACAGGAATATCCGCTCTTGTAAAAGCGTAATAGACCCACATTGCACTACCAATACTGATCATAGTGTATGTTGGGACAGACAAACTCTGGGTAGATTTCGTCTTGATTATCTTCAGTGCCTGCGGAACGTAAGCACCGGTAGTGAACACCGTGGCTATCAATCCTACAATTTGTAATAAATCCATATTTATTTTTTTATTTTAATTATGAAATAGTGTGGACTTATCCATTCAATGCGGCATTTTTGAATTCCGTTAAAGAGGTTTCAAAAATAATCCTCTTGTGATCTTCTGCAATTTCCATACAATCCACAATCAAATCTGCACCGCAGTACCTTCCCTTTACCAGACCAATGAGTTCTTCGAGTTCGAATTTCCTGGTCATGTCTACTTCTACATAATCTATTTTGTCTACCGGCAGGCGATCGGAAATCTTAGCCAAAGAATCCTTCAGTTCGTGACGGTCGTCCCCTACCAATAATAATTTTGTATAGCTGTTAATATATTGATCCACTGCATTCATTCCTTTTAAAGAACTGCCATTTAAAATAACGGCCAGTGTGTTTTTTGTGTTCATCATAATTTTTTGGATTAGATAAATAATAATCTGCAAAATTAAGGTACCAGTCTTCCAAAGCCTTTGTAAAATAACGTCATAAACCTGTACAATTACAATACTACTAAATGACTGGCTAAAGGTTTTTGTAAGCGCCCGGACTTTCCTTATGGGATTTTTTAAAAAACCTGGAAAGATGGCTTTCGTCTGTAAAGCCAAATTCTTCTGCTACCTGCCTCAGGGTAAACTGCTTAGACTGCAGCCTGAGTTCTATTAACGAGGCCTTGTATTTATTTACATATTCACTATATCCAATACTATATACCCGTTTAAAATAAGCGCTGAAATATTTAGGTGCAATGTTGAAATTTCCTGCGATATTGATAATCTTCAGATCAGCGGGATTATAAATATGCTGATGTATATAAGAAATGATAACCAGGTCTTCATTGTCTTTGGTAAAGCCTTTTTCTGTTCTGTTCAAATTGTCTTTAACCAATGACAGTATAGAAAGGATCTGATGATAAATAATACGGGAAGTCATAATATTCAGATCAGAACGGTCAAATGCTACAATATTATCTATAGTATTTTTGAGAATAAGTGCATTTGTACCCTTCAACTCCAGTTTGTTCTCCTTGAGGTATTTCGAAGTCATAATCTCCAGGGGATCCTGGACTGCCGATGTATTTTCACTGTTCCCATCAAATAACCTGAAATAGGAATCTGTAAATTTAATAAAGACAAACCTGGTAGTTTTCTTAATTTCAAAGGTATGGCTATCCTCAGGACAGAGTACAAAAATATCACCGGTTCGGTAATTTAAGGCACTATTGTTTAAATAGTGGACCCCCTTTCCATTATAAATATAGCCGATCTCATAATACGTATGGCCATGATTTTCCATATGGAAAACCCCTTCTGTAAAATCATGGATAACCAGAGGTTCAAACTGTTTAAGGGTGCGCATCTGGTAAAAATAGTAATTAGTTTAGGTATGATCGTAAGGATCGCCCTCATAATTGACTATTGCTTTTAATCTGGATACGTCTTCATTTACAAATTCATTTATCGCGGCCAGCATAATTTTATGCGTCCCACCGGGCAGATGCCTCACCAAATCAACCATTTTCATTTCATTATTACTTAAGAGTTTCCCCAACCATCCTTTTTCATGAAGTTCGGACCAGGAATAAACGATCACAAAGCAAAGGTTATCAGCTGTTATCATGCCTTCATCAACATCTTCTGTAAATATCATCAGATTGGATTTATCCTTTAAATTGGTGACTGATAAATACCAATGGTCATTAAAAGATAAATCATCGTCACCGCAACCACGGTAAGCACTGAAATAATCTTTAACCTGCTTGAGCCAGTCGATCTTTTTACTGAAAGCCATCACTCCCGCATTTGTCTCTTCCCTGATTTCAGCATGTTTTGCTGTTGATCCTAAAAAATCTATTTTAAACATACTACCAAACTTTTAAGTTGTACTTCCCGCTGTCATTTATAATGTTGGCTGCTTCTGATCACCATGTGCCGTATCTGTCCGGTTAATACCCAAATTATAAAGCGAAAACGGCTCGGTAGAATCCCAGTCACAATTTTAACTGGAGCTAATAATGAAATTCGCCTGGCATAAGGTCGTCAATAAATGGATAATTTCCCCAAACACTTGCCGATTTTTCCAATAGCATTATTCTTGATACTCCCATGACCAAGAAAGGGCGGTCGTGTATGGGAAAGGTGTAGATTTGCAGCAGAGAATCCTCTTAATTAAAAAAAAATCTGGTAAAATGTATTTTTCACACGTCTCTCCCAAAACTAAGGGCAAACTGATTTTCCTTGATCAGGAGATATCTGCCGATCGCTTTTACCGGCACAATGCCGAAAATGAGTATGTGCTTTCTATTGTGATGAATGGTGCAGAAACGCAACAGATGACCATTGATGGGGTACCCCATGAGTTTGCCCCTTACAGTATTATTCCCTTATTGATCAAACAGGTCTTTAGCTTTGAGAAACCGGAGTTGGTTACCTGCTGGCAATATACTCGTGATTTTTATTGTCTTGCTGACAACTACTTTGAGATCAGCTGTCTTGGCATCTTATTTTTCGGATATAGCGGAAATTTATTTTTAACAGTTAATGAAGAATACCAGAAAAAATTTCAGAGTCTGAGGCAGGTCTTTATCGAAGAATTTAATACCGTAGATACCATACAGACTGATATGCTGCAAATGCTGCTGAAACGTCTGATCATATTGATTACCAGGCTTGCAAAAGAACAATATCTAAGCGGCGCAGTTTATACAGAGGAAAAATTTGATCTTATCCGACGTTTCAACCTGCTGGTAGCGGAAAACTATAAACAAGAACACCAGGTAAGCTATTACGCCGAACTCCTGAATAAGTCGCCCAAAACCCTCACCCGGATATTTACGGGATTTAACTACAGTACACCGTCAGTTCTTATTCAAGACAGGATTATCATGGAAGCAAAACGTCTATTCTGCTACACCAAGTTATCAGTAAAGGAAATTGCTTATGATCTGGGCTTTAGTGATGCCGGACACTTCAGCCGATTTTTTAAAAATGCAACCGATCAGAATCCGTCTGAATTTAGAAAGCAGCAATAGAAAGGTTAGTTATATAGTGAGCAGCACTGTTATTAAGTAAAGGAGTGCTGTGATTTGTTAAATAAGTAAAGCAATATTAAACAGCCTGCTCTATCTTTTTCACATATAACTCATCTACAAGAATGATGATAATTGCTAATAAAGGTACCGCGAGAATAATCCCTAATGCACCGGAAACAGTCCCCATAATCACCTGGCTGATTATTGTTAATGCAGGCGGCAGATTGATCATCCGCTTTTGGATCAGCGGGGTTACGATATTGCTGACCACGGTTTGAGATACGATATAAATCAATGCCACGATTATTGCTGTATTTGTACTTACGGTAAGCGCCAGCAACACACCTGGTACCATAGCAGCCATCGATCCAAAATTAGGGATCAGCTTTAGCATACCAGTAAGCAGTGATAAAACCAGTGCCCCAGGGATCCCCATAATAGTTAGACCAAGCGCAATCAGTAAGGTAATGAGTAGCATAGAAAGCATCGTTCCTTTTAACCATCCCTTTAACATCAGGCTGATACGGTCGATAGAAGTTTTGGCTATAGGTTTATTTGCAGGCGGAATTAACATTAAAATCCCATTTTTATAAACATTGGGATTGGCCGTAAAAAAGAAAGACAGGAGTATAATTACATAGAGGTTGCCTAATACCCCGAAGCTGGTACTAAAGAACCTTTGCACGGTAGAAAACATCCTGTCAGAATTATCGCCCGAAACATATTCCAGTAACTTGCGGCCTGTCCCGGTATCTTCCATTTTTGCCTTTGCGGCGGCAAGGGTGTTAGGGAGTGAGTCTGATAATGCAGCCACCTGGTTCTGGATTTTCGTTCCCATAAACCATAACAATAAACCCAGGATCACAAATGATCCGCCAACAGAAAGAATCATACTCACCCTTCTGCTCAGTTTTGTTTTACGCTCTATCATATCCCCCAGTCCATGGAAGTAAACCGCGATTAATGAACCGGCAAGAATCATGAGTAATACATTAAAAGCAATTCTCGCAATAAGGATTACAACAACCAGCAGAGCAACAATCGCAACTGTTTGCCATACCTTCTGAATGTATGATAATTCTTTGTTTACTTTATCTGTCGGCTGATTCGGATCCATAATTTAACGGTTTATACATTTCAGCAACCTTTGAATGGTAGCTCCAGCGGGCACGGCTGCACAATGATGATTTTTATCTAAGCAACAAATATGAGAATTTTATTACGTTTGGCTGTAACTGTGGCTGTTTTTATACCTATTGACAGATCAATTTCAATAACCGATTAATACGGGTTGCGGACAAATGCTCCAATTATTTTCTTAATTTGTACTTAACTTACTAGTAAGCAGCCAGACATGATGCGACCCATCATTTGCAAACACTGAAGGACAGCATTGTCTGCATCGAGTTAACCAGGCACTTATTAACGCTATAAACCTATAAACCAAATATAATGAAAGTAAAAGACCGCAGAAGTTTTATCAAAGATCTAGGCTTACTGTCCGCAGCGGCAGGCCTGTCTTCCATAGTCCCTTTAGACGTATTAGCATTTCCTAAAAAAGAATTCTTTACGATTTCATTAGCTGAATGGTCTTTTCATAAAGCACTTTTTGCAAAGAAAATGACTAATCTGGAGTTCCCAACGAGGGCTAAAAAAGAATTTGGGATTAACATTGTTGAATATGTAAGTCCCTTTTTTGGTAAGAAGGAAACTGATATGGCTTATTTAAAAGAACTGAAAACACTAACCTTAAATGAGGGGATCCAGAATCACTTAATTATGATTGATGGTGAAGGGCAGCTGGGTGATACGGATGAGGCAGCAAGATTAAAAGCAGTAGAAAACCACTATAAATGGGTAGATGCAGCCAGGTTTCTGGGCTGTAAAACGATACGTGTAAACGCTGCTGGTAAGGGTACAGCCGACGAGGTGAAAACTGCCGCCGTAGCCGGTCTGGGCAAACTGGCAGAATACGGTAAGGCGAATAAAATCAATATTATTGTTGAAAACCATGGCGGCTATTCATCAGACGGGAAATGGTTATCTGATGTAATGAAGCAGGTAGATAATCCGTACTGCGGCACGCTGCCCGATTTTGGTAATTTCAGAGTGAGTAAAGATCAGATTTATGATAAGTATCAGGGCGTAGCTGAACTAGTTCCTTTCGCAAAAGGAATCAGCGCAAAAACTTATGATTTTAATGATAAAGGTGACGAAACTACGATCGATTTTGACCATATGTTCAAGATTATCAAAGCCGCGAAATGGTCGGGAATTGTAGGTATAGAATATGAAGGGTCAACCTTATCTGAAGAAGAAGGCATCAGGAAAACCAAAGTTTTACTGGACAGGATTCTGAAAGAATATTAGCAATAAATTCTCTGATAAACACATGAGGCCCGGCAAATGCCGGGCCTCATGTGTTTATCAGAGAATTTATATTATTTAATTGACTGGCTTTATATGTATAGCAGCTCCGCCTCCCGCAGCTAAGGCCAGCTTAATCTTCGATTTGCTAGTTACCGAAATCGTTTTGATCTGGTAAGACTCCGGATTTGTTTTCCAATCTGCGGTTGCGCCATCTGAATAAATTGTGGCCCTGTACTTTTTGTTTTTATCCAAAAAATCCAATGTTACAACAGAAGACCTTTTAGTGCTATCTGTGATGGCACCAATAAACCAGTCATTCGTACCTTTCGCTTTTCTGGCAATGGTAATGTATTCTCCCGGTTCCGCGGCTAAGACCTTTGTATCGTCCCAGTCTACAGCTACCTCCTTTATAAACTTAAACGCATCCATATGCTCCTCGTAGTGTTCTGGCATATCGGCAGCCATTTGCAGCGGACTGTAGACTGTAATATACAAAGCCAGCTGTTTAGCTAAGGTAGAATGCATTTGTCTGTCGGGCACCCCGGGCGCATAATTTCTCAATTTGAAAATCCCCGGAGTATAGTCCATCGGGCCACCCATCAAACGTGTAAAGGGCAGAATTGTCTCATGCTCCGGCGGATTGCCTTCTGCAAAGAAATTCCATTCGTTGCCCCTACCCGCTTCCGAAGCCATAAAATTTGGATAAGTACGTTGTAAGCCTGTAGGTCTTGTGGGCTCATGGATGTCAATCATCACGTGATAATCAGCGGCTTTTTTAATCGTACGCAGGTAATGGTTTACCATCCACTGACCGTCATGATGTTCGCCACGAGGAATAATTGAGGATACATAACCCATTTTCACAGCACCATATCCGAATTTATTCATAAAACGGAATGCCGTATCTATTTGTCTTTCATAACTCGTTGCGCCACCGCCAGTCTCATTGTGCATAATCATCTTTACACCTTTCTCTTTTGCATAGGCAGAGATTGCTTTAACATCAAAATCCGGGTAAGGAGTTACGAAATCGAATTTCTCTTCTTTATCTTCCGTATACTCTTCCCAGCCTTTGTTCCATCCTTCGACTAACAAACCCTCTATTCCATTTTTAGAAGCAAAGTCAATATAATGCTTAACGTTAGCTGTGTTTGCAGCATGGTGGTCGTTGGCAATGTATTTTCCCTGACCGTACAAGGTATCCATATTATCAGTGTAGTTCCAGCTGGATCTGCCTACCTGCATTTCCCACCAAATCCCCATAAACTTCATTGGTTTGATCCAGGTTGTATTTTCAATTTTTGACGGTTCGTTCAGGTTTAAAATAATTTTAGACGACAGAATATCGGTTGCTTTGTCGCTCACAATAATTGTTCTCCATGGCGTATTGAAAGGTGCATGAAGGTATCCTTTATTACCTTTTACATCTGGAACAAGGTTCGATGACAGTTTAAAGCTATCCCTGTTTACATGAAGCTGCATTGTAGGATAATTAACCAGGGCAGCTTCATGGATATTGATATAAAGATGATCTGAAGATTTCATCATCAGCGGAGTTTGCACCGCATACTGATCAGGGATATTGGTTTCAATCTTTCCGCTGGAAATCATCGGCCATTTACGTGCATCAACCTTACTCAACGGTGATGATGTATACTTGTACTCATTTGAATCAAAATCGGCCGGAATCCAGAAACTCTGATGATCACCTGTCATATTAAATTCTGTTACTTCATCTTTCACTACAAAAGATCTTAAGTTTTGCTGCAAAGGGAATTCATAACGAAATCCAACACCATCAGCAAATATCCTGAACACAATATCCAGCAAGACTGTTTTTGCTCCCTGCTGAGATAAATGAACGGTTAATTGTTTATAGTGATTCCTGATTTGCGCTACTTCTCCCCATACTGGTTTCCATGTTTCATCTACTGTAGTAGAATCTGCCTTCAGCAGTTTAAAGTTGTCGGTCAGCGAAATACCCTGATCCAGTTTAAAACCTAATGAAGAAGGAAGAACAGCTTTGCTTTTACCATAAGAAACGGAATATTGAGGAACACCTTTTGCGGTAATTTCAAAGTTGAAATTCAGGTTATTCATTTTCATGGCGATTGGGGCCGACTGCTGGGAGAAACTATGCAGCGTAGCCAGCGAAAAGATCGAGGTATAAAAAAGTTTTCTTTTAAAAGACATAAAGTAGTAATGATTCACCATGGCGATTTACCCTGGCACCTCAAAGTAAGAGATGATTTGGATAAAATGCAATGTCCTGATACCTGTATATTGATAAAATCAATATACACGATAGTTTAAAAAACTAACTATCAGTTTTTTAACAGACATTTCCAGCTCTGCTGATATAGATATTTTCAGTAGCAAAATCTACTAAACATCCGGTAAACGGAGATTTTACTATTTTATTGATCCATATTCATACTATCAGATAACCACTATAAAATATTAACAAACAACACATTAGCATTTTAATGGGCAAATATTATCTATATCCGCTTTACAGAGCAGATATTTCTATTTAATGAATTGTATTTTGCGCCCGATAATTAATCAATCAGGTATGAGAAAGATCCAGATCATTGTTGCCACACTATTTTTCTATTGTTATTCAGCAAGTACGGGCATTGCACAGCAGCGTCCATCTTATGTGCCAGAGCGCAGTGATGTTAACCTCTATCAGATCAATATCCGCACATTCAGTAAAGAAGGAAACTTTAAAGGAATTTTGCCTCGCCTGGATTCTATCAAAAATCTTGGTATTAACGTCATTTACCTGATGCCTATTTACCCGGTTGGAAAAGTCAACGCCGTTAATTCGCCATATTGTGTTCAGGATTATAAAGGAGTGAACGAAGAATTCGGGAAACTGGAAGACCTGAAAACATTGGTAAATAGTATCCATGCCAGGAAAATGGCAGTTATACTCGACTGGGTACCTAACCACACTTCATACGACCATCCCTGGATTAAGAATAAGTCGTGGTACCTTCAGGACAGTACTGGCAAGATCTTAAGCCCTCCCGGTCAGCCCTGGCTTGATGTTGCACAGTTAAACTTCAAAAATAAAGACATGCGCAACGAAATGATCAGCTCCATGAAATACTGGGTAGGTGCAGCCGACATTGATGGGTTTCGCTGCGATTATGCCGACGGACCTACATACGAATTCTGGAAGCAAGCAATTACCGCCTTACGTGCAATTCCAGACCATAAGCTATTGTTACTTGCTGAAGGGAAACGAAGAGATTTATATAAAGCAGGCTTTGATTATAACTTTGGTTTTTCCTTCTTTGAACACCTTAAAGATATTTATGCCAAAAATAAATCAGTCTTATCTATTGATACCCTGAATGTATCAGATCATAAGGGCACCTCGAACGGGCAACAGATCGTCAGATATACCACTAACCACGATGTAAACGGGTCTGACGGAACACCGCAAGATCTGTTTGGCGGACAGAAAGGTTCCATGGCAGCCTTTGTAGTTGCCACCTATATGAATAGCGTACCGATGATCTACAACGGACAGGAAGTGGGCACGCCCTATAAACTGGTTTTTCCGTTTACAGGTCAGAACATAGACTGGAGCCTTAATCCCGGCGTAACTGCCGAATACAAAAAAATCATCGCCATAAGAAATAGCACACCGGCATTACGTGTTAACAAAGTTAAAACCTACAGCTCCATAGATATCTGCGCGTTCATAAAAGAAAAAGCTCAGGAAAAAGTATTAGTACTGGCCAACCTGCGTAACAGGGAGATCACTTATAGAACACCAGCCAAACTTGTACATTCTAAGTGGACCGATACATTTACAGGCGCGAAGTATGAGGTTGGGGAGACGGTAGTGCTTGCACCATATACCTACATGGTGCTTAAAAACTAGTTTACTGCCCTTATGCGCATAATATTATCCTCAAATTCGTCATTGGGTATAAAAGAGCGGTTTTTGACTTTTGTTTTATAGGTATAAATCGTATTGACTGAATAGTTAAGAATTTTTGCGATAGTTTCATTTTCATCGATACCCAGACGGATCAGTGCAAATATCCGTAATTCTGTAGTGAGCAAATATTCATGAACTAATTCAATCTGATAATCCGCAATGAACAAATCATTAAAGTCATTCACGAAATTTGGGAACAGGTTTAAAAAAACCTTATCAAAACTATGAGACAGGTTCTCCCTTTCAAAATCTGTATTGAGCCTTTTGAGAATTAACGTAATGTCGTCATAACTTTTTTCCTTGATATTTTTCTCAATGGAGCGTTTTAACTTATCAATCCTTTCGATATAACCCGAGTGGATATTAAAGAAGTAACCAATATATTCATCCTTGATCAGGTTTGCCTCATCCAGTTTCGTGTTGATCCTGGACAAGGAACGGTTGGAACTGTCAAGCTCTGCATTTACCGTAGTCAGTAAATTGTTCGCAGTGTTCAGATCAGCGTTTTTTCCGATAATTAACCGGTCTGCGATACGCAGTTTCTTCAGCTGCCTCAGCGTAATAAAAGTGAATACAAAAACGATAACCACTAAGACTGTTATGGTGGAAGCGTAGGCCGTGAGCATTGTCTTTTGCTTTTCTATCCCATTCACCTTTTCGCTTTGTATGATCGGCATGATATTACTGATTTGCGCCTCTCTATGCCTTGCTCCGTAAAAGTTAGCGTCATCAATCGCATAATTAATATAACTGAATGCCGTTTTGATATCACCCTGCTGATATAAATAATTTGAGAGGTTAGTGAGTGCCACCCCCTCTTTTGTAGAATGGGTATTATCAATAATTGCGGCCCTCAGTAAGTTTTCTAATCCGAGTTGTGTCTTCTTCAGCTCAAAATAGGTAAAACTTAAACAGCTAAGATTAATTGCACTATCCTGGTAAGACTGTTTAATATGGAGAATCTGTTCATAAATATTCGCAGCCCTTGAATAATCCTGCATTCGAATGGATTTGAGTCCTTCTGCAGATAGACGCTCATAAGATAGGGGTTTAGTATTCCTGATAATCGAATCACAATAGTTTAATCCGGTCTGGTTATAGCGCTTATAATAATCGCTGATCTTATCATAATCTGCCAGATCGAAATGGCTCCGGGCCTGCAGGAACAGGTATTCATACCGCTCTTTGTCGTCCAGCCGCGTTAAGCTCACCAGCTTCAGCGTATCTAAACCTTCCTTAAACATTCCGGCAGAAACCAGTACAAAGCCCATTTTGATCTTCGAAAGATCTATTTTCTTTTGGTCATTTAATAGCCTTGCAGTAGTATTGAGCATTTTGCAATACACGTAGGCCGAATCATGTACATATGATTTATAAGCATTGTAAAGCTTGTCGTAATTCTCGTAACGCTGATTTAAGGAATTATAGTTTGCCAGCAAATCACCCTTAATTTTTTCAATCGATAAAACCTTCTGCTGATCATAAGCCGACCGTTGAGACAGCCTGTTGTGGAGTACCTGCCGGAGGCTATCAACATTTGCGTAAACCGATGCAGGAATCAGCTGAATACAGCATAACATTAAAATAAAAAGGCAGAGTTTTTTATCGGTTAACTTTTTCACAATTGATATTATACATTACGCTGTATGCCGGAAATAGGCGGAGACATTAATAGGCGCACGCAATATCAAAATAATAATTGTAATAAAGAATAATAATATACGGTAATTACCTGCGATATAATTAACTGTATGGCCATAATATGGGGCAATCCGAAATTGCAAATCTATGTGTTTTACAAATTGCTTGACTCTATAAAGTCACCTATTTCATTTACATACAGTTCTACGTACGGAGTTGTTCCCGCCCACACGGTTGTACCCAGTTCTGCATTTATAGTTTTAACATAGATATAGCCAATGAAAACTTTATCCCAATGAACCTTGTACATACCTGATATGTATGTCGGATAAAATATTTCTACTATCCTGCCTTCAACAATTAAACTTAGCTTACTCATAGGTTGATCATAGATTTGTATGAAGATCGATTATCCCGCTATTAGTATAACCCATAGAGAATGCTTTAAGTTTTTAACGCCTTAAATAAATCCTCACCAGATCATTATGTTTTGATATGCATTTATAAATTAAAACTTAGTTATCCATCTGGCAAGAGACAAATATTGGATTGAAGAATGATCTTTTTTAAAACTATTACGGCTAGTTCCAAAAATGAAATTACAGTCATTTAAAAATTTGTATGTAAAAGAAAAGCTGTACCACTTGTTGTGATACAGCCTCCTTTTAAAAAAAAATATGAATTCAAAGCCTATTCAGCATGCACGCCTGCGTCATGAGCCTCATGAATCAACGCTTTAATATCTGACTTTGGCTTTTTTGTTATCGCCTTTTTTTGAGGTGCCTCTGCAACCGCCGGTTCTTCCTCAACTATGCCTGCCAATCCTTTTAAGCTGTCAACAATCTTACTCCTGACAGCTTTACCACTACCCGGTGCAAACAAAATTCCAATTACTGCTCCGGCAGCTAAACCGCCTACTAATGCAATGATCGACTCTGTCGTGTTTCTTGATCCTGATGTAAAAAATGTTCTGATTAATTTTTCGTTCTTCATAATAGTAAGGTTTCGAAATTAAACAGCGAAAATTCACAATTGTTTAAAATTCAGACAAATCCTGCAATAAGCTACGCCTCTAAATCAATTTCGTCTTGTCTGCAGAGGGCAGGTCAATAAAAAATTACTCATATAAAGCCTGTTCATTTGTATAATATGTCTTCCTGCCCCCAATTTCTGTGACCAGGATTTTTTCTCCCGTCGGGCTTTTTGAAATTCCGGCTCCGTGTATTTTTAAAAAATCCTTGATCTCCCCTCCCAGTTCATCAGGCAGCATGCGGCGGATTTGTTTGATTTCCTGATGGAGCAGCTCACCAATCACTTGATGCAAAACTTTTACTTTATCTGAAGGGATTGCTTTGGAGACAGACAGAGGAGAGATTTTTGCGGCCCACAGTATTTCATCTGCATAGGTATTACCTATCCCGCGTATCACCTTTTGATCCATTAGCACAGATTTGACAGGTGCTTTTTTCTTCGCTAACAATTTCTCCAGATAGTCAATACTCATGGCGGCAGATAAAGCATCGGGTACGTTCGACGGAACAGGATTGAGCGTCGGGGTCGCAGCTTTCTGAAAGTCGGTCAGCGCAAACCCTTCATCACCTTTAAAATGCAGTGACACGATTTGGTATTTTATCTCTTCCTCTTCTTCGAGTAGCCTGAGCTCCCCATGGAGCATTAAATGAAGGCCCAAAACCTTTCCCTGTCCAAAATGAAGCTGTATAGTCTTACCTTCACGCGTTACCGATTGAAGTTTGTGTCCCTCCAGTGCTTCTTTCAGCTCTGCGTCACTCACATTCAGCTTACGGTTAACGTGGATACCGATGGTTTCCATCATTTTATTCTTGAAACGCTTTTCCAAGTTTGCTGCAAATATTTCTAAATCTGGTAATTCTGGCATCGCTCTAAGTTTTTGATGAATATATATTTTATTGACAGTAACGCTTTAAATACTGATAACAATTATCGCCTGCTGCTTAGCTGATTTCAGGCTGTTAAATTAACTCAGCCCTGATAAATAATTCTATTAAAAGTAGTTTGTTTCTATTTTATCTGAACCTGACACGAGGTCTCTCAAAGTGTATAAATTAGCTATGGCTTCTCCCATTGTATTATTGAAATAAGTGTAAATCGTTTTTCCAGCAGATAACCAATCAGTAATGTAATCCGCATATTCCGCTAATAACGCGGAGTCATAACTACCTCTGTAACTCCCGCCGGGACCATGAAACCGCAGGTACATGAAGGGAAGATCCGTTTCAAGCAACGGGGTAATTGCGGGTGGTTTATCTTGGATTACCATCGCCATGCCATAGTTCTCCAGCAAACTATAAATCTCCTCATAATACAGCGAAACGTGACGGAATTCTAATGCGATATTCCAGTCTTTTTCGGGATCGCTCTCACGCAAAATTTCCATGAGCAACGCCAGCTGCCTGATCTGGCCGATTCTTACACTGGGTGGGAACTGAACCAGGAGGCACCCTTTTTTAGGACCAGCCCCATTGATAACTCCCATAAAATGCTTTACCGCCTCTGGATCAAAAGCCAGCCCTTTGTTGTGGGTAATTTCCTTATTCAGTTTAAAACTGAATTTGAAACCTTCAGAGACTTCATTAGCCCATTTCTTTACAGTGGAAGCCATTGGCACTTGATAAAACGAACTATTGATCTCAATACTGTTCATCAGTGATCCATAGAAGCAAAGCCTGCTTTTATCTTGAAATTCCTCAGGATAAAAAAGCTTATTCTTTACTGGCAGCAGCAAACCGCTTGTGCCGGAATAATAACCAGGTGTTACCATCTCTTCCATAAGATTATAACTATTAGCGCTAAGATTTGTTCTTCATTAATTGCATTACACAAATAAAAAGGAACATTTTATAGTTTTTACTGTTCATGCTCTGAATAATCTAAAGTTTTAATGAATAGTCAGCTTCATCATCTGTTAAATAGTTCCGTCACAATTGACACTGGTATATTTGATCTGGTAACAGATTGCCTGGTAATTGCCCCCCATCCGGACGATGAATCATTGGGTTGCGGCGGACTGATTTCTGGTTTGAGAAAATCGGGAATAACTGTTCACGTTGTATTTACTACCGATGGCAGTATGTCTCATCCTAATGCCCAAAATATAACGGCAATCGGGCGTACAAAAAAACGTGAACAGGAGGCTATCGCAGCTTTGGACATATTAGGAGTGGATGAGCAATATATTACTTTTTTCCGTGGGCAGGATAGTGCGCTCCCAGCGGCAGGAGAAAAAGGTTTTGAAGGTTTTGTAGCTCAGTTGACCGGAATTATAGCGGAGGTAAAACCCGGCCTTGTTTTAGTGCCTTACGAATTTGATCCGCACAGGGATCATCGGGCGAGCTGGCAAATCACTATTACAGCACTTGCTAACTATCCGACGGTAGAAGTATGGCAATATCTCATCTGGCTGTATACCCTTGGAAATGATAAAGATGTAGAACCGCTGACCAACTTGCCTGGTGGAATTCAATATCTGCCCATGAGTGCATATCAAAATCAAAAAAAACAAGCAATTGCACAGCATAAATCCCAGTTAAGTCTAGAAATATTTGAAGATCCTAAGGGTTTTTTCCTGCAGGAAGATGTTTTGCAAAACTTTTATGGAGATAAAGAGTACTACATTAAATACTAACGAACATGGAAAAAGAAATTATTGGTAAAGCATATTTTGATGCCATGTACCAGGCATCAGACGATCCGTGGAATTTTACTGCGAGCGCTTACGAGCAGGAAAAATACCAGCATACCATTACGGCACTCAAAGGAAAGCAGTTCGGGCAGGCCCTGGAAATAGGTTGTTCTATCGGCATTTTAACAGGCATGCTCGCCGCGCAATGCGGATCAATATTAGGTGCAGATATCAGCGAACAACCGATAGCAGCCGCAAGAAAACGTTTAAGAGACCGTGAGGGAATACAGTTTGCTGTACTGCAAATCCCCCAGCAATATCCTGCCGGCAATTTCGATCTCATTGTAGTGAGTGAAGTTGCTTATTACCTGAGCAATGAAGATTTAAAATTAACTAAAGAATTGATCTTTGATTCGCTGACCGAAGGCGGGACATTGTGTTTAGTACACTGGCGACCGCAAATTAACGGCTGCGCTTTTAATGGCGACGAGGTGAATGAATATTTCTTGCAAGAGCCGGCCACTGAGCAAACTTATCAGTATATCAATGAGCAATATAGAATTGATGTTATTGAAAAACGTTCACTAACTGCGCGAGCTGATCTTCATAGGCTGTAATCATTGTCTCTACTGAGAAATTCCTTTCCGCATGCGCTCTGCAGGCAGATCGTTTTTTCTGTCTGGCTGCTGTAATAACTGAGGCTAAATCTTTCACATCACCAGCTCTCGCCAATGCGCCGGTCTCCGCCGTTACCAATTGTGGAAGTGCACCCACTGCAAAACCCGCTACCGGCGTGCCACATGCCATAGATTCTGCTACCACTAGTCCGAAAGGTTCTTCCCACACCGGGGTGATCAGGCTAACACATGCGTTTCCAATCAGAAAATTTAATTCCTGATGGCTTTTATGCCCCACATATTCGATAAGACCGCCGAGCAACGGACCAACCTGAGTTTTGAAATATTTTTCATCCGCTACCGACCCTGCTATTTTAAGCGGGATACCCGCTAGTTTTGCTGCTTCAATTGCAAGGTGTGTTCCCTTATCGGGATGAATTCTTCCAAACCATACCGCATAATCCCCTTGCTGAGCTGCTGCATAGTATGTCCAGCTCTCCAGGTCAATCCCATTATGAATCACCATACACTCATCTGTATACGTTTTCCAATTTTCGGCATTTCTTGCAGATACAGTAACGTAGGTTATGCCCGCTTGTCTACGCTCCAGCTCGACCGCATTTTTAAGCTCAAAAAATGGGGGTGTATGTAAAACAGTCAGCATTGGCGTGCTGATCATACCTGCCATCGTAATTGGCACATAATGGAGACTATTGTTAAAGATCACATCCAGGCCCAGTGTATCGATATGCTGCATCAGTTCCATATACGCATGGTGTTCTGCCATATATTCCGATGAAAGATTAGGCCGCTTTTCCCTGTAGCCAGTTACATCATCATAACTATCATCATTAAGAATCGGATATACATTTAACAATGGGTCGGATTTTGAGGAAGCAAATAAAATCACCTCATGGCCTCGTGCGATCAGTCTTTTGGAGACATCGTATGTAAAAGCCTCCAGTCCGCCCAGAAAGGGGGTCCTTATGGGATGTTTTAAGTGGGCAATAATACCTATCTTCATGAGAATATAAATTTTTCTTTTGTAGTGACAATCGGATCAGCATCAGCTTTAGAGCTATTTTTTAACCGATCACTTTGTTTTGAATTTAAGCAGCCTTCAATACCTTCTTCTGTATTGACAAGATAATTCGATGCATTTTGCAGGGTAGCATCTGGTGCTGGCTGACGAAGATAATAACCAAGATCGCGATGCCACCGTTCTAGATCGCCCGGTCCCATCAGCCCTTTTGCACCAACACATAATGTTGACAGCTGCAACACTTCCAGGCAAACTGTTTCTACCGTTAACCTTGTCAGGTTTGCATAGGCAACAAGACGCTGATAGGATTCTTCTGTTTTTTTCCATTCATCAAAATGCTGCCCTGCCTTTTCGATCCATAATTGCCCGTTATGGACAGCCATAGCCATTTTACCTATTCTCATCTTTTGGAAAGGATCATCCAGACGGTTCAGGCTGCGAAGAAAATCCAGCGTTTTATTATAAATTGCTTCGGCCATTCCAAGCTGTACTGATGCAAAACGTATAGCGCCCCCTAAAAAATAAGGTGCTTTTAAATAGTCCCCGGGCTTCCCTAACAAAGCGTTGTGTTTTAACTTAATTCCTGAGAAATCGATAGTGTAACTAACGGAAGCCTTCATTCCCATTGGCTGCCATGAATCGCGGTCAATCCGGTATTCCTCTACACTCTCCATAGGAACTATAACCATTTGCCAATCGGAAGCAGTAGACGGGAGATCAGTTTTCCCTCCAATTAATGCATAATCCACTAAATCTGCACCTGAACAAAAGCTTTTAGCGCCGGCTATAAGTACGTTCTGATTGTCCATTTTAAAGTTGACTCCGCTCAAGCCATCTGTATTCCAGACACCAAAAAGCTTTTTATTGTGTTTTACTTCGTTGTACCAGTATTGGCGCTGCATTTCATCTGCATACAAATGGATTAGATATAAGGTATTGATGTGCCCTTCAAAAATCCGTCCGATTGCCCCATTACTTCTGCCAACATCTTTCAGCAGGGTAAGTAATGCTGCTGTTTGATCATTTGCAAAATCGAGCTCATGGCCAGGTAAGACGATACTTAGCATACCACTTTTCTTGAGTAAAAGGATTTCTTCAGCAGGCATTCTGCCAGTTTGTTCTGTTAAAATAGCCAAATGATCGAGTTGCTGGTATAGTGTTGAATAATCTGTCATTAGTAATCTGCTTATGCCGGTTGTCTGGCGTATAATAAAGTGCGTAAATGTCCTATAGCTGTGTCGATCGGTATACCTGGATGGCGTTCATCCCAATTGTGTGTGTTCAGCGCAAGCTCCGTATCTTCCCAAAGTGATCCGAAATAAGTAGCTGTACATATTTTCAGCTTCAGCCACTCTTCATCTAAAAACAGACTCATCGCAAGCTGTTTCAATTGTTCAGTATCTAATTTTTTGTTGATGAGATAATCAGTAAACAGTTCCCTTAAATCTTTCTTTGCATTAAATTTAATAATCAGGGAAACCGGGGCTTCTACAAAGATTTTCTTTCCCTCCGTTTTCATTTTTGTCCACTCATTGAGCTGGATAGAGAAACCAAAGTCTACCTGACCACTCTCCCGACTGGATGTGTAAACCTTTACACGTGGAGAACGTCTGATACGTGCGTCAATCCTGATCAGCGCCTTACGAAAATTCTCATCCTCCAGAAAAGGCAAAACAGGCAATCTTCCAGCTTTTTCGTAAATGCTGCATTTTACAGCCGTGCTCGGTCCGAAACATTGAAAATGCCTTGGCCAGGGATCAAATACACAGGGATCAATGGAAGCTTCCAGATGTGTAACTAAATAGCGGTACCCCACATCTTTCAAATGATACTTGCGGGAAGGGCTTTCACTGTATTCAGAAATAATCCTTCCTCCTACTACATCACATCCTGTATCAAATTCTGCGAAAATATAATGCAACCAGCAACTGTCTACCCTGGAGTCTCCATCTGTAGAAATAATAATTCCATCGCGGTTAGCCAGGGATTGAAACCTGTAATAAGCCTCATCCATTAACAGGCGCCGTACTGTTCCAATGTGTGCATCCTGTTTTGCAAGCGTAATCTCTGCTATATGTAATGGAAAAGCAGGGTGTTTTAACTGGTACTCAAGTGCAAGCTGATAGGAAAGGTCTGTACAGTTGTTGACCAGCAACAGTACCTCATACAGATCAGTAGCAACTGCATTCCCCATTGGATCAACTTGCTGCCTTAAAGCATCGAGCATACCATACAAATTTTCTTCCTCGTTTTTTACGGGTACCGTAATGATGGCTTTAAGGGATTTAACAGGAGGCGTTTGGAATAGGGTCTGCATATTGTTAATTTGTTTCAGAACACCCCATGTGCCATAATGTTTAAACTATTTATTCATCCCCGATGGAATATAAAACAATATTTAATAAAAGGAAGTTATAAAAGTAATGAGTCATTTAACGAATGTTTCTTACCCTACCATTGCTTTTTACGTACATCACCATGGTAACGGACATATCATGAGGGCGATCACTGTTGCAAGCGTACTCGAAGGATTCCCTATCTGTTTTATGGGAAGCAACCTTGAGGCTTACCGCAATATTATCCCCCGGGATATTGAGTGTATCCACCTGCCCTTAGATCTTCCAGTAAACACTGAAACGGCATTAGCAGAGGATAGCGTAAGCTTTCTGCACTATGCACCGATCGGGATTAAAGGCATCAGGGAAAGGACAGCATCACTGACAGCTACCTTTAAAGATAAATACCCCATTTTATTAATCGTAGACGTTTCCGTCGAAATCACCCTGCTGGCGCGTCTCTGCGGAGTTCCTGTAATTGTAGTGAAGCAGCATGGAAAAAGAGACGACCTCCCGCACAAACTGGCGTATGAAAGTGCAGAATTACTGATTGCGCCATTCTCTGCGGCGCTCGAACCTTTGTATGAGGAAGAATGGATCAAAGCTAAAACTGTTCATACTGGCGGCTTTTCGAGATATAGTAATTGTAAAACAGAGCACCATCCAGCAGAAAAAACCGGAAATATCGCGGTACTTGTAGGAAAAGGAGGAACATCAATTGATAGTGGATTTATCCAATCCCTGGCCTCAACCTGTCATCATTATACCTTTCACATCATTGGTAAAATCATACCTGAAGAGAATAATCATGCCGATAACATCAAATGGCACGGTAATCTGTCTGATCCCCGGCAGGTAATAGTCTATTGTACTGTAGTTATTGGCAATGCCGGGCATAATACGGTAATGGAAATGGCCGATCTCAATAAGCGGTTTATCTGCATTCCTGAAGAAAGGCCATTTGATGAACAGTTGCAAAAAGCAGCAATGTTAGCCAGTAATGGACATGCCAGGGTAATACAACCTGCGGCGTTGAGGACAACTGACTGGCTAAAGGAACTTGCCGAAATAGAAAAGCAACAACCAGATTGGGCGGGAGTAACGGATGCAGCTGCGTTGACAAATATTGCCAATGCGATAAAAAACACAGTAAACCGCGTTTTTAAATGCTAAATTAGCTAAGCCGTTGGTTTGAGATATTTTTCAATTTCGGTTTCTGCTGGAGAATTAATTATACGCAGATGCTGATCCGTCCATGAGATATACCCGAACTCAGCGAATTTGTTAAGCCATCCCTGCATCGGCCATTTGCCCCACTTATCATAAAATACTATTGCATTTCGAACGATATCTTCCAAATGGTTTAAAGGTGGATCATAGCTTGGATGAGGCTGATGGTAGGCTGTGGCTTCCACTACTGCTAGTTCAATACCTGATTTACGGGCCATAAAAGAAAAGTCAGTATCTTCTGCTCCATAACCCATAAAGTTCTCGTCAAACCCGCCGATTTTAGAAAACACGTTTTTACTACATCCAAAATTCAACGACCAGAATAGTTCGTAAGGCAATGTTTTAAGGTTGTGCCTCAGCGGATCTTCAATACTCCATTCTTCCAATTCGTGTTTAGCTATAGAATCCGGAAATCCCTTTTTGAGATAGCGCACTAAGCCCGACCACAGAATGTCTTGTTTACTGAATACATCTGCATATGAGCTGATAAAATTTGCGGCAGGGATACAATCTACGTCGAGAAAGATACAATGCCCGGCAGAAGCCTGTGCAATTGCCAGGTTCCGCGCTTTTGCTAAGGGCAGAACTTCTGCAGTATGAATACTCATGGAACGGATAGGGAAAGCAGTAACTGGTAAATCGCAGGTATCTTCATTCATATGTACAACGATTAATTCCATAGCAGAATAATTGTTCAGCGACAGTCCTTTGATAAGATTGAGTAATGCACCATTGCGGCCTTTTACCAGCGTAAGTACAGCGATTTTCATATCCATTTCTAGTTAACGTGTAAAACAGGAAATGGTTTTGCTGACATCCTTTGTCTATTGCAAAGTCTTACGGCTAAGTGAATTAACAGTACCAATAAAACTCGCACATTTTATTTCTATCAATTAAATGAAATTTTCAACAACGATCTGGCATAGAAGATTATTAAATATTTTTATCGGGTTACCTTTTACCTTATAAAGTATTAAGATTGTACGTTAACTTAAATCTAAAAAAAAATATTATGAAAAATACATTCAAATTTGGCTTTTTAGCATTGGCAATTTCTTTAACTATTGCAGCTTGTGGTGGTGGTAAAGGCGGTGCAACTGACTCTACTGTTACCGATAGTACATTAACTGATACATCAGCAACTGTTATTGATACTACTGTGAAAGATTCTGCAGGAGTTGACACTTTAGCAAAAGACACTACAAAAATGTAATTCCCAGCTTAACAGCTGATAAAAAAATAGCCTGTCAAATATTTGACAGGCTATTTTTTTATCAGCTGTTTCTGGTTTTAGCGGCCTAAGCTAATACTGTAAAAGTCGTATGCTCATGTATTCGGGCAATTAACCAAAGCAAATTATTCGGGAAATCCAAACAACGAACGTTCTTTGATCAGCGCCGCAACCTGTTCAGGTACATACTGTTCCCAGCCTGTTGCATTTTCCTTTACCAATTGCAGCACTTTATCAGTTTGTACATGCAGATTATTTACACTGTAGTTCAAAATATCTTCAATTTTATCATTTGCAATAAGGTATTCAAATAAGTCGATCAAGTGCGGAGGCGGAGAGAATCTTTTCGAATCATAGACAATACCATCGCCCAGGGTCGGGTAAATGAAAAGTTTAACCTTTCTGCCAAACAAAGTAGAAAAAGCTTCCAGAATTCCCCCTTCAAGGAATTTGTAATGTTCCTCATTAAAAATGAACTCCAGATTCGGATAACCTAACACCACTCCCATCTTAAGATTAGTGATTTTTGACAAGTAGGCTACCAGTTTATAGTATTCATGAAAATTTGATATCAGAACGGTTTGTCCTACAGAGCATAAAATATCTACACGGTCTAAAAAGTCTTTTTCATTGATTTCTGCACTATCATCTGCACCTCTCTCTTTTAAAGATTGGAGGGTTAGCTCTGTAACCACAATCACTTTAGACGAATCAACATCAGGCTCTTCCATAAAACGCTCAACACCTGTGCTGATCATATCCATATGCACATTGATCAGCGGACGGAAACGTCCGCGAACAATCATAATATGTTTTTTATATAAAACCTCGGAGGGTTGCAGATTCTTACCATCCGGACCAAACACGGCCGCATCAGACAATCCGAATTTCACCAGGTGAAGGCTCATCAGCCTGTTGTCTACTTTGCTAAATCCAGGTCCTTCGAAACGGATCATATCGATCTGTATCCGGTCTCTGTTTAAATCATCAAGTAAAGAAAGCAAAAAAACGGTGGGTGTTTTATGATAATTATAACATGCATAAACCAGGTTAACCCCAAGTATTCCCACAGCAGCATGTTGTAATCCAGGGTCATTATCCAATAATTTCACGTGCAGTACAACATCGTGATATTCGCCATTGGGTTCCTGCTGGTAGCGTACGCCCATCCAGCCATGCCCCTGGTTGGTTTTTTTGTAATTCAGCGATGAGAATGTATCCGCAAATGCAAAAAAAGTGGAATGATCTCCTCTCTTTTCAGCTAAGCGTTCAATGATAAGATCATATTCGTGGCCTAACATAGAAATCAGGCGCTGCTCGCTCACATAACGCTTCACCTCCTGAGATCCATAAATTGCATCAGAAAAATTCATATCATAGGCGGACATCGTTTTAGCAATGGTACCCGCAGCAGCACCGGCTTTAAAGAAATTAGCTGCAACATCCTGACCAGCACCAATTTCTGCAAATGAGCCATAGATCTGCTGATTGAGATTTACGGCAAGTGCTTTCTGTTTTGTTCCGATATATTTATTATGAATATTTTCCATGCAGCTAATTGGGTTACTATCTAAATAGGATCACGACAATATAGTGATCTTAAAAATAACAACACATACGAATTAATGTTTGTTACAACACTAAATTGACTGCTTTATCAAAAATCTGCGTTAACCAATGTCGATAAGTGCCGACATTACTTGATTTTTATTTTAAGAAGTTTGGCCAGTTCTTCAAAACTTCCGGGTTTTTTAGTAACACTGATAACTTTCAGCTTGTTTTGAAATTTGGTATAATAGAACTCTTTTGAGGTACTGTACTGTGTCCAGTTTACAGCAACAGAATCAAATAAAGTGTGCTGGTTTTTAACCACCATCTCTTTTATATCAGAGCGGTCTAAAATACGTTCTACGAGATAACGGACTTCTTTACCAGTATTGCTGATCAGCTTTTTTTTATAAAATTCGCCAGTAATACTCTGCAGTTCACCGTTCGTTTTGTATTTATAAATTGCTTTCCAGCGATGGAACTGATCGTCAGTTTGTTCATTTTTATTTTTAACCTGTACTTCCAGTATTTTATAACGGGGGTTTTCTTTTTGATTGCGCCAATTTTTTTGGAATATCGACCATAACCATCCGCACGTTTATTTTTCCCAATTATTGGGAATGAGTGATAACCTGAGTTTTAATTTATCAGACGCTGGATATAATGTTGCAAAATACGTACCTTATGGTCCGGTGAAAGCGGTGATGCCCTATCTTTTCAGACGTGCGCAGGAAAATAC